>ENA-OYXU01000004-OYXU01000004.1-human-gut-metagenome-genome-assembly--contig:-NODE-4-length-174232-cov-44.620851_pt1 | contig 174232 bp, 153 predicted proteins | sample MGYA00243243_ERZ653435 | MGnify/ENA primary metagenome ERZ653435 (study PRJEB26926, sample SAMN06165113) | human gut metagenome | biome: ENVO:00009003; feature: ENVO:2100002; material: ENVO:00002003... | reverse complement strand
GTCTGCCTTACAAGCAGAGGGTCGGGGGTTCGAATCCCTCAGCGCCCACCACTCAGATTACAATACCGAACGCGGAGAAATCTATTTTTCTCCGCGTTTGTTGATTTATAAGTCGTTATGCCAATCGCTCAAGCCGACCTCCACACCCACACCATCGTCAGCGGCCACGCCTACAGCACCATTCAGGAAATGGCCGCCGAAGCCGCGCGCCGCGGTCTGAAGATTCTTGGAATCACAGAGCACGCACCATCCATTCCCGGCACATGCGGAAAGATTTATTTCACCAACATGCATGTAGTGCCGCGCGAAATGTATGGTATCCGCCTTATGCTCGGATGCGAAATCAATATCCTCGACACCGACGGCCGCATCGACCTTGACGATGCCACAATCGATCGCCTCGACATTACAATCGCCGGCATTCACGACATATGCTGGCGCGGAGGCACCGTCGACGAAAACACCTCAGGCATGATTCGCGTGATGGAAAATCCCAAAATCCAGATGATAAGCCATCCGGCCGACGGCACCGCCACACTACATCTCGAAGAGCTTGTGAAAGCCTCGCGACGCACAGGTACCATACTGGAAATCAACAACCATTCGCTCTCGCCCAACCGCACGAAGCGCGTGCTCGCCGAACCCAATAGCCTGGAGCTCCTGCGTCTCTGCAAACGCTACGAAGTTCCCGCAGTTCTCGGCAGCGACGCCCATATCTCCTTTCAGATTGCCGACTACGACCGCATCCGCCCGCTTCTTCATGCCACTGAATTCCCCGACGCCCTCATTCTGAACTACGACGCCGACCGGCTGCTCGCCACTCTAAAACCGCTGAAAGGCAACTGAACAAGCCCAAAACACCTTGCCATTAACCTGTAGGGATGCTGCAAAATTCCTCGCAAGTAGGGACGCACGGTTCGTGCGTCCGTATAATCAACTGGAATTCAATTATTATGCTCGGACGCACGAACCGTGCGTCCCTACAATATGGGCGAAATTTGTTGGTTCTGCGACACCCTCTAAATGGATTATTACCAATCATACATCGCAAAGCGATGTCCTTACATTGTTAGTAAAAACATATATTGCAACATCCTGGTTCTGGAGATATCCGATGCGATTATCGGCCGCATGCCAACGGCTGTATCAGTAATCAGTTAAGATAAACCCGGTCGAGGGTAAATGTACCGAATGTATTGAGGGTCAGTGTCATCTTGTCGCCCTGGATGTATCCGGCAACCACGTCGCCGTCGAAGCGCAGGCGGAACTCACCGCTATTCTGGTCGAAGGTATAACTGCACACCTCATGTTGATACAGCGTGACGAAATCAGGCTCGTAGACGTTCACCTCGCAGCGCGATGAAGAAGTCACCTCTACTTCAGTAAGATACCCCGTGTGTGGATTCACTCCGCGCCAGAACGAACCGGTAAGATCCACCTGCGGCTCGTCCTCATCGTCGCCGCAGGCACTCAGCCCGGCAGCCATCGTCACAGCCACAAGCGCAAACATCCAGAAACGCATCAATCTTCCGTACTTACTTACTTTTTCCATACAATTCATAATATTAATAATTTAGCCAAAACAGATGCGCCCTGGTGCATCCCTACCTTTTTGGTATACAATATGTATATCTTTACCTAAAAAAACTGCTGCCAAACAGCCTTGGCGCTGATTGGCAGCAGTTGATTTTACGGAGAGCGGTAGACGAGGTTCGAACTCGCGACCCTCAGCTTGGGAAGCTGATGCTCTACCAACTGAGCTACTACCGCATCGGTTTTACGTCTGCAAAGATAAAGCCTTTCGCCGAATTTTGCAAAAAAATCGCAGTTTAGTAACCAGACACATCTGAAAGGATCCAAATCAAAACTTCGGTTTCTCAGCAGATGAAAAGGTGTAGGCGCGTGGGGGCTGTGTCGGTGGGAATACGCCCGGACGGGATAGTAAACTGCAGAGGGAGATAATCTGTGGAAAAGGTCGCCATGGTGCCGCCCACCCCCACGGCAAGCAGAGCGTCGGCCGCCCCATATAGCGCATACTGCAACTGGCAGCTTCCCATAGGCGCGATGCGGCGGAGGGTGGCGGTCATTACGATACCCGTAACGTCGAGGTCTACCACCAGCGGTGTTTCAGCAGTCGCACCGAATACGGCCGCCTTAGCCACGTCGAGAGTGATTACCGAATTCAGATGCGCGATTTTTTCGGCTACAGTCAGGGTATGCCATGCGGGCGCCGGCTCCTTTTCTCCATATTCCTCCAGAGGTTCGGCGACTGCGTCACAGCGGTCGCCCGCGTCAATCCTGCCGCAAACCACGGGCAGATACCGCTCATCCCATCCTATCGCCCTCGCATACGCAGTGAACACCTCCTCCACAAGTTCCGGCACAAAGCCCGTGTGGGTCTGAAAATGACTCACGAACGCAGCCACCTGCTCCGTACCCTCTCCGAAAGTGGAAAACCGCTCGAAAGCCCGGCTGCGAATGGCCGTCCGCAGGGCGAAACGAAGGGCAGGACGCCGGTCGAAGCACTCCAGCTGGTCAAGACGGTCGAGAGCAGCCGCCGGGAGCGTCTGCCCGTCGGCCGACAATTCCGTTATGGCCTGGCGTATAGCTTCGTCGAGTTTCATACAGGCAAAGTTAACAATTATTTCCGAATACGTACACCTGTAACATATCCGTACACCACCGCAAACGCCAAATGCTGAATTATCAACAATTTAAGTTTTTGGCACGCTTTCTGCATCCTTATCTGGCACGAACAGAAACATATTTACGCCAATCAAAAATTCCAACCCATATGGACCGTGAGATATCAGCAGATATAAAAAAATCCCGCCGACGCCGCGTGGTGCTCCGCATCGCTGCCGGAATAGCCGCAGCCGGAGTAATCGTGGGGCTTATCGCCGCATTCTCGACTCCGACAGTCAAATTTTCCGAAATTCAGACCGGTACCGTGAGCCGCGGTGCGCTTGAAACGACCGTACGCGCCAGCGGCACCGTGGCGCCCGCATTCGAGATGATAATCAACTCTCCGGTGGAAAGCCGCATCGACGAAGTCTACTGCCATGCCGGCGACACGCTCGCCGAAGGCACTCCCCTGCTGCGCCTCGACCTCACGGCCGCCGAGACCGAACTGAAAACCCTCGACGACGAGCGCCGTCGCCTCCATCTCGAAAACGAGCAGACGCGCCTTACCAACCGCACCTACATCGCCGACCTCGAGATGCAGATGCGTGTAAAAGAAATGGAGCTTAACCGCCTGCGACAGGAAATGTGCAGCGAACGTCGGCTCGACAGCATCGGCTCCGGCACCGGCGACCGCGTGCGCCAGGCCGAATTCGCCTACGAGACGGCGCGCCTTCAGCTCGACCAGTTGCGCAGACAGCTTGCCAACGAGCGCGGCGTGCGCGCCAACTCCGAGAAAATGAAGCACCTGGAAATCGATATCTTCAACAAAAACTACGCCGAGAAGGAGCGCACGCTCGACGACGCCAAACTTCGCTCTCCGCGCGCAGCCACTCTCACCTTCATCAACGACCGCGTGGGCGCCCGCGTGGGCCAGGGCGAGAGAGTTGCCACAATCGCCGACCTCAGCCATTTCAAGATATCTTCTGAAATCTCCGACGCGCTGGCCACCCGCGTGGTGCCCGGCGGAGGCGTCACGGTGAAAATAGGCTCGACCGCCATCGAGGGGCACATCACTGCGGTGGAACCCACCTCGAAAGGTGGCGTGATTACCTTCGACGTCGCCCTCGACGACGATACCAATCCCCGCCTGCGCTCCGGCCTGCGGGTTGATGTACACGTGAAATGCGACATCCGCGACGATGCCGTCCGCATCCCCGCAGGCTCCTACTACCGCGGTCCCGGCGACTATACCATCTTCACCGTCGACGGCAACGCCCTGCGCGCACACAAGGTGAAACTCGGCGAATCAAACTACGAATATGTCGAGGTAATCTCCGGCCTCAACCCGGGCGAGACCGTGGTGACCTCCGACATGACCCCATATGCCAACAAATCAAAACTTAACTTAAAATGAGCATCATCAGCCTCAACGGTGTGGAGAAAGTATACCGCACCAAAGAAATCGAGACCATAGCCCTCGACAACGTTAACCTCGACGTAGACCGCGGCGAATTCCTCAGCGTAATGGGTCCGTCGGGTTGCGGAAAATCCACACTCCTTAATATAATAGGACTGCTCGACTCCCCTACCAAGGGCACGGTATCCATCAACGACACCGACACCCACGGTATGGGCGACGACTCCCTCGCACGCTTCCGCAACTCAAGCATCGGTTTCGTGTTCCAGAGTTTCCACCTCATCCCCACACTTAGCGTGGCCGACAACGTGGAGCTCCCTCTGCTCTACCGCAAGGGGGTATCGACCGCCGAACGCCGCCGCCTGGTGGAGCAGGTAATCGAGCGTGTGGGGCTCACCCACCGCATGCGCCACATGCCTGCCCAGCTTTCCGGCGGACAGTGCCAGCGAGTGGCCGTGGCACGCGCCATAGTCGGCAACCCCGAGATTATCCTCGCCGACGAGCCCACCGGCAACCTCGACTCGAAGATGGGCGCAGAAATCATGCAGTTGCTCCACGACCTCAACCGCAACGACGGACGCACCGTCGTAATGGTGACCCACAACGAGGAGCAGGCGCGCCAGACCGACCGTATCGTGCGTTTCTTCGACGGCCGCATGATCTGATTCCTTCACGAACTATTGATTATCAAAGCTATGAAAATGATAAAAGAAGCCTGGACCGACATGCGCAACCAGCCGGTGATAGGCATCGTAACGGTTATCGGTACCGCCCTGGCAATCTTCCTCATTATGATTGTCACCATCAGCGCGCAGGTAAAGACAATGCCCATCGCCCCGGAGAACAACCGCGACCGCTCGCTCCACGCAAAGTTCATCTGTCTTATGAAGAATGACAGTCAGGGCAACTCCTCGAGCATGATTTCCGAGGAAGCCGCCCACGACCTCTATTTCGATCTCGACGGCGCGGAAACCGCCACAGTCTATACCAATCCATATGCTTCGGCCCTTAATGCCGACGGCGAGCCTCCGATGCGGGTTGCCCTACGCGAAACCGACCCGAACTACTGGAAGGTGTTCGACTTCACTTTCATCGACGGCACACCCTTCTCGGCTTCGTCACAACGCAACTCAGTGGTACTCAGCCGGTCGGTGGCACGCCATCTTCTCGGCACCGACAAGGCCGTGGGCCGACGTCTCATGCTCAACCGCTACGAGCCCTATACCGTGGTCGGCGTGGTTGATGACGTCTCCCAGCTGGCCGACCGCGCCTATGCCGAAGCCTGGATTCCAATCACAGCCAAACACGACAGCTCAGATTTGCCCGGCCTGGGAGACTTCTGCGTGACGGTCCTCGCCCGTTCCGCCTCCGATTTCCCCAAAATCCATGCCGACGTAGAGCGTCGCGAGGCGCAGTTCAACCTCAAGCTCGAACCCTTCGGATATAAGCTCGCCCTTTTCGGCGCACCCTATACTCAGGACGATGCCCAGTATCTGCAGTACAGCAACGGCGCTCCCGATACCGAGACCCCACGCCGCGAACGCCTGATTGTATACGTCATTCTTCTGCTCGTGCCGGCCGTAAACCTCTCCACTATGACCCAGAGCCGCCTGCGCCATAAGGTCAGCGAGTTCGGCGTGCGCCGCGCCTTCGGATGCACGCGCCGGCGCCTCGTGGCCGACATTCTCACCCAGAATTTCTTCATAACCCTCGCCGGAGGCATTCTCGGCCTGATTTTCAGCTTGGTATTCGCCTGGCTGTTCGCCGGATCGCTGCTGATCGGCGCCAAATACGTCGTCGGATCAGCCACCAACATCTCCATCATCTCGCTGCTCGACTGGCGAATCCTTCTCGCAGCTCTTGGTTTCTGCTTCGTGCTCAACCTGCTATCGAGCGGCATCCCCGCCTGGCGCGCCTCGCGCATCCACGTGGTCGAAGCCATCGGCGGCATACGCAAATAAACTGAACAACGACTTTTTTATCTCATAACTCCGACATAATACATATCTCCATGTCACGCAGACTTCTAAAACAGATGGCCACCGAATGGAGCTCCAACATCTGGCTCGTGGTAGAGCTGATTGTGGTAAGCGTGGTGCTCTGGTATATCTCCGACTTCCTCTATATTAAGGCCGACGTCGCCCTCCAGCCGATGGGCCTGCAGACCGAGCGCGTCTTCACGGTCTCACTCACGGCAATCGATCCCTCGGCGCCCGACTGGAATCCCGCCGATTCGACCGAAAATACTCATGCCGACAACTCGCGCATCCTCTACGAGCGCATAAAGGCCGATCCCGCCGTAGAGATTGCCGCACGCACTTATTTCGGTGTGCCCAACGAATTCAATCTCAGCGGCACCAATCTCTTCAACGCCGACGACACCGACTCGCTCGCGGTTATCGGCACCATCTCCCAGCGTTTCATCACGCCAGAATATATCGAGATGTTCTCCATCCGCGGCACCAATGGCGAATCGCCGGCCGAGATGCGACGGATTTTCGAGAGCGGCAAGATTCTCGCCACATCCGACATGATTTTCTGCAAATTCCCCCACAAGCAGTATGATTCCTGTAAGGAAATTTACGACGAGATGGACGGCTACGACGTTCGCGAAATGCTCTCACGCCAGTTCTATATCGGCAGCGACTCCACGGAAATCTCCATCGGTGGCATCATCGAGCCTATAAAACGCTCAATCCACGAAAGGCCCATACCCCAGATTCTTCTTCCCATGGCGGAGGGCAACGAGCTCAATACGGCCCGCATCCTGGTGAAGGTGCGTCCGGATGCCGTCGACGGCTTCGAGAAGCATATCCTCGGAAGCTCATGGACGCGCTCGGGCAACATCTATATCAGCGATATTGCCGAAGTCGACTCGCTCGGCTACTACCACCGCGTCCAGAAGAGCGCCGAAATCCGCAACCACATCGCGCTGATGGTGTTCGTGCTCGTAAGCATCTTCCTCGGGCTGCTCGGCACCTTCTGGTTCCGCACCCAGCAGCGTGTGGGCGAAATTGCCATCCGCAAGGTAAACGGAGCCACCTCGCGCTCCATCTTCCGGCGCCTCATTTCCGAAGGGCTTATTCTGCTTACGGTTGCCACCATACCCGCCCTCGGACTCGACTGGCTGCTTACCCATCTGGAACTCAACTCCTCGCGCCTCTGGGTCTACTATTTCGAACCCCTGCGCTTCATAGCCTGCGCCGCCTTTGCCTATCTGATGCTCGCCCTGATGATTGTGGGCGGCATATGGTTCCCCGCCTCGCGCGCCATGCGCGTCGATCCCGCCGTAGCCATCAAGGACGAATAAAACCGCACCTCCCTCTCTCCTGCTCCACACTTATGTCTATGTTTTCAGATTTCAGAATCCTTTTCCCGCTCCGCGCCGCTTTCGCAGCCATGGCTCTCTCTGCTACCGTTTCCATGGCTGCAGCGGCCGCGCCGGCCGACACGCTCACGCTATCGCTCGACGACGCCATCGCCCGTGCGCGCGCCAACAGCGTCGACGCAGCCGTGGCGCTCGACGAGCTCCGCCAGGCCTACTGGGAATACCGAACCTACCGCGCCGACCTGCTGCCGGAAGTAACGTTCAACGCCACCCTCCCGGCCTACTACAAGCAGTACACCTCGTATATGGACGCCGACGGCGCCTACTCGTTCGTGCGCAACAACTACCTGCAGATGAACGGCTCAATCGCCGTAAGCCAGTCGATATGGCCCACCGGAGGCACGCTCTCGCTCACCACGAGCCTCGATTTCTACCGCGACCTCGACCAGGTAGCCGCCGGCAACCGCTTCATGAGCATCCCGGTGGCGCTCACCCTCAACCAGCCGATTTTCGGCGTGAACCATACCAAATGGCATCGCCGAATCGAGCCGGAGCGCTATGCCGAGGCCAAGGCGGCCTTCCTCAGCGCGTCGGAAGACGTCGCTCTCCAGGCCATCGACCTCTATTTCTCGCTCCTATTAGCCGTGGAGAATCACCGCATCGCCCTGCAGAACCTCGACAACGCTTCGCGCCTCTACGAGGTGGCCAGAGAAAAACGCGAGATGGGTCAGATAAGCCGCAACGACCTGCTGCAGATGGAACTCAACCGTCTGGACGCCACTTCGGAACTTACCGACTGCGAGAGCGCCCTCAAGCAGGCCATGTTCACCCTGCGCGCCTTTCTCGACCTTCCCGAAAGCGTAGACATATCGCCTGTTATGCCGGCGCGCACGCCGCGTGCCGAAATTACCTATGCCGACGCCCTCGACCGCGCCCTGGCCAACAACAAGTTTGCCCGCAACGTGCGTCGGCGCCAGCTCGAGGCCGACTACGCCGTGGCCTCGGCCAAAGGCGACCTCCGCGAGATCAGCCTCTTCGCGCGCGTAGGCTTCACCGGTACCGACTCCGGCATCGGGCAGGCCTACCGCCGTCTCCACGACAACCAGGGCGTGGAGCTCGGCCTCTCGATTCCCCTGCTCGACTGGGGGAAGCGCCGCGGCAAGGTAAAGGTGGCCGAGAGCAACCGCCGAGTGGTAGAAAGCACCATCCGCCGCGAGACGATGGACTTCAACCAGGATATCTTCATACTCGTGGAGCGCTTCAACAACCAGCGCCGTCAGCTCGACATCGCACGTCGCGCCGACGAAATCGCCGCACAGCGCTACGCCACCAATGTGGAGACCTTCATGATCGGCCGTATCTCCACGCTCGACCTCAACGACTCTCAGACCAAAAAAGACAGCGCCCGCCAGAATTTTGTAAATCAGCTATTCCGCTACTGGAGCTACTACTACCGTCTGCGCTCGCTCACGCTCTGGGACTACGAGCTCCACACCGGCATCGACGCCGATTTCAGCAAAATTCTCCGCCAGTGATACGCCGACCGATTCCTATAATTTCCGTATCTTTGCAATATGATTCTCATTGTTGACGACAACGAAACCGTGCGGCTCTCGCTATCGCTGCTTCTGAAGCGGGCCGGCCACGACGTTGCGGCCGTCGCTACGCCCGACGAGGCAATCACGGCTGCACGCTCCGAGGCCTCGCTGCGCCTGGCCGTTATCGACATGAATTTCTCAACCGCCACCGACGGGCGCGAAGGGCTCGAACTTCTGCGGCGCCTCAAGGTGCTCAGGCCCGATCTGCCCGTTATCCTCATTACTGCCTGGGGAAGCATCCCCCTGGCCGTAGAGGGGATGCGCCTCGGCGCCTGCGACTTCATCACCAAGCCGTGGGTGAACCGCGTAATGCTTCAGCGGGTGGAGACAGCCCTCGCCCTGGCCGCTCCCAAGGCCGACGTTTCCTGCGGCGATTTCGATTCTTCAGGCATAATCGGCAGCGACACGGCGCTCTCATCCGTGCTCCGTACGGCCGCCCGCATAGCCTCCACCAACGCCTCGGTGCTAATTCTCGGCGAGAACGGCACCGGCAAGGAACTTATCGCTCAGGCTATACACCGCAATTCGCCACGGCGCGACGGGCCGTTCGTCATGGTGAACCTCGGCGGCATCTCGCGCTCGCTCTTCGAGAGCGAGATGTTCGGACACGCCAAAGGCGCTTTCACCGGCGCCGTAGCCGACCGCAAGGGCCGTTTCGAGCTGGCGGACAAGGGCACGATTTTCCTCGACGAGATAGGCGAACTCGACGCAGGCAGTCAGGTGAAGCTGCTGCGTGTGCTCCAGGAGCACACCTTCGAGCGGCTCGGCGACTCAACCCCGCGCCAGAGCGATTTCCGCCTTATTGCCGCCACCAATGCCGATCTTCAGACCATGGTGGCCGACGGCCGTTTCCGCGAGGATCTTTTCTACCGCATCAACCTCATAGTGCTGCGGCTCCCCCCTCTGCGCGAGCGTCTCGACGACATCGGACCTCTCGCCTCACACTTCGCCGCAAAAGCTGCCTCGGCCATGGGCCTCAAGGCGCCGGAGATTGCACCCGATGCCATCGCATGGCTGCGTTCGCTCCCCTGGCCCGGCAATATACGCCAGCTTCGCAACCTGGTTGAGCGCACTGTGCTTCTTACCCCGTCGCCGCGCCTCCACGCCGACGATTTCCGCACTACCGCGGCAATGGCCGGCGAAACGCAGCAATCCGACAGCAAGGATACCCCCGCATCGCCCGCAAGTCTCGACGATTCCGAGCGCCGCGCCGTAGAGGCCGCCATGCGCACGGCCAAGGGAAATGTGACGCATGCAGCCTCAATCCTTGGTGTCACACGCCAGACGCTTTACCGCAAACTCAAGAAACACGGCATCGCCGACTGACATAAGTAGCCGGTCGAAATTCTTTTACCGCAGCTCCGCTCCCCATGAAAGTTTTACGCTATAAATGGCTATGGCTTGCGGCTCTTCTCGCCGCCGCTTCATGCACCCTCCTGTGCGCCATCGGCTCGCCCACCATCTGGTGTACGGGCGCCGGCGCGCTCGCCACTCTCATCCTCATTATGCTCTATTTCGCCATGGTGCGACCCATGCAGGCAGCCGCCCGCGGTATGGAGTTGCTGCGCGGCCACGACTACAGCAGCCGTCTGGCCCGGGTGGGCCTCCCCGACGCCGACCGCATCGTCGACCTCTTCAACAGCCTGATGGACTCCCTCAAGGAGGAACGCCTGCTGCAGAACGAGCGAAACTCTTTCCTCACGCGCCTCATCGACGCCTCGCCAATGGGAATTCTTATTCTCGGCTTCGACGGCGAAATCGAGACGGCCAACCCTTGGGCTCGCACCCGTCTGGGCTTCGGGCGCGACGACAACCTGCCACCTCTCGATGCTCTTTCGGGGCCGATTGCCGACTCTATCCGCTCGCTTGAACCAGGAGGAGTCCGGACGGTAAACCTCCGCTGGTGTGGCGAGGGCATTTACCGTATCTCGCGCCTGTGGTTTATGGACCGCGGATTCCGGCGCCAGTTCATCATGATCGAGAGTCTTACCGACGAAGTGCGCCTCGCCGAGAAATCCGCCTATGCCAAGGTGATACGCCTCATGGCCCACGAGGTCAACAATACCCTTGCAGGTATGCAGTCTACCCTCGAGACTCTCGCAATAATCCATGAGGACGACGACCCCGATGTAGAGCGCCTTATAGCGGGATGTACCGCCCGATGCCGCTCGCTCGGCTCGTTTATATCAAGCTACGCCGACGTAGTGAAGATTCCCGCCCCGCGGCTCGAACGCCTCGATATCGCCCGATGGCTCGACTCCCGCAAGGCCTTTCTGGAATCGGTGGCCCACGGCGTAGCGGGCCAGAACTGCTCGCTGACAATGGAACTTCCGGAGACCGAAGCGCTTGCATCGTTCGACGAAGTACTCCTCGAGCAGGCCCTTGTCAACATCGTGAAAAACGCCGCAGAGAGCATCCGCGACGCCGCCCGGACTAATGGCAACATCCGCCTGACCCTCATAGAGAATGCCGGTTCGCCGGGTAGGGGCCCCACACTTACTGTTGCTGACAACGGCTCGGGAATATCTCCGGAGGCACACGGACGCCTCTTCTCATCCTTCTACACCTCAAAAACGGGCGGCCAGGGCCTCGGACTTATGTTCGTTGCCGAAATTCTGAGCAGCCACGGCTGCCGATTCTCGCTCGAACCGCTTCCCGATGCTTCCGGCGCCACCTTCCGCATCTCCTTCCCCCGCCAATAACATCAATCAAAAGCCCTTACTGCTTTTATAAATCTGAGGGCGTGTCATAATAGCCCATCTGGGTTGTCGCCTGAGGGGTTCAGGTTCGGTCATTGACCTTAGTCAACTCCCTTCTCCCTCACCCTCAAGCTCCTACCATCTGGACAATTCTGACAGCGCCCTCACCATCCGGATAAAAAATAGGGCGGTGTGTCAATTTTTTTGAATTTTGACACACCACCATGCTGCCGCAAAAATCGGCAAAAAAAATCGGTTCCCATGGCCGTAGCCCGGAAACCGGTTTTATTGTGCTGTTAAAATCTTTGTGCTGTTGGAGGCAGTATTATTCAGCGGTAGCTTCAACTGCAACTACAGTGTCGGTAGCAACGGTGTCGCCGACAGCTACAGTGTCAACTGCAACTTCTTCAACAACTTCTACAGAGTCAACTGCTTCAGCAGCTTCTGCGTTTTCTGCCTTGTTACCGCAGGAGATCATCGAAAGACCTGCGAGAACAGCGAAAGACAAGAATAACTTTTTCATTTCGTTAAAAATTAAAATAATAAAACAATAGTTTGTGCTTCAAAAACATTGCAAAGTTACCACTTATTTTCATTCCTCCAAAAGTTTTCACAAAAAAATCAAACAAAAAACTGCTGTAAAACACATTTTTTGCCATTTTCGTTGTCGACACATTAGCTTCAACCCTAATTTTCAACCGATTATGCATCAGCATTCTTCCGCGTATCTTTTAAAGATTTTTCGCCAAATCAAAAATCGTGTTAACACCGGAAAATTTCGTAACTTTGCACCCTGAAAATCAACCCGAACCATTTTTCTAAGTATTGTTAATCACTAACTACACATTATAAATAATGAAAGCATTCGTTTTCCCCGGCCAGGGCGCTCAGTTTGTAGGTATGGGCAAAGACCTCTACGACAACAACGCCGAAGCCCGCGAACTTTTTGAGAAAGCCAACGAAATTCTCGGTTTCCGAATCACCGACCTTATGTTTGAAGGCTCTGAGGACGACCTCAAGCAGACCAAGGTAACCCAGCCTGCCGTATTCCTCCACTCAGTGATTCTCGCCAAGACCCTCGGCAACGAATTCGCACCCGACATGGTTGCCGGCCACTCGCTCGGAGAGCTCTCCGCTCTCACTGCCGCCGGCGCCCTCTCCTTCGAGGACGGCCTCAAGCTCGTCGCCGCACGTGCACGCGCCATGCAGAAGGCCTGCGAAATCAAGCCCTCCACCATGGCCGCAATCATCGCCCTCCCCGACGAGAAAGTCGAAGAAATCTGCGCCTCCATCCCCGGCGTGGTAGTAGCCGCCAACTACAACTGCCCCGGACAGATAGTAATATCCGGCGAAATCGACGCTATCAACGCTGCCTGCGAAGCCGCCAAGGCCGCCGGTGCCAAACGCGCCCTTCCGCTCAAAGTGGGCGGAGCATTCCACTCGCCGCTCATGGAACCCGCACGCGCCGAACTCGCCGAAGCCATCGAGGCAACAGAGTTCCACACCCCCGTCTGCCCCGTCTACCAGAACGTCGACGCCAAGCCCCACACCGACCCCGCCGAAATCAAGGCCAACCTCGTGGCACAGCTCACCGCTCCCGTCCGCTGGACTCAGGGCGTCCAGAATATGATTGCCGACGGCGCCACCGAATTCACCGAACTCGGCCCGGGCAAGGTTCTCCAGGGCCTCGTGCTGAAAATCAACCGCGACGTTGCCGTCGCCGGCCGCCAGTAATATCCTATCTAACTTCCAACCATACGGCGATGCGCCCCACCCCGGGCGCATCGCCTTTTCTTTTGCCCTGTGCTGTCTATCCTCCCGCAAAAGCCCTCCGGTTGCCATTCTTTGCTTCAAACCTGCTATTTTTACTGACCCCGAGTTGCTATTTTTGCATACATCAATAAACCAACCATGAAACCACCGAAATATTTCCTCAACCTCACCTTCGCCGCCCTTGCCATGACAGCCAGCGCCACCACAAAAAATGTGGCTCCCCTCGCCCATATCACAGCCTCGTCGGAACAGCCGGGCCACCCGGCATCGGCCGTTGCCGACGGCATCATAGGCATCGACGGACTGGGTGAATGGCGTTCGACCTCCGGCATGACATCCTGGGGCGAACTCCACTACCCCGACTTAACCCTCAGCTGGGACGAGCCGCAAACCATCGACCGTGTAGTAATCTACGACACCCCTTCCGAAGCCCACCACATCGCCGCCGTTGAGCTGCGCATGAGCGACGGATCGGTGGAATACGTCAATTCCATCGCCAACGACGGCTCGCCGCGCGAGGTGCGTTTCTCCCCGCGCACGGTCGAATGGATGAAAGTCGTGGCCTCCGACGCCCAGCATACCGGCGTCGGCCTCTCCGAAATCGAGGTGTTCACCTCCACCGGAGGCACCGACGACTACGTCGAGAAGGTAAATCCCTACATCGAGACCGCCCGCGGCCGCTATTTCTTCTTCGCCACCGGTTCCATGCCATTCGGTATGATCAGCGCCGCCCCGCTCACACGCAACAAGAATCAGGGTGGCGGCGGCTACAACTACAATTCCACCGAAATCCTCGGATTCCCGCAGCTTCACGACTGGATGATCGGCGCCGTGGTGCTCATGCCGGCCTACGGCGATGTCGACCCCACTCTGGGCGAGCAGGGGTGGAAATCGCAGTTCCGCCACGAGAGCGAAATCGTTCGCCCGGGCTACCACCGCGTATTCCTCGACGACTACCGCATGTGGGTGGAAAACACCTGCACCGACCGCGTCTCGATGTACCGCATTACACCTGCCGACTCCTCGCGCACCACCTCGATGCTCCTCAGCCTCGGCGGCTTCGTGGGCACCACCACAATGATCAATCCGCGCGTGCACCGCACCGGCCCTTCGTCGATTGCCGGCGAAGTGACCACCGTAGGACGCCTCTGGGGCGGTCCCGACAGCGTGCGCGTATATTTCGCCATGGATTTCGACCGCCCCATCGAGAGCCTTGACGGCTGGAATGCCAAGGGTGTTACCCCTGATGTCGACGCATTTGCCGACAACGCCACCGCCACCAAATTCTTCCCCTCCGAATATTTCTCCTACTGGACTGCCCCCACGGCGGGCGTGCGCGCCAATTTCGGCCAAATAAAGCCCGGCGAACGCCTTCACGCCAAGGTGGCCGTAAGCTACGTCAGCGAGGCTAACGCGCAGGAAAACATCGCCCGCGAACTCCCCCAATGGGATTTCGACGCCACACACGCCGCCGCCACGGCCACATGGCACGAACAGCTCGGGCGCATCCATGTGGAGGGTGGCACCGACGCCCAGCAGGAGAAATTCTATACCGACCTCTGGCACGTACTTCTCGGACGCCATAAGATCAACGACGCCAACGGCGACTATCCCGACTACACCGACGGCCGACGCGACGGCGCTTTCACACGCGACGTGCGCTTCCACGGCCGCCGTCTGCCTATGAAAGCCGACGGAACCGCTCGCTTCAATATGTACAATTCGGACTCCTTCTGGCTCTCGCAATGGAATCTCAACACCCTCTGGGGTCTTGCATGGCCCGAAGTACTCGACGACTTTGCTGCCTGCCTGGTGCAGTACGCCGAAAACGGCGGCCTTATTCCGCGTGGCCCCAACCTCGGCGGCTACTCATATATAATGACCGCCTGCCCCGCCACGAGCCTCATAGCCTGCGCCTTCCAGAAGGGGATGCTCACTAAATGCGACCCTGCCAAGGCCTACCGCCACATTGTGCGCAACCATACCGGCCACGGCATGCTCGGCAGCAAGGAGGAGATTGATTTCTACGAGCGCAACGGATATTTCGCCGACAACGCCGGCGTAACGCTCGAAGCCGCCTTCCAGGACTGGACCGTGGGCCAGATGGCCCTCAAGATGGGCAAGAAAGCCGACTACCGCCGCTTCAACCGCCGCGCGTCGGGCTGGACAACCCTCTACGACCCTGAAATCGGCCTGATAATGCCGCGGCGCGCCGACGGCTCGTGGCTCCACCGCAATCCGCTCGACGGCTGGGGATGGGTCGAGGCCAACGCATGGCAGGCAACCTGGTCGGTTTCGCACGACCTCGACCGCCTTGCCTCCCTGATGGGTGGCGCCGACTCGCTCGCCGCACGCCTCAACCACGCATTTGAAGAGGGATTGAAAACCGACTTCACTTCCGACTACAATACCGGATACATAAGCTACGCCAACCAGCCGGGCCTCTCGAACGCCCACGTTTTCAACCGCATAGGCCGCGGCGATCTGACCCAGAAATGGGTGCGCCGCGTGCAGGCGCAGACCTACGGCTACAACATCCCCGACCGCGGCTACGGATGCCACGACGAGGACCAGGGCCAGATGGGAGCCACCAGCGCTCTGATGTCGATAGGCCTTTTCAGCGTAACCGGGACCGCCGGCGTCAACCCCGACTACGACGTTACGTCGCCCATTTTCGACCGTGTGGTAATCCAGCTTCCCAAGCCCTACTATCCGGGCAAACCGCTGGAAATCATTACCGATAACTGCTCGGCCGACAACTATCTGATTGACTCGGCCACCTTCAACGGTCAGCCCCTCGACCCCATGCACGCCATCATCACGCATGATGCCCTCCGCCAGGGCGGCCTCCTCCACATCGCCCTCAAATCCCCCATAACTAAGCCCAGGCCCTAAGTCCTATAGTGTCTTTAAGCCCCTTAAAGTCCTTAGGGGCCTGAGGGTCCTTAGGGTTTTTAGAGTCCTTAGAGTCCTTAGAGTCTTTAGAGTCTTTAAAGTCTTTAGGGTCTCTAAAATCTTTAAAGTCTCTAAAGTCTTTAAAGTCCTTAAGGTCTCTAAAGTATTTAAGGTATTTAAGTGTAAAAGGTCCTTAAGGCCTCCAAAAGCCTGGAGTTGGATAAAAAGCTGCCGCCCCTGCGATACGGAATCGCAGGGGCGGCGTTTATGTATATCTGTTATTGTGGAATTCAGGATTTCTTCTTCGAGCCGTAGCCATAGCCATAGCCGTAACCATAGCCATAACCGTAGCGCGAGTAGATACCTGCGCGGTTGCCCGACTCGGTGCCGTTGAGGATAACGGCCATGTTGTGGTAGATGCCCTGATTGTACATCTGCTCGATTTCAGGAAGCATGGCGCGCTCAAGCAGACCTGCACGGATAATGAAAATCGTCATATCGGCGTAGCGGGCGATAATCTTCGCGTCGGCCACCACTTCCACAGGCGGGCAGTCGAGAATCACGTAATCATACTCGCTCTTAAGCTTCTCGAGCATGGCCTTGAGGCGCGTCGAATAAAGCATCTCCGAGGGATTGGGAGGCAGTGCGCCTACAGGCACGAGGTCGAGCCCTTCGGTGTCGTTCACGTTGTGTACCATAATCTCGTCGAGCGTGGCGTGGCCCGAAAGCAGGGCGCTCAGACCCTTGGCAGGGCTGCCGGCATAGCCGCTCAGCGAAGCCTTGCGGAGATCGAGGTCGACCACGCACACCCGCTTGTCCTTGATGGCAAGCACGGTGGCAAGGTTCATGGTGATGAAAGTCTTGCCGGAACCCGGGTTGGCCGAAGTGACCATGATGGTGCGTGCGCCTACGGCTTCCGCATCGGTCATCAGCTCGAGGTTGGTGCGGATTACGCGGAAAGCCTCGTTGATTATGTTGCCCCCACCCTTCTTGACCATCACCACGCGGCGGTCGGTCTGGTCGGCCTTCGCCTTACGCAGACGGTCGAGCCCGCGGCGCTTCTTGTAGCCCAGAGGTATCTCGCCCATGAAAGGTACGGAGAGCATATCGAGGTCCTTGCGGCCGCGCACCCGGGTGTTGAAGTTTTCAGTTATATAGATAAGGCCAACGGGAATGAGCAGCCCCATCAGGATGGCCACGAGCATCACGTTGCGGCGGTTGGGAGCCACCGGAGCAACCGACCCCATGGGAGGCGTGATAACGCGGGTATTGTAGGCGGTGAATGCCTGCGACAGCTCGTTTTCCTCACGCTTCTGGAGCAGATAGAGGTAAAGACTTTCCTTTACCTTCTGCTGACGCTCCACGCTCAGGAGATAGCGGGCCTGGGTCGGGTTGGCCTGCAGATGTACCGAAGCGGTGGCACGCGAGCTCTCGGCGGTGCGAACCTGCGATTTAAGTGTCACCACATAGTTGTCGATCGACTGAAGGATAGCCTGACGCATGCCCGCAAGCTGATTGTCGAGGTCGACCACGAGCGGGTTTGAGGTCGAGGAGTTCTCCACAAGGTTGTTGCGCTCCAGCAGGTGTTTGTTGTAGTCCTGAATCTGGCTCTCGATATTGAAGTTCTCAAGGCCGGCGTTAGCGGGAAGGACGTTGAAGGAGTTGGCCGAATTGGTGAGGTAGGAGCGGATATAGTTGGCCATCGAGAGGCGGTTGTTGAGGCCGGCCACCTCATCGGATGCGGCGGCGGCGCGGTTGAAATAGAGCTGCGAGGCCTGTTCGATGTCGGGCACCATGTGGGCCGACTTATACGAGGAAATGTCGGAATCCACGTTGCCGAGCTCGCTCTCGATTACGGCCAGACGGTCCTTGATGAATTCGGAGGTGGAAACGGCAATCTGGTTCTTGTCGCGGATCCAGTTTTCGTTGTATACATCGATAAGCGTCTGGAGGAGATCCTCGGCACGCTCGGTGCTTACGTCGCTGTGCGATAGCGAGATTACCGAGCTGTAGTCGGTTTCTGTCTCAGCCTTTATCGAGCCCGCATAGCCCAGGGCGGCCGAATGCAGCGGTGTGCGTCTAACATTTATCTCCAGGGGGCTCTCCACGCGGCCGCTGGTATAGCGCGGATTGGGAAGCACGGCTATCTTGCCGATAGGCGACGAGATAGTATCCACCTGCGCATAGGTTGTCTTCACCTGTTTGCCGGGGAATTCAGAAGTACCCATGGTGAAGCCGGTGAGCTGCAACGAGCCGTCGGGACTGAGAGTGGCGGTGAAAGCCACGCTCTCGCGCTCGCCGAGTTCGGGGAATGCGAATGAAACCGGAAGATTGGAGCCATAGAGAGTGCGGTCGTGGAACATTCCGGGAGTGGAGTAGTTCACGTCGAGACCGAGGCGCTTGACTACCTCGTACATCACCGTGGGCGATGTGATGGCAACAATCTCATTGAGCACGTTGGTGTTGCTCTGGAGGAATCCCATGCCGGTGAACGACGAGCCGACGTCGCCGCCGGAGGTGCCGCTGATGCGGTCGTTCTTGATAAGGATTTTAGCGGTACGCTCGTAGACCGGAGGTGTCTTCAGCAGATGGTAAACGGCGAATCCGCAGCAGAGTGCGAGCGAGATTACGAACCAGTACCACCGCGACACACACATATAGAGCAGATCCTTTGCGGTGAGGGTCTGCACGGCCTGCGCGTTTTGCGAAGAGGCGTTAGCGTTGTCTTGCACGGTTGTTTGGTAGTTGTATGTTTGTATTTACGTTTTATTTCCAGATGAGCACGGCCACGGTGGTAAGCAGCGACGCGATGGAAATCCAGAAGCCGGGAGTGAGCGGTGTAGATCCGTTGGCGGTGGTCTGACGCTTACGCACGTCGTTGGGCGAAATCACTATGACGTCGTCCTGCTGGAGGTAGAATACGGGCGACTCCATCACCGAGCGCGAGTCGGTGAGGTCCACGCGGTGGGCCGTCTGCTTGCCGTTTTCCTGACGGAGCACGAGCACGTCGGTGCGCTTGCCCTGGATTGTAAGGTCGCCGGCGCCGGCCAGGGCGTCGAGCAGCGTGAAGCGGTCGCGGTCGAAGTTCACGCGGCCGGGCTTGTTGACCTCGCCGAGCACGGATACTCCGTGGTTAAGGAAGTCCACAACCACTACGGGGTCTTTGACCAGATTGCGGCTGATAAGCTCTTTCTGGATATATTCGGCCACTTCAGCGCGGCGCATTCCCCCGATATGGAGAGTGCCGAGCACGGGGAACTGGATGTCGCCGTAGGCATCGACCACATACGAGGCTACCTCGTTGCTCGACGAGCCGGAGGAGGAAGTCACACCTGGCTGTCCGACACGCTGAGCCACCATGGGAAGATTGAAGAGAGATGCCAGAGCGGGGTCCTTCGATACGACTACAATCGAGACGCGGTCGTCGGGACGTACGGTAATATCATTGGTTACGGGAATGTCGCGCGACTCGCCGGTCTGGATGTCGTTGAAATATGTCACGTCTTTGGGCGTGTGGCATGAGAAAGCTACCAGGGCCAGCGAGGCGATGAGGCCCGCGCGAAGCGTTTTGGCTATCATGTTACGAAGCATAACGTTGAGTGTGTGTGGTATATGTGTTATATTATTTTATTGAATCAATTTCGGGTATGAGGCATCACTGGCGCCGGCAGATGGATTCAGTCGTAGCCTCCCGAGATGCCCAGACGCGTCTGGCGACGCCGGATGGCTCTGGTAAGCGCCCAGTTGAACGTCACCCAGAGCACGAGGTCGCAAACGAGCACCATGAAGACGCCCATTATATGCGAAAGCATTATGTTGACCAGGATGAGCAGCGACGCCAGCAGCAGAATCGTAATCATGGCCGGCCGCTGGGGAATGCCAAGGGCAAGGAGCTTATGGTGGATATGGACACGGTCGGGAAGGAACGGGCTGTGGCCGCGCAGAATGCGGTGGGCGAACACTCGGAGTACGTCGAGACATGGAATGGCTATCGGCGAGAAGGCAAGCACCATTATATTGGTGGAGTAGACCGAATCGAACGGTACACGGGTCATAGCCATCGACATGAAAGCGAGCAGCAGTCCGATGGTAAGCGCCCCGGTATCGCCCATGAAGATTTTTTTCTGCTTAAGGGGATTGCCGAACACATTGTAGTAGAAAAACGGCACGAGCGTGCCCAGCCCGGCAAGCGCCAGCAGACTGAGCTGCGGGCACCCCAGCATATAGAAAGCAATCGCATAGAATACCATGGCTATTCCGCCCAGGCCCGAGGCAAGCCCGTCGATGCCGTCGATAAGGTTCAAGGCATTGATGATGTAGACCACCAGGACTATCGACATCAGATAGGATACAACCACATTGATTTCTTCAAATCCGAGCATCCCGTGGAGCGACACCAGCCTGATGCCGGCAGCCGCGAGAAAAACGGCGGCGATAATCTGGCCGATAAATTTGGCGCGGTACTTCACTCCGATGAGGTCGTCGGCCATTCCGATCAGATACATCATCATAAGCGCGCAGAGTCCGAAACAGAGCACGAGAAAATCAGCCTGGGTTGAAAAAACGCTGCTGAACAGCGACTCCACTCCGGGGTTGAAAAGCCGCTTCATGCCCCCTACAAAACAAAGCGAGAAAATTATGGCAGGCATGAACGCTATGCCGCCCAGACGCGGAACGGCTCCTTTGTGAATCTTCCGTTCGTCGGGCACATCGAAGAGCTTTTTTCTGAATGCAATGAGCAAAATCTGAGGAATAATGATGCCCGTGAGGAGCAGACTCACCACAAAGACCGATATTCCATCTATAATCCAATCCATGCAAAGAAAACTAAGTGTGCGACGGCATTCGAATCTGAGGGTATGCCGCAAATCCTTGCAAAGTTAGACATTTTTTCCCAATTAATATGCATAACAGCACAGAAAGTTGCACATTGAGGACCGATACCCTGTGTATCGGAAAAATCAGGAATTCAGACGGCGGAACATTTGAGGGCGAGTCCCGTGCGCTCCGACAGTCCGAAAAGGAGATTCATGCAGTGCACGGCCGTGCCGGCGGCTCCCTTGAGAAGATTGTCGGCCACAGCCGTGACCCGCAGACGCGGAGATGCGCTCATGGCCGAAGTCGGATCGTCGGTCGAGGGATATTCGAGATAAATCAGACATTTGTTGGTATTGGCCACATCGGCTATTACCGGACGGACATCAACGGGATAGGTGAAATTATGGTCGTCGTAGGCCTCGGAGAACAGACGCTTCAGCTCTGGAAGGCCAAGGGAACATGGCACGTCGACAACCGCACGCATTCCACGCGACATAGAGGCATCGCGGCTTAGCGATATGCTTACAGGCGCGTCGAATCCCTGCTGAATCTGCCGCAGGCACGCGGCTGTCTCGACCGAGGCAGCCTCAGTATCGGGACGGAACTCCTGCGGCGCTACCGGATCGAGGCGGGTGGAGGCCACATAGCCTGCATTGGCACCGAGCTCACTCCCGTAGGGCGACGCCACTCGCACCGGGGTTTCAACGGCGGCCATTGTAAGGGCCACATCGACCGGCATCTGCCCCAGCAGGGAATTTTTCGCAAGCGGAAACAACGCGAGTTCCACCGCCGTCGCAGCGGCCGACGGGATAGAAGCCCTCGTGGCACCGCGCACCATCGCCTTGCGGTTGAATTCCGGGAATCCGTAGACCATGGCCATGCCGCCCGAACGGAACGCTCCCGTGAGGTCGACAACCCGCACCTCGGCGGCCGTACATGCCGCGTCGTTGTCGGCCATCCATTTGCGCGCCATCCACGGCTCTCCGCAGAGAAACACCATATTGTGGCCGTCGAGGTCCAGACGCGATGAAATCTCAAGGTCGGTATCGCCCACAAGGCCGCGATGAACCGCATCCACGCGGTTCCCGGCCTCGGATTCAGAGGCCACCGTAAGGATTTCCACGTCGGGATGGTTAATCAATATTCTTATAAGCTCGCCGGCTGTGGAGCTTTCACCGCCGAGTATTCCAACTTTTATCATATCGCTAAAGTAATTGTGGTAAAGCCAAAGGCCATCGCAGAACAGCAATCCTCAACAATGTAGGGATAGCGCTTTGCGATGTATCAGTTGTCAGCCAACTCCACATACGTGCCATAGGCACGTCCCTACATTATCTGCGGATGTATTTGCGACACCTCCGGAGACTTCATCAGATTGCAAAAATAAGCATTATTCCGCTAATTACAAACCAAGTGTCATGGAAACACATAAAAACAAGCAAGGCTGTCATCCCGACAGCCTTGCTTGTTTTTATCTTTAACCTTAAATCTAATACCATGAAAAAACACAGTGCAAATATAGTAATTATACCTTCTAAACACGGGGCACGCCGGTTTGTTCGGACAATACCCGACTTTAACGTTGTTTAACACTCGTAACAACCACTATCCATAAAATTTGTAGTAATTTTATCACACAATAAAGTGCCTCCCCCGAAACACAGCCCCGAGACTGCCACGTTCTGGCCGACAAAAGCGAAATTCCCGCCGACAGCGGCCCCTTCTCAACGCCGAGGCGAACGCTACGGAGGTTCAGACATACGAAACCAACCCCACAAATAAATGAGAATAAGAATTCTTGTAATAGACGACGAAGAGTCGTACTGCGAAGTGCTTAAACGCTCGCTTGAACGCGAGGCCTACGATGTGGATACCGCCGACAGCGCGGAAACCGCCCTCGGCTACGATCTGTCGCTATACCAGCTTATAATAGTCGACATCATGATGGAGCGTATCAGCGGCTTCGACTTCGCTAAACGCGTCCGCAGCAACCCTGCCACTGAAAAAATTCCCATTATATTCTGCTCCGCCCTCAACGGCGAGGACGAGACCGTGATGGGCCTGAACATCGGTGCCGACGACTATATCACCAAGCCTTTCGTAATCGGCGAGGTCATAGCCCGCGTACGAGCCGTATTGCGGCGTACGCAGGCCTCGGACCACGTGGCCTACAACATGCCGAAAGCCCAGTACGAGCCCGACATAACATTCAAGACCATGCGTCTGAACCGCAACGAGAAGACCTGCTACATCAATGGCCAGGAAATTCCGCTGACGCGCAAGGAATTCGACCTGCTGCTGTTTTTCCTGGTGAACCGCGAACGCATCCATTCGCGCGAAGAGATAATGAGCCAGGTATGGGACAACGTCGAGGTGACCACACGCACCGTCGACACCAACCTCGCGCGCCTGCGCCAGAAAATCAAACCTTACGGAGCCAACATCGTGACCCGCACAGGCTTCGGCTACGGCTTCCGCTCCGACGTCGACTGAGATAAACAAATTGATGCGTCATGGCTCAGAAACATAAATTCCGCTATCAGTTCCGGCTTTTCATAACTGCCGTGCTCTGCATATGGGCCGTAATTCTTTCGTTTGCGTGGTTCGTATACCATCAGGAAAAGAAACTGCGCGCCGAGAGCATCATTGAACGCATCGACCTGGCCAACGGTTATGTGGTCGACGTCCATGAGGCCAACGGCGACGTCCAGTCGGCCCTGAACTTCATCCACCGCTATCTGGCCGATACTTATCTCAACGACATGAGTATCCAGATATTCGACACCCGCACCCAGCAGCTTCTTTACTCCACCGGCGACCTCCGCGAGGGGATTCCGTCAGACATTTCTGAAGACGACCGCGTGGTGTTGGGCGACAGCTCGCGGGTAATCCGCGTGCTCAACACATCGGTGGGCGACAACGGGCGGAAAATGTTTTTCTTCTCAAGCCGACTGTCGCCCGACGGACGCATAAACATCCGCACCTACGTGCCACCATCGCGCGCCATCACCGAGGAACTTACCATCGGGCCGATGTTCTGGGTGATTCTAATCGGCATCGGACTGCTGGGTTCCGTGCTTGCCTTCATCACCACCTCCCATCAGGCCAAGAACGTCAGCCTCCTTCACGATTTTGCAAAGCGTGCTGCCTCCGACCGCGATTTCATTCCCATGGGGGATTTCCCCTCCGATGAAATAGGAGAAATTTCGCGTCAGATCGTGGCCATCTACAATTCGCGCATGCAAGCCAACATGCGCCGCGAGCATGAGCACGAAATCGCCCTCAAGGTGACGGAGGAAAAGAACAAAATGAAGCGCGTGCTTACCGACAACATCTCCCACGAGCTCAAGACTCCCATCGGAATCATACGCGCCTACGTGGAGATGATGCTCACGGAAGACGATATGCCCGCAGCCGACCGCAAACGCTTTCTGGGAAAAACCCAGGCCAACGTGGAGCGGCTCGTAGCCATGCTCAACGACCTTTCCACAATGACGCGTCTTGAGGAATCCGGAGGCAAAATTCCTATCAAGGAGGTGGATTTCAGCCTGCTCGTCTACTCCATAGCCGACGAGATGGAGCAATCCGGAATACTCAACGGATTCCACCTTAAATTCGACCTGCCGCCCGACATCATGGTGCTCGGCAACGAGGGTCTGCTTACATCCGTGCTGCAGAATCTGACAAAGAACTCAATAGCCTACTCACAGGGCACTGAAATTGGGATCTCACTGCTGGGCAAAACCGAGGGCTACTACACTTTCTCCTTCTACGACAACGGCGTGGGCGTGGGGAAAGAACACATCCCCCATCTGTTCGACCGTTTCTACCGCGTGGATACGGGGCGCTCGCGCAAAGCCGGCGGAACGGGACTCGGACTGCCTATCGTGAAGAGCAGCATCAACAACATGGGCGGAAGCGTAAGCGTGCGCAACCGTCGCGGCAGCGGTCTCGAGTTCATCTTTACCCTCTGCCGCCCCAAATAATCCGCGACCAGACAACCGATTTCCAATTGATTGCCCTAACAATGTAGGGAGGGGGTGGATACACACCCAAATGTAAGGTGTAGCACGCAGAATCACCGAAATGTAGGAGTTGGGCGCAGATCCACCGAAATGTAGGGACGCACGGTCTGTACGTCCGAGTATACAAATTGGATTTTCAACCAGTTGCACGGACGCACGAACCGTGCGTCCCTACAATATAGCGGAAATTGTCGGTTCTGCAACACCCTCCTGAATTGTTGATTATTGGTAGAATCATTTTTAAACACCTCTCCACTTTATTAAGTCGCAAACAACAAATAAGGCGATGCCTCTTGCGAGGCATCGCCTTATTTGTTATCATTCCGGTCGAAGCGGGCAGGCGGAAATCCGCCGAATAGCCATGCCGGTTTGATTATTTCTCGTACTTCTTGAGAATCACGGTGGCGTTGTGGCCGCCGAAGCCGAAGGAGTTGCTCAGAGCGGCACGCACGGGGCGTTTCTCGGCTTTGTTGAAGGTGAAGTTGAGGGTATAGTCGATTTCCTCGTCCTCGTCGCCCTCCTCGTGGTTGATGGTGGGGGGAACGATATCGTCGACGAGCGCCATGGTGCAGAACATTGCCTCGAGGGCGCCGGTGGCACCGAGCAGATGGCCCGTCATCGATTTGGTCGAGCTGATGTTCAGCTTATGGGCTGCATCGCCGAACACTTCCACGATAGCCTTGATTTCGGAGATGTCGCCTACGGGAGTCGATGTGCCATGTACGTTGATGTAGTCGATATCCTCGGGCTTCATTCCGGCATCTTCGAGGGCGTTCTGCATCGAAAGGATGGCGCCCAGACCTTCGGGATGGGTGGCGGTGAGGTGGTAAGCGTCGGCGCTCATGCCGCCGCCGGCAACCTCAGCGTAGATTTTCGCACCGCGGGCGAGAGCGTGCTCGAGTTCCTCAAGAATGAGAACAACGGAGCCTTCTCCCATCACGAAGCCGTCGCGGCTCTTGCTGAAGGGGCGGGAAGCCGTCGCAGGCGAGTCGTTGCGGGTGGAAAGGGCGTGCATGGAATTGAAGCCGCCTACTCCTGCAGGGAAGATGGCTGCCTCGGCGCCGCCGGTCACCATAGCATCGGCCTTACCCAAACGGATAAGGTTGAACGCGTCGATGATGGCGTTGTTCGACGAAGCGCAGGCGGAAACCACACCATAGTTGGGGCCATGATAACCATAGTCCATCGAGATGTGTCCCGAAGCGATGTCGGCAATCATCTTAGGGATGAAGAAGGGGTTGTATTTGGGGCCGTTGGCGGCGTTGATGGCATAATAGCCGGCCTCCTCTTCGAAAGTATGAAGACCGCCGATACCTGCGGCGACGATTACACCGACGCGGTTGCGGTTGAGGTCCTCTTCTTGCTCAAGACCGGAATCAGCGATGGCCTGACGCGCAGCCACCATGGCATATTGGGCATAAAGGTCGAGCTGACGCAGCTTTTTGCGGTCGAAATGCTCGTTGCCGTCGAAACCCTTGACCTCGCAGGCGAACTGGGTTTTGAACAGCGATGCGTCGAAATGGGTGATAGGGCCGGCACCGCTTACGCCATTGATGGCGTTTTTCCAGGTGGTCTCCACATCGTTGCCGAGCGGAGTGATGGCGCCGAGGCCTGTGATTACTACTCTTTTAAGTTCCATATTAACCAAAAAATAGCGGCTGTGCAGATTGCTCTGCGGTTGGGGAAAGGGAGGGCGGCGCAGCCTGTGGAAGCGCACCCTTATTTTCCGAAAATAGCCCCGGAAGCAATGCACCGGGGCCTATTCGGGGTGATCGGTTTCGATGTGCGGAATCCGATTATTTCGAAGCTTCTTCGATGTAAGCGATAGCGTCGCCAACAGTAGCGATTCCTTCAGCCTTGTCGTCGGGAATTGTGATGCCGAATTCCTTTTCGAACTCCATGATGAGCTCAACGGTGTCGAGGCTGTCAGCACCAAGGTCGGTGGTGAATGCGGCGGCGGGAGTTACTTGAGCCTCATCTACGCCCAGTTTGTCAACGATGATTGCTTTTACACGAGATGCGATGTCAGACATGATAATAAGTTTTATTGTTATGAATATTCGTGTTAGGGAGTGGATTGCAGACACATAAAAAAGGTGCTTTCCCACAATTCACGGCGCAAAGTTACTAAAACATTTCAAATAATTGGCACATATTACCGAATTTTTTCCATAATTGGCCTCACAACGCTGTGTAGGGGCGATTTTTAGGCACTTTTTTATGTTATAAAACATATCCGCTACGATTCGTGAGGCAATCGGCTCAGACGGGGTAAGGGTATCGGACGTCGTGGAGGAAAAGCGGACCGGGGGGCATTGAGGTGCCTGCGGCGCATCGGTCGCGCGCGGCGATGATGTCGGCGAATCCCTCGGGCGAAAGTTTTCCCCGGCCCACGTCGACGAGCGTACCGACCACGGCGCGCACCATATTACGCAGGAAGCGGTCGGCTGAAATTTCGAACACCCACTGGTCGACCGTGGGGTCGTACATATTGGCCACAGGCATCCAGAGGGCGCGGCCGACGTGGCATATGTTGGTCTTAGTGTCGGTATGCAGCTTGGCGAACGAGGTAAAGTCCTCCACCTCGAGCAGCTGCGCGGCGGCGAGGTTCATCCGCTCGAAATCGAGCACCGGCGCCGTCCAGGAGAGTCCCGAGGCGAAGGGGGTACGCCCGCGGTGAACGTAGTAATGATATGTGCGCTCCACGGCGTCGAACCGCGCGTGGGCGTCGGGATGTACGGGATGAATCCAGCGTATTGCTATGTCCGGTCCGAGAATCGAGTTGAGGGCGCGCACAAGGCGCGTATCGTCGTCGACACGGAGCGGAAGGTCGGCATGGGCCATCATCATCGAGGCGTTGACGCCTGTATCTGTGCGCCCGGCCCCAACCACGGCCACAGGCGTGCGGAGCACGGTGGAAAGAGCCTCCTCCATGCGCTGCTGCACACTTATATCGCCCGGCTGAATCTGCCAGCCGTGGAACCGCGCGCCGAGATACGACAGGTTGATGAAATGTCGGGTGGGTGTTTCCACGGCAAAGTCTGTATGCTTTTGAGAATCAGAAATCTTTCGGTCAGTCTTTTTCCAGATACGTATAGCCGTAGAGGCCCGAGCGGTAGTTGCTCAGAAACTCGCGGCCCTCCTCGGGGGTTATCCTGCCATCCTTCATAGCCTTGGTGACCCACGTCTCGACGTTGCGAACGAGTTTTTTCGGATTGTACTGGACGTAGTCGAGCACTTCGGCCACGGTCTCTCCGTCGATCACCTGGTCGATTTCATAATGGTCCTTGTAGCAGGAGATATGAACTGCGTTGGTATCGCCGAAGAGGTTGTGCATGTCGCCGAGAATCTCCTGATATGCGCCCACCAGGAAAAAGCCGATATAATAAGGTTCGCCGGCCCGCAGCGGATGAACGGGGAGCGCCGACGAGGTGCCCTGAGGCGAGATGAAGGTGGTGATTTTGCCGTCGGAGTCGCAGGTCATATCCTGAAGGGTGGCCATGCGGGTGGGTTTCTCGTCGAGGCGCGAAATCGGCGCCACGGGAAACACCTGATCGATTGCCCACGCATCGGGGAGCGACTGGAAGAGCGAGAAATTGCAGAAATACTTGTCGGGGAGCATCTTGGAGACCTTGCGAAGCTCCTCGGGCGGATGCTTCATCTGCGAGGCGAGGGTACCGACCTCGCGGGCAATCTCCCAAAAGAGTTTTTCGGCGAGGGCGCGTGTGCGCAGATCGATGATGCCGAGCGAATACATGTCGAGCACCTCCTCGCGAATCTGCATGGCATCGTGCCAGCTCTCGAACATTCGCTGCTGGTCGAGCTTGTCCCAGATTTCGTAAAGTTCCTTCACGAGCTCATGTTCGTCGCCCTTAAGCTCCTCATTGTCCTTCCAGCGCGGAAGCGAGGTGGTCTCGAGCACTTCGGTGACGAGCACGGAGTGATGCGCCGAAAGCGAACGACCGCTCTCGGTAATTATGTCGGGCTGAGGAAGGCCGTTTTTCTCACAAACGTCGACGATGGAGAAAATGGCGTCGTTGGCATACTCCTGGATGGAGTAGTTCATCGAGCTCTCGGAGGCCGAGGAGCGCGTACCGTCGTAGTCCACTCCGAGGCCGCCGCCTATGTCCACGTAGTCGATATTAAAACCGAGTTTGCTTAGCTGCACGTAGAACTGCATGGCCTCGCGCAGAGCGTTCTTGATACGGCGTATCTTGGTAATCTGGCTGCCGATATGGAAATGAATCAGCTTCAGCCAGTCGGAGATGCCGCGCTGCTGCAGGAAATCGATAGCCTCAAGCAGTTCGGAAGAGTTGAGGCCGAATTTCGAGGTGTCGCCCCCGCTCTCCTCCCATTTGCCGGAACCGGAGTTGGCAAGCTTGATGCGGATACCTATGGAGGGTGTGATTTTCAGGCGACGGGCCACATCGTATATAATGTTGAGCTCGTTGAGCTTCTCGACCACAAGGATTATGCGTCGTCCCATCTTGCTGGCCAGCAGGGCAAGCTCCACATAGTTCTCGTCCTTATATCCGTTGCAGATTATAAGGGCGTTTTCGTTGATATTGGTGGCGAGCACGGCGTGGAGCTCGGGCTTGGAGCCGGCTTCCAGGCCGATGTTGAATTTCTTGCCGTGGCTTACTATCTCCTCTACTACCGGGCGAATCTGGTTAACCTTGATGGGATAGACAAGGAAACTCTTGCCATTGTAGCCATACTGCTCGGCTGCCGCGCGGAAACAGTTGGAGATTTTCTCCACACGGTTGTCGAGGATGTCGGGGAAACGAAGGAGCACAGGAGGTGTGATATCCTTCACCTGAAGCTCGTCGAGCACCTCGCGAAGATCAACCGGGGCCAGGCCGGGACGCGGAGTCACGCAGATGTTACCTTTTTCATTGACGGAGAAATACTGCCGCCCCCAACCGTTGATGTTGTAGAGCTCGACACTGTCCTCCACTCGCCATTTTCTCATTCGTATATAAAGAATATGTGGTACACAATAAATTGACCGACGCTCCGCAAGCGCGGAGAGCCGACGGCTTGCAAATTTAACAATTTCCGACGACATTTGGCAGAGAAACAGCTAACTTTGCATACCTATATAACATTTCAGACATATGAAACGACCGATATATATCCTGCTTGCAGCTCTGGCCCTGCTTACCGGCGGCTGCGGCAACGCGCCGCAATGGAAGGTAGCCGAAGGGGCTGTATGGCATACGACCTATCGCATTGTATACGATGCCCCCGAAGCGCTCGACGACTCGATTCAGGCCGTGCTGCGGCAGGTGGAGATGTCGCTGTCGCCGTTCGCCCGCGATTCGCGGATTTCGCGCATCAACCGCGGGGAGACCGACAGTGTCGACGCCGACATAGCGGCGGTATTCGCCGTAGCGCAACAGGTGAACCGGCTGAGCCACGGACGTTTCGACCCGACGGTGGCTCCGCTGGTCGACCTCTGGGGCTTCGGCACCGACATGCGGAGCCGCGCTCTGGCCGAGAGCGATACGGCGGCCTTCGCAGTGACCGACGGGCAGATAGCGCAGACTCTCAGGGCCGTGGGCATCGACAGCTGCGCCATAGCCGACGGGCGCATACGCCGCAAATCCGATGGCACCACCTTCAATTTCAGCGCCGTGACAAAAGGCTACGGCTGCGACCGCATTGCTGCGATGCTCGCCCGCAACGGCTCGAAAAATCATATGGTGGAGATTGGTGGAGAGATAGCCCTGGGTGGCCACAACCCGCAGGGGGAGCCGTGGCGCATACAGATTGACGCTCCGGTGGAATCGGAAGCGCCGGTTCATCAGAGGCTCAGCACCGTAGCGCTCGAAGGTCCGGCAGGAATCGCCACCTCGGGCAACTACCGAAACTTCCATACGTCGGCGCGCTACGGCCGCTTCGGCCACACAATCGACCCGCAGACGGGGCGCCCGGTGAGAACCGACGTTGTGAGCGCTACCGTCGTGGCACCGACAACAGCGCAGGCCGACGCGTGGGCGACGGCCTGCATGGCTTCGGAAGCAGACTCGGCGATAGCCCGTATGAAGGGCGTCGAGGGTCTGCGTTATCTGCTGGTAGTATCGAAAGGCGATTCGCTCACCACTGTCTCAACACTTTAAACCTGTCTGAGAATCAGTCCTTGGGGTCGCCGTAGCGGAAAGCGAGGTCGTCGGGCGATTCATAGTCCTCATCGTCGGGGTCGCCGGCCCATGAATTGTCTTCGTCGTCAGGCGCCCAGGCGGGGTCGAATCCCTCGTCGAACACCTCTTCGTCCTCGCCGTCGACGTGCTCGTTCTCGAAAATCCACTCGTCCTCCTCGCGCAGACGGTGATGTCCGTCGAGCGGGCGGTGGGTGATGGGAATCTCCTCGATGCGGTTGGCGTCGTCGGTGATGGCTTTCCAGAGTGCATCCTTGAGTTCGGTTATCCCCTCGCCGGTAACGGCCGAGATGAACACCACGGGGAGGTCGGTGGGAAGTGTCGGGCGAATCTCTTCCTTCAGCTCCTCGTCGAGCATGTCGCTTTTCGACACAGCCAGTACGCGCTGCTTGTCCATAAGCTGAGGGTTGAACTTGCGCAGCTCGTCGAGCAGAATCTCATACTGCTGCTTGATGTCGTCGGCGTCGGCCGGCACCATGAAGAGCAGCACCGCGTTGCGCTCGATATGGCGCAGGAAGCGCAGACCGAGGCCGCGGCCCTCGCTCGCGCCTTCGATGATGCCGGGAATGTCGGCCATTACAAACGAGCGGTTGCCGCGATAGTCCACGATGCCCAGTTGCGGCTCCATGGTCGTAAACGGATAATCGGCGATTTTCGGGCGCGCTGCGCTCACGGCCGAGAGCAGCGTGGATTTGCCGGCATTGGGAAAACCGACCAAACCCACATCGGCAAGCAGCTTAAGCTCCAGAATCACGGCCTTCTCGATGGCCGGCTCACCGGGCTGGGCATAACGGGGAGTCCGGTTGGTAGCGGATTTGAAGTTCCAGTTGCCCAGGCCGCCGCGGCCGCCGCGCAGGAGCTTGATTTCCTGGCCGTCGTCGGTCACCTCACAGAGGTATTCGCCGGTCTCTGCGTCGAACACCACCGTGCCGCAGGGCACTTCAATTATCTTGTCTTCGCCGTCCTTGCCGAAGGAGCGTCCGGCGCCTCCGCTCTGGCCGTTGGTGGCAAACACGTGGCGCGAGTATTTAAGCGGGAGAAGCGTCCACATGTTCTTGTTGCCGCGCAGAATCACGTGGCCGCCGCGGCCGCCGTCGCCGCCGTCCGGCCCCCCTTTGGGCACATATTTGGCGCGATGGAAATGCATCGAGCCGGCGCCTCCCTTACCCGAGCGGCAAAGTATCTTTACGTAGTCGATAAAATTTGAATCTGCCATAGTTGAGTAGTTTTTAGCTTTAAAACGCCTGTCAGGCCATATTTGTTAGCTGACGGTGATGGCGCATCAGTTCGTTGGCATGAGCGTATTCCTGAGGTGAACCGATGTCGATCCAGGTGCCTGAAATCGGGTAATATCCCACGCGCCGACCGTCGGCAATGGCCTTTAGGAGAAAGTCGGGCGCGTCGGTGCGTCGGCCGGCAGGGAGAGTGTGGAGCAGACGGTTGGAGAAGATATAGATACCGGCGTTAGCGAAATGGGTTGTGGTCGGTTTTTCAGCGATGTCGGTCACGAGGTCGCCCTCGGTTCGGAGTATGGCGTAGGGCACCGACGAGGTATACGGAATGGCGGCTATCGTTGCGTCGGCGCGGGTCTCGACGTGGCGGAGATACATCTCCTCAAGGTCGATGGTGGTGAGCAGGTCGGAATTCATCACCAGCGTGCACCCCTCCTCAGGGAGCAGAGCAAGCGTACAGGCGCCGAGGGTGCCCATCGGAGATTCCTCCTCGATACAGCGGGCGGAAATGCCGTGGTGCGGCGCGGAGAAGTACTCGCGCATGCGGTCGGCCATGTAGCGCACCATAATATATACATCGGAGATACCACAGCGGGCCAGATTCTCGATGTTGTAGTCGATGATGGGGCGGCCGCCCACCTCGAGCAGCGGTTTGGGGGTGGTGAGCGTCAACGGACGCAGACGTTCGCCCAGGCCTCCGGCCATCAGCACGGCCGAAAGCGGGAGGATGGTGCGTGTGGCGGTAAGGTCGACGGCGTCGGCGAGTTTCCCGAAAGGATCGACGACCGGGAGGAGGCGCAGGCCGAGCGCGCGGGCACGGCGCATTACCGACATACGCACCTCAGCGGAGGCATCGGCGGAGAGTACCGTGCAGTCGCGGTGGGCGACGTCGCCTACCCGGTCTGAAACGGCCACTCCGCGGAGCAGGCCGCGGCGGATGTCGCCGTCGGTAACGGTACCGGTCAGACAACCTTCGGCGTCGACTACCAAGAGCGTCATCAGCCTGCCTGGCAGCCCGTTGAGCTGCCGGAGGGCGTCGAGCACCGAGGCGCCGGAGCGTATGATGTATTCGTTCGTTTTCATCTTTTGGTTCTTTTATTTCACGTCCGGAGGGAGCGAGACAATCCCTGCCGCCAGCAGCGCCTCGGCAATGGTCCAGTCGAGCGGTGTATCGAGGTCGACCGAGCGCTCGGCCGGCATCTCGTAGGGGAGTCTGACGGGAAAATCGCCCATTGGCATGGCGCGGAGCGATTCAGGATTTATGGCATAGACGGCGCCATTGAATTCCCATGCCTGAGGGGCGTCCTGGCGACGCGTGAGGTGTCCGTCGCCCTTCGATACATGGAGCGAGCCGTCGGCGCCGGTCTCGAAGCAGTTATAGTAAGGATTGGCCGAAGCGGCCTTTACCGAAACGGCCATATCGGGCTTGCGCGTCTCGTAGAGCGCGAGCACACCTTCCACGTCGGCGGCGGTGCGGAAGGGCGACGTGGGCTGGAGCAGCAGGATGCAGTCGAAGTCAATGCCCTGACTGCGTGCCCAGTCGGCGGCGTGGAGCATCACCTCGCGCGAGCCGGCCCTGTCTGTAGCCAGTTCGGCGGGACGCAGATAAGGCGTTGGTGCCCCGGCTTCGGCGGCAACGGCGGCTATCTCTGGCGAGTCGGTGGAAACGAGCACGTTGCTCCGGTCGAGCCCCATCCGCCGGGCCACGTAGAGAGCCACGGCTATGGAATGGGCGATGAGCGGACGTCCGCCCAGCGGTTTTATGTTCTTATGCGGAATCCCCTTGCTCCCACCGCGGGCCGGGATTATGAAGAGAGGTTTCATATGTTGTCGGTGTTGAGGTCGTGGAAACGTTTGGTGCGCAGAGCTTTGGGGTCGGCGCTGAGAATCGCGTCGGTCATGGCGCGGAGCGTGTCAGGACCGCCGTAGGGGTTCACGACCGCGGCGGCAGCCTCGCGGAATTCCGGCGAGAGCGCGCGGGCTATGGCCGAGGCGATGGATGAGGTAGCTGTAGCACAATGGATTACGGATGGAGCGCAGAGGCGTCCGCGCTGACGTATGCCGATGTCAACTGTCGGAATCCCCATCGAAGGCACCTCGACGATGCCGCTCGAGGAATTGCCGACCACGGCGCCGACATAGTGGAGCGCCGACAGATAGCGCTTCCAGCCGAGCGACGCCACAGCCACTGCCCTACCCTTCCCTGCGGCCACATAGCTGTCGATGAGGCGGATAATCGACTCCCCCTCGGGGTCGTTGTTGGGATATGTGAAAATCAGCGTTGAATCGGGGAAGCTGTCGAGGGCGCTGAGCATATTGGCGCAAGTCGCGGCGGCGGGAGTATCGTCCATCGTGGCCGGATGGAGCGTAACGAGGAGCGTGCGCCGGTCGATGGCTATGCCGAGGTTGGCCTCCAGCTCCTCGCGCGGTATGGGAGTCTCGTGGGTGAGGTTGTAGACGCCTATGGCTCCGGTGTTTACCACCATTGCCGGGTCCTCCCCCATCTGGACCACGCGGCGCCGGTAAGGCTCGGTGGCCGTAAGATGGAGCGACGAGAGTTTGGTGATGGCGTGGCGGATGCTGTCGTCGAACGCCCCTTCGGAGATTTCGCCGCCGGCGATGTGGACAATAGGTATGCGCATCACCGTTGCCGCCTGCGCCACAGCGAGCATCTCGTAGCGGTCGCCGAGGATTATGAGCATATCGGGCCTGATAGCCTCGAAAGCGTCGGCCATACCCGCCATACACTCGGCTGCCGCGCGCACCGTATCGGCCGCCGAAGCACCCTCGGCCGACGGCATCGCCACACGTGCCGCCACCTCGAAGCCGTCGGCCTCGATTTCGCCGACAGTCATTCCGAAGCGCGGATTCAGGTGCATATTTGTGGCCACGACGCGTACCTCCACCCCCTCTCGGAGGGTGAGAGCCCGGGCAATCGGCCGGAGCAGCCCCCAGTCGGCCCTTGTACTTGTGGCGATAGCAATAACAGGCATCGGCAAAATACTTAAATTCGTTTCAACCCACAAATTTAACCAAATAAATCCGATTTCCCCCCATCCTATGGTTTCTTACTGCAATTCACCATTATGAAAACACGACTGAAAACACGACGCCCCGCTATGAAAGCATGGATCCTGAACATGCTTCCACAGCGGGGCGAGGGCGGTTGGTCCAACCGGGCGCGAAGAGGCCTACCTCTTTAGCGACTTTTTATAGCGGCGCATCTTTGGCGTCGCGACGGGACCATGGGTTAAGACCCATGGCTACATCAATGCCACCCCTACGGGGTTGAACTTGTAACCTAAAAGCTGCACCACTCTAAAATCTAAAAAGCCGCCGGCCATCCGGATGGGAACTGGAGACCTTCGGGCTTCCGCCCTCAGCACAGCACTGAGGATGGCAGCTGCGGAGGCCCGGAGGGCCGTGGTTGTGTACAACCCCCTGTGAAGGCCCGAAGGGCCGAGCATGGGGATATGTGGGCGCACACAACAAGGGAGGCTCGGAGAGCCGATGTTGTGGCAGCTACACACGGAAACACAAGGGGCTGTTCCGGATGGGTTGCGCCATTGACCGATAGGAACCTGGCAACAGCCCCGGTCGGTCAATAGGGAGGATGGAAGAATGTAAATGTACGCTTGCCATGCGGTTTAGCTTTGGGCTGCGGGGCATGACTTGCCGCTATATACATCGCTCATGGTCGACACCTCTGTGTACTGTTAGAATGAACGGTGTGAATTCAGAATCTATGGGGAGCAGGATCGAACCGACCAGACGGCGGATTAGGGCGTCAATGTCGATATGAAGATGCGGGTGCTCATACTCGTGGATGGCACGGCGCATTTCGCGCAGGGCAATGAGGTAATACTTCCGAAACTCGGGGCTGCGGATGCGATGGCAGAAAGCCAGAACCCGAAGGTCGGGAGGATAAAAATAGGGATTGCGGGGACGGCGGGACATTTTCTTAGTTCAGGCGTAATTATAGACTCGGGCTGAAGCCCGAAGCGCAAACAAATTGGAGGGAGAAGAGGAGACGGGAAAGAAGCAGGGGCGGCTGAAGCCGAGCGCGTGAAGTGCGGTATAATTCGCACTTCCTAAGCCGGCGCAAGGAGGGAAGCGAGGGGGATTTCCGGCGATGCTCGCCGGAAGCGGTTAACCGCTCCGTGGATTCCTTAAAATCATATTATGGGAGAGGCGGGAAATGACTGCGATGCAAAGATACAACCGAGGTTGGGCAAAATTCTTTCATACCTCATTTAAATAAAGCTAAATTTATGTAGAATTTTAACATCACGATGGAAATTTCCGGAGTATATATCCATGAGAAAAAGGTAAGAAAATAGGGGATGGTGGTGGGGAGGATTGCGGAATTTGTTGCTAACTTTGCAGTGGATTAAATGATAACAATATAAGCCGGCTACATGCTTGTAGGGATGCACCCCGGTGCATCCGGATATCAATGAGTCGGGCTTTCCAAAGTGACGGCGGTGTTGCAAAATCACAGCAATGTAGGGACGCACGGTCTGTGCGTCCAGATATGATATTTGATTTTCAGCCAGTTGGACGGACGCACGAACCGTGCGTCCCTACGATATGGGCGAAAACTGTTGTTCTTCAACACCCTCCTACTCTTTGAGGGCCATTCATTTACCATTTACATTGGGGCTACAATCAATCCGGATATTGTTACGACAGAATTGCCAATTAGATAATAACATAAGGAGATGACGACAATGGATAAGGATTATCTGTTTGCGCCCCGCGAGGCGGGGAAGGAGATGAAAGAGGTGGCTAACGGGGAATTCGGGGGCGAGCGCGCGCTGTTTGCCGTTGAAAACGTTCGTCTTACCGACTGCATTTTCCACGCCGGAGAGTCAGCGCTGAAGCGCACGGCCAATATCGAGGCGATCCGCTGCCGCTTCGAGGGGAAATATCCCTTCTGGCATACGGACGGGTTCACGGTGAAAGAGTGCGAGTTCACTCCGGGAGCACGCGCAGCGCTCTGGTATTCGCGCAATCTGAAAATGAGCGACACGCGGGTGGATGCTCCTAAAATGTTCCGCGAGATGGACGGCGTGGAGCTTACCGGCGTGACGATTCCCGACGCTCTGGAGACGCTCTGGAGCTGTCGCGGCGTGAAGCTGCGCGACGTGGAGGTAAAAAATGCCGACTACCTGCTGCAGCACAGCGCCGACATCGACATCGACCGCTACCGCCAGCAGGGCAACTACTCATTCCAGTACTGCAAAAACGTGGTGATCCGCAACGCGGTAATCGACTCGAAGGATGCCTTCTGGGAGACGGACAACGTGACCATCTACGACTCCGAACTGACGGGCGAATACCTGGGATGGCACTCTAAAAACCTTCGTCTGGTACGCTGCAAAATCAACGGTACCCAGCCGCTCTGCTACTGCCACAACCTCAAGGTGGAGGACTGCGAGTTCGGCCCGGAATGCGACCTGGCTTTCGAGGACTCTGACGTTGAGGCAACCGTCAGCACCGCCATCGTAAGCGTAAAGAATCCACGCTCCGGCTCAATCAAAGCTCTTGCCATCGGGGAGACCATCAAGGACGCCAATATCCTCGCTCCCGCCGACTGCAAGATAGAGACAAAGCTCTGAACCACACCAAGCCATGAGCACATTCGACGATATTGTAAACCGCCGCGGCAGCGGGTCGTACAAATGGGACTCCTCGGCAGGCCCCGACGTGATTCCGCTCTGGGTGGCCGATATGGATTTCCGCACGGCGACGCCGGTAATCGAGGCGCTGCGCCGCCGCGTGGACCACGGCATCTTCGGCTACACCCTCGTAGGTCCGGACTACTACGACGCCCTGACGGGATGGATGGCCTCGCGCCACAACTACCGCTTCGACGCCTCAAGGGTTATCTACACTTCGGGCGTCGTTCCCGCCATCTCGGCGATTATCAAGGCGCTGGCAAAGCCCGGCGAGGGCGTGATCGTGCAGACGCCGGTCTATAACTGCTTCTTCTCGTCGATACGCAACAACGGATGCCGCATCGTAGAGAATCCCCTGCGACGCATCGACCTCGACGCCCACGAATTCACCTATGAGATGGATTACGAGCATCTTGAACCCCTCGCCGCCGACGAGAGCAACACCATGTTGCTGCTCTGCAACCCCCATAACCCCGCCGGACGCGCATGGCGCAACGACGAACTGACGCGCATGGCCGAAATCTGCGCGCGCCACGGCGTACGCGTGGTCAGCGACGAAATCCACTGCGAACTGACCATGCCGGGACTCGCGTACACCCCCTACGGGCCTGTGGACGAGCAGGTAAACGGCCGTCCGACCGCCACCATATGCCTCTCCCCCTCCAAAGCCTTCAATACCGCCGGGCTGCAAATTGCCAACATCGTATGCCCCGACGCGGATACCCGTGCAGCCATAGACCACGCCATCAATATCAACGAGGTGTGCGACGTGAACCCCTTCGGCGTGGAGGCCCTGAAAGCCTCGTATACGCCCGAAGGAGCGGCGTGGCTCGACCAACTCCGCGGCTACATCGCCGGAAACTATGCATTTACACGCGACTATCTGCGCGCCCAACTGCCGCAATGCCCCATGGCACGCCTGGAGGCCACCTATCTCCCCTGGGTCGACATCAAGGCACTCGGCATCGACTCCGAAACGCTGGAGCAGAGGCTCGTGGACGAAGCGAAAGTGTGGGTGAACTGCGGCGATATGTATGGCGTAGGAGGCTACCTGCGCATCAACATAGCCTGCCCGCGCCATCTGCTCGCCGAAGGGTTGCGGCGCATGACCGACTGGATAAACCGAAACTGCCGAACATCCTAAATCACAAATGATTGAACTTATCAGGACCGGACAACCCCTGAGCTTCCGTCAGCGCCTTTGGCTGACGGTACAGCTCTCGTGGCCGGCCATCATGGCCCAGCTGTCGAGTATCCTGATGCAATATATCGACGCGGCGATGGTCGGGCGTCTCGGCGCCGACGACAGCGCCGCCGTCGGCCTGGTTTCGACCAGTCTGTGGCTCTTCTGGGGTCTATGCTCGGCGGCCACAGTGGGATTTTCCGTGCAGGTGGCCCACCGCATCGGTGCCAACGACCCCGCCGGAGCGCGCGGCGTGCTGCGCCAGGGAATCACGGCCTCGGTAGCCTTCGGCATGATAATGGCCCTTATCGGCGTAGCCATCGCCGCTCCCCTGCCCGGATGGCTGGGAGGCACGGAGGCCGTCAACGGCAAGGCATCTGTATACTTCCTTGTGTTCGTGGCCGCGCTGCCGATTCTCTCACTCAACTACTTAGGCAGCGCTATGCTGCGTGCTTCGGGCAATATGAAGACCGCTGGAGCGCTCAACGTGATGATGTGCGTGCTCGACGTGATTTTCAACTTCTTCTTCATCTTTCCGACGCGCAGCGTAGAGATAGCAGGCATGGAGCTGACGCTCCCGGGCGCCGGCCTGGGCGTGCTTGGCGCGGCACTCGGCACGGTATGCGCCGAAGTGACCACGGCGGCCGCCGTGATGTGGGTGGCATGCTTCCGCCAGCGCGAGCTCGCAATATTCGGGCGGCGCGGGAAGTCAAACCGCCTCGGCAGCGGCGAGAATGCCTCACGCAGGGCGTTCCTCCCCACCGGGCGCGTACTGAGAAACGCGCTGAAAGTGTCGGCGCCGATGACGCTGGAACATGGAGTAATCTGCGGTGCGCAGATTATGATTACAATTATTGTGGCGCCGCTCGGAGTGATGGCCATCGCGGCCAACGCCTTCGCAGTGACGGCCGAAGCGCTCTGCTATATGCCCGGCTACGGCATAGGCGACGCCGCCACTACCCTCGTTGGCCAGAGCTACGGTGCCCGCAACAAGGCGCTCGCGCGCCAGTTCGGCTACCTTACCGTAGGGCTCGGCATGGCAGTGATGACGCTCATGGGGGCAATCCTCTGGGTCTGCGCCCCGGCCGTTATGGAGCTGTTCACCCCAGTGGAGGAGATACAGCAACTGGGTGCTTCGGCCCTGCGCATCGAGGCGTGGGCCGAACCGATGTTTGCCGCGTCGATTGTGGCCTACGGCGTGATGGTGGGCGTGGGCGACACGATAGTGCCCGCAATAATGAATTTCTCGAGTATCTGGCTGGTGCGCATACCAATAGCCGCGTTGCTCGCTCCGACCTGGGGACTGAACGGCGTATGGACCGCCATGGCCGTGGAGCTGAGCTTCCGCGGACTCATCTTCCTCTGGCGTCTGATAAAAGGTACCTGGCTGAAACACGGGCTGCACACCGAGCCTGAGACCGTGCTACCCGTCGACCCGAACGTCTGAATCCGAGGCTATTTCCCCTTCTTATCCAATACCTCCGAAGGATTTACGGTGAGCGCCACCGAATGGCCGGCAGTATCCTTCCAAAGCAGTTTCATCACCATTCCCTCGGCTTCGAGAGCCTGCAGGCCGTCGCTGAACCGACGGTCGGCGAGCTTGGAGCGGAACTCATCCACGGCCGACTCACGTAGAGCGGGCAACTGCGACGGCGCCACCCCGGCCACGCTCAATCCGTCTACAAGATTGAACGTAATCGAAAGAGTATCCCCCTCTATCTCAGCCTCCGAGCCAGTAAAGAGGCCCGTCTGGCGCTCAGCCCGCTGCATCTCCTCGGAATTGAGACTGTCGACCATCTCGCCGATGGCACGTCCGTGGCCACTGCAACCGGCAAACGCCACAACAGCAAGAATCACAAGCAAGATGCGCCCTGAAGCGACATAAAAACGTTTTACTGGATTTTTCATATCTGATTGTCTATATTTATCCCTGATTGTCTATTTTATCCTGCATGGATGGTCGGCGAGGGCCAGCATGGCATCGTCGCCCGCGCTGTCGCCGTAGGCCCATACTTCGGCGTCTTTCAATGAGCCGAAACGTTCGGTAATCCGTCGGGCCTTCTCGGCTCCGTGGCAGTTGGCGCCGAGAAAACGGCCGGTGAGCCGTCCGGTGGCCGGGTCAACCTCAGGCGCGGTAGTCAGCAGAGTGTCAACGCCATACCCTTTGGCCCACGGAGCAATCCATTCGGACATACTTGCCGTGACTATGACAACCGTATCGCCGTTTGCAACGTGCTCCCGAAGCCTGCGAACCGTATCGAACTTTATGCGAGATTCTATTACCTTAGAGAAAGCCTCACCATATCGCTTAAAATCAGCGTATGGCATCCCGCCAAATAGGTTCCCGAAAAGACGTTCCTTTGCTTTCGAGTTGCTGATACACCTTAATTTCCAAGCGATTATCCATGGAGAAGATATGAAGACGGCCTTAAAGAAAGCTGCCCTCCCGACGGCGAAGCGTGCAAAAAGTCCGAAAGAATCGCCCCGGATCAGCGTGCCGTCGAAATCAAAAAAAGCATACCTCTCCATAATCCATTCATAAATAAAGAATTATAGCAAAGGTGATTATCCAACCGGCCACACATGCCTGGATGAAGCGGTCCTGAATCAGAATCTGTGTGGGGCTGCCGCTGTTTGCCCTGACTATAGTGACCTGCAGGTAACGCAAAATTGCCGCAATCACGAATACGGAGGTAAGATAAAGATACTGTGTATGCAGACGTTCCATCACCTCCGGCGAAAGCGTATACAGGATATAGCACATTATGGTTATCGCCCCTATGATTCCGAGCGTCTGATTCATAAACGGCATATTGTAATTGAGGATATTGCCTCGGGATACCACGCCGTCGTTCTCATATATCACCAGATCATCGCGACGCTTGGCGAAGGCGAGGAAAAGCGCAAGAAGGAACGTCATCAGCACAATCCAGGGCGACAGCGGAATATCCGCAGCCACACCGCCGCAGAGCAACCGAAGCACAAAGCCGAACGCAACCACAAACACATCCACGATTGCGTAGTATTTCAGTTTCAGACAATAGGCCACATTCAGCACGAAATATCCGGCGATAACAAGTGCTACCTTAATACCGGCATCGCCACACAGCAACAAGGCTATCGCCAACGAGGCGGCAATCAGTAAAATCATCACGCCAGTAGCGGTTGCGACGCTGACAGCACCGGAAGCAACCGGCCTGCGGCACTTTTGCGGATGAATCCGGTCGGCCTCCACATCGCGGACGTCGTTAAGGCAATAAACAGCGCTCGCCATCAGGCAGAACGCGAAAAATGCCGGGATAGCGCTTCTCCAGCATTCCCAGTCGAGCACTTTCCCTCCAAAGAACAGCGGCAGCAGCACGAAGCCGTTTTTCAGCCACTGTGCCGGCCTAAAAAGCCTGATTATATGTAAGTATTTATTATTCATAACATTCTGGGGAATAAGAACTGAAAGCTATGCAGACGCTTAAACGAGATGCACAAGCCATCTGAGCGCTCTCATGAATATTTCCGAGATGGTTCCGACAACCGAGTATTCGAAAGCCAGGTATAAATTAAGAGAATACGGCGCTACGGCCAACAGCAGCAAAAGCAAAACCATCAGGCCTTTCGACGAAAGAAGGCATCGGTCGATGGAGGCGTTCATGCGGCCTACATATATCAGATATTTGCCCGGAAGCATTGCGGTGCAAACGCCTCGCGGCAATATCAGAACGGCAGCATACGAAGCAACAAACAGATACTGATACAGACGGCTATAATCGCAACTGAGGATGGTAAACATAGGCAGCAGCGTCAGGGCGCACAGTAAATATATTGCCGAGAGGTTGGTGCGGTCGGCCGCAGTGAAATCAGAGGTCGGGCGGCGGAACGTCCACGAGAAGTTCAAGATGAAATAATAAGTGGCCATAAAGAAAAGCAGCTGAATCACAGCTCCCATCCATCCGACGTTTACCTCGAACAACGATACGTGGAAATTCAAATTGAAATGAACCCAAAAGGTATGCACTGCATTCCATCCAAGCGCCACTATACTGAGACCGCTTTTGTGATATTCATCGCCAAGCAACCTATGCCACGAGTCCAGAATGGCTTCGACATTCGATGAATCTCCTTTGTATACACACATCAGGGCGAAACATCCTATAAACAATAAGGAGGAGGCAACCGCAACGGCCGGACGCCGGGTATAGCCGTAGAGAACGGCTACAGAAAGTGGAATTCCCCAAAATAAATACGCTTCATGCAAAAACAGTCCGAATACGCCCAGAATGCACACTGCCAGTACATTCCACCATCGGCTTCCCCACTGCCGCATAAGCAGAAGTGTCCCGATAAGCAGAGTATACTGCATGAAATCCTTCCGTATAAAGAATACCACCAGTCCGCAGAACAGCGGCGAGAGCACAATCCACCAGTTCATATCGCGCCTCCGGAATGACTTAAGAAAAAAATGCGACCACAAAAGTCAGAAATATCAGCGAAAGTGTCAGAATTACCGGATAGGGCGATATTCCGGTGGCCTCCGAAAGTTTGTACAGGCATTCGCCAAGCAATCCACGCCTTACGAATCCCCCGCTGAAATTGACAAGGAATTCCGATATGCCGGATGTGTTGATTCCCTGCTCCAATGCAGGACAAAGCACACGCCCGAAGCGATATATAACCATAACCACCATGGAGATGGATATGGCCATAGAAATGCGTTTTCGATATGAAGAAGCCATGCGGACAGGATTATTCAATATGCAAAATTAAGCAAAAAAACAGAGAGGGGAGAAAAACGGTTAAACTTTTCGGGAAACTGAGATTCTAAACGGAAAAGGCAAAGAATTTCTAACGATATAACTGTTAGCAATCCAAGGTAGGGATACACTTCTGTACACCCGATTGACATTAACAATGAGTTAGGCTCATAAGGAAGCGGATGCACCAGGGCGCATCCCTACAATCTGAGGGCCCAATATTTAGCAAAAGAAACAGAAAGGAGGAACCCGAAATGAAAAAAATGATGCAGACCATGGCCTCTCTCATCCTCGCAATGGCAATGATATTCGCTCCCGCGATGGACGCGCAGACGCGCGGACGTCAAGGATCGGTGACGCCGGCCGGCCAGCATTCGCGTCCGGGTTCCTCCCAAGGAAGACCCTCCGGCAACCATCGGCCCGAAGGGAACCGACCCGGAAACAACAGACCGGAAGGGAACAGACCAGGTAATGGCAACCATCGCCCCGGAGGCGACAGGCCCGGCAACCACCGGCCAGAAGGGAACCGCCCCGGCAACGGGAATCACAGGCCCGGAGGAGACAGGCCCGGCTTCGGGAATCACCGCCCCGGCAACGGATTCCACCGCCCCGGACAGGGGAATCACCGCCCCGGATGGGGACACCAGCCCCAGCGGCCCATGCCTCCGGCCCGTCCTCCCCGCCACCACCACGGCTTCCGCCACCACGTACCCTTCTTCAACGGATTCCACCGCCCCGTGCCCCCTCCCGCATGGCGCTGGCACGCCGGAGGTCCCGCGTTCGGCACGATTCTCGGCCTGACGCTCGGCACTTCAATCGGCCTTTCCATTTCGACACTGGCCAACAGCGGCTACTCCGTGAGCAGCTACGGCGACGATGTGGTATATCTCAACAACGTTCCCCAGATGAACTACAACTGGCCCGACGCGGCTCTCTACTACACCGACGGCAGGCTCTGCGGCTCGCAGTTCACCTACACCACAGGCTACTACGACATGGGGCGCTACAACGCACTCTACAACACATTCGTGAGTCGCTACGGAGCGCCGGTGGGCTACTCAAACACCGGAGGCGCGGTGACGGCCAACTGGTTTGGCGCCGACGGCCGCTACGTTACCCTCAGCTTCGCCTCGGCCAACGGCGCTTACTACACCACCCTGAGCTTCGGCAACTGACCCAGTCGGCGAACCTTAACCCCCGCAATCCATTTTTGCTTTTGGCCGCAGAATTTATTAATTTTGCGGCCATAAGTTTCCGGTCGAAAAGAAACTTTACATTTATACTCCAAACCCCTGAAAAATCACCATGAATCTGACCGACCGCTTCCTGAAATACGTGAAATTCGACACCCAGAGCGACGAGCTGACAAACCTCACGCCCTCCACTCCGGGACAGTATAAATTCGCACAGGCCCTTGAAAAAGAGCTCCACGAGCTCGGCCTGGAGGAAATCTCGCTCGACGAGAACGGCTACCTGATGGCCACGCTCCCGGCCAACACCGACCGCGAGGTGCCTACCGTAGGCTTTATCGCACACCTCGACACGTCGCCCGACCTCTCGGGCCACAACGTAAACCCGCGCATCGTGAAGGCCTACGACGGAGGCGACATCACCCTCAACGCCGACAACGACGTGGTGCTCTCCCCATCGGAATTTCCCGAACTTCTCCACTACGTGGGTCAGGACCTCATCGTAACCGACGGCACCACCCTTCTTGGCGCCGACGACAAGGCCGGTATCGCCGAAATCATCTCGGCCGTGGAATACCTCAAGGCTCATCCCGAAATCGAGCACGGCAAAATCCGCATAGCATTCAACCCCGACGAGGAGATCGGCCAGGGCGCCCACAAATTCGACGTGGAGCGCTTCGGCGCCGACTGGGCCTATACCATGGACGGCGGCGAGGTCGGCGAACTGGAGTATGAGAACTTCAACGCAGCCGTTGCCAACGTTACCTTCAAGGGGCGCAACGTTCATCCGGGCTACGCCAAACACAAGATGGTGAACTCCATCCGCATCGCCAACCAGTTCATACTCATGCTTCCGCGCTGGGAGACGCCCGAGCACACCGAAGGCTACGAGGGCTTCTACCACCTGGTGAAAATCGAGGGCGACGTGGAGAAGACCACACTCACCTACATAATCCGCGACCACGACCGCGACCGCTTCGAGCGGCGCAAGCGCGAACTCGAGCACCTGACGCGCAAGACCAACAACGAATTCCCCGGCTGCGCCACCATCGAAATCCGCGACCAGTATTTCAACATGCGCGAGAAAATCGAGCCGGTGATGCACATAATCACCATCGCCGAGAAAGCCATGGAGCTGGCCGGAGTAACACCCAAGGTTCAGCCCATCCGCGGCGGCACAGACGGCGCGCAGCTCTCGTTCAAAGGCCTCCCCTGCCCCAACATCTTCGCCGGCGGCCTGAATTTCCACGGCCGCTATGAGTTCGTGCCCATCCCCTCGATGGAAAAGGCCGAGAAAACCATTGTGGAGATCGCACGCCTCGTGGCCCAGGGCTGATGCAGGCCGAAACCACACCCACACTGATAGTAATAACCGGCCCCACGGGGTCGGGAAAGACCGCTTTGGCCATCACGCTGGCGCGACGGCTGGGATGCGACGTCATCTCGGCCGATTCGCGCCAGATGTTTAAAGGTATCCCGATAACCACCGCGGCTCCGACCGCCGACGAGCTGGCTGCCGCGCGCCACCACTTCGTGGGCACGCTCGAGCTCGACGCCTATTACAGCGCCGCCCAATATGAGGAGGACTGCCTGACATTGCTCGGCGAGCTGTTCAGCCGCGGGCGCTACGCCGTGATGTGCGGCGGGTCGATGATGTATGTCGACGCAGTGGTTCGCGGCATCGACGAGCTGCCAACCATATCGCCCGACGTACGCGCCGACGTGCTTGCCATGCTCGAGCGCGAGGGACTGGAAGCCCTGATGGAGCGGCTGCGGCAACTTGATCCGACGTATGCCGCCGAAGTAGACCCGATGAACACGCGGCGCGTGGTCCATGCGCTTGAGATATGCATCGAGGCAGGCGTGCCATATTCCACTCTGCGCACCGGACGCGCCAAGGAGCGCCCCTTCCGCGTGGTCAAGGCCGCCATCGACATGCCGCGCGAAGAACTGTTCGCCCGCATCAATACCCGCGTGGAGCGCATGGCCGCCGAAGGGATGCCCCAGGAGGCGCGCCGCGTCTACCCGCTGCGCCACCTCAATTCGCTCAACACCGTAGGCTTCAAGGAGATGTTCGCGTGGATAGAAGGCAGGTGGGATTTCGACACGGCACTGGCACGCATGGCGAAAAACACACGCGTCTATGCGAAAAAACAGCTTACATGGCTCCGGCGCGACCCGTCGGTAATATGGCTCGACCCGCATTCCGACACTCCCATGGCCGACCAGGTGCTTTCGCTTGCCGGGATACAACATTAAGGCGCAGCGGATTGTTAGACTTTCAGCCGGCAGGATTCCCTCTCCGGATTTCATCACCCATTCACCGCATCATGCAGAACCTCGAAACCATAATCGCACGCCTGAAAGGGTATTTCTCGTTCAACGGCTATCTCGTGCCGCAGGCCGAGGCCGAACAGACTATCCGCGAAGGGGTCTCCTTCCGCGGCACCAATATCCTCATCCTGGTGTTCGCCATCCTCATCGCCTCGCTGGGCCTCAACACCAACTCCACGGCCGTAATAATCGGCGCCATGCTCATCTCACCGCTCATGGGGCCGATAATCGGGCTCGGCCTCGGCATAGGCATCGAAGATTTCGACCTGCTGAAGCGCTCCATGCGCAATCTGGTGGTGGCAGCACTCTTCTCGGTACTCGCCTCTACGGTCTACTTCCTGATCTCGCCCGTGAGCGAAGGCCACAGCGAACTTCTGGCACGCACGTCGCCCACCATCTACGACGTGCTCATCGGCTTCTTCGGCGGAGCCGCCGGCATCTTCGCCATCGCCTCGAAGAGCAAGGGCAACGTGATTCCCGGCGTGGCCATCGCCACCGCGCTGATGCCCCCGCTCTGCACCGTGGGCTACGGACTGGCCACATTCCAGATGCACTACTTTCTGGGCGCGCTCTATCTGTTTCTGATCAACTCAATCTACATCGGGCTGGCCACATTCATCGGGGTGAAGCTGATGCACTTCCAGCGCACGCCTACCTCAGTGCCCGAGCGTGCCAAGCGCATGCGCCATATAGTCTACACCACAGCCATCCTCACCCTGCTGCCGAGCATCTATCTTACATACAACATGCTGCGCATGGAGAACTTCCAGCAGGAGGCTTCGCGCTTCGTGGCCGACGAATTCCAGTTCCCGCAGACTCAGGTGCTCAGCCATACGGCCACCTACCGTAAAGGGGAACGCACCGTCAACGTGACACTGATCGGCAAAGCCCTCCCGCAGGATTCTCTCGAACTGGCCATGTCGGCCAAACTGCAATACTACGGCCTGCAGGGAGCCAAGCTCAACATAATGCAGGGCGATTACGCCCTGGGCGCATCGCAGACTCCGGGCCACTCCGTGAAGGAAATCTACGAGATGGCCCAGACGTCGCTCACGCGCCAGCAGCAGGAAATCGATTCGCTGCGCGACGTGATAGCCATGCGCCGCGAGAACGACTCCATCTCGGCCCGGCTCGCCCCGGAGCTGAAGGTGATATTCCCGCAGGTGGCGGAAATCGCCGTGACACGCGCCGTGTTCGGCAACATAGCCACCGGCAGCCTGGACACCGCCAACATCGCCCTCGTGCACTACTCGCGGCCATTGCCCGCAGCGTCGCAAAGCGAGCTCTCGCGCTACCTGGCCGCGCGCCTGCGCGTAAAAACGGTGAAACTGGTAACCGTACCGGCCACAGTAGCCGCCAAGCCGGCGAAATAATCGGGAGTTATCGAGAGTTATTGAATAATCGAGATTAATCGGGATAAATCGAGATAATCCCGATTAATCTCAATAATTGGGAATTTTGGGAATTTGAGGGATTTTGCTAACTTTGCGTGGTTGCGGCAGCCGCAGACCGCCGAGGTCGGAGGCTTCGCTCCAAAAAGATTATCTTTAACCCAAAATTCCATAAAACCGGGTTCACGGCGCCATCCGTGGCTCCCGTAACCGATTTTATCCACCCCTAAAAATGAAGAAGCCTATCCTTATCGCAGCTGCTACGGCAGTGCTTGCAGCATTTCAAATGAATGCTGCTCCCGCATTCCCCGGCAAACAGACCGTAACACAGCCCGACGGCACCACCATCGAAGTGCGCGTGGTGGGCGACGAGCGCTTCCATACGCTCGTAACCGATGCCGACGCCCTCCCCATAGCCCGCGATGCCGACGGCGAATATCGCTATCGCATGGCCGACGGCTCGCTCTCGGCCGTTGCGGCCCACAACCTGGGCGAGCGTACCGCCGCCGAAGCTGATTTCCTCCGCGCCAACATAGCCGACATCTCCGTGGCCCGTCTGGTCGAGCGTCAGCGCGCCATCAACCCCAAGCGATTTGAAAATGCCATCGCCGCGCGCAAGGCCAAGGCTCCGGCACGCGCCGGAGCAGCAAAAGCTCCGCTGGCCGACCAGTTTACCGACTGCCCCACCACGGGAGTGCGCCGCATTCCGGTGATTTTCGTGCAGTATACCGACATCAAATTCAAAAGCTCCGACCCGAAACAGACCTTCGCCACCTATTTCAACGAGGGCGCATCGAGCGGACGCCAGTATTTCATCGACAACTCCAACGGCGTATACCAGCCCCAGTTCGACCTCTACGGCCCTGTGACGCTCCCCAACAACCGTAAATACTACGGTGGCAACGTCGGTGGCAACGACCAGCGCCCGGGCCAGATGGTGGCCGACGCCTGCACGGCTCTCGACGGCCAGATCAACTTCAAGGACTACGACACCAACGGCGACGGCTACGTCGACGCCGTGATTCTTCTCTATGCCGGCAACGGCGAGCAGTACACCTACCAGAACATCCCCGATGCCATCTGGCCCCATAAGTGGGAGCTTTCTTCCTCCGACTATGGGAAAACCCTGACGCTCGACGGCGTAAAAATCGACAACTACGGCTGCTTCAACGAGCTCTACGGCACCTCGGCTTCCAGCACGAAAATCGACGGCATAGGAGTGTTCTGCCATGAGTTCTCCCACGCGCTCGGGCTTCCCGATCTTTTCTACACCGGCTATGACGACGTAGACTACTACGGAATGGGTAGCTGGTCGCTGATGTGCCAGGGTTGCTACAACAACGACGGCTATACTCCGGTAGGATATACCGCCTACGACAAATGGTTCAACGGCTGGATCGACGAGATTCCCGAGGCCACGGCCAACACACAGTATACTATGCCAGTGTTCAACACCGGAGTGGCCGCCAACGATCAGCCGCTGCGCATCACCAATCCTTCGAACGCCAACGAATGGTTCGTAATCGAGAACCGCGCCAACACAGGCTGGAACCGCTACGACCAGGACGAGGGACTGCTGATCTACCGCGTGACCTACAACCGCACGGTCTGGGCCAACAACACGGTCAACAACACCTCGACAGGCTACTACGTGCCTCTCTGCGCCGACAATTCGGCAAGCTATTACAACGAGGACACTGACCTCTGGCCCTACAACAACAAGACCGAGCTATCCGGCACCACTACGCCGGCTCTCAAGCCCTACAGCGGAGCCGCCCTCAACCGCTCTATCAGCGAGATGACGCGCAATGCCGACGGGACGCTATCGTTCTGGGTGGACCGCGCACCCGTGCCAACGCTCGCAGCGCCCGTACTTGCGGCCCACACCTCCGTAGGCTCCACAAGCTTCACAGCCAACTGGACGCACCAGACCGATGCCGACGTGACCTACACCCTGGAGGTTATCCCCCACCGCGACTTCGCGCTGCTTTACGACGTCGATTTCTCGCAGGACGTGCCCGAAGGCTGGAGCGTATCCGGCTACAACGTCGTTGAAAACGATGCTTTGCGCCTCGCCTCCAGCAATCAGCTGGGCGAAGTATATACCCCGCTGTTCACCATCGACAACACCGGCATTGTAACCGTGAAAGTAAACGCCAAATACTATAATAACGATGCCAGCAGCCTGAAGGTGACGCTCTACGACGCTAACGACAACGAACTGACCAGCATGCTTCAGGCTCTTACCGAAACCTACAAGGACTACACCATAAAGATTACGGGCACCCCCGGAGCGAAAGTATCCCTGGGTCTGGGCACAACAGCGAAGAAGAAGCGCCTCTACATTAAGAGCGCACAGATCTACACCGGCGATGCATCGGCGGCCGCTGCTCCGGCCAAGGCTCCGGCCGAGACGGGCGACGCCAACTCGCGCACAATCACTGGTATAACCGGCCTGAGCTACACCGTGGAAGGCCTCGCAGAGAAAGGTTCGTTCGACTACCGCGTTAAGGCCGTTCCCGTCGACCAGACCACAGCCGCCGCAAGCACCTGGACAGCCTACAACACCGTAGAGCTCTCCCTTTCCGGCGTTGAAAACGTAGGGACGGAAGCCGACACCGACGCTCCGGCCCGCTACTTCAACCTCCAGGGCATCGAAGTGAACGCTTCCACTCTTGCCCCCGGTATCTACATCCGCCTGCAGGGTGGCCGCTCGGAGAAAATCGCCGTGCGCTGAGACTACCCGCATGCCGACAGACCTTACAATAGCAAATAAACGCCACTAAACAAACGACCTTCCCGGCTGCCTCTTTTCCATGCATCCGGGAAGGTCGAAATATATATCGAATCAGCCGGACCAAAGTGTTGCATATTAGAAATTTAATTGCTACCTTTGCAGCCGCTTGGGGTATTTCGCCCCATGCACAGATATAAATTCAATTCATTAACAATTAGTTACAAATGAACCACTACGAAACCGTTTTCATTTTAACTCCCGTTTTGTCTGACGCTCAGATGAAGGAAGCGGTAGAAAAGTTCACCACCGTGCTCACCGAGAATGGTGCAAGCATCGTGAACGAAGAACTCTGGGGCCTGCGCAAGCTCGCTTACCCCATCCAGAAGAAATCGACAGGCTTCTATGCCCTCGTTGAATTCGACGGCGATCCCACCCTCGTCAAGAAGCTCGAGACAGCTTTCCGTCGTGACGAACGCGTGATCCGTTTCCTCGTATTCCGCAACGACAAGTATGCCGCTGAATACGCCGCAAAACGCCGCAGCCTCAAGGCCGCAAAAGCCAACGCACCCAAAGAAGAAACCGTAGAAAACAAGGAGGACTAAACCATGGCACAGAATCAATCCGAAATCCGCTACCTCACACCCCTGTCGGTCGACGTCAAGAAGAAAAAATACTGCCGTTTCAAACGCAGCGGCATCAAATATATCGACTATAAGGATCCCGAATTCCTTAAGAAATTCCTTAACGAGCAGGGCAAAATCCTTCCCCGCCGCATCACCGGCACCTCGCTGAAGTTCCAGCGCCGCGTTGCTCAGGCCGTGAAGCGCGCACGCCATCTGGCTCTCCTGCCCTTCGTTACCGACCTCATGAAATAATCCGGAACCATAACCGCTTCCCAAAACCGACTCAGAATTATGAAAATCATATTGAAAGAAGACGTTACGAACCTTGGCTACAAGGACGACGTAGTTGAAGTAAAGGACGGTTACGGCCGTAACTATCTCATTCCCCAGGGCAAAGCTGTAATCGCCAACAACTCCAACCTGCGCCAGCTCGAGGAGAACCAGCGTCAGCGCGCCCACAAGCTCGCCAAGATCAAAGCCGACGCAGAGGCAGCCGCAGCCGCACTGGCCGACGTAGCCCTCACCATCGGCGCCAAGGCTTCTGCCACCGGCACCATCTTCGGCTCGGTCAACAACATCCAGATTGCCGAAGCCCTCGAAAAGCTCGGCCACAACGTTGACCGCAAGCTCATCGTGCTCAAGGAGCCCGTGAAGGAACTTGGCAAATACACCGCCAAGATCAACTTCCACAAGGAGGTTTCCGTGGAAATCCCCTTCGAGGTCGTTGCCGAATAATTCCGCCGACCAACCGCCGGGCCCTCGGCCCGACCATAATAAACTGTTTGGATGCTGCAACCGGCCGCCCCAAAGGCGCGCTCTTGCAGCATCCGCTTTTATATCCCTTTCCGCCAAAATATCCAAAGTAAGTTGAAAAATACGAGGAACTGCCCAAAACCTCAATTACCAACAACTTAACCATACTTATGATATGAAAATCCAATGGATATTCTCGCTTCGTTTCTGGCTGATTGTCGGGCTGTTGCTGACGATAGCCGCGATGATTCTTCCACCGGAAGCGTTTGGCCGTTTCGACTGGTTTATGTCGGAATCAGATGGGCTGCAGTACCGCATCATGCTGATTGGTGTGATAATAATCGCAGCACTCACAATCAAATATCTGATTTTCAAGCTACGAATCAATCAGAACGTCTACGACGACAAAATCCGTTCGCTCCAGGAAGTAGCCGACCGACTGCAGAAACTCGCCGACCGTCAATCGGAACGACTGGAACAGACTGAGGCCGGCAACGACGTATTCACTAAAATCTACCGCGAGTATTTCGAGACAATCGACTCACTTAGTGTGGAATACTTCGACAAACAGGATGCCGACACGGCAACGCGCCTCAGCATCGTGCGCCGCCTCGAAGAGGAAGTGGGGCGTATGCGCACCCTGAAATTCAACACCTCGATAATCGAATGGGTTAACCTGCACCACGACAACATACTAACAAGCATCTCAACGGAGGTGCCACGGCTCAAACAGACCGACATAGTGTTCATGGCTCTGAAAATTGCGGGATTCTCGCCGAAGTCAATCGCTCTGCTACAGCAACTTACAATCGGCAACTACTACAACCGCTTTACGCGCCTGAAAGCACGCATCCAGCGCGCCGAGGCGCCACACGGCGAGCAACTTCTCCAATTGCTCGGCAAAAACAATTCATCAGACAAATAATCACCTTCAGCGACTTCACAGCACCATGCAACCAGCTATATTTCTGGACATTCTGACCGCAATCGCGGCACTGTATATAATCTACCTCATGTATCCCGACATCCGGCTCCTGCGGCTCGGACTACGACACAACGACAGCGAGGTAACAAAAGCCTCTGCAATCAACTTGCTTTTGGGAGTGCTGTCAATCACGATTTTAGGCTTAATCGCATACAAAGTAAGCCTAAATGAACCGATTGCAGAAAATACAGTCACCAACAACATCAGCATCTTCATCTTCCAGACAATAGAATGGGGAATACTTATCGGAATGATTTGCATCACCGCCTATTTCATCATAATGCCCATCCGACGCAAGACGCCGAGACAGGAATGGCTCCCATTCGCCCTCAAACTTACTTTCTTCACCGTGGCCTACATGATTCTCACAATGATAAAATCCTAAAAAACAACAAAAGGCCTCACCGCGGTATAGAGGTTGTTACATGATGGCTTTCCTCAACAATGCAGGGACATGCCTTTGGCATGTATAATTCGCTGATTACCAGCAATACATCGCGAAGCGATGTCCCTACATTGTTGGGGGAAGCCATTTTACTACCGTTTCTTCTTATAAGAGAAGATTGACAACTTAACAATATCTCAATCATTTCAATTCGCGTAGTGTAAAATTCCATTTCATTTGATAACAGTCATTTAGTAATGTGATAAGAATTTTGATTTTATCAAATTCGCAATATACTGTATCCCAATTTGTTGGTATCGAGAAATTAGCAAAGTGATTGATGCGAAATAGGGCAAAATGTTTGCATCGGCATCGTTTTGCATCCTAACTTTGCATTGCAGTTCCAAACAATTTTCAACTTTTTATTTCATTAACTAACCCAATCAGAAAACAAAAAAATGAACAGAACAACAAAAATCGCAATGATGGTTCTGGGAATGTGCATGATATGTTTCATCGCACTATTTGTAGAATCCTGCCATTCTGACTTTCCCGAAACGTCTTCTGCGGAAGAAACTACAAAAACTGAATTTAGAGAGTCTCTCAGAAATTCAATTGAACATATAGGAGCTTGCTCAATCGGAAAATCAAATGCTAGCAAGACGAATAGAATAATCACTGATTCTCTTCCCGACCCAATTAATGACACTATAATCCCAGTACCAGGAAAAACGCCAATATTTATAGAATTGCCTGGAGACTTTGATAAAGAAGAAGGAAATATCAACGAAGAGAGATTAAAGCAACTTCTTGCAAAAAAAACTCTTGTGGATTTAGTTAACGCAGCAGATAGTATAGGGGCGCATCTTACACTAGAAGAAACAGAATGGGCTGACGGGTGTGTATACATACGGAATGAGCAAGCGTATGATGCTATAAAACCAATGATTCAAACGGCAAAAAACTATCTATATGCCAAGAATTTCAGCGATGATGAGATACAAGAGATGTTAATAGAGAACAACGCTCAAGAATGTGATTTAGTACCTCTTGTTCTTTCATTAGTAGAACAAGAGAAGGATAGTAATAACCTTTCATACAATTCAAGCACATCATTCTCCATTTTTGCACAAACTGCTTACGCATCAGAGTTAACCCTTTCAAAAGTAGCAACATGTGCTTTTCATGCTGTTACAGGGGGCCATGAAGTATATGAACTTATGCATGCTTTAAGCGGAGCAGTATTGACCAAGGCCGCAGTGAAAGCTGCTTTTAAAATAATAGTAAAGCGAACCTGTGGTGTCGTGGCAGTTGCATTTGCAATCTATGAATTTTCAGTTTGCATAAATGAATAATTCCTAAGACGACAAGGCAGAATCGATATAAATAATTCAAAACGTATGTTGTATAGTGTGATAACTTCCGACAACACCTTACAACATACGTTTTCAGAATAACAATTACATTATTTATAATTTAGATTATAAAGAATTCCCTCATCTAACTTAGTTTTAGAAAATGCAAGAGTCTAATTATATGCATGATAATTTAAACATTATAGAATACTGTCTATTAGGAATTATGATATATGTGATGGGATATTTCACAATAATGCCGATAGTGCGAAGAGAACCACTGAAAAAGTGGCTGCCGTTTGCGCTCAAGCTGATGGTGTATATACTTGCTACAGCCCTAATTATATGGATGGCTCAATAAGGCCTGCGTGAGGTTCGAAATAATTCGAACCTCCTAAGATAACATTTTGAAGGAAAGTGCGTTTCTTATATGAGAGAACTTAGTATACGCTCTAAAATAAGTAATTGAAGAAACACACAAAGAAATGAAGAAATTAATTATGGCTCTTATGCTCCTGCTGATCGGCGGGGGCGTGGCATCGGCGTTTGTAGATTCGTATGTGATTGACCGCTCGAAGCTTCCCGAAGAGGCTCAGCAGATGCTCTCGGAGCATTTCCCCAAGGCTAAAATCAGTTCGATAAAAATCGACCGCCATCTCCTGAAGAAAACCGACTACGACGTAAAGCTTACCAACGGCACGAAAGTGGAGTTCTCGAATGCCGGCAAATGGAAGTCGATCGACTGCAAGAACCGCGCGGTGCCCGAAGCGCTCGTGACCAAAGCTATCCGCAAATATGTGGATAAGAACCACAGCGGCCAGAAGATTGTAAAAATCGAGAAAAAGGCCTCCGGACACGAAATCCGCCTGTCGGACGGCACCGAACTGAAGTTCAACCTGCTGGGACAAGTCAAAAAGTAATCTTGTCTCAGAGGTAGCGGGGGGCGATGGCGGCGGCGACGTCGGTATCACCCCAGAAGTCGGCGATGGTAAGCCAGATAAGAAGGAGGGCGATGAGCACGGCCACGCCTACACACATCCACAGGTTGACTTTCTGTTTTTTACGGCGGCGGGCGAACTCCTCGTTGCTCTCGCCGTCGCGACGACGGTTATAATTTGACATAATGCTGACGTTTTTCTGAAGAGGATGTTACAGACGTTTCCGCAACATCCTCTTCGGGTTAAAAACAGAGTTGAAACGTTCAGGGGCACCCCATTATCCCTCGGGGTATTCGCGACGACGATGGGCCGCCGGGGCGCCTTTCTATATCTTTTAACAAATTTTGCAAAGCTATGGTTCGCCAACTGGGGATACTACCTCCGGGGCAGGCAGGGAATTGCGATTTTTTGCGTAACTTTGCACTATGGCACGTATGCTGGCAATCGATTTCGGCAAAAAACGTTGCGGCATCGCCGTGACCGACCCGCTGCAGATTGTGGCCAACGGTCTGACGACCGTGGAAACGGGCCGACTCGTGGACTTCGTGGCTGCCTACGTGGCCCGGGAGCCGGTAGAGCGTATAATCGTGGGTCTGCCCACCGACATGCGCGGGCGCGAGTCGGAGTCGATGCGCTACATCCGCCCCGGCATCGGGCGCCTGCGCAAGGCGTTGCCGCAGACGCCTGTGGAATTCGCCGACGAGCGTTTCACCTCCGTGCTGGCCCACCGCGCCATGCTCGACGGCGGCATGAAGAAAATGGACCGCCGCAACCGCGAGATCGTGGACGAAATCTCGGCCACGATAATCCTCAACGACTATCTCCAGCACCGCCAGAGACCCGCTGCGGACGGCGGCGCCAACTCATAAACCCGCTGAAACAAGCACAACCAGACTGAACGATATGAAACTTCCCGTCTACCTTTACGGCCACCCCGTGTTACGCGAGATTTCCGCCGACATCGCCCCCGGCTACGAAGGGCTCGAGCAGCTCGTGGCCGACATGTTCGAGACCATGTATGCCTCGGAAGGCGTGGGTCTTGCCGCACCCCAGATCGGGCGCAACGACCGGATTGTGGTGATCGACGCATCGCCCGTAGCCGATACTTTCGCCGAGTGCGCCGGATGGAAACGCGCGCTGATCAACCCGCAGATCGAGGTTCTCGACGGCCCGCAGATAAGCCGCAGCGAGGGGTGCCTCAGCCTGCCCGGCCTGAGCGAGGACGTGAAGCGCGTGGAGCACATCCGCCTGACGTATCTCGACACGGATTTCCAGTCCCACACCGAGGAGATTTCCGGCTTCCTGGCACGCATCGTGCAGCACGAGTGCGACCATCTGGAGGGACGTCTCTACATCGACCATGTATCGCCCATCCGCAAGCAGCTGATACGCAGCAAGCTCTCGAACATCATCAACGCGAAGATTCGCTGCGACTACCCGGTGCGCTACGCGCCGCAGAAGCGCGCCGGCCGCAAGTAATTTCGACACAGATTCTTATGAACTAAAAACTTATCATCCCCAAGATATGGCAGCTCCCAATCCCGACGACAAGAAAATAATCTTCTCGATGGTAGGCGTATCGAAAATCTACCCTCCTCAGAAGCAAGTTCTTAAAAATATCTATCTCTCATTTTTCTACGGGGCCAAGATCGGCATCATCGGCCTGAACGGCTCCGGCAAATCCTCGTTGCTGAAGATTATAGCCGGCATCGACAAGGATTATCAGGGCGAGGTGGTATTCTCGCCCGGCTATACCGTGGGCTACCTCGAGCAGGAACCCAAGCTCGATCCCTCGAAGACGGTAATCGAGGTGGTACGCGAGGGCGTACAGCCGGTGATGGACCTCCTGCGCGAGTTCGACGAGGTGAATGCCGCCTTCGCCGACCCCGACGTGCTGGAGAATCCCGACAAGATGGACGCCCTGATTCAGCGCCAGGGCGAGCTTCAGGACGCTCTCGACGCCGCCGACGCATGGAACATCGACTCGCGTCTGGAGCGCGCCATGGACGCCCTCCAGTGCCCGCCCGACGACCAGCCTGTAGAGACGCTTTCGGGCGGTGAGCGCCGCCGTGTGGCCCTCTGCCGCCTCCTGCTCCAGCAGCCCGACGTGCTGCTGCTCGACGAGCCTACCAACCACCTCGACGCCGAGAGCATCGACTGGCTCGAACAGCACCTGCAGCAGTATCCCGGCACGGTAATCGCCATAACCCACGACCGCTATTTCCTCGACCATGTGGCCGGATGGATTCTGGAGCTCGACCGCGGCGAGGGGATACCCTGGAAGGGGAACTACTCCTCGTGGCTCGAACAGAAAACCAAGCGCATGGCTCTTGAAGAGAAGCAGGCGAGCAAGCGCCGCAAAACTCTGGAGCGCGAACTGGAATGGGTACGCATGGCACCCAAGGCCCGTCAGGCCAAGGGCAAGGCGCGCCTGAGCAGCTACGACCGCCTGCTCAACGAAGATCAGAAGCAGCGCGAGGAGCGTCTGGAAATCTTCATTCCCAACGGTCCGCGCCTGGGCAACAAGGTTATCGAGGCCCACGGCCTGGCAAAATCGTTCGGCAAGAAGCACCTCTTCAGCAACCTCGACTTCATGCTTCCTCCCAACGGCATCGTAGGTGTAATCGGCCCCAACGGCGCCGGCAAGACCACGCTCTTCCGCCTTATCATGGGTCAGGAGACGCCCGACGCAGGCAGTTTCGAGGTCGGCGAGACCGTGAAGGTGGCCTACGTTGACCAGCGGCACCACGACCTCATTCCCGACAATACCGTATATCAGGTAATCTCGCAGGGCACAGAATCCTTCCGCATGGGCGGACGCGACGTGAACGCCCGCGCATATCTCTCGAAATTCAACTTCGCCGGAGCCGACCAGGAGAAGAAAATCGCCGTGCTCTCGGGCGGCGAGCGCAACCGCCTCCATCTGGCCATGGCGCTCAAGGAGGAGGGCAACGTGCTGCTGCTCGACGAGCCGACCAACGATATCGACGTGAACACCCTGCGCGCTCTGGAAGAAGGCCTGGAGGCATTCGCCGGCTGCGCCGTGGTGGTAAGCCACGACCGATGGTTTCTCGACCGTATCTGCACCCACATACTTTCGTTTGAGGGCGACGGCAAAGTAGTGTTCTACGAAGGCTCATACTCCGACTACGAGGCCTACAAGAAGGCCCAGAACGGCGGCAAAGAGCCTCCGCGGCGCCGCTACCGCAAACTGATGGACTGACAAAGCTCCGCACGCCCCCCGAAGCGGGGCGGATATACTCCATGCTGAAAAAAATCGCAGGCATAATACTGATGTTGGTTGCTGCACTGGCCTTGGGCTCGTGCAGCACCACGCGTCTTGTGCCCGAAGGAAGCTATCTGCTCGATCACGCCTCGATAAGTGTGGCCGACAGCAGCGACGTGGCTACCAAACGCCTCTACAACTACCTGCGGCAGACGCCCAACCACCGCGTGCTCGGCTTCGCCAAGCTGCAGCTGGGCATCTACAACCTCTCCGGACGCGACACCACGCGCCGCTTCAACCGCTGGCTACGCAAAATCGGCGAGGAACCGGTGGTATTCGACTCGGCCCTGACCGAGCAGTCGGCGCGCCAGCTGCGCCAGGCTTTGATAAACGCCGGCTATCACGATGCCAGCGTTGATTTCACCGCCACGCCGCGCGGGAGAAAAATCAACGTGGAATACCTCCTGCGGCCCGGAAAACCTTACACCATCCGGTCGATAACCTACGATTTCGAGGAGCCTGAGATTGCCGGCTACGTCTACGCCGACTCAATGTCGCTGCCGGTGAAAGTCGGCGCAAACCTCGACCTGACCGTGCTCGACAACCAGCGCGCTCTCGTAAGCGAATGGGTGCGCGAAAACGGTTTCTTCGACTTCACCAAGGAGTGTGTAAGCTTTCTGGCCGACACCGTGGCAGGCTCGAAGGAGGTAGACCTGACGATGGCCGTGCGCCGCAAGCGCGCGCCGGCCGAAAATCCGGGCGCCGGTGCCACTGCTGAGCCTCCCGTGGCGGAGCAGCTACTTGCGGCACTGAGCCACAGGCGCTACGCCTTCCGCCGCGTAATCGTGGTGCCCGATTTCGCCCCCGGCGACAATACCACCGACCTGCGGTTCGCCGGTCGCGACACCGTGGCCTACCAGGGGCTCGACATACTCTACGGGGCCGACCGCTATCTGAATCCCCAGGCCCTCGCACAGCAGATATACATACGACCGGGAGAGACCTATTCCACCTCGGGCATCGACAAGACCTACGAGGCGCTCAACCGCCTGGCAATCCTCCGCTACGTGAACATCCTTACGCGCCCGGCCGGGGCGCTGGGCGACGTCAACCTGCTCGACGCCTACATACTGCTGTCGCGCACACGCAAGATGGGGCTAACCGTGGAGCTGGAGGGAACCAACTCCGAGGGCGACTTCGGCGTGGGCGGCGGCGTGACCCTCCAGCACCGCAATCTCGCCCATCAGGGCGAAGTGCTCACCTTCAAGCTACGCGGAGCCTATGAAAGCCTTTCGGGCAATTTCGACAACCTGATAAACGACAGCTACACGGAGCTGGCGGCCGAGGCCGGCATCACCTTCCCGAAGTTCATGGCGCCCTTTCTCCACCAGTCGTTCAAACACCGCATGCGCGCCTCGACGGAGTTCGCACTGACGTTCGTGCGCCAGCAGCGCCCGGAATATACGCGCATCATAGCCGGCGGAGCATGGCGCTACAAATGGGCCACGCGCTCGGGGCGCACGCGCCGCACGCTCGACCTTATCGACATCAACGTGGTGAACCTGCCGCGCTCCACCATCGACTTTATCGACAAAATCGCCCCCGACAACCCGCTGCTGCGCTACAGCTACGAGGACCACTTCATAATGCGCATGGGATATACGTGGGTGAACACCAACAGGCGCGTGCCCACCTCCTCGCTCGAGCGCCTCGACCTGCAGGTGAACACCTTCACCACCCGCGCCTCGGTAGAGACGGCGGGAGCGTTTCTCTATGCCATGTCGAAAATATGCGGGCAGCGCCGCGACGACGGCGCCTACAAGCTGTTCGGCATCCAGTACGCCCAATACCTGAAGGGCGAGGTAGACTATACGATCAACCACCGCTTCAGCTCACGCAACTCGATATCCTTCCATGTAGGCGGCGGGATGGCTTTCCCCTACGGCAATTCGGAGATGGTGCCGTTCGAGAAGCGCTTCTATGCCGGAGGCGCCAACGGCGTGCGCGGATGGAGCGTGCGCACCCTCGGACCGGGAGCATACGACTCGCGCAACTCCGTGACCGACTTCATCAACCAGTGCGGCGACATCTCGCTGGTGCTCAATCTGGAATACCGCAACAAACTATTCTGGGTATTCGAAGGGGCGGTATTCATCGACGTAGGCAACATCTGGACCATCCGCGACTATCCCAACCAGCCGGGAGGATTTTTCCGTTTCAAATCGTTCTACAAAGAGATAGCCGCCAGCTACGGCATCGGGCTGCGCATGGACTTCAACTACTTCCTTCTGCGCCTCGACATGGGTGTTAAGGCCCACAACCCGGCTGCCGGTCAGGACCGCTGGCCGCTGCTCAGCCCCTCGTGGCAGCGCGATGTGGCATTCCACTTCTCGGTAGGCTATCCGTTCTGATTCACCGGTCCCAATCCTCTCAGAAAAATCAACAGACATGAAATCTCTCGTAATCTTCGACCTCGACGGCACTCTTCTCAACACCATAGCCGACCTCGGCGAGGCAGCGAACTATGCCCTTGCAGAATCCGGCTTCCCCACGCATCCGCTCTCGGCATATCCGAAATTCGTAGGAAGCGGCATAACCAAACTGCTTGAGCGCGTTCTGCCGGAAGCGGCACGAACGCCCGAACGCATAGAGGCGATGCGCGCTCTCTTCAAAAGCTATTATGCCGAGCATATGACCGACCATACGGAGCCCTACCCCGGCATTCCGGAAATGCTCGAGCAGCTGGCACAGCGCGGCGTAAAAATGGCCGTCGCATCCAACAAATACCAGCAGGCCGTGGAAATTCTCATCGGCCATTTCTTCCCGCAGATTCCATGGGCGGCTGTAGAGGGGCAGAAAGACGATGTGCCCGTGAAGCCCGACCCGTCGATTGTGTTCGAGATACTTGGAAAATGCCCCACGCCCAAAGCCGACGTGCTGTATGTGGGCGATTCCGGCATCGACATGCAGACGGCGCGGCGCGCGTGTGTGGAATCCGCCGGCGTAACATGGGGCTTCCGCCCCGTCGACGAACTCCGCGCCAATCTTGCCGACAACATCGCCGAGACCCCCTCGGCTCTCCTGCGTCTGACCCTGCTGTAAGATTCAGGGGATGGGCGGAGTGACGTCGGAGGCTACGATAGCGGGGCGGTAGTCGGGGGCACGGAGGGTGAAGCTGACATTGCGCAGGTGTAGACCGTCGATATGGCGTGCGTAGAGGCCGTAGGCAGGCAGTTCGCCGAACATATGGAATTCCGGATAGGAATCGCGCATCTCGGGCACATCGTCCCAGCGGTAACGGCCTATGTAGCCCATCCCTTTTGTGCCGCGTCCGGGATGCGATACCTCCATGTTTTCAAGCGTTATATTGCTGATTTTTGCGTCGGGTAGCCCTGTGATGCTGTTGGGAAACGGATTGTGGATTGTGTTGATATCCGGACCCCGGAGGTCGTAGGCCTCGTCGGGACGCCCGAAGGGGATTTCACAGCGAAGATTTCGGATTACGACATTCGACATGCTTCCCGGATGCTCGCCGCGCCTGTGGCCGAGGCGCACGAAGAAGGCGTTGCCGGTATTGACGGCGTCGATGCCGTCGACCTCGATGCTGTCGACCACAGCTCCGTCGACCGATTCGATGGCTATGGCCGAGCGGAACGTATCGGCCACGCGGATGCGCTCCACCCTGACTCGGCGGAAGCCGCCGAAACTCTCCGTGCCCATCTTGATGGCGTTGGCGCTGCTGCGCACATCGCAGTCGGATATGCGTATGTTGTAGCATCCCGAAGCGGGATTGAAGGATTTCAGCACTATGCCGTCGTCGGCCGAATTGATGCGGCATTTCTCGACCACCACGTCGCGGCAGTCGGCTATGTCGATACCGTCGTTGTTCCAGTAAGCGCGGTTCACGAAGTCGATGCCGGAAATCACCACATCGGTGCATCCGTTGAGCGAAAGACCCCACGATGCAGAGGAGCGCAGGTTGACATCGCTGATTCTCACGCCATTGCAAAATTCGATGTCGAGCAGTTTCGGACGTATGGAGGGACGCATGCGGCGGCGGTTGTAATTGGGGTCGATGCGCACACCCGTATGGTGGAGGCTGTCGATTGCCAGGGCCACATCGAGGCCGCGGCCGTCGATAGTACCCTCCCCTTCGATTAGTATATCAGAGGCATCACGAGCCACGATGAGCCCCATCTGAGGTTCCGAGCATTTGTCGGCCTGAGGGGTAGAGGAGGCTGAACCAACGGCATACCCCTGATAATCAAAAGGATTTACACTGCCAAGAATAGTCGCGCCACGGCTCAGGCGCAATCGGGTGCCCGAAGGGAGACGGAGCGTGCCGCTGACGTATGTGCCGGGGTCGACCACCAGAGTACCCCCTACGGAGGCAACTGAATCGACAGCACGCTGAAGACCGTCCGTCTGCACCTTCATGGAGTCCGGGCGAATTCCGAACGAGGAGGTATGAACTGTACGCGATGCGAAAGCAACCGGAGCGCTAAGTATCAGCACACTTATGGCAATCAGGATTTTTCGAAGCATATTCAGGCTCAGATTCAAGGTAAATCAAACAATGGGAAAGCTGTCGCCTGCAAAGATATGAACTATTGCGCGGAATCGAAAACCGTGGGCTCCTCACGCAATGAAAATCCGGATAAAAAAATCGAAACCGGGCTCGATTCACATCGATCCCGGCTCCTTCCTTATTGGCATTTGTATATGAAACAAACTTATCAGTATATCTTGAAGGGCTGCACCGCGTTGCACAACGAAGGCAACCTTGTCGTTCGTTTTGTATACTCCAATTAATCAATCATTACATTCAATCAATCATTATCATGAAAAAATTCTCTTCTGTTTCAGTGAGACCTTCTGACGGGAGGGCTCAATAAGCCACTTTGTCGGCTTTATCGGCCCATTTCTCGAAGGCCCGGATGGTGAATGCGTTGTCCATGTGGATACATGGAATGGCGCGTTCCACTCTCGGGCGGGCGAGCTCCTTGTAAAGGAATTCGTCGGAGAAATTGATGCGGTCGGCATCCTGCTGCGTGTTGCCGAAGAAAATCCGGCTTACGCCCGCCCAGTAGAGCGCCGAAAGGCACATCGGGCAAGGCTCGCAGGAGCTGTAGACGGTGCATCCCTTAAGCGAGAAAGTCTGCTCTTTACGGCAAGCTTCGCGGATGGCGTTGACCTCGGCATGTGCCGTGGGATCGTTGGTAAGCGTCACGGAATTTGCTCCGGTGGCGATTACCTTGCCGTCGCGAACTATTACCGCCCCGAACGGCCCGCCTCCGCGGTCTACGTTTTCTTCAGCGAGGCGCGCTGCCATTTCCATGAAGCGCACATCCTCCGGGGTGAAAGGATATTCATCGTGTTTCATAATCTCTGTCTGTTTGAAGTTTCGGAAATATTGTGTTCTGGTTCCACAATCCGGGGCAAGATGCCCCTGTTAGCGGACTACCGACAGCCGACGGGAAGAGTCCCGCAGTCTGCCAAAATTAAAACACATCCGAACTGCAAATAGTTAATCCGTCACATCAGGCGTTCAACACCCGTAAGGTGGTGACGCAAGAGGGAGAAGCCCCGTCAATCGCCATGAGCCCGTCGGAACGAAAAAACTTCCATAACGGAGCATAGCGAATGGAAACTGCCGGACAAGAGTGTCAGCCGGCGTCAGCTCCATGTTCCCGCGTGCGGATTGCAACGGGAAGCAGGGGCGGATTCAAAAAAATAGCGGTCGCTTTGATTCGTTTTTATGGTATAGCGATTGGTCGGTAGCCGAATTTTTGAATTTTTCCCTTGCTATGTATAGGTCTTAACTTTGGTAAATTGCAGAGATTCGATTGGCCTGCTGCTGGCTGTGGGGCATAATGTCCCACAGATTTACAAGGCAAATTAACGAAAAAAAGTAAAAAGGATAAAGATTTCCCTGCTTAATTTTTGTTAAGATTGCAAGAAATGGGATTTTGTAGCCATTTTATACACAATTTATTCCAATCTTACCCAACAGACACCCTGACTACATACGCAGAGCTCGCGCTGACAGACATCAGGGCCGATGTACGCATTCCGACTATCCAGAGAACCGTATCTGCCGCCGTGAGAAGCCATACGGCACTTTTTTCGTCGGCGGAAAGGTGGGCATCGGAGAAGACATCGCTCACCAGCCGCGAACCACGCATGCCGAGGGGCCGGATACGATCGCCCTGCCGCCAATGGCGCAGCTGCAATCCGCGCGGGGAATTTTCATAAGTGCGGAGAAGTGCATCGCGGTCGAACCACGCCACGGAAGGATTGCGCATCGGAGCGAATTCCGACCGCGGGAGCACCTCGAAATTTAACGGCAGCGGGCCGGAAAGCGTCCCACCTTCCGCTATAAGCGGGCAAGGCACGGCGATACATACATCTGTAGTGTTCACTTCGTTGAGCGGAACAAGCCTTGAACGGTTAAGCTGAAACGAGGCAAGCCCGTCGGCCGAGAGGAACCGGCCACCCGATCGGTCGCCGACGAAAGACTCGAGAGCGTGTCGGGCCGTTTCAATGCCGAAAGGAGCACGCATATTCATAAGATGCCATAGCAAAGTGGGCGCCTCGGGAGTATGCGACACTGCCTCCATATCGATTGCCCCCGATGAATCCACCAGTCGAGGCATCTCCCTGGAAATCAATGCTTCGAGCAGACGCCGGTCAGCCGAGATATTGCCGATCGTCCGCTCTACTCCTGCGATAAATCCGGGCTGAGCCGCCTCAATGGCAGGAAGCAGACGATTGCGCCACACGTTGCGGCGGCAGTCGTCAACCAGATTGGTAGAGTCGACGATATAATCAAGTCCACGCCGGCGCAGATAATCAAGTATCATCGACTTGGACACGCTAAGCAGCGGGCGCACGAAACGTCCGCGTCGCTCCGGAATGCCACACAGGCCGCGCAGGCCCGACCCGCGCGCAAGGTTGAGCATAAACGTCTCCACATTGTCGGCACTATGATGCCCGAGGGCCACCACGGCGACGTCGGCCGAAAGCATCTCCTCAAACCAGGCGTAGCGTAAGCGACGGCACGCCATCTCCACCGATTCGCCGGCAGCCTTTGCTTCGGCCGCGGCATCGAAGTGAACACAGCGGAATTCGCAGCCGGAGGCTTCGGCCGCCGCGCGCGAGAAAGCTTCGTCGCGGTCGCTTTCGGCTCCGCGCAGATGGAAATTACAATGCAACGCCACACACCGCATTCCCGCGGCCACCGAAGCGGCAAGGAGCGCCATCGAATCGGCACCGCCGCTCAGAGCCACGCCCACAAGCGCATCGGGCGCGAGGCCGAGGCGGCCGTAAAACCCGGTCACCGCAACCTGCAGCGGATGTTCGCAATCGGCTCGCATATATGCTTAAATATCAGATTTGCAGATGCATAGGCAGACAGCGCAACAGATAGTTGCGTGCCACGCTCCATGGGATTACGGTATCGTCGCTGTCGGGCATCAGCGGAACGGCCCGCTCGTTGAGGGCAAAGCGCACATAGACGCGCCCCTTGGCGGTCTTGAAGAGCACCATCTGCAGATTGGCCGCCATGGGTACAATATCGAAATCGCGCCAGTGGAGCGCCACGGTGTCGAAATAATTCGTAAGATAGTAGCAGCCGCGCAGATGCATGAGCGAAAGCAAGGGCATGAGCGTCTCCGCATGGCCGAAACGCAGTTGCACTGTGGCGTCGGCTTTCCCCTCGGCAGCTGCATCGGCAGTGGAGATCAGATCCTGAAGAAGAGCCACGGCCACATCGGCCGGCTCGGTGGAAAGCGTGCTGGCGCTGCGTTTCAGGTAGTGACCCAGATTCTCGCAGGCCCAGAGGGCGTTGAGTTCGTCGGGCTTGAAATATTTGCCGAGGTCAAAATCCATCCCCATGGCCGGAAGTCCCCGTAGCACGGAATACACTTCCCAGCTCAACGCGGCAGCTTCGCCGTGGGATAGCTCCTCGCCTTTCGCACTCACAAAACGACGGCCTGGCGCCGCGGGAGCCGTGGTCTCGAAAAACATATCGTAAATACCCTGCCAGGGCTTGGCCTTATACCACTCCACGAAATCGCCGACAACGTCGAACGGACGCATGAGCAGTGAGTTCTGGCGCCCGGAGGAGGTATAGATCTCTATTTCGTTGTCGAGGCGGTCGAGCTGATGGGTGAATTCATACATGCTCATCACGCAGCGCGGGGAGTATGAACTGATGGCCTCCACCTTATTTCCGGCCTCGAAAAGCCTCGGATACGACCTCAGCATGCGCGTGGCGATTCCCCGCTGCTCGGCCATGCCCAGCGAGTCGAGCGCGCCCCAGCGGTTGTGGGAAATCTCGATGATGCCGCGCACCAGAGCGAGCACTTCGCGCCCCGTGGCTGTGAGCATGCCGGCCGAATCGGCCTTGGCAAGCTTTTCGGCAAGTTTCACCGAAGGCGCGGCCGACGAAAGGTAGCGGGCTCCATGACGCCCCACATGGTTGAGGAAGATCGGCGTAAGCGAGTCGGGCACCTCGGCAAGACCCTCGGGTACGGGATAAGGACGCGCCGAGCCGAGACATTCGGTGGTGGTATAGTGAGTGGCGGTCGGGTCGGCCGACTGGGCCTTATCGGTGGCCGCACTCAGAGAGAGGGCGCCCGCAAAGGCCGCTGCCGCGATTATGAGCCGGATATGTTTCATATTCAGATTTGATTTGCTATCTTTGCTAAATAATTAGCCAAAGTTAAGAAAATTTCGGCCAAATGCCAATCCATTTCGGCAGGGACTCAGTCAGGAAATAATTTCAGCAACGCAATGACAGCAGAGCACACAAACGGAAACATCTCCGAAGAGCTCGCCACCCTCGACGCCCGCATCGCCGCCGACGGCAACAACGCCTCGCTCTACATAGAGCGGGGGAAGCTTCTGTGGAAGCTCGGACGCCGCGGCGACGCCATCTCCGACTACCGCCGGGCGGCCGCTCTCGATCCCGACGGCCCCGGCCGACTGCTGGCTGAGCATTCCGACGCGATAATGGATTTCTTCAATCCCGACCTGCTTAATCCCTGAGCGTTCGCTCCACCCTCCCACATTTCTCCACCGCAATGAAATTCAAGCCGTTCACCCTCAATATCGCCGGCCGAATCAGGAAATACGACCGCCCGGCCGTAATGGGAATCCTAAACGTGACGCCCGACTCCTTCTATGCCGATTCGCGCACTCCCGAAGCCGATGCTATCGGGCGCCGGATAGAAAGGATGCTGACAGAGGGCGCCGATATGATCGATGTGGGCGGCTACTCTTCGCGCCCCGGAGCCGACGAGGTCAGCGCTGCCGAAGAGACCGAGCGCGTATGCCGGGGTATAGAGGCTGTAAGGAGCCTGAGCGCCGACATCCCGGTGTCGGTCGACACCTTCCGCGCCGATGTGGCCGAGGCCGCAGTGGCCGCAGGCGCCAATATAATCAACGACATTTCAGGAGGGACTGCCGACGAGGCGATGTTCGCGACCGTGGCGCGGCTTAAGACGCCGTATGTTCTGATGCACATGCGCGGCACCCCGCAGACAATGCAGCAGCTCACGGATTACACCGACGTTACAGCCGACGTGATTGCCGAACTCTCCGCCCCGCTCCACCGCCTTCAGCTCATGGGCGTGGCCGACGTGATAATCGATCCCGGATTCGGGTTTGCCAAGACTACCGAGCAGAATTACGAGCTGATGCACAATCTGCCTGCAATCGAATCGATGCTCGGGCGCCCGGTGCTCGTAGGCATATCGCGGAAATCGATGATTACCCGGATTGCCGGCTGCACACCGGCCGAAGCCCTTCCGGGCACGATAGCACTCGACACATTTGCCGCGATGGCCGGAGCATCGATTCTGCGCGTGCACGACGTCGGCGCGGCCCGTCAGTCGCTCGACGTGACGCTCGCAATCGAGGGGCAGTTTCCCGCTTCATTCCACTAACAGCCAGACCGCCATATGATTGAATCATTCGGAATAAAAGATGTGCTCGACATTCTGATCGTGGCCCTGATGCTTTATTATCTCTATAAGATAATGAAGGAATCGGGCACAATCAACATATTCTACGGTGTGCTCGCGTTCATTCTCGTATGGGTGGTGGCCGCCGAGATTCTGGAGATGAAGCTTATCGGCACGATTCTCGACAAGGTGATGAGCATCGGGCTGCTGATTCTGGTGATTATCTTTCAGGACCAGATCAAGCGCTTCCTGGTGGAACTCGGGTCGAAAAAACGATGGACATTCCTCACATCGCTCTTCCATCACCGCGACAAAGATACTGAAAACGACATACATACGCGAGTGATGCCCATCGTGGTGGCGTGCATCAACATGTCGAAAAGCAAAACGGGCGCCCTGATAGTAATCCAGCAGGACGTATCGCTCGAGAACTACGAAAAAAGCGGCGACGAAATCGACGCGCTGATCAACAGCCGCCTTATCGAGAATATATTCTTCAAAAACTCGCCGCTCCACGACGGCGCGATGATAATCGACGGCGGAAAAATCAAGGCCGCCGGCTGCATCCTGCCCGTGAGCCACGACCGCAACGTGCCGCGCTCGCTGGGGCTGCGCCACCGCTCGGCGCTGGGTATCTCGCAGGCCACCGATGCCTTCGCCATAGTGGTGAGCGAGGAGACCGGCGCCATCTCCACCGCCTACCGCGGCAAACTCTCCACACGCCTGACCTCCACCGAGCTCGAAAAGCGCCTCTCCGCCCTCACCACCATCTAATACCCCAGCAAGTATCGGGGCTCCTATCGTGGAACAGCCACAAACGAGGGTGTGAACCGGATGCCAAGAACATCAGCTATGCGGAAAAAACTCGAAAGCTGTATGTCTGCCCTGCCCTTCTCTATTCTGGCAATATAACTTTGCTCCCTGCCGAGACGATCGGCAAGTTGCTTTTGAGTAAGATTGAGCTCCTTACGTCTTTCACGGAGCATATTGCCATAGAACCAGGCAATCGATTCCTCGTCGAAACGTTCGCGCGTTTCGCTTCCCGGTTCCCCGTATTTAGCATCAAGAGCCGCATTTGCGGTATTCAGATGTGCCAGTTTTTCAGGATTTATCTGCCTCATAGTTCCAGATGATTTAAAATTGAAATTGCCACCGCAATCTGTTTGCGGTAGTCTCTGTTGTCCTTTTTCAGAAAAGCATTGAGAAGGATTATATTCTTGGCTTCTATTATATTAGTATGATCTATAGCAAAAAGTACGGTTCTGTATTCATTGGTCCCAACAGAAACACGCATTTCATATAGATCGGTATTCTCAAGATGTTTGATAAACTTAGTCGGCACATTATAAATTGTAGCGATAACATTCATCACGTAATCGAATTTCACCTTCGTTTTGTCGGGCAATGAATTATAAAACGCCTCAAACTCAGGAGTCTTGAAAACCGTCCGAATATACTGTTCTTTTTGCTTTTCCGAATCCATACTGCAAAAATAACCAATTAGTAATATTTCTACAAATATTCCCTCAAAAAAGTTTGAGCCGTCCCAATTTTCCCAATCGAAGCGGCTTCATACTTCCCATTCAAAAAAGTAAGGCTGAATTTGGTGGGGTGACAACAAAAACATTATCTTTGCCGACGAATAGAAGTGCGCTTTGCCGCCCTTCTATTCCATACATACTATTAAAAAGCGTTTACTCAGACGCTTGGTTCTTGATGCCACGGAACTTCGCAACCTCCAGACTAACAGTCAAGAATCGAGCAAAAGTAGACGCCCTTGTCGACGTGCATACCGACACGCCGGCCGCTCTGCGCCGCAGGATTCCGCATCCTCCGGCCAAGGCTGCCCTAAAAGTCGTAGGCATATTCATGGCGCGGGCCTCTGCATTTGCTTGTTTCGTAACTGTTAATGGCAATGCGAAGGCCACGTGGCATATGAAACAGGCTATGGTACAGACTCCTGCGCTTTTTCATTCAAAATGCCTCCTGCAGGGGAGTCGACGAGGCCGAAAAAGTAGTTAAGCTATGCGCAAAATCCTGTTGCTGCTGTGTGCGATTGTCGGCGCACTGACGTTCACCTCCGAGGCAGCAAAAAAAATCAAAATCAACGTTATTCCTGAAACGGCTAAAATTTATATCGACGGCCAATTGGTAGGAGAAGGAACTTATCAGGTTAAATTCGAAAAAGGTGTAGATTTCTATGTAGTGAAAGCCGAAGCTCCAGGCTATATCACCCGAACATACCGTCTTCTCAAATCCAACCCCAAAAACACAGTGCTTTACGTTCTTCCGGAGGATGATGCTTTCAATTCTTCAATCGGCAGCGAGGACGGCAACGACATTGCAAACCGATGGTTTGAAGTGACATGTCGAAAAGACATGTCGGAAGACGTGGTATGGAAACGCCTGATCAGCGTTTGCACTAATTATTTCGACAACATCGAGGTGCGCGATAAGACAGCCGGCTGGATTAAAACCCAATGGCATACGGATCCTCTTCGCAACACCACTGTACGCACACGTCTGGAAGTACGCATGCAGTTTAAGGATGAAGATGTTCTTGCCTACCGTGTACGCATTTCGGTTGAGAAAAAAGACAATGACTGCCGTGGAAGGGACTGCTTCAAGCCTTACGACCGTTTGCTTCGCAAATACGAACCCCTTGTACAGGAACTCCAGACTTCGGTAGGCGGAGGCGAATAAACCTTTATTTCCACAATATTATATATAGTCATGAAATTCAACCGCATACTTATTGTGGCTGCCGCCATGGCGTGCGTCTCTACTTTCTATGCCGATGCCCGTCTGCTTGAGAAATTGACAAATAAAGTCAAGCAACTCACCCACAAGGAGCAGTCCTCAAAAGAACCGACCGCAGAAATGGCATATGATGCCGAACAGCAGGAAGAGGAGTCGGTATTGCGCACAACCGACCTCTCGTCCATCGATCCCAAAGTCAAGGCGCAGATAGAAAAATATATCGGCGCAGACATGATGGATTTGCTAAAGGAGTTCGACATGCAGCAAGTAGCCATCAACGATCCCCAGTACGAATGGTCGCAATACGACGACAAATTCGGTAAATCAGAATTGAAAGACAATATTTTGGAACTTGAGGCCAAAAAAAACGATACATATGCCGTGACCGTTACGGAAATACCATTATTCTCACCGGACAGGCCATTCATATTCGGCGTATGGCTTAAAGAAGCCGATATCAACGATGAAAAAGGTGTCGGAATCCTATTCGACGTGGCCGACAACCGCAATTACAAGACCATAATGGTAACGAAGAAAAACTATATGTACACCACTTGTAAAGAAGGTATTACATCTATAGTAAAACGCGGCCTCATAAAGCACGGAAAATTCGGTATAAACATGATGATTCGCCTGGAGAACGACAAAATGCACTTCTATCTTAACGGACTGGAGCAGGCAACGGTCAACAAGGTGTCGGCCGAGAACCAGAATTTCGGCATAATCGTATCGCCGAAAGGCAAATGCAAGTTAATCTCCTTCACATTCGGGATTCCGACAGAAACATCAGAATCCGAACAATCGACATCAGAAACCTGATCCTGAATACCACATCCTTCTACCGCGCGGCGCCCCGGCCTTTTCAGCCTTGGCGCCGCCGCTCTCTATTATTCAAAATATCGGGCTAAAGCCCGAAGCGCAAACAAATCAGGAGGTTGGAGCTGGTTTGGACCCCTTTTGGCTACCCATAGAAGTTTTATTATCAAATCTGTTTGCGCTCAGAGCTTTAGCTCGTGCGTTAGCTTTCACAGCTTGCCGGTAGCTATCTTTTGGGCGAGGAGGTTCATGGAAAGGCAGGTTTGGCGCGAGAGCGGACCGGGGATGCCGACGGAGATAATGAGCAGCCTTCCGGATTCGCATAGGTGGAAATCGTGACCGACAGGCTTGTAGCGCTCTCCCATCGGTTCGTTGATGATGAGAATTGTCCGGCCGCCGACTGTCTCGGCTTGCGTCCTTACATCTTTCTCTGCTTTCGATATAAACGGGGAGACCAAAACGCCTCCATTTACGGCCGTATACCTCCATCGGGCGAAGTTGCCTGCAATAATGGCGTCGGAATCCGCCCGATGAACTATCACCTGCTTTTTGAAGGGGTTCTCCAGCAACTGAAAATTGCCGTACGCCTGATAGGAGATCCCGTCGATAACGAGGTTGTTGACCCGCCTGAAATATTCCGGAAACTGCCGACGTACAGCCAGTCGCAACGGATTTTCCCGAATGTAACTGAAAAGGGTGGAAAGCGAACGGTCTTTTGTCAGAATCTGGTCGTTGAAGTTTTCCTCGAATACGGGAGCTATTCCGCTCGCCTCCTTTATTTTGATTTTAAACCGTGCGATGATGGTGCCAAGCGCCTCGCTGATGTATCGCTGCACGAAGAGCAGGATATGCGCATGGTCGGGCATAATCGAGAACTGGAGAATCCTGACAGCGGGTTCCAAAGCGGGGATGGCGGTTATCTCTTTGCGAATGATCTGCCCGAGGGGAGTCAGTTTCACCGAAACGCTCCCCGGTTGACCGCCCTGAATGCGGCAATCGCCTTGGAGATGGCAAAACTCGGGAGCGGAGGATGCCTTACTTAGGGTAATCATGTAAATGCACCGGCTCCGGTAGTCATGCCAGGAGGCGCGGTAGATGTTTGGATTGCCCATATTCAGGATAAACTCGGGGCTAAAGCCCGAAGCGCAAACAAATCAGCAGGAGGGAAAAGACTTCTAAGGAGGCGGAAGCGGGTAAGGAGGGGGTCAGTCGAATACGTCGGCGATAGATTCCTCGGGGCCGTCGGATTCGGGGGCTGCATCCCAGAATTCCTTGTCGCAGAGGCTGGAGAAGTCGACATCAAAGGTGGTGTTCTGCGAGTATGGCAGGGAAGGGTCGGCGTATACCTTGCTCATATACAGGCCGTAGATGGGGAGAGCCATGGCTGCGCCCTGGCCGTTGGCCATGTTGTTGAAGTGGATATAGCGCTCGTCGCCGCCTACCCATACGCCGCTTACGAGTTCAGGCGTGAAGCCCATGAACCATCCGTCGGCGTTGTAGTTGGTGGTACCGGTCTTGCCGCCCATCTGCGCGGTGATGTTGTAGGGAGCGCGGCGCACACGGTTGCCTGTGCCTCCGTCGACCACGTTGAGGAGCATCGAGAGGATTTTAGCATAGGCCTTCTCGGAAATCACCTCGGTGTGGGTAGTGTTGAACTCGGAGATGATGTTGCCGTTGGAATCGGCTATGGCGGTGACGAACAGGGGCGCGGCGCGCATGCCGTTGTTGGCATAGGCGGTGTAGGCACCAACCATCTCCTTGATGGAAACCTCGCAGGAACCGAGACAGAGCGACATCACGGGATCGATATGGTTGGTAATGCCGAAATTATGCATGTTGCGCACAAGGGTGGTAGGCGAAAGCTGCGCCATAAGGCGTGCGGAAATCCAGTTGTTGGAGTTGGTGAGGGCCCAACGGAGGTCGACCATCTCGCCAACGCGTGCGGAGCCGGAGTTGCGCGGGGCCCAGGGGCGTCCGCTCTCGTCGGTGAACACGGGCTGGGTGTTCGACAGCATATCGCAGGGAGTGAAGCCCTCTTCCATGGCGTAGGTGTAGAGGAACGGCTTGATTGTGGAGCCGATCTGGCGTCGACCTGTCGACGCCATGTCGTACTGGAAGAATGTGAAATTCGGGCCGCCGACATAAGCCTTCACGTGGCCGTTGCGCGGGTCCATGCTCATGAATCCGGTGCGGAGGAAGTGCTTCTGCCAGAGCAGAGAGTCGCGTGGAGTCATCACGGTGTCGACTACGCCGTCGTAGGAGAAGACGTTCATCTCGCGCGGCGTATTGAACGAGGTGCGTATTTCCTCGTCGCTTGCGCCGGCTGCTTTCAGCACACGGTAGCGCTCGGTCTGCTTTATGGCGTGGTTGATAAGGTTTTCAACCTTAACGTTGCCGAGCTCCTGGGCGTTGCTGGTGTACGGGGCGTTGCGGCTTCCACGCTTCTCGCGGAAGAAGGCCTTCTGAAGGGCACTCATATGCTGCTTGACGGCATCCTCGGCATACTGCTGCATGCGCGAGTCGATGGTGGTGTAAATCTTAAGGCCGTCGGAATAGATGTCGTATTTGGTGCCGTCGGGCTTGGGGTTTTTCTCGATCCATCCGAAAAGGGGATTCTCCTCCCAGGCTATGGAATCATCGACGTAGCGCTGGTGTTCCCATCCGCGGTAATCGGACAGCACGGGCTTCTTGGCCGAAAGTATGCGGCGGAGCTCTTCGCGGAAATATGGTGCGAGGCCGTCCTTGTGGTCGACGCGGTGGAAGTCGAGTTCCAGCGGCAGCTGCTTTAGCGAATCGGCCTGGGCCGCTGTGAGCATGCCCTGCTTCTCCATCTGCTCGAACACTGTGTTGCGGCGCAGACGCGTACGTTCGGGATGCCGCACGGGATTGTAGTAGGCGGGATTCTTCACCATTCCGACAAGTGTGGCTGCCTCCTGGATGTTGAGGTCCTTGGCGGCCTTTCCGAAATATACCCACGCGGCCGACTTGATTCCCACGGCGTTGTAGAGGAAGTCGAACTGGTTGAGATACATCTTGATAATCTCATCCTTCGAGTAGTAGCGCTCGAGCTTCACTGCTATCATCCATTCTATGGGCTTCTGGAGCGCACGGTCGATGATGCCGTGGGTAGCGGGGGAATAGAGCTGTTTGGCCAGCTGCTGGGTGATGGTGGAGCCGCCGCCGGCGTTTTTCTGGCGCATGATGAGCGTCTTGACGAGCACACGCATGAATGCGCGCATATCGATGCCGGAATGGTCCTCGAAACGGGCATCCTCGGTGGCTATGAGAGCGTCGATCACGTGCTGCGAGATTTCGTTGTAGTCGGCGTATACGCGGTTGCCCGAATTGCGGTAGTAACGGCCCATTTCCTCCCCGTCGGCCGTATAGAGAACGGTGGCGAACTTATCGTTGGGGTTCTTCAGTTCCTCGACCGGGGGCATATAGCCTATCCAGCCGTTGTAGATCAGCAGGAAAAATACGAGCATAGCTGCGAAGCCGATTGCAAATATTTTCCATATCCATCCGATAATAAAGCGGTTGCGGCTCCGGCGCGCCGACATATCCTGGGTATTGTTTGCGGTCATTCGTAATGATGGTTTCAGACCCACAAAGTTAGCAAATTCCCTATTGAAGTCATTTAAACTTTTTCTTAAAATAGCTTCACCCGACGTATTCTTTTCAAAGAAAAAGTTTAAACGACTTCATAAGGAGTGGCAGAGCTAAACGTTTTTTAGTAATTTTGCCGAAAATTGCCCGAATACATTTATGAGCCATACCCATAACCCCTCACTGTTGCCTCCCGACCGCGAGGAGGGCACTTTCAACCTGATGCAGAGCGTGAAACGTCGCTTTTACGCCATGCGCAACGGGATGCTGGCCGCCCAGATGCGCCAGGGGGGAGTCGACTACCGCATAAACTTCGGTCTCAACATCCCGCAAATCAAGGATATAGCCTGTAAGCTCACTGCAAGCGGCCTCTCGGCCGCCGAACTCGCCTCGCTTGCCCGGGCGCTATGGGACAACGAGAGCACCCGCGAGAGCCGGCTGCTGGCACCGATGATTCTGCCGCCGGAAGAAGCCCCTGAGGTTGCAGCCAAATGGATGGAAGAGGCACAGACGGCCGAGATTGCCGACATGCTCTGCCATTCGCTGCTGCGGCGACTTGATTGCGCGCCCGGCCTCGTAACGGCAGCCATGGCCTCCCCTACCGGCCGACTCGGGTCATACACTTCCCTCCGGTTGCTGGCAAACCTTCTCGCATCGGGAAGAATCAGCGCCGACGAGGCAGAGAAAACAATGGCGGCATCCCCGGCCGAGGCCGGAGACGCCGCAATGGTGAAGCGCCTGAGGACGCAGATTGAGCAGGAAATCAGCGCTCAGCGATTACTGTGAGGATTCCCGACTTGTCGAAACAGATTTCGTTGAACACAGGGTCGCATATTTCGAGGCGGTAGCCGTCGCGCTCCATCTCGTGGACGCCCTCCACACTATCGCGGAAACCATTGTGCTCAAGCAGATTATAGAGCTTACCGGGCACCACCGCCTTCAGCAGATAGGGCGAGAGCGAATAATTTTCGGGAGCAGTGATGTCGGTAATCGCACCTTTCGAATCGAACGTCATGAGAATGCCGTTGGCGAGCCCGACGGTATAGGTCGACGAGGCATAAGTCTTGTCGCAGCGCACTATGGCGTGGCCGTCGCAGTAGCGTTCCAGAAATTTTCTTGCCTTCGAGGGAAGTTTGGAATAATCCACACTCCCGGCCACAGCCGGTCCTACTCCGGCAAAAGCCACGGCGCCTGCGGCGCCCTCCACGGGAGCTATGATATTATCATTCAAATCGGTCTCGGGAGTCAACCCGAAGCCCGTTGCCGGGACCCATATCGCCACGGCTGCAATCAGCAAAGGGAAGAAACTTTTAAACGCTTTCATAATCGTGAGTTTTAACGGATGATTGAAATCCCTCTCACACTCTCACAAATAAAACGTCCCCCACCCTCCGCGGGTTCACTACATGGCCATCCATCATCTATCTTTTAACTCCGGTGTCAGCGGGCACGCAGAATGCCGCTGTTGATGCTCTTGTCGACGTTGCCGCTGTCGTGTCGGGTTTTCTTACCGAAATCAAAAGTATATGAAGCCTTCAGGTAAGCGGACTGCCGGTTGACGGGAGAATACTGCACGCTCTCCGAGCGATACTGAGGCGTATCGGTCCACGACCGGTAACGGGGATGCCGGTAAAACGGGTTGCTGAAGCCACCCTCAAGCCGGAAGGCGCCCTTGCTCCAGCTGCCGGAGATGCCGTAGTCCCAGACAGTGCGTGTGATGGTTCGGTCGTACCCCGCCATTTTCTGCGGGGTGGCCATGTAGGCGCTGAGGGCGAAAGCTCCCAGATACCACGACATACGCGCGTCGGCAAACCAGCAGGCTGACGTAAGGCGGACTCCACCGGTATAGCGGTTGTACAGCCATCCGCCCGAACACGTCAGGTTGAATTTCGACGACGGCGTCCACGTAGCCGACAGGGAAGGCTTCCACTGTTGCCATTTCCCGTCGCCGCGCCACGTCTGCACGAGCATCCCCTGCTCAAACATATAATCGACCATCGGCAAGGAGCTGCAGCCGGTTAAAAGAGCAAGCGCCTGCAGATTTACCTTCTTGATCCCCAGAGAATACACCCCGGTTACATTAATCAGCCGGGACTGCTTCAGATCGGGATTGCCACGCTTGAGCTGCAGGATGTCGACCTGAGTGGAGGCACCCGTAAGCATCGAGAGCTGAGGATAGGAATTGCCGTAGGCGCCTCCCAGCTGGATGTATTGCGAAGCGCCGGGCTGACAGGTGAACACCACCTGGGCACGCGGAGAATAATTGCTCACCCGCCGCGCTCCATGAACTCTGTAGAACTGAGCTGAAACACCCGGAGAGAGACGCAATGAGGCTTTTCGGCCCAGCGGCTGCATATATTCGGCAAAGAACTGGGTCTCCGACATCCACAGATGCTGCCACGACGAATGCGAACCGCCGTAGGTGGCCGAGCTGACATTATAAAGCTCCAGGATCTTGAGGGTGAGAGAATTCCCCTTCGGGAATGTCTTCACATAATTGACCGAAGCGTTGAAGGCATAAAGCCGTTCGGTTGTAGATGAGGCGACCAGACGCCCTCCCTCTCCGTAAGAATAGTCATAATCGTTGTCGGTCAGTTCGCCACTTGCCGAGGCATCCACCGACTGGCTGTGCGGCAGATTGAACGTGCCGCTCAGGCCGAGGCTGTATTTCATGCCATGCGAACTCTCCGACCGTTCGGTCAGCACCGGAACGGAGGAAAGTCCTCTCCCGACGTAGGCCAGCGACGACGAACTGAAACTTTCGGGCATAGCGTTTCTCACCACTCCGAATGTGGCACGCAGCGTACGGCGGTCTGTCTTGTTCCGTACTCTCAGCTGACCGTACTGACGGTCGGATTTCTGGCAGTCGGCCAGCGTGGTATACTCCCTTGCCACCGTATTGCCGGGAAAGAGAAGTTCATCCGTCCGGTCGTTAAAGCCGCCGGACGTACGCTTATAGTCGGTACCGGCAAAAAGCGTATATTGAGTGTTGCGTCGGTAGTACTTCATGGCGAGATTGTAGTCGCCGGAAGTATATCCGATTCTCTGGAGGGCATCCACCCCTATGTAACCACCCGATTCCTTTTTCTTGAGTATGAAGTTGAGAGCCGTATTGTTGCCCGCATAGCGGCCGGTCGGAGCATCCATGAAGCGTACGGACTCCACATCCTGAGGCCTGAGCTGTCGCACCTCGCGCTCGTCGGCCTCCATACCGTCGATATACAGCGCCACGCCGCTCCCAAGGGCCGTTACCGTCCCCTTGAAGGCATCCACACTCACGCCAGGAATCATGAGATTTCTGAGCAGTTCGTAGCCCGACGAGGCATGTCGCACCTGCTGCCGGTCGGGGATTACGGTCAGACCGTTTTGCGTACGCACAAAGCGCTTTGCCGTTACTGTGACCTCTTCCAAAGCGTTCTCCTGTCGGTCAAGCACGAAATTCAGTTCGGCCGTAGATGTTTCGGAGGTCTCGACCGGGGCAAACACCGTCGCGAAACCTATGCATCCCGCCGACACAATCAACGGCGAGGCTGGAAGCGATTCTACTGCATAGAACCCACTTTCGTCGCACATGGCGCCTGCCACCAGCACCGTATCGGCGGTATAGACCCTGATGGAGGCAAAATCGACCGCATGGCCTTCTCCATCGCTTACCATTCCTTTCAATTCTGCCGCACCGGCGCCTTGAAAAATGCATACGGCGAGCGGGAGAATGAAATTTTCAACATTCCATCCTTTCATCAAAGTAAATTTAAATTATTAAGTAACTGGTAGTTCCTCAGCTCCCGGCCTTCATGGCCGTCAGGCGGTCGATCAGTTCGTCGATTGTAATTCCCGCCTTATGCAGGCGCGCCATAAAATCCGGAAGCACAACGGTCTCGAACTCATCGCGCCTTTCCGACACCACTTTGTCCACGGCGCCGTCGGCGACATAAAATCCCAGCCCGCGACGCTGGAAGATTATACCGCGCTCCTCGAGCGCTTCGTAGGCGCGCATCACCGTGCGCGGATTCACGACCATGGCTACCGAGAGTTCCTTTACCGACGGAATTCGCTCTCCGGCAATCCATTGACCGTCACCGACACAATCCATGCAATAGTCGAGAATCTGCACATGAATCGGCTTGTCTGTGCTGAAATCGGTAATCATATCTGCCGGTTCTTTATACTTCTGTAAACTGCCCATACCAGCGCCGCCAGGACCGCAGCCAAAGCTACGTTCTCACAAAGTGCGAAAACCGAGTGTCCGCCTATCAAATCTGGCCAGGAAACGATGGTCTCGGCGAGATCCCGGTAAATCTGCGCGTTTGAGTCGACGCTATATACCGAGTGCCCGATGACACCTCTTTCATACAGCCCGTGTAGCATCAGGCCGAAACCAATGGCATCTATCCCCACAAGTACCAGCCACGCGACGAATACCGCAAGGAGAGTATTTGCGGTGGTCCGTCGGCCGAATGTCACGATGCCAAACAGACAGACCCCGGTCAGAACGGCGGGAGCCAGCAGGCAGTAGGCCGGATTAGCGCAGAAATACGTGGCTACCAGATGCAGGAACAGCACCAGATCCGGCGAAGCCTGCGCCGCGTAATGGCCTCCAAGAGCCACACAAATGCAAAACGGTGCAAAAATGGCCAACGGAACGGCAACGAAAGCATACAGCAGAGGAACAAGCGACTTCTCGCAGGGTGTGGCCGGAAGCGCCACGCGCATCACTAACCCCTTCCCGGGAGCAAGCGCCAGCGGCGCCAGACACTGCGCCAGGTAAAGCACAGGCATCAGCATCAATATGGCCATCACTCCTGTATCGGCGAAAGCGTATATCAGAAACATGGCACCCGCTATGGCGGAAATAGAGGCGTACACCACGAGGCGACGTCCCACGGCCGATGAATAAAGCCCTGCTACAAGCCGCAGGCGCTTCAGTGAAAATCTATCTTTTGCGTTCATGAGCGTGAATCTTTTAAAATGTCGAGCAACTGACGGGAGGAGGGCGACGACAAAGCTTTGTAGAGCAACGCACAGTCGGGAGTGGTCTCCAGAGTGGTGTCGAGAGCCGGGACGATGCAGTGGCATCTTCCCATGACGCGTTCCCAATATATGACATCGGAAGGCACGCCGGGCGCCACAACAAACGCCACCCGCCGGGCAATCCTCTCAAGGGTGGTATGCAGCAGCAGACGTCCGTCGCGCATAAACATCACGCTGTCGTATATCGGATTGAACTCGTCGAGAGCATGCGTCGATACCACAACGGTCTGGCTTTCGTCGACCGCCTCCATGAGCACGCGTCCGAACTGCTCACGACCCACCACATCGAGTCCCGCCGTGGGCTCGTCGAGCAAAAGCACATCGCATTTCAGGGCAAGCATGTAGGCGATGCGCGCCTTTACAGCCGATCCGTAGGACATGGAAGCGAGCCGACTGCGCGCGGAGATACCGAATATCTCAAGAATGCGCGCAAGCAAATCCGGGTCGAACCGTGGAAAAAATGGTCCATGTCTCTCCACCATTTTCTCCACGGTTGCCTCCGGAAAATCCATCTCCGGACTGAAGTACTGAATTTTTTCCAACTGCGATGGAAGGCGTAGCCTCAGACTGCGGCCGTCGAGCAGGCACTCCCCCGAGGATGGGTAACGCAGCCCGGCCATAAGGTGCATCAACGTTGTCTTTCCGGCTCCATTGGCTCCCATGAGCAGATGAATGCCCGCATGGAGCTCGCAGGAGATATCCCGCAGTGCCGCCTCATTTTTCCGATAGCTGCAACAGGCGTCGCGTAGTGTTATCATACCCAAGTATTAAGTAACTGTTCAAAATTATTTTATATGATCCTGATCTAATTATTTCACTGTCGCGGTCTGATTATTCAGACCGGCTGCTTATCGCTGCTAATATTGCTTTGCGGTGTAGTGATGCACATATGTGCATCACTACACCGCAAAGGTACAGATTAAATTTATTCCCGCAAATTTTTCCCTCAAATAATTCTCGCAAAATTCACGGTTCCACAAAAAAACGCAGGTACAAACGGCAAATAAAGACGAGCGTATGCCCCGAATAGAAAGAGATGGATGCGATTTGAAGAGGGGAAGGAGGGAAATTAGCGGAATTATTGTTATCTTTGCTCTTCTGAGGGTCTGCGGCTGGCCTATGGCCGGCGCATAAACCCGAATATCAAGCAAATAAGCATTTCTCTTGAAAAGTTCATCATTAAATAAAGCCGACGGAGCGGCGACAGGGGCTGCGGCCGCAAGCAATCCCAACGGCTTGCGGAGCGTGCTGGTGGCGCGTTTTTCGGCACTGGGCGACGTGGCGATGACCGTGCCGGTGGTCTACAGCGCGTGCCGCTGCTACCCCGACGTGCAGTTCACCTTCCTGACGCGCCGCTCAATGACGTCGATTTTCCTCAATCCGCCGGAAAATCTGCGCGTAGTGGGCCTCAATCTTGAGCAAGACTACCAGGGCGCAGGGGGGCTCTGGCAACTCTTCGCCGAGCTGCGCGAAAAGTTCGCGTTCGACGGCTTCATCGACCTCCACGACGTGCTCCGCACCAAGCTTCTGGGCCTTTTCTGCCGACTGCATGCCATCAAGGTTTCGGTAATCAACAAAGGGCGCCGGGGCAAGCGCGCCCTTACGCGCCGCCACAGCAAGGTGCTGCTGCCTCTGCAGTCCACACGCGCACGCTACCGCCAGGCCTTCCACCGCATCGGTCTGCCGGTTACGAACCGCTTCCACGGCCTCTACGGCGACAGCGCCGCGGCGCCCGCGGAGGCCTACGCCGCCATATGCCAGCCCAAATCCGGCGGAACCCGCTGGATAGGTATAGCCCCGTTCGCCAAACACGAAGGGAAAATCTACCCTGCGGATCTGATGGAAAAAGTGGTCGGCACACTCGCCGCGATACCCGATACGGAAATTTTCCTTTTCGGTGGAGGCGATAAGGAAGCGCAGGTGCTCGACGGATGGGCCGAGCGCTATCGGGGTGTACGCTCGCTCGCCGGAAAACGCTACGGCTTCCCTGCCGAGCTGGCGCTGGTGAGCCATATCGACGTAATGGTGTCGATGGATTCGGCCAACATGCATCTGGCCTCGCTCGTGGGCACCCCCGTAGTGAGCATATGGGGTGCCACCCACCCCTACTGCGGTTTCAAGGGATGGCGCCAGAGCGAGGACGATATGGTGCAGCTGCCGATGACGTGCCGACCCTGCTCGGTATTCGGCCAGAAACCATGCTTCCGCGGCGACTACCTCTGCCTGCGCGGCATATCGCCCCAGAGCATAGTCGACCGCGTGGTGCGACATCTTCCCCCGGCTCGCGGCTCCTGAATGTTAAAACTTACGCCACCATCGCCTTACGCAAACCATCGGCGGTGGCCATGCGTTGAAACCTTAAAACCAAAAACCAACAAACTACCACCTCTATACCAACGATGGCATACAGACTCAAACCACTCGCACGTCGCCTGGCGGCTTGCATGCTCATGGCCTTCTTTGCCACGAGCCTGCTTACTGCGCAGGTGCCCGCAAACTACTACCGCACATGTGCCGGTAAAAGCGGCGCCGACCTGAAAAACGCCCTCCACACTCTGATTTACACCCACAACGAGGTGTCGAGCTACAATGCCCTTCCCAGCTACTTCCGGAAGACCGACGTATATCCTCCGGGCAACTCGCGCTACGGGCAGTGGTGGGACATGTATTCCGACATTCCCCTCCGTACCACCTCATTCAGCGGCCTCAATCGCGAGCATTCGCTGCCGAAATCGTGGTGGGGAGGCTCGACCACAACTCCCGCCTACGTAGATCTCTATCACCTCTACCCCAGCGAGATGGACGCCAATATGGCAAAAAGCAACTTCCCGCTCGGCGAGGTAAGCACGCCGTCGTTCAACAATTCCATCACCAAAGTCGGCTACCCGGTATCTGGCCAGGGTGGCGGCGCACAGAAGGTGTTCGAACCGGCCAACGAGTATAAAGGTGATTTCGCCCGCACATATTTCTACATGGCCACTTGCTATCAGAACCTGAACTGGAAATACACCTACATGCTGAGCAACAACACCTTCCCTACGCTCAACGCGTGGTCGGTGAATCTTCTGCTGAAATGGCACCGTCAGGACCCGGTAAGCGAAAAAGAGCGTACGCGCCAGGAGGAGGTCTACAAAGTGCAGTCCAACCGCAACCCTTTCATCGACTATCCCGAACTCGCGGAATATATCTGGGGCAACAAGCAGGGACTGCCGTGGACCCCCGGCTCGGGAACGGAGCCTGAGGGCGACCCCGAGCTGATTGCGCCCGTCAACGGCCTTGAACTTGAATTCGGCGAACTTGCCCTGGGCGACCAGGCTTCGTCGGTAGTGATTTTCCAGGGAGTGGACCTGGTGAATCCGATTGCCCTCAACATAATAATCTACGAGCGAACCTCCGACGCCGATCTGCGCGCCCAGTATCAGGAATGGGCCAAAATGTTTACGGTCGACACCAAATCGCTCTCGGCGGCAAGCGTCAACCGCGACGGTGGCGTGGCCGTGCGAGTCAACTACTCCCCCACGGCTCTTGGCCAGCATCTGGCCAAGCTCTCGATCGAGGGCGATCCTAATGCGGCCTCGCGTTCGGTAGTGCTCCGCGGAACCGGATGTGCCGTACCTACCCTGTCTAAAATCGAGGCGCTCGCAGCCACCGACGTAACCGGCGAAAGCTACACCGCCCGATGGGCAACCGCCCCGCTCTCGGAGGCCGTCGACTATTATGTGATTACCCGCACCATAATCAACGGCTCCAACACCACCACCGAGACCATCGAGGCCGAAGCGGCCGACGATTCGATGACGGCAGAATATCCCATCACAGGCTGCATACCCGGAACGCAGGAGACCTATACCGTTCAGAGCTCACGCCTGGGCCACCTCTCGCCGATGTCGAATGTAATCACCGTCAATCTCCAGAGCGGCATAGCCGACGTAGTCGACGACAACCCACTCGGATGGATAATCTATCCCGGAGGTGTGCGCATAGTATGCGGAGAGCCCCATACCGGAGTGCGTATATACGATACTCTCGGACGCCAGATCCGCTACATCGACCGAGTGGAGAACAACACCGAAATCGAGCTTCCCTACGGCGCGTTCTTCATCGTGACCGACCAGCAGCATTCACCCGCCAAAATACTCGTGAAACCCTGAGAATGGAGCAGACTAAGCAACGCATCATGCTGGTGATCAACCCTATTTCGGGCACCGGCACCAAGCGCGGAGTAGCCGGGAACGCCGAGCGCGAGCTCGGCTCCCGCGGCTTCGACGTCGACGTGCGCATCACATCCGGCCGCGGCGACGCCACGCGTATGGCGCGTGAGGCCGCCGACGCCGGCTACTACGGCGTGCTGGCCTGCGGGGGCGACGGAACCGTCAACGAGACCGCACGCGCCCTCTGCGGATCCCAGACCGCGCTCGGGATTCTCCCGGCCGGCTCAGGCAACGGCCTGGCCCGGCATATCGGCATCCCGGTTGACGTCGACATGGCCCTCGACATCGTCACGGAAAACAACATTATCCCCGTGGACTACGGGTCGGTCAACGGCAATCCCTTCTTCTGCACGTTCGGAATGGGATTTGACGCCGCCGTAAGCCACCGCTTCGCCCGTCAGGGCCGACGCGGCCTGCTCAGCTATATCAAGAGCGCCGTGAGCGAGTACGTGCAGTTCCGCCCCCAGACCTACACCCTCAGCGCCAACGGCAAGATTCTCACCGAGAAAGCCTTCCTTGTAGCCGTGGCCAACGCCTCGCAGTGGGGCAACAACGCCTACATAGCCCCCCAGGCAAGCATCACCGACGGGCTGCTCGACATAATAATAGTACACAGCGGCAGCCCCATCGATGCCGCCGTGATGGGAATGGACATCTTCACCGGGTTCATCAACAAGAATACCATGGTGCATTGCTTCCGCGCCCCGGCAGCAGTAATCTACCGCAACGCCCCCGGAGAGGCCCATATCGACGGCGAACCGATGATGCTCGACAACATCCTCGACATCCGCTGCCACCACCGCCAGCTGCGCGTGTTCGCCCCCGAAGCCGACAACGGCCCGGTACGCCCCATCGTAACCCCCGTCAAAGAATTTTTCCGAGATGCGAAAATCTCGATTTCGCATCTGTTCAAATCCTTCACCACTCCCGGCGACTGACAGGGAAAGACCGTATAACGCGAAGAAATACGACAATACCCGAACCTTTTACCCTGCGGCGCCGTTATATTCACGAACTACGTTACGACTATGAGTTTATGAAAGGGAATATTGGAATTTTAATGGTGATAGCAGTAATGTGTCCCTCAGGCAGCATAGCCTGGGGGATGCCTGCTATTACCCCCGCGGCCGGAACCGCCGCAGATGCGGCCCCCGCCCCTCCCGAAACACTCGACGCCCTGATTGAGAGGCTCGACACGCTTTCGCCCTTCAGCGCCTCTGTGGCCTATGAAGTCTCGCTGGCGATGACCGACGAGGATGTGGTCTACAACCTCGACATCACCTCGTCGGCGGCGCCGGCCGATACACGTTTCGGCGCCGATTACCTCATCGACTGGGCTCTGGAGCGCAAAGGCGAGACTCACAAGGGATTCATCGCCTACTTCGACGGCCACTGCTACCGCTATCGCGACAACCGCCTGCAGGAGTATCATTTCAACTGGGATTCCATTCCGTTCATTTCGGCCGACGGAGGCGTGCAGGCCAACGGTCAGTTTGTCGACCTTCTGCCGCGGTCGATTGCCCGTCAGCTTAGAGACATGGCGAAATCCGACAATTTCACTATCGGCTACGAACCCTCCGCCCGCAGCGGCAATCGCGCAGTCAGCATAGTCACCGCGTCGCAAAACGTGCAGGGATACGTGGGCCGCAACTTCCGGCTTACAGTCGACCGCTCCACCGGCCGCCCGCTCAAGATGGAAAACGAATACAATCCGGCACAGATTTCCGAGCAGTCGGTGCGTGCCCTCTACACCTACCCCGAAAGTGGCGACACCGCGCAGGCTCTCCGCCCCGTAGCCACCGAAGAGCAGCTGATGGCGCTGTATCCCGAAGTATTCGAAAATTTCCGTGAGAGCAACTACAGCATAGAGAACATACGCGGTCAGCGTCTGCCCGGATTCTCGCTTCCCACCCCTACGGGCGAGCGCTACACCCGCGCCAAGGGCGATCCCTTCAAGGCGCCCACCGTAGTGGCGCTTCTTTCGGCCGATAATGCAGCCGCGGCGCCCACCATAGGGGCGCTCCGCAAAGCCATCGACTCGATGCCACGCGAAGTCGACCTGATTATGGTGTTCACCGGTTCGCATATCGACAGCATCGAGGAGGCGGCCGGTCCCGGGCTGCGCCCCGGCGAAGCCATACTAATGAGCGGCAAATCGCTTGCGCGCGACTGCGGTACCTCGGTCTTTCCTACCGTTCTCATCGTCGATACCGACGGAACTGTAGCCGATGTACTGCTTGGATTCAACAACTCCATGACTCAGGACGTTATACAATCGATAGCCCTGCTTAAATAAGTAACTGGTCGAAATTATTTTAATATTTCCGGGAGGAAAATTTTCAGGAGATTTTTCTCGATGAAGAAGGAGTGTAGATGTCTACACGACTGATTAAGAGAGGAAAAGATACGAAAATTTTACCGCGGGAATATTGAAATAATTAGATCAGGATAGAATAAAATAATTTTGAACAGTTACTTAAATTATTCAAGAATATCAATCTGATAATATGGAAACCATCTACTTCAACGGCATTCCCTGCCACACCGCCGGCACACTCCCCGAAGTGGGTACTAAAGCCGCCTGCTACACTTTCGTAACACCCGAGCTGAAAGAAATCCACTGCGCCGACTTTCACGGCAAACGCGTGGTGCTCAACGTATTTCCAAGCCTCGACACTCCCGTATGCGCCGCTTCCGTACGCCGCTTCAACAACGAGGCCGCCAACCTGGAAAATACCGTGGTGCTCTGCGTGTCGATGGACCTCCCCTTCGCCGCCGGACGCTTCTGTGAAGCCAATGGAATTACCAACGTGATTCCCGCATCAGCCTTCCGCTCGCCGCTCTTCGCCGAGAAATACGGACTCCAGATGGTCGACGGCCCGCTTGCCGGACTGCTCGCACGCGCCGTAATAATCCTCGACGGCGACCGCAACGTTGAATACGTCGATCTCGTAAGTGAAATCACGGAGGAACCCAAATACAAGGAGGCTCTCGACGTGCTCCGCCGCAAATAATCAACTTGAAGTAACCCGACTAAGTTATTTTATATTTCCGGGAAGAAAATTCTCGCAAATTTCTCCAGGGATGTCCCATTTGTAATCATTGGAGGCCCCAAGGACCTTAAGGTCTTTTGGGCCTCTAAAATTACAGCGGCTTACAAGGTCTATAATGGCTCGCATTTACGCCTCGCTAAATTTCCACGGACATCGCGTCAGGGAAAGGACTTCCGACGTGCCTGAAGCCTTAGCCGGTACCTGTCAGTGCGGTGAGGGCAGCGGCGAGCGCACATAGAATGCGGACCGTAAGCAGGATTATCTGCACAATTAAACTGAGTTTCATAAACGTGAGATTTTGATAAGCCGGGAATGTGTCGGATTCTGAAAAATACGCTCTCCCTGATGTAGAAAGCCCCCCTCTCTCAGTCCTAATCCTAATCGTATGCAATCCGGGTGAGTTCAATATACGACAATTACCGAATAACAATTTGTCAATCGGCAGCCATACAAAATTACAAACTTCAACACTTACCCCCCCAAATATATACTAATTAAAACTAAATCTTGTTAAAGGGATACCCCGATACGCCATTATCTCCACATACAGGCGCTGTTTCGGCAACAATAATCTGAACAGAAATTAACCTCATATGCCGGATGCGACAACGAGAACCATCCCGAGAAATTTTTGTTATTCCTTTCGTCGATTTTTCTATGTATCTTTGCAGTGATATGAATATCAAGAAAACCAACGTAGCCAGATTGCTCGACAAGGCTAAAATAAGCTACGAACTGATTCCGTATGAGGTCGACGACTCGGACCTCTCGGCCGCCCATATCGCCACGCAGCTTGGCGAGGACATCAACTGCGTTTTCAAGACGCTCGTGCTCCAGGGGGAGTATCCCGGACGCAATTCAGCAGCCTCGAATGCCGCCGGCTATTTCGTATGCGTGGTGCCGGGCAACTCCGAAGTCGACCTAAAGAAGGCCGCACGCGCCGCAGGCGCGAAAAAGGCTGACCTCATTCCGATGAAAAACCTTCTCGGACTGACGGGCTACATACGCGGCGGCTGTTCGCCCGTGGGGATGAAGAAACTGTTTCCAACCTTCTTCCACTCCACAGCTACCGACTTCCCCGCAATCTATGTCAGCGCCGGGGTGCGTGGACTCCAGGTAAAGCTCGCCCCGGCCGACCTCATCGGCTACGTCGGAGCCAAGGTATGCGACCTCACCGTCTCGCCCGAGACCGAGGATGAAGACGGCCAAAATAACTGAAACGCATTAACCCACAATATTATAAAGCCTTGAATACATTCGGCCGCCTCTACAGGCTCACATCGTTCGGCGAAAGCCACGGCCCCGCCATCGGGGGCGTTATCGACGGCCTCCCCGCGGGAAGCATCGTTTCGCTCGCAGATGTGCAGACCATGCTCGAACGCCGCCGTCCGGGCCAGTCGACGCTTACCACCGCGCGCCGCGAAGCCGACCGCGTGCGGTTCCTTTCCGGTCTGATGGCCTACGACACAGAATCGAAAGAACTGGCGCCTCTCACACCCGACACCGACCGGGCAGTGGCGCTCGGCACGCCGATAGGCTTCATAGTTGAAAACGCCGACCACCGTTCAGCCGACTACGACCGATTGAAAAACGTCTACCGGCCCTCCCACGCCGACTACGCCTGGCAACAGCGCTACGGACTGCGCGACTGGCGCGGAGGCGGCCGCTCGTCGGGCCGTGAGACCATATCGCGCGTAGTAGCCGGAGCGCTGGCTATGCAGATGCTCGACCTCAGCGGGATAACCATCAGCTCGCGCATCGCAGCGCTCGGCGACCTTACTGACCCGGCAAAAGAGCAAATCGAGCAGGCTGTGGCCGACGCCAAAGCCGACGCCGACAGCCTCGGCGGCATCGTGGAATGCACCATCGCGGGTGTACCGGCCGGAGTGGGCGAACCGGTATTCGGGAAGCTCCAGCAGAGCCTCGCCTCCGCCATGCTATCCATCGGAGCCGTGAAGGGATTCGACTACGGTATGGGCTTCCGTGGCGTCTGCGCCCGCGGAAGCAGCGTGGCCGACGAGTTCATCTCCAGTCCAGAAGGAAAAATCACGACCTCCACCAACCATTCCGGCGGCATTCAAGGTGGAATCTCCAACGGGATGGATATAAATTTCCGCGTTGCCGTGAAACCTACCCCCACCATCGCCCGGCCGCTCCAGACGGTCGACGCCGAGGGAAACCCGACCGTGCTCGAAGCCCACGGTCGCCACGACCCGTGTATTCTGATGCGCGTGCCGGTCGTAATCGAAGCGATGGCCGCCATAGCCATCTACGACGCGATGCTCCAGCGCTCGGTAGGCGCTGAAACACTCTGAAAGCGGCCAAACTACGACAGATGAGCCAGTTCTACCGCGACTACGCCGACTTCCTGCGCGAACGCTTTGACGGAAAGATGCAGAAAATCACCGTCGACGCCGGATTCAGCTGCCCCAACCGCGACGGCACCATAGGCCGCGGCGGCTGCGTGTACTGCAACAACCTATCCTTCTCGCCCATGCCGTCGCGCGGCAGCATCGCCGCGCAGATTGAAGCCGGAAAGGCATTTTTCGCCCGCAAATATCCACGGATGCGCTATCTGGCATATTTCCAGAGCTACACCAACACTTACGGCCCTATCGACCGGCTTATGGAACTGTATAGCGAAGCCTTGGCTACAGAAGGCGTCGACGGCCTGATAATCGGCACACGCCCTGACTGCGTGTCCGATGAGTTGCTCCGCGCCCTGTCCGCGCTCGGCAGACCCGTAATAATGGAATACGGTGCCGAAAGCTCGCACAACGACACCCTCCGGGTTATAAACCGCTGCCACACATGGGAGCAGACCGTCGACACTGTGGAGCGAACCGTAGCCGCCGGGCTTCCCGTAGGGCTGCATTTCATAATGGGCCTTCCCGGCGAAACAGAGGAGATGATGCTGCAGACCGCCGCGCGCGCCGCGCGCCTCCCCATTTCCACCCTGAAATTCCATCAGCTCCAGATAATCTCCGGCACTCCCCTCGCCCGCGAAATCCAAGGACTCACCCACCCCTCCACATCAGAAACATCAGCCACATCAGTCACATCAGCCACATCAGAAGCATCAGAAACATCCACCCGGATACAAAACAGGCCGACCTTCCGCGGCCGGCCTATTGAAATATTTTCTGTCGAAGCCTATATCGACCTGTGTGTCAGAATCATAGAGACTATAGTGCGCGAGAATCCTTCGATAGCCATCGAACGGTTCACATCGCAAGCACCCGCCGAAATGCTGATTGCCCCGCGCTGGGGACTGAAGAACTATCAGTTCGCGCACCTGCTCGAAAAGGCTCTCAAAGAGCGCTTCAACGCGTAAGTACGATGTTTTTTTCGCTGGCAATGCGGCGCATGTTGAGCACCGCGTAGCGCATGCGTCCAAGGGCGGTGTTGATGCTCACTCCGGTTGCTTCGGCAATCTCCTTGAAACTCATATTGCGATAGAACCGCATCTCGAGCACCTCGCGCTGGAGCTCGGGGAGAGCCTCCATGATGCGGCGCACGTCGGTGTTGATCTGCGAAGTAATCATGATGTCCTCGATATTCTCCTCGCTGAGGTCCTTGCGGTTGAGCATGTCGGTCTCCTGCTGGTCGGCCGATACGGTGTTCTCGCTCTTGCCCTGACGGAAAAAGTCGATGATGAGGTTGTGGGCGATGCGCGTCACCCATGCGGAGAATTTTCCGGCATCGGTGTAGCGGCCCTGCTTAATGGTCATGATGGCCTTGACGAATGTCTCCTGGAAAATATCGTCGGCAACATCCTTGTTTTTAACTATGTTGAGTATGTAGTTGAAAATGTGGCCCTGATGGCGACGCAGCAGTGTGTCGAAAGCTGTGTTATCGCCCTTGGCGTAGGCATTGACCAGCATCTCGTCGGTCTGCCGATTCATTTTTTGCATTTCAGTCTGTGTAAAAAAGATTAAGTACAGGTAGATCTATAGGCAATAGTTTTTAGTTTACAATGCGGATTTTTAATTATCCATCGGTTGGTTAAACAGGATTAATAACGAGTGATTGAAGAATAAGTGACCGTAAAAAAATTTACAACTGTGTTCGGATGTTAGCCTCACTCGGAGGCCATCTTCCGAATGCAAAGTTAAGAAAAACCACTCAAAAAACAAAAGAAAGGATTCTCACACCCACGTTTTTAGCATTTTTTGTGACCCAAAAAGCAATAAAGCCGCCTCCAGGGCGTTGTAAGGCCAACCGGAGAGAGCTGTTTTTATCGAATTTCACAAAAGCCGGATGCGGAAGGCCCCCTTGCGCTCACGACCGCTTGCGGTAAGTGGCGGCCGCAAGCAGGCAGGCACCCACAGCCAGGAGGGCGAGCATGCAGAAAGGCTGCCACAGCTCGGCTACCGGGGTACCTTTCAGATATATGGTGCGCATTATTTCATTGAAGTAGCGCGGCGGCACCACATAGGTGAGTGTCTGCGCCCATACTGGCATCGACCCGATTGGCGTAAAGAGTCCTCCCATCAGTTGGAAAATGATTACCAGAGCCATCATCACGAAAATACTCTGCAAGATGGTGGACGAGCGGTTTGCCACGGCCACCCCAATACCCGACATCACCAGACTGAACAGCAGCGAAGCCAGATAGATAGCCCATACACTCCCCTGCGGAGTAAGTCCGTAGACTAAACGCCCGATAAGTATCCCCTCGGTAATCACGAGCATGGCCACTACCCAGAAAGGGAGCAGTTTGGAAAGAATGAATGTAAATTTTCCCACTGGAGTCACGTTTATGGCCTCGATAGTGCCTGTTTCCACCTCGCTCACAAGGTTGAGCGTCGGCAGGAATCCGCATATCATAATAAGAATCACCACCATAAGCGCCGGAACCATATAGTTGCGAAAATCAAGCGTGGGGTTGTATAGGTTGAGCACTGCCGGAGAGGCAACCTCCACACTCCTCCCCTCGCCTGCATGATGCTCCGCGATGGTCTGCCCAACCGACGCACCGACATACTGCGCCCCGAGAAGCCCCTTGGTGGCGTTAACCCCATTGGCCTGAATATCGTAGCCATCACCTCCGGAGCGCTCGAAATGGCGCGGAAGTGTCAGCACCACATCTGCCTCGCCGCGCTCCATCATCGACATGGCCTCAGCCGGCGTCTGTGGCATCCCTACCACATCTATCTCGGCGGGAGCGTCGAGGTCGGCCACCACACGCGCCGACAGACGGGTGTGGTCGTCGTCGACCACGGCCACTGCCACGCGCTTCACGTCAAGATTGGCCACGAGCGGAAGCACGAGCATCACCATAAGCGGCATACCGATTATCACCTTGGGAACGAGCGGATTGCTCCGCATCATCTTGAATTCCTTGCGCAGAAGCGCCCGAAGTATTCGCATGTTCATTGCCTGTCAGCGCGTGTTTTTGAATTTAAGAATGGCGGCCGTCAATACGGCCACCGTTATGGCTGCGAGCACCGTCACTTCAGTGACTACATAGCCAGGGCCGCTCTGCTGAATCATCAGTGTGCGCATGGCCTGGGTATACCATCGCGCCGGGATGGCGCATGAGAGCCACTGAAGCGGAGCAGGCATATTGTCGATGGGAAAAATCATCCCCGAAAGCAGAATTACCGGCAGCATGAACAGTATCGCCGAGATAATCAGAGCCGATACCTGGGTGGACGCGAGCGTGGATACGAGCAGCCCGATTGAAAGCGAGAGTATGATGTAGAGCAGCGATACGGCAACCACGCTCGTCAGCGTAGCCGACAGTGGGATGCCGAGCACACCATAGGCCATGGCGAGCATCACCGCGAGCAGCACAGCCGACAGGATGAAGTACGGCACGAGCTTGCCGAAGATTATCGTCGACGGCCTTACGGGCGACACGAGCAGGAGGTCCATCGTGCCGCTCTCCTTCTCGCTGACAATCGAGACGGAGGTCATTATGGCACAGACAAGGATGAAAATCATCCCCATTATGCCCGGAACGAAGTTGTAGGCGCTGCGCATCTGCGGATTGAAAAGCGTGTGGGCCGTCATCTTTGAGCCTTGACTGCCGGCGACCACAGAGGTGAGATAGGCGGTCATCGTCTTTGCCACAGGGGTATTTGAGGCGTCGACCATAATCTGCGCCATCGGGCGCCCATGGTCGTGGCGTATCATCACCGCAGCGTCGGTCGCACCGCGACGCAGCATTGGCTCCGCCTCAGCCATAGAGACAACCCCGTAGAATCGGAAATACTCGTTGGAACCCAGACGGCTCAGAAGCTCGCGGGTCTGGTCGGTCTGCACGTCGACTACGGCCACCACCCTCACCGAGTTCACCTCGGTTGAGATGGCGAACCCGAAGAGCAGAAGGAGCACTATGGGCATAAAGAGCGTGATAAGCATCGTGCGACGGTCGCGCACAATGTGCAGGGCCTCCTTACGTATCATCGCGCCGAAAATTCCGGTCATAAGTCAGTCGCTACGTTTTGCCGACGAGGCCACGGTGCGGAACACCTCGTCGATGGTTTCTACTTTATATCTCTCTTTCAGCGCCCCGGGGGTATCGAGCGCGGCGATGCGACCGTCGACCATTATTGAGACGCGGTTGCAGTATTCCGCCTCGTCGAGGTAGTGGGTGGTGACGAACACCGTCATCCCCTCGGCGGCAGCCCTTATTATCAGCTCCCAGAAGCGGCGACGCGTTATGGGGTCGACGCCTCCGGTCGGCTCGTCGAGGAAAAGCACCTGCGGGCGGTGGATGGTCGACACGGCGAAGGCGAGCTTCTGCCGCCACCCCACGGGGAGGTCGGCCACACGCTTGCAAGCCACATCGTCCATCTCCAGAGCCTTGAACATCAGAGCGCTTCGCTCTGCTATCTCCCGGTCGGAAAGGCCGTAGACAGTAGCAAAAAGGCGGACATTGTCCATAACCGTCAGAGGCTCGTAGAGCGAGAATCGCTGGCTCATATAGCCTATGCGCCGTTTTATCTGCTCGGGGGAACGGAGTATATCGCACCCGGCCACAATGCCCCTCCCCTCCGTCGGCCGGCTCAGTCCGCAAAGCATCCGCATGGCGGTGGTCTTCCCCGCTCCGTTGGCGCCGAGGAAGCCGAATATCTCACCGCGACGCACGCTGAAACTTATATGGTCGACGGCGGTAAACGAGCCGAACCGCTTGGTCAGCCCCTCTACCATGATGGCGCAGGCGTCTGTCGCGATGGTGCCGACGGGATTTTTCCGATTATCTTCCATTTCTGTCATCGTCTTGCGAAAGGTTGATGAAAAGGTCCTCCACGTCGCCACGCGCCGGGGCTATCTCCACGTCGCCAATCCCCGCCTCTCGAAGCGAACGCATGGCGTCGGAAATGCTGAACCCCGGGGAGGCCTTGAAATGGAGGGATGCGCCGAAGGTATAGCAGTCGTCCACACCGGGTAGGCTTCTGAGCGCCCCGAGCAGAGGAAAGATATTCCGGCTGCGGGCCTCGTAGAGGTTGTGCGAAGCCTGTTTACAGATATTTTTCGGGGTATCGGTAAGCATGATTCGCCCCTTGTTGATCATCGCCACACGGTCGCATAGCGCCGCTTCGTCCATATAGGAGGTCGATACCATAATTGTCATCCCCTTGCACGCCAGCGAGCGGAGCATCTGCCAGAATTCGCTGCGCGAAACGGCGTCGACGCCTGTAGTCGGCTCGTCGAGCAGCAACAGACGCGGCCGGTGTATCAGCGCACAACTCAGCGCCAGTTTCTGCTTCATGCCGCCGGAAAGTTTTCCGGCAGGGCGGTCGGGAAACCGGGCCAGCTGACTGAAAATCGAGTCGATCAGGTCGCGGTTGCGCTCCACGGATACATTGAATAGCGAGGCAAAAAACTTCAGGTTCTCACTCACGGTCAAGTCGGGATAGAGCGAAAAACGCTCGGGCATATAGCCGATGAGAGTGCGGATGCGGCGGTAGTCGGCGGCTACGTCGAGGCCGAGCACGCGGGCTGTTCCACCGTCGGGCGGCATCAGCGTTGCGAGCATGCGGTAGATGCTGCTCTTCCCGGCACCGTCAGGGCCGATGAGGCCGAACAGTTCTCCCTCGCCGACGCTGAGATTTACGCCGTCGACGGCTGTAAGCTGCCCGTAGCGCTTGGTGAGACCGCATGTTTCTATTACGTTGGCCATTAGTGGAGTGCGTTTCAGAGATTAAGGCAGACCTCGCCGTACTGGCCGAGCTTCAGGCGCCCGTCGTTCTCAACGGCAACTTTGGCGGCGTAGACGAGGTTGGCACGCGAATCCCGGGTCTGAATGGATTTCGGGGTAAATTCGCTCTGGTCGGCTATCCAGGTTATTATGCCCGGGTAGTCGAAACGCTTGTCGCCACCGAAATCAGCGGTCACCGTAACTTTTTGGCCGAGATGCACGTCGGCCAACTGAGCCGCCGTGAAATAGCAGCGCAGATATATCTTTCCGAGATCGGCAATTTTCACCAGCGGCTTGCCTGGAGTGGCATACTCTCCGCGCTCGGCGTATTTCACCAATACCGTGCCGCAGGTGGGAGAAAGTACATTGCAGCGTGCTATCTGCTCGGCTATCTGGTCTCCCTGATAGCCTATGGCCGAAGCATTGTCGCCGATCGACGAACGGCTTTTTCCAAGCGTGGAGAGCTGGGCGCCAAGTTCGGCACGGAGGGCACGCAGTTGAGCGTCGTCGTCGTCGACCTGACGGGCCGTGGTTGCGCCGTCGGCAAGGAGGCGGTGCTGTCGGGCAGCTTCCTGCTCGGCATGGGCGATGCGTGTGCGCAGGGCGCCAACCTGGGCGCTCACGTCGGGCGTCGATCCCTCGGCCGAGCGGCGCTGGCGCCCCAGCTGACTGCGCTGCAGAGAGAGCATGGCGGTATCCACCAGCGCGATACGTTCGCCGGCGGCTATGGTATCGCCCTCTTCCACCGGGAATTCCATGATTTTACCGGCGGTCTCGGCCGAAACTACCGTCGTAGTGGCCTCGAATATCCCCGTGGCATCGTAGTCGGGGGCGTTGTGGCAGGCGGCGAGCATACAGAGTATCGCTGCCGCTATCGTGCGGATGCTTTTCATCGGTTGAGTATGTGTTTGAGGTTGTATATGTTCTGTATCAGTTCTATCTCGTGGTAGGAGGCGTTGAGACGCGCCTGGCTCTCGTCGGTTATTTTAGTGAGCAGCGCGGTGGCGTCGATTACCCCCTCGCGCAGCTGCGAGTCTGCCGCGCGGCGCACGCTGGCGCGCAACTCCACGATGCGCGCGTCGGAAGTCATTACGCGCCTCATCCCCTCGATTCGGCGCTCCTTATCGGCACCCTCCATACTGTTGTTGAAGCGGAAGGTGGCTCGTTCGGCTTCTATCGAGGCGTTTTCGAGGGCAATGCGGCGGCGCGAGTTGGAGCGCGTGTAGAAAGCGTCAATCTGCCAGGCCACTTTCACACCGGCCAGGATGTTGAACGAGAGGTTGCGGTTCATCATGCTTTCGAAGTAGTTGAGGCCGGGATAGCCGTAATATCCCTGGGCGAAGAGGCCCACACGAGGCATCAGCGAGGCGTCGACGGCGTCGAGACGCGCCCTGTTCAGGTGGATTCTCGCCTGGAAGGCGCGCTCTTCCGGGCGCTCGGAGCCGACGGCCGCCGGCATCGTGGCTTCGGGGACGGCCAGCGTGTCGGCCACTTCTTCTCCGATAAATATCGCGAGCATGGCCTTAAGAGCCTGGCGCGAGGCCTCGGCGCGCTCGATCTGCTGGCTATTGGCCAGTAGCTGGGCCTCCACCATGTCGGCGTCGGCAGCCATAGCCGTACCATTGGCAACCATTGCGTTAAGCCGGCCAAGATTAGAGCGGAGCAGCGTTTCCGTAGTCTTCGATATTTCTATCTGCCTGTCGAGCAAAAGTATGCCGAAGTAGAGGGTCTCTACGCGACTCCGCACGGCATACAACTCGACATCCAGCGCAGCGCGACGACTGGCGGTCTCGGCACGGGCGGTGCGACGCCGGTGGCGCGACTCGCCGCCGTCCCAGATAGTCTGGCTGACGTCGAGGCCGACCTTATATTGCTCCTTGCCGAGGCCGCGCGGTGCCTGGCCCATGAGCTTCATCATGTCGCTGAAAGCTTCAGGTAGGGCCGGAACGGAATTCTGCACGGTAGCCTGACCATACAGCCCGATCCGCGGGAGCCACGATTTGTTGATGTCGGAAAGGCTCAGGGCTTCGGTGTGGTCGAGCAGTCCGTACTGGCGTATCAGCGGATAGTGGCGCTCGGCGCGTGCCAGACAGCTGTCGAGGGTCAATTCCGCTCCCGATGCCTGAATAGCACCGCAGCAAATCACCAGTATTATCAAAAGGGATGCTTTGCGTATCATAATCCAAGTTTTCTCATTATCGTTTCTACATTCTCGCGTTTGCGCGCGGCGAGAAACTGCTCGCTTTCGCAGGAAGTGCCCATGAGCGAACGTACTATCGGATCAGCCATAAAGGTGAAGATGTTAAGCGAGATGATGTCGAGCAGGAGCATACGCGCGTCGACGCGACGGCAACGCCCTTCGGCGGCGAGATCGTCGATTTCTCGCTGAAGTCCAGCCAGCAGAAGTGGAGCATGCAGCCTCATCTGATCGGTAATCAACGCCATGCGCTCGGGAATCGAAAATACCTCGTTGACCATAAATCGAGGTAACGACGGATTGGCCGCCAGAAAGTCAAAATGACGCTCGACGGTGGCAACAATTCTTTCCTCAAGCGGGCGCCCCGGATCGCCTATCCCGAAAAGCATGATGTCGCGCACCAGCTGTATTTTTTCGTTGAGGATGCGCTCGAAAAGCTTATCCTTTGTGCGGAAATAGTAGTGGAGCATGGCATGTGTAACTCCCGCCGCCTCGGCGATAGCCGTAGTTCGCGCGCCGGCATATCCTTTAGCGAGAAATTCAGCCTCAGCCGCCTTGAGAATCCTGTTTTCAGTATGACTACGGGAATCGCTATTCTGTGGGGTGTCGCAGTTTGCATTCATAGCCTTCGACTAATATCTTTGTTTAACAATTTTGTTAGCGCAAAATTACGATATTGTCCGATTACTTCCAAAACATGTAACCGGAATTTTTCAAAAGTTTTGCAGAAATATTTCCACTATAACCCTCGCGCTACAAAATAAAACCATACAGACGTCGTTATATAAATGTGTAACAAAAGATTGTACCCCATCAGCCCGGAAGCCGAGAGGTCGCGGTGCCATTCCCCGACGCGCTGCCCTCACCGACTCAGAGCCACAGACTGAACCATATTCATCACTTATCCATTATAACTTAGAAAAGGCGCACACCCATTATCCCCGTCGCCGCAATCAGTGCCTATGAAGAATAGTTCTACTCCATTCAAATCCGAAGGGATTGCCGACACAGCCGACCACGCTCCCGCAAAACCCAACGGTCCCCGCAAATCCACCATCTCGCTCCTTCGCCAGTTTGCCCGCGCCTACACCTGCGCAGCCACCATGCCCGTGGCTATCGGCAGCTTCGTGGCCAACTGACGGTACGCTCACGGAAGTCCCGTGAAAAAAACGGCATACGAAATTACCGCTCCGGCGTCGCCTTCCTGAGGAGGTTCGCCGGAGCGGCTGTATTTATCTATATCCTGATAGCGGAGGTAAATAATTTCGAGTAATTAATTATCGTCAGAAAGAGAACACGAGCTGCGTCTGGATGCGGTTGTCGTTGGCGCTCCCGAGTTCGTAGGTAGTGCGCCGGCCGAAATTATACTCAATACCCCACTTCAGGTAGCCGGTAAACTTATAGAAGGCATTTGCGGTGGCATAGACGGCATAGCGGTAGTTGTTGTTGCCGGCAGTATCGCCCGTATCGCCGAGCACGGCATAGTCGCCCACCGACCACACGCGGGCATACGACCCGACCACATTGAACTGCAGTTTCTTAGTAACGTCGTACGACGCGCCGAAAGTAAGGCCCATCATCGGATTGCTCTCCATTTCTCCCAGTCGGCCATCGCATGGAGTAAAGGAAATCTGACGCCCGGAAAGGTCCTGGATATAACTTGCGATACCCTTGCCGTAAACGGCCTGGAAATTGAACACGAGCGGCTTATAGAAGCTGAAATTGCCCGAGAGCTGGGCTCCCCAGCCGGTGATGTGTCGGGTGCGGGCATCGACCAGGTCTCGATAGGCGAAATTACGGATAATGCCGCTGAGGCGCACGCGGTTGTTTTTCGACCCTTCATACTGCACATACATCGGAATGTCGGGCACAAGCTGATTGGCATCGTCGGTAACTTTCACGTTGAAGAAATCGTGGCTGTAGTCATGGCCGCGATACACGCCGTTGGAGGAATAGAACGTCGGCTTCTCTATACCGACCGCAAAGCTGAAGCCGCTCCACACGGGCGACTTATAGCTGATGGCATATGCCGTACCGGCCACATTGCCGGCGGGTCCCTCCGGATCGATGGTAGTGGGCTGGTTGGCATCATCGTCGGAAAAGAGTGTGGCGGTTTCACCGGCAGTAATACCGCGCCAGCTCACATAGGCGCGCTTGAAGAAAGCGTTGTGATTGTCGCCGTTCATCGCGAGTTTGAAGTAGGCTGTAACCTGATTCTTTGTTCCTCCGAACCCGACGATGGTGAAGTCAATGTAGGCTCTGAGCGGATTGATGAAGAAAGCGCTCTTTTTGCCCGGCACGGCTGGTACCGGAATAGCGCCGGTAGTGAAATCTATTCCGCCGCCGTCGGCATCGTAAAGGTCATTTCCGAGATCATAACCGAGGATGGGATTCACCTGGCCACCGATCGAGAGGATAAACCTGTTGTCGGGTGTACGGATTGCAAACTTCGGAGCAGCATAGCTTTGCGGTTCCTTACGTCGGTCCTGCATGATGATGTCGCGAAGTTCGGGCGAAACACGCACGAGCTCAAGACTCCGTGTCTCGAAAATCACATCATCGTCGGCATCATTTTCGGGCGCCGTGGAGCTCTGGGCAAATACCGGTACTGAGGCCGCTGCGATAGCGGCAAGCATAATGTTGAAACGTATGGATTTCATAGTAAGAAAAATATATTGATAATTGTGTTATCCCTTATATAATAAACAGCATATAAACAGGTGATACAGTGTAGCTCATTATACTATTACGGTCACGCGGCCTCCGAGCCCCGGGGGTCGGCATGAGTCCGTCGCATTTCTGTCCACATAATAAAAATGCCCCTGTCGGGGCATTTGTTCATTTTTAACACTGTTATTTAAAAATCTGAATTTGTGTACACTATTTTGTACACAAATTTGTTAGAATAATAAAAAGCATTTATCTTTGCGTATCGCCAAGTAAAAATAATATACGATTATGAACATACTTTCGGTAAGAGACTACAGGAAGAATCTGGCAGCCTCATTCGACCGCGCCGCTGAGGGAACCCAAGTGATTATACGCCGGAGAAACCAGCTCTACGCACTCATAAGCATCCCATCGGCCGAAACAGTCCTTTCGCCCGAGCAAAAATGCCATATTGACGAAATGACGTCAAGCATACGACGTAGCTGGCATCAGGTTCAAATGATTAAAGCCGGACAACTTCCGGCAAAATCTGCAATGGATTTCATCGATGAACTTTGAAGTCTCTACAACGCCGGAATTCGAGGCTCAGGCAAAGAAGCTCAGTAAACGACACCGCTCATTTAAGGACGACATCAGAAATTTTGTACTTTCACTAAAAGATAATCCTTTTCAAGGAGTGGAACTCAGTCCGGGTATCCGTAAAATCCGAATGTCCATTACATCCAAAGGTCGAGGAAAATCCGGAGGTGCAAGAATTATCACTTACACGGTTCTCGCAACAGAAGAAAACGGGCACGTCTATCTGATGAACGTTTTCGACAAATCAGATTTCTCCACAGTAGAGCTTTCGATTATACAATCCATGGTTACCGAACTGCAACAAAGTGCAAGCTCGCACAACCTGGAAGATAACTAAGCCGGATAATTCCAGGATAAAACATCGTGTCGCTACCGGGAAGTCTGCGGAGTCAGGCCGAGGGTGGAGGCGGCGAAACGGAGCATGAGGGCACGGGCTGCTTCATGTTCGTTGGGTATTTCGCCGTCGAGGATGGCGTTCTTGATATGCTCCTTTATGATGCCGACCTCACGACACTCTCCGAGGCCGAAAGTCTGCATGATTTCGATGCCGTCGACCGGCGGCTGGAAGTTGCGGATGCGGTCGCGCTCCTCCAGTTCCACCATTTTCTGCTTTACAAGCTCATAATTGCGGCGGAAACGCTCCACCTTCATCTGATTCTTGGAGGTGATGTCGGCGCTGCAGAGCGTCATCAGATCGTCGACATCGTCGCCCGCGTCGAAAAGCATGCGGCGCACTGCCGAATCGGTGACAATCTCCTCCACAAGGGCGATAGGACGCATATGCAGCTCCACGAGTTTCTGCACATATTTCATATGCTCGTTCATGGGAAGCTTCATGCGACGGAAAATGCGCGGTACCATCTTGGCTCCCACGGCATTATGGCCGTGGAAAGTCCATCCGAGCTTGTCGTCCCAACGTTTCGTTACGGGTTTGGCGATGTCGTGGAGCAGTGCGGCCCAGCGGAGCCACACATTGTCGGTCTGAGCGGCCACATTGTCGAGCACGGCCATAGTATGGAAGAAATTATCCTTATGGCCGACGCCGTTCACCACGTCGATGCCGCGCAAGGCTGCCAGTTCCGGGAAAATGATTTTAAGCAGACCGCTGCGGAACAGCAGCTGCCAGCCGCGTGAGGGCTGCGGCGAACGCATGATTTTCATCAGTTCGTCGGCCACGCGCTCCTTCGATATTATCTCGATGCGGCGCGCATTGCGGCGTATGGCGTTGAAAGTCTCGTCGACGATTTCAAATCCGAGCTGAGTGGCGAAACGGATGGCGCGCATCATGCGCAGGGGATCGTCGCTGAAGGTCACGTCGGGGTCGAGCGGAGTACGTATAAGCCCGCGGCGCAGGTCGTCGATGCCGTTGTAGCGGTCGATGAGCTCGCCGAAACGCCCGGCATTCACACAGAGGGCCATGGCGTTGACCGTAAAGTCGCGGCGGGCGATGTCGTCGTCGAGCGTGCCGTCCTCCACCACCGGATTACGGCTCTCGCGATGGTACGACTCCTTGCGGGCACCCACAAATTCCAGTTCCACCGAACGGCACTTTACCTGGGCGGTTCCATAGTTCCTGAAAACCGACAGATGGCTCCCTTTCAGCCGTCGCGCCACCTCGGAAGCCACTTCAATACCGCTCCCGACGGTAACGAAGTCGACATCGGTCGAGGGCCGGCGCAGCATTATGTCGCGCACATAGCCGCCTACCACATAGCATTCGCGGCCAAGTGAATCGGCAGCATCTCCCACGAGGTGAAACACGGGTTTGTCGATTGCCGAGCGCAGGGCTTCGGCCGATATTTCGGGCGTCATAACACTTTCATTCTCCATATATTACCTTTTCCGTTGCAATAAATCATAAAGCGGGTAGCTGTATCGGCAGACGTTCAGATGAGCTGCACAATCTCCTCGGGCGCGTTGGTGAGCGAGCGGGCACCGGTATCCTCTATCACGTAGGTATTCTCGATTCCCACCGCGCCGACTTCCGGAATCACGAATTTCGGTTCGAGTGCTATGGTGTTGTTCCGTTCAAGAATCTGACGGCTCCTCGGAGCTATCACCGGCCACTCGTTCACCTCGATACCGACACCATGGCCCACGAATCCCGCATGCTGGCGGTGGCCCATGAAATAGCGTTCAAGGCCGCGCTCGCGCGCCATGTCGGCACACATTTCGTAGAGCGTGCGGGCCTCAACGCCGGGGCGTGCCTCGCGTTCGAAAGCCCGGCAGATGTCGATGGAACACTGATGAGCGTCGACAGCCTCCTGCGGGAGCGAGCCTACTGCAAACACACGCGTCATGTCGGTCATGTAGCCGGTGAAGTTGCCGTTGAGATCCACCATCACGGCATTATGCTCCTTGATTTCCTCTCCCGCGGCTCCGCCGGGAATCGAGGGGTCGAGACCGCGGCCTCCCATGGCGAAATCGTAGGGAGCAGGCACGTCGGCATTGCGCCCGGCGAGCACGTTGCCCATATAAATCTCCATCGACTGCCCCGAGATGCGAAACACACCCAGACAGCCTTCCAGACGGCTTATGCGCTCGATTTCCACCTGCAGTTCCACGTCGGTCATACCTACACGATACAATTTGGGAATCTTGCGGTAGACCTGTTCGTGTTTCAGTCCCGACAGTCGCATCTGCTCCACTTCGAAATCGGTCTTCACCGCACGCATAGCGCGCATCATCGGAGTGGTGTCGACGCACTCGGCACCGGGGAAGACGCTGCGTAGCCTTTCTGCCTGGTTGAAGGAAAGTATATCGAGTTCCAGACCGAGCCGTCGCGGCATCGCAAGGCCTGCGGCGACGATATGCGACGCCATATCCTCCGGCTTGCGGATATACACCACGCCGTCGCCCTCAAGCTCTACGGGGCGCCGTACGAACCAAAGAGGAGCCATCCCGGCAGGAATATAGGCAAAACCGGCGTAAACACGGCCCGTAAGATAGAAAATGTCGGCATTGTCGGCCACCAGCAGCCCGTCGATGCCGGCTCCGGCCATGGCCTTATGAAGGCGGTCGATACGCAGCGAGGCTTCCTCGCGCGGAAGAAGCATAAGAGGTTCGTTCATAATCTTACAATAAGGTATGCCACAGCAGCGCCGTGACAGAAGAAATTTCTATTTACGGAACAAAAAATACGCCGACTTGGTTGATACCCGGAAGAGTGTCGCGACGCATGAGATGGCGGATGCGCACCTTGCCGCCGGTCGTATGATTCTTAATTACGCCTACGGTATCGACAATCTGAAATGAGGTGCCCACACCGCTGCCGCGCCATTTGCCGAAACGATCGGCGAGAGGAATCGTCACCGTGTCGCGGCGCGACACTACGCCGGCGCTATCGGCCTGCTCCACTTCGAGGCATACATCCATATACGGATAATCACCGCGGTGGCGTAGAGCCACCATAAGCGCGCCGGAGGCTACCGAGTCGCGATGTGTCACGGTAAACTCTTCTACGTCGGTATAACGCCATCCCCAGTCGGGCAATGTATGGAAATCGCTGTAGCTGTTAACCACGTCGGCGCCGCAGCCTGCAAGACAGGCTGCGGCGACCGATATGATTATGGCGCTGACGCACGATTTCATTTCTGAGGGTTATTGGGCTGCTGGTTGTCGCCCTGGATATTGCTTCCCTGGGGCTTGTTGGCCTGACGGTCGGGGCGGCGGCCGTCGCGCCCGCGGCGTCCCTGACGCTGTTCGCGCTTCTCGCCACCTTCGCGCTGGGGTTGCTGAGGCTTTGGAGCTTTGGGAGCCTTGGGGTCTTTAGAATCCTTAAGGTCTTTAGGGTCCTTAGAGGCCTTAGAGTCTTTAGCGTTTTTAGGGTCTTTAGAATTAGATTCCTTCGGGTCCTTGCCGTCCTTGCGACGCTGGGAGCCGGAGCGGTTCTTTTTCTTTTTCTTGTCGAAACGGGTGAGGGAATCCTGCCCCAGAATGTCGGAGTATTCCGAGGGTTTCTTTTCCTTCTCGTTTTCCTCCTTGAGCGTAAGCGGCTTTTCGCCGGCCTTGTTCCGGGCAATCATATCCCACGCCTCGGCGGCCGTAAGGGTCACAAGATTGGCAGGCACATGCTTGTCGGTGGAATAGGTTATTTCCCCCTTGAATATGTCGGCCTTGAAATAGTAGTACGTATTGTCGGCCGTCTCAAGGCGCACATCCTTCGGCGGAAGCTTTTTGGCCGCTTCCACATAGGAGTCGACCTCGAAATTGAGACAGCATTTCAGCTTGGCGCACTGCCCTGCCAGCTTCTGGGGATTCAGGGAAATATCCTGATAGCGTGCGGCTCCGGTGGATACGCTCACGAAATTCGACATCCAGGTAGTGCAGCAGAGCGGACGTCCGCACGGGCCGATACCGCCTATGCGTCCTGCCTCCTGCCGCGCGCCGATCTGCTTCATCTCGATACGCACCTTGAATGTCTCGGCAAGCACCTTGATAAGCTGTCGGAAATCCACGCGCTCGTCGGCTATATAATAGAATATGGCCTTGTTGCCGTCGCCCTGATACTCCACATCGCCGATTTTCATGTTGAGCTGAAGCGATGAGGCGATTTTGCGGGCGCGTATCATTGTGTCGTTCTCCAGCGCCTTGGCCTTCTCGAAGCGCTCCAGATCGGAGGCCTTGGCCTTGCGGAACACGCGCTTCTTTTCGGCGTCGGGCTTGATGCCGGCCTTGCGCATCTGCAGGCGCACGAGAGCGCCAGTGAGCGATACGCGGCCTATATCGTGGCCGGGAGCCGCCTCCACAGCCACCATATCGCCGATTTCAAGGGGCAGACCGGTACTGTTCACGTAAAAGCCCTTGCGGGTGTTCTTGAACTGCACCTCTACCATATCGTCGTCGGCATAGCCGCCGGGAATATCCTCGAAATAGTTGAAGCTATGGAGCTTCGAGCGGATGTCGCACCCTCCGCAGGAGCCGCAGCCGCCGCCCTTGGAGCAACCGCCGCCACTGCCGCAGCCGGAGCAACCGCCGCAGCCTTGGTCGGGCTGTATGTTAACCTTCTCTTCCATAATTTTTACAAAAGGATTATGGACAGAGTTATTTGGCGAAGCTTACGGCACGTGTCTCGCGGATTACGGTGATTTTCACCTGTCCGGGATATGTCATCTCGTCCTGGATGCGTTTTGCGATTTCAGTGGAGAGGCTTTCGGTCTCGGCGTCGTCGATCTTGTCGGCACCGACAATCACGCGCAGTTCGCGGCCGGCCTGGATGGCGTATGTCTTGATTACACCTGGATAGCTCAGGGCCAGCTGCTCGAGGTCGTTGAGGCGTTTGATATAGGCCTCGACAATCTCGCGGCGGGCGCCGGGACGTGCACCGGAGATGGCGTCGCACACCTGCACGATGGGGGCGAGCAGTGTGGTCTGTTCGATTTCGTCGTGGTGGGCGCCGATGGCGTTGCAGATTTCGGGTTTCTCCTTGCAGCGCTCGGCAATCTTCATGCCGAGAATAGCGTGTGGCAGTTCGGGCTCTTCGTCGGGCACCTTGCCTATGTCGTGCAGCAGGCCGGCGCGCCGGGCTTTTTTGGGGTTCAGGCCAAGTTCCGAGGCCATGATGGCGCAGAGATTGGCGGTCTCGCGGGCATGCTGAAGAAGATTCTGGCCATAGCTCGAACGGTATTTCATCTTGCCTATCATGCGGATAAGGTCGGGATGCAGCCCGTGGATGCCGAGGTCGATGGCAGTACGTTTGCCGGTCTCTACGATTTCTTCCTCAATCTGCTTGCGCACTTTATTCACAACCTCCTCGATGCGTGCGGGATGGATACGTCCGTCGGCCACGAGCTGATGGAGCGCCAGGCGGGCTATCTCGCGGCGCACCGGGTCGAAGCCGGAGAGCACGATGGCCTCGGGGGTGTCGTCGACAATGATTTCAATGCCGGTAGCGGCCTCAAGGGCGCGGATGTTGCGACCCTCGCGGCCGATGATGCGGCCCTTGATTTCGTCGCTGTCGATGTGGAACACCGTCACGGAATTCTCGATTGCGGCCTCGGTGGCAACGCGCTGGATTGTCTGAACCACGATACGCTTGGCCTCCTTGTTGGCCGTCATCTTGGCTTCGTCCATTATTTCGTTCACATACTGGGCGGCAGCCGATTTGGCCTCGTCCTTGAGCGACTCCACGAGTTTCTCCTTGGCTTCCTCCGACGATAGACCTGAGATATGCTCCAGAGTATCCTGTGCCACTCGCTTCAGGCGGTCGAGCTCCTCCTTGCGGTTCTCGATTACGGCCTCCTCGGCATTGAGACGCTGACGAACGGCATCGAGCTCGTTGCGCTGACGCTGGTTCTCGCTCTGCTGCTGATTAAGCTGAATCTCGCGCTGCTTCATCTTCGACTCGGTCGACTGGATTTTCTGCAGGCGCTGGTTGGCCTGGCGCTCAGCCTCGTCCTTGATTTTTATGCCTTCCTCACGGCCTTTGAGGAGCTCCTTCTGACGGATCACCTCGGCCTCGCGGTTAGCTTCGTCGATTATAGCCTTGGCACGACTGCGCGCCATGGCCTTCTGCACTCCCACTGTGGCCAGCGCGCCAACGGCGAGGGCCACAACGGCTATTGCAAGATAAATGATTATATCCATGATTATTATTTCATTGTTTTTTAGTTGTTTTCAAACTCTGATATCCGCGACCGGCACCACGGTCGGGGAAAGGCAATAAAAAAAGCCCCGGGACTCGTTCAGGGCATCTCAACCGCGAGCCACGCTTTTCCACCCATAGCAGGGCGAAAGCTGCACGGCCCGGTCGGCGGAAGCCGGAACGGAATCTCAGCGCAGAAAATCAGGCGACCGACGGAGCCTCTGCTCCCATTCGGCGAATCATATTAAAATACAACGGTTACGCACGCAGGCAAAAGCGCTCTTCAGGCTCCTGGCTCGTCGGCATCAGGAAGCCCTACAAGAATTTTGTCGAGCGTCTCCTCGAAGGCCGCAAGGGCTTCTTCGGCATTCTTTGCCAAGGCGTTCTGCGTGAAAAAAAGTTCGGCAAAACGGAAAGCGACCATAGCAAGCACCTCCATAGAGGATTTATTCTTGAATTTGGCGCTCCAGGCGTTCCAGAGCTTGTTCACGTTGAACTCTGCCGTGCGAATCACCTCTTCGTCGTCTCTGTTGATCGACAGCGGAATCGGGGCTTGATTCGCGATGCGTATCGTTATGTTCAGTTTATCATTCATAGTGATGTCACCAATCGTCGGAAAATTCTTTCTTACACCCGCGCGGCGCCAGACCGGCCCCAAGGGGTGAAATTGGGAAAATGTCCGGATGAAATCAATCGTTCAGCTCGGTGATGCACTTGTCGATTTCCCGCACCAATCTGGAAAGCGTAGCCCTTGTTGCTTCAACATCGGCCCTGTCGGGCGAAATGGTGGTAGCTACTTTCAAAAACTCCACCTCGGCCTGAAGTCGGCGGTTTTGCTCGGTCAGAGCAGCCACCTCACGCTCGAGGTCGGCTATTCTGGCGAGCGCCTCCTCCCTACGTCGGTTCACGATGGCATAGCGGTCGAGCAGAATCTGCATTTTGGCAGAAACGCGGTCGATTACCTGCTGGAATTCGCTGGCCATAGAGAGGGTTGAATAGGGGTTGATGCGTCGGCCCTACGGATACGGCGGCGCACTGCTTGTCCAAATTTCTACAAAATTAATAATTTTTCGGGAAATCCCAGCTATCGCCCCTAAAATTTATACGAGGATATACTTGCTGGCAACTTGTCGCGACTTTTCAGCTACTGACTTCGTCCACATTGTAGGGATACACAACACGTTCGCCCGCGCAACTACGTAGCTGGGGGTCTATGCTCCCACACGTCGGCGGCCGATGCGACGGAAGGCTATGTGGCGGTTGTAGACGAAGTTGCAGAGCGTGTAGACACACATGGATATGAGCGTGGCCACTCCGTAGCCGGAAAGTGTGAATCCCTTGATATTCCATTCGAGGGTGGCCAGCGGAGTGAAGTTTGTAAGCGTCCAGATGCAGGCGAACTGCAGGGCGTAGCATATTCCGAAACCGATGAAGAATTTGGCCATCTCGCGATAGAAGCCTCCGTGGGAACGAAAAACCCACGAGCGGTTCCACAGGAAAGAGTTGGCCACTCCGGCCACGTAGCCTATGGCGTTCGAGAGATAAGGGTTTACGCCGAGGAGCGACTTGCACACAAAAATGGTTACAAGCGTAACCATGGTGTTGATTCCGCCCACAATAATGAACTTGAGAAACTGTATCTGCTGTTCGCGCGATATTTCAGGGGTTATCTTCATGGTTTCGGTCGGAGGTTTCCGTAGGCAGTGTGCCGCCTTCGGTTTCTTTTCTGGTTTCGGCATCGTAGGAGAGCACGGGGAGCTGCCAGTTCCAGTGGAGGGCTCCCATTCGCAGAGCTACCACCACCAGGGCACATGCGAGCTGCTGCATCATCTCGGCCGCGCCCAGAGCCATCACGAGCCAGTAGACGAATCCGCCGGCCACGCAGGCGGTAGCATATATATCTTTGCGGAAAAACAGCGGCTCCTGATTGATGAGTATATCGCGGAGCACACCTCCGAACGAGCCGGTTATCACGCCCATCACTATGGCCACCCACATCGGATAGCCCACGGCGAGCGACTTCTGAATCCCGATTACCACAAAGAGCGCCAGACCGAGCGTATCGAACACGAAGAGCATCCTGTTGCTGCTCACGAGCATTTTGCGGAATATGATTACGATGGCAAGGGCAATCCCGGTGACGGCCAGATAGCTCCACTGCTGCATCCAGAACACGTCAATGTCGAGCAGCACATCGCGCAGCGTACCGCCGCCGATGGCCGTAACCAGGCCGACGGTGTAGGCGCCGAACCAGTCGAAACGCCTGTAGGCCGCCAGACGGATGCCGCTGATGGCGAAGGCGAATGTTCCGATCACCTCGATGATAAACAGGAAAGTAGACTCCATAATCTATTGGGGCATCAACATGACGCACCTTTCTGATAATAGCGGCACACCTCGGTGAGTGTGCAGTTGAGGCAGTCGGGTTTGCGGGCCTTGCAGGTATAGCGTCCGTGGAGTATCAGCCAGTGGTGTGCCATGGGTATCTGCTCCTCGGGGATGTTGGCCACAAGCGCACGTTCCGTCTCAAGCGGGGTTCTGGACCCCGTTGTAAGGCCGATACGCTCCGACACACGGAAGACGTGGGTATCCACGGCCATAGCGGCGCGGTTCCAGACCACAGCAAGCATCACGTTGGCCGTCTTGCGTCCCACGCCGGGAATGCGCATCAGGTCGTCGATGTTGTCGGGAATCTCTCCGCCGAACTCCTCCACGATGGTGCGGGCTGCCCCCAGCAGCGAGCGCGTCTTGTTGTTGGGATACGAAACCGAACGGATGTACTCATACACGGTCTCCGGATTTGAGGCGGCAAGAGTTGCTGCGTCGGGGAAAGCCTCAAAAAGCGCGGGCGTAACCATGTTGACGCGCTTGTCGGTGCACTGTGCCGAGAGAATCACGGCCAGCAGCAGATGGAAAGGCGTGTCGTAGCTAAGTTCAGTCTTCGGCTCCGGGATGGCCTCGGAAAGCAGCTGGAGAGTGCGCCGGTAGCGCTCCTTGAGAGTCATCGCGGCGGGAATCAGTGGGCGTGGGTAAACTCATCGAGGAAGCGGACATCGTTCTCCGAGAAGAGGCGAAGGTCGTTCACACGATATTTAAGATTGGCGATACGCTCCACACCCATGCCGAGGGCAAAACCCGTATATTCTTTCGAATCGATACCGCAGGCATCGAGCACGTTGGGGTCCACCATGCCGCAACCGAGAATCTCCACCCATCCGGTGCCTTTACAGAGAGCGCAGCCCTTGCCGCCGCAGATGGTGCATGAGATGTCCATCTCGGCCGAAGGCTCGGTGAAGGGGAAGTAGCTCGGACGTAGACGTATCTGTGTGTCGGCGCCGAACATCTCGCGGGCGAAATAAAGCAGCGTCTGCTTCAGGTCGGCGAACGATACGTTCTTGTCGACATACAGCCCCTCGACCTGGTGGAAGAAGCAGTGGGCGCGTGCCGAGATTGCCTCGTTGCGGTATACGCGGCCCGGGCAGAGAATGCGGATAGGTGGCTTGGCGTGCTCCATGGCGCGTGTCTGAACTGACGAGGTATGGGTGCGCAGCAGTACGTCGGGATTACGCTGGATGAAGAAGGTATCCTGCATATCGCGTGCGGGATGGTCGGCAGCGAAGTTGAGCGAGGAGAATACATGCCAGTCGTCCTCGATTTCGGGCCCGTGCTCCACCACGAATCCGATGCGGCGGAAAATGGAGGTAATCTCGTCGCGTACAATCGAGAGCGGATGGCGCGTGCCGAGCGCCACGGGGGTAGCTGTGCGCGTAAGGTCGATTTCGTCGGCGCCGTCGTCGGCAAGCTCGGTGGCAGCCTTCAAAGCGTTGATTTTTTCGGTGGCGAACGTCTTGAGATCGTTGATGGCCATACCGATTTCCTTCTTCTGGTCGGCCGGAACAGTGCGGAAGTCGGCCATAAGGGCGTTCAGCGCCCCCTTCTTGCTAAGATATTTGATGCGGAGCGCCTCGACGGCTTCGGCATCCTTGGCGGTAGCGGCCTCGATTTCGGCCTTCAGTGCGTTTATTTTCTCAAGCATATGCTGTTGGAATTCCTTTTGTTGGTTGGATTCAGAATGCAAATTTACGCTTTTTTTGGATATACGCCAAAGCCGAGCCGCCAATGTTGGCCCGGGAATTCCGATTGCCGGATATTAAAATTGACTCCGGGCGTTTTCGCCCGGAGCCAACGTCTCTATGTCTAATATTTATTGTCCTCTGACTTCTGTAATGCCATTGCAACGGTTCAGTTGCGGATTTCCACATCAACCCTTCCGTTGCGGTTCTCAGAACCGTCAATCTGGAGACTGGTTGTCACCGAGTTGCCCGAAGCTACGGTTATCGTTTCTCCCTCATGCCTCTTGCCATTGACGTAGATTTCCGGTTTCGAAGCTGAATCAGCGCCGCTTCTTACAATCGATACTGTGGTAGAAGAGGTGTTTCCTCCCGATGTCGTCCCATTTTTGTCGGCTCCGGAGAGCTTGAAGGAAACGGGAACAACAAACTGGCTGTCAACCGGCTTGCCATCGACACTGGCAGGTTTCCACGCCGGCATCTTGCCAACCACGCGGAGAGCCTCGGCATCGAGCATCGGGTCTACGCTCTTGATGACCATGGGATTGACCACTTTCCCTTTGGCGTCGACGGTGAAGCGTACCACAACCTTTCCTTCCAGCCCCTTGGCCTTGGCGGCATCCGGATACTTCACATTCTGCATCAGGAAATTCATCATTTCCTGCAACCCGCCGGGATATTCGGGCATCGCGCCTTTATCGGCACCGGAAGTGCTTACGGAAACGGATACGGACTTCGATTCGGACTTTCCGTCCTTGGAACTTACAGTCTTTACGTCGGCAACTGATTTCATCACCGGCTTGTCGGCAGGCGCTTCGGCCACGATTTCCGCAGCTTCCACCGATTCGACCTCACCGGACTCCACGGCCTCCGAAGCGACATCCGAATCAATGACATAGCCTATCGGGGATTCCGCTTGCACAGGTTCGGATTTTTCTGTAATTTCGGGGTTCATAAGGTCGGTCGACCGGATTTCAGAAAGCATTTCCGCTACGGCGGGAAGTGCGGTCACCGCCAGCGCAAGAGCGAGCGCCGGCACGAGAGCGAACGGACGAAGACGCCGCGCTCCTTTTGGCTTTTGATTGTACATCATAGTGATACGTTTTTTAAGGTTACTGTGATTGAGGCTGTTGGCAAGCGACTGGAAACGAGTGCCCACAGCCTTTTTTATTAACAGGCGCTGATATGTTATAGGGTCCGACCCTCCGGCAATCACGCCGCTGTCGGCCTGAAATTCATGAACAGCCTTAAGCTCGTCGCGCATGAGCCACGCGGCCGGATTAAACCACTCGACGATGCAGACTGCCTGGGCCACAAGAAGGTCAATCCAATGGCGGCGGCGCAGATGCTGAAGCTCATGCGCCACAATCATGTCGCCTGCCGAGTCGAAATCCTCGCGGCTTACCACCACATATCGTCCCCAGCTGAACGGGGCCACTCCATGGCCGGGAAGAATCACAAGTGTGTATGCGCCACAGTCCCGACGGCTCCCCGACCGGATTATAGCCCGGATGCGCAGGGCTATAAATGCGCTCCACAAGCCAACCGCCACCATTCCACCGAAATAAATCCATACGAGAAGGAGCGCAACCCCGGAGCTCGGCGTCTCTGCCCCGACTCCCACAAGCATCGGAAGTTCCACTGCTATAGTCGCTTCCATCGGAGCGGAAGCCGACAGGATTCCCTCAAGCAGATGTTTCAGGGGCCACGCCGCGAAAGAGACGGCATAGATGGTCCACAGAAGGCAGCGGTTCAGTCCAGGCAATTTCTCGCCTGCCAGAAGCCACACATATATAAGATAGCCGCCAAGAAGCAGTAGGCCCGAATAAACGGCATAGCTCAACATCTCGCCCATAATGCGCAAATTTATTGTTTTGACGGTTTTCTTCCCTCCATGAGGTCGATAATTTCACGAAGTTCGTCAACGGAGATCTTCTCATCCTTCACCAGCGCGGAGACAGCGCTCGCATAGCTGTTGTTGAAATAGCTTTTCACCACTTCCGCAAGCGAGCGCTCGCGGAAATCGGCTATGTCGGCCACGGCATAATAACGGTGGGAGCCTCCCACCACTTCATGTGCCACAAACCCCTTGTCTTCAAGGATGCGCACGGTGGTCGAAACAGTATTGAAATGCGGGCGCGGATCGGGATAGCGCTCAAGCATTTCCCTGACGTACAGAGGGCCGTCGGTCCAGAGCATCGTCATTATCTCGCGTTCTTTCTCGGTCAGTTTCTTTGTACCTGTCTGCTTGCGGTTCATTTCAACTAATTTTTTAGTTTACATGGCAAATGTAGAACTAAAACTTTAGTTTGCAAAGAAAAATCAAGAAAATGAGCTAAAAACCGGCAAATTTAACTTTTTTACATTTTAGAGTGCCATAAAGCTGCCCAACCTCCATCTAACTTTGCAGTGTAGAACCAATTAAAGGTCCTCCACCATTTCTCTACCTGAGTAAATACAACCAAATCTCTCTGATATGTATACTGCAAATCTTTTCACGCTCAACGGAATTCCGACTCTCGCCAAACTTCCGGCGATGGCTACAGCCACCTACGAAATAGATGCTGCCGACCGCATTTTCGTGTCTGTAAACAAATATGGACGCGAAATCGCGTCCATACAGTTGTCAGGTTTCAAAAATATAGAGGATGCCGTGGCCGCCACGGCAAGAAGATTCGCGTCGGCAGGGGGCCTGCTCACGCTCCGGCTACGCAATCCACGCTGCGGATGGCTTGCAAAGCGCACTATACGCGTTGCCGCAGTTCCCGCATCGGCATAATCGCGGGCAATCCCCGTGGGGCGACCTTAGGCGAACAGAAGAATCAGCGCCTGAGCCGCAACCACGCGAAGGAACATGGTGAGCGGGTAGACAGTTGAATAGCTTACAGCCGGGGCGTCGCTGCCGGTGGAGTTGTTGGCATAGGCGAGGGCCGGGGGATCGGTGTATCCGCCCGACATCATACCCATGATGGTCAGGAAGTTAATCTTGTATACGCCGCGGGCGATTGCGCCGACAACCATCAGCGGAACGAACGTGATGATGAAGCCCCAGATTACCCACCACATGCCCTGGTAGTTGAACACGGTCTCGGCGAAGCCCTTGCCGGCTCCGATACCCACAGCGGCAAGGAACATACAGATACCAAGCTCGCGGAGCATCAGCGATGCCGACGATGAGGTGTAGGTCACGAGCTTAACCTTATAGCCGAAGCGGCTCAGAAGAATGGCGACTACGAGCGGGCCGCCGGCCAGTCCGAGTTTCATGCCGAAACCTACGTTGATCGAGCCGAGAATTATACCGAACAGGATACCTACGAATATGGTCACCAGGTTCGGCTGGTTGAGGCGCTTCATCGAGTTGCCCAGCTTCGAGGCGAGGCGGTCGATATCGTTGAGGTCGCCCACCACGGTGATGCGGTCGCCCATCTGCAGGCGGAAGCCCGGCGAGGCGAGAAGGTCGACGCCGGCGCGGTTGATGCGCGTGCAGTTCACATTGTAGCCCTTGTGGAGGCGGAGCGCCCCGAGAGCCACACCGTTGTATTCCGAGCGCGTAACGAGAATGCGGCGGGAAACCACGCTTGCGGGGGCCACCTCATCCCATTTGTCGTTGTCCATCTCGATAGGACGGCCAAGCACGGCGTCGAAGCTGTGCTGGTCCTCGGCCGACATTACCACGAAAAGCTTGTCGCCAACATGGATTTCTGTGCTCGACTTGGGGATAATGACCTTGCCGTCGGCACCCATGAGTCGGGAAACCACAAACTCGCAATGGATAATGCTGTGGAGGCGCAGCAGAGTAGTGCCGTCGATAAGCTTGTTGGTGACCTCGTAGGATACCAGGTGGGGCTTGCTCTGACCCTCCTCCTGCTCGCGGTTGATCTCCTCGATCTCCTTGTCGACCTTCACGCGGAAGATTGCCTTGAGAAGGAGAATCGAGCTGATGATGCCGAGCACTCCGAGCGGATAGGCGGCGGCATAGCCCATCGACATGGTGTTCACCGCCGTTATGTCGGCGGCAGCCTGCTGGGCGGCGGCGAGACCGGGAGTATTGGTCACCGCACCCGACATGACACCCACAAGAGCCTGGATCGAGGTAGTCCCGTCGATATAATATATTGAGATTACGATTGCCACATTGAGCAGAATCATCAGCACGGCCAGCATGTTGAGCCTCACGCCGCCCTTCTTGAACGACGAGAAGAAACCGGGGCCGACCTGCAGACCTATGGCGAAGATGAAGAGAATCAGGCCGAATTCGCGCACGAACTTCAGAACACCCGGATCCACCTCATAGCCGAAATGGCCCATAAGGATACCGACGAACAGCACGAAAGTCACGCCAAGCGAAACTCCGAAAAATTTGATTTTTCCCAAATAGATACCCAATGCTATCACGAACGACAGCAGCACAAGGGTTGAGGCCAACGAGGTCTGGCCGGGCCATAACAACTCCTGAAGAAATTCCATAAAAGCTCTTTTACCTTAAATTGCTGATTTTATGGCTAATAAGCCACTACATGTCTTTTCGACTGCAAAGTTAAGGATTTTTAGCGTAATAACCGAAAACCTCAGGCGCGAGAGTTGCAAAAATCCGGCAAAAAAATCAGAATTCCGCCGGCTGAAGCAGCGGGGAAGAGAAGCGTATTTGCGGCAACGCAGCATCCGCCCCCTCGGGAAGAGCGAAATACGCTACAACGGTTCCGCGATGTGCGCGCTCGCGGCCGTCGCGGTGGGATGTCATGTCGGAATTGTCGCCGTTTTCCATACCGAGCAGCCGGAAGCCACTATGCGAGGCGTCAGGCCGACGCCGGCGTCGGGGCTCCTCACCTATCGTGCAAGTTATCTCGTTGTCGGCGAGTCGCACAAGGCGCCCCTGTTCATCAACTACCTCGACCAGCACCTGAAGCACACCGTCGCGGCGGTCAAGCTCCGTGGCGCGCAGCGCATACGGACGCCCGGTTGTAGCAACCGTATCGGAAGCTATCGCTTTGCCTGACGCATCAAAGACCTCGACAGTCAACACGCCGGACTCATAGGGTACGTCCCATGTAATTAAGCCTATGGAATCGACATATGCCTTTCGGCCGAGGCTCCGGCCGTTCAGGCGCAGCTCGGCCTCGCTGCCGTTGGTGTAGCACACCACCACCGCAGTGTCGCCGGGATTGTAATTCCATACGTCAGGGGCACTGTAGTCGGCCCAGCGACCCCATTCGGCAGGAAACTTCGGGTGTGTGCCCAGTTTGGCTACCGGCTCCGACGACCAGAGAGAGCGGCGGAAGCCGGCCATCGGTTTCGGCAGATTGTCGAAGCCGAGGAGCCCTGTGCCGAGGCCGCGCGAGGGCCAGCGGCCCGACTCGCCGAGATAGTCGGCACCCGTCCAGAGAAACTGGCCGAATATATACGGATTCCGGCTAACCGCCAGCCACGCATCGTAGCCGTGACCGTTTTCCGAGCCGTAAATCACACGGTCGGGATAAGTAGCGTGGTCCTCGGCATAGCGTCCTTCAGTATAGTTGTAGCCAACCACGTCGACAGCCTGCGGATAGGTAGTCTGGTTGGACATAACCACACCGGCGAGCGCGCCGGTGACGGGACGGGAGGTATCGATCGCACGGATGTCGGCGGCGATGCGCCCGGCAATCTCGCCGATACGCTCGGCTCGCGGTGCATCGGGATTGTAGCCGCCATACATAGGCTGGCCGATTGCGGAATCCTTGCCGTCGAGCACCGGATGGCTGTAGGGGTCGTTGGGATAATCCACCTCATTGCCCACGCTCCAGAGAAATACCGAGGGATGGTTGCGGTCGCGGCGCACCATATCGCTGACATCGCGGTCGATCCACTCCTCGAAGAAGTCGTAGCTTCCCTCGAACTTCGGAGTGCCGGTGTTCCATCCCGACACCCATTTGCGTTTGGGATATTCCCACTCGTCGCTCCCTTCGTCCATCACCAGCAGCCCGAGTTCGTCGCAAAGGTCGTAGACCACGGGAGCCTGCGGGTTGTGGCTCATGCGGATGGCGTTGACGCCCAATTTCTTGAGATTTTCAAGGCGGGTGCGCCAGAGAGCCTTTGGCACGGCTGCGCCGAAACCGCCCATATCGTGGTGAAGGCATACACCCTTCACCTTCACGTTTCGGCCGTTGAGCGTGAAACCGCTGTCGGCGCTGAATTCCAGGCTACGCACACCAAGCGGCACCTCGGCTGAATCTACCTCACGGCCGTCTTTCAGCAGCGTGGCGCGGAGAGTATATAAATATGGTGAGTCGATATCCCAGCAGTGAGGGTTGCGCAATTTCATGCGTATCAGCTCCTTTTCTCCTGCCTTCACACCCTTGCGGGCGGAGGCGGCCACCTTGCCGTCGGCGTCGATGATTTCTATGAGAGCCGAGAGGCGCCCCTGCCGCGGAGATTCGTCGAGGGCGCTGACGTCGACGGTGATGTCGGCCGAACGGTCGGTGATGCGGTCGGCGCGCCAGCCGATACCCCAAAGGTCGAAGCGAGTCTCGGAGGCCGACACGAGCCATACATCGCGGTATATGCCGGAACCGGTATACCAGCGCGAGTCGGCCTCGCGCGAATGATCTACGCGCACTGCAAGCGTGTTGGGCTCTCCTGCCGGACGCAGCCAGGGGGTCATGTCGTAAGCGAACGACACATAGCCGTTTGGCCGGCTGCCCAGCAGGTGGCCGTTGAGATAAACCTCACTGCGGTTGTAAATACCCTCGAAATAGATGAAATGACGCGCGGCGCCGTCGTCGGGTGTGAGGAAAGTCTTTCTATACCACCCGATTCCTCCGGGGTAATAGCCGGTGCAACTGTTGAGCGTAGGCGCCGGCAGCATCTCGATGCTCCAGTCGTGAGGGAGCGTAAGCTGCCGCCACGTGGAGTCCGGATATTCCGGAAGCGACATCGCCGCCGAATCAGCGGCCATGAAGCGCCAGCCATCGTTGAAGCTGACGGCGTTCCCGAACGAAGTGTTGCATAGGGCAGACGGAATGGCCAGCGACACAAGCGCCAGAGCCAAAAGGAATAATTTTTTCACGGCAAGACAGGCATATGTAGAAGAATGGGCACCGGGCCAGCCCGGCAGCTATATTTGCAAAGGTAGTAAAAATAAGCGGATTTTTCCGTAAATTTGCGCCATAGCCTCCGGATGCAACCGAGACATCCGGGGAGACCGCTACTATTGCCAATTGAATAAGAAATATTATTAACCTGCTATAAACCAACCATGAAGAAGCTTCTTACATCTGCCGCAGCAGCGGCAATGATGGCATTCGCTCTACCGATGCATGCCGAGACAGCCACGCCGGCTACAACCGACGACCCTTATGTGGCTTACCTTTTCACATATTTTACGGGCAACCACGGCGACGAAGAAGCCGTGCGCTACGCAATCTCGGAAGACGGATACAACTATAAGGCCCTCAACGGCAACCGGCCCGTCATCGACTCTAAGAAAATCAGCGTAACCGGCGGCGTGCGCGATCCGCACCTCCTCCGCGGAGAGGACGGAGCATTCTATATGGTGCTCACCGATATGGTCTCCGACCGCGGATGGGACTCCAACCGCGGCCTGATTCTTCTGCGTTCCACCGACCTTATCAACTGGACGCACTCGGCCATACATTTCCCCGACCGCTACAAAGGTCAGCAGGACCTGAAACGCGTATGGGCTCCCCAGACAATCTACGACCCCGAGGCAGGCAAATATCTGGTATATTTCTCCCTGCAGTATGCCAACGAGCCCGACATAATCCACTACGCATATGCCAACGCCGACTTCACCGACCTTGAGGGCGAACCCTATCCGATGTTCATACCCCACGACAAAAAATCATGTATCGACGGCGACATCGTTCCTTTCAAAGGCAAGTACCATATGTTCTACAAAACCGAAGGCCACGGCAACGGCATCAAGGTAGCTACCACCGAATCGCTCACCTCGGGCAAATGGGTGGAAAGCCCCGATTACAAACAGCTGACCAAGGATGCCGTGGAGGGAGCGGGCACATTCAAGCTCATCGGCCAGGACCGCTTCATCCTGATGTACGACGTATATATGAACAAACGGTATGAATTCACCGAAACCACCGACCTGGAGACTTTCTACCCCGCTTCGCAGGAGGTCACGATGGATTTCCACCCGCGCCACGGCACGGTGATACCCATCCGCGCATCTGAACTCGCACGCCTGCGCGAGGCGTACCCCGAAAAATAAAGCAGTACAGGGATGCGCTGAACACCTGGCGTCAGCGGCCTGAGAATATGAGGGTATAGCCCAGCAGGCGGTCGTAGCGCTCTCCGGGCGCACGATAATAGACGGCCACCATATATTCGTTGACTGTCTGATAGAAATCGCCTTCGACCTCGGCCGTAGTAGCCGCCACAGGAATAGCGTTATTGAACACGGAGAGCCGGGAACCTCCTCGGCTCTCCGCTTCTTTTGGCAGGGTAAGGTACTGGAAGTTGTATGCTCCCTGCTTGAGGAGCATTTCGCGGTGGTAGAGCCCCGTCTCGGGGTCGTAGCGCATCACCGACGAATCGTCGAGGCGGCGGTTGGTGAAATCGCCGTCGAGATATACGTCGCGGTCGGGCAGCGGGAGCATGTCGAGCACGAAATGTACCACGGAGTAGTCGGCCTCCACATCGGAGTCGGCCGAATTGTATTCGCGCACGAAGAAGCGGCCATGCTGCGTCTGGTCGTATTTGTACAGCTGCGAGTGGCGTGGCCGCGCGGCCGTAAGGAAATGATGGTAGTAGGGATGGCGGAAGGCAATCTCCTCCACGCCCATCCCCGGATACTGCATAAGTACCGTCTCCATGCGCCGGTACTCGTTGCCGGCGGGAAATATCAAGGCCGGATTATGGTCGAAAACAAGGTGGGAGCCGCTTACGCGCGAGGGCCGCGACACCATGACAGCATTGTCGGCACGGCCATTCTGACTGACCACCACGCGCAGGTCGTTGAATGGATCGCGCACGGGATACTTGCGAAGGTCAATGTCGAGATCGAGCTGCTGATGTGAGTCGTTGTAATCTATGTCGGTACGCGATGAGGCCGAGCCACCAACACTCACCGCTCCCTCCGATACCATGAAGCGAACCTGAAGCAGCGTGCGGTCAGGGTCGTCCTCGGGGAAAACCTTCAGCAGGTAATTTCCCGAGAGGCGGAAACGGAACTCGCTGTTGGGCAGAGTGATGGAATAATGCACATAGTGGGTGGTCGTAGCCCGCGAGAACGCGTAGTCGTCGACATCGGCGAGGTTGAAGCCGTCGAACACCTCGGAGTCGACAAGCTGCGAGGGTCGCCACGAGGCATCGCAGTGGTAGATTGAGTAGCGGAGGTATTCGCGCTCATCCTCCAGACAGTCGAATCCGATTTTCAAGCGGTCGGTCGAGTTGAGACCTATTACGGGGGGCGCCAGGCGGTCGCCGTCGATTCCGACTGTGAGGGTGCGGAAACGCGGATCGAATATACCGGTGGAGGTATTTTCAGCGGCCGCGACGCGCAAGGCGCCGGACGTCAGCGCAATCACCAGGGAGAATATTTGTAGAATCTTCTTCAATTAAACGGAATCAAAAGAGTTGCAAGAAGTAGAGTGAAGTCTCACCATACGATAGGCGTCTTGCCATGAGCCTGCAGGTAGGCATTCGCGCGCGAGAAATGGTGGTTGCCGAAGAAGCCCCGGTGGGCCGACAACGGAGAGGGGTGAACCGAGCGGAGAACCAGATGCTTCGACGCATCGATAAGCGGCGCCTTGCTCTGGGCATAGCTTCCCCAGAGGATGAACACCAACCCATCGCGGGTATCGGAAAGAGTGCGGATCACGTTGTCGGTGAACCGTTCCCACCCTTTCCCCTGATGCGATCCTGGCTGATGAGCCTCGACGGTGAGCGTGGCGTTTAGCAGAAGCACTCCCTGACGTGCCCAGCGCGAAAGGTCGCCGTCGGCGGGAATGGGCGCACCGGTATCGTCGTGAATTTCATTGAAGATATTTCGGAGCGACGGCGGAAACGGCACAGACGGATTCACCGAGAAGCATAGGCCGTTGGCCTGTCCGGGACCATGATAGGGATCCTGCCCGAGAATCACCACCTTGACTTCCGAGAAGGGGCATTCGTCGAAAGCGGCGAAAATCTTCCCACCCGGAGGGAATACCTGCGTATGGGCGTATCTATCGGCCACAAATGCCGTCAGGTCAGCGAAATATGGCGCCTCCCATTCTGCAGCGAGAGCCTGCTTCCATCCCGGTTCGATTCTTACATTCATAATACTTATATTATTGTGCAGAAGCAAAGGTAGTGAAAAGGCGGCAAATAGCAAACCCCGCCAGAAGCCCGGAAGGGGATTATGGCGGGGTTCGGTATGGATTGCCGCAGAGGCCTGAGGCCCGGGCATCAAATGGTCTTCTACCGAAGAAGCGGATTATTCAGCTACCTCGATGGTGACGGCGCGGTCGAGGGTGAGGCACTTGTCGCCGAGGTCAACGCGGTTGCCGTTGTTGATGGTAGCGTTGAGCTGGCTGTCGGCTACGCCGTAGCGCACGAGCTGAGCCTTCACGGTGTTCACGCGGTTTTCGCGCAGACGCTTGTTGTAGGCATCAGTGCCGGTGTAGTTGTCGGCCCATCCGGTAAGGGTGTATTTCTTCTTCGTGTCAGCCTTCATTACGTTGGCAACCGACTCAAGCACACGCTTGTCGACCGAGGTCAGACGGTATACGTTGATGGGATAGTAGATGGTGGCAAGGGGAGCCTTGGTTACGACTTCCTTCTGAACGGGGCGGTTCAGGCAGGCCTTGAGCTGAGCCTCGAGGTCGGCGATGCGGGCGTCCGCAGCCTGAAGGCGTGCGCGGTATTCGTCGCAGTTTTCGCCCGCAGGGGGGCATACGGGAACCACGGGAGCGTTCCACTCGGTCTTGCCGAACTTGTAGGTGGCGGTGAGGAGAGCCTGACCGATTACGCCGGTATAGCCGTAACCGTCGTTATGGTTGGACACGGCGGTTGCGCGGAGATCGAGACCAAGGGCGAAGCGCTCGGTGATATTGAATTCCTGGGTAATGCCGGCACGGATAGCGAGCACCTTGTCGTGGGCGTTGTGCCACTCGAGGTCACCCCAGTTGTCGTTTTCTGTATAGGGATGGTATTCGGGGCGCTTGGCCATCGTCCAATAGAAGGCTCCACCGGCATAGAAATATGCATTGTAGACGCGTTTGGGGTTATAGCCGCACCACCAGTTGGAGAGGTTTACCATAACGTCGAAGGCCGGGCCGATGTAGTTTACTTTGGTCTTCTCCAGACCATCCTCGGGAAGAAGCCAGGGCTCGGCGCCGACAGCTTCGTTGTCGTACTTATGCAGACCTTTCACAGCGAGATAATCAACACCAAGACGGGCACCCAGAATCGGGGTGAACCATTTGCCTACATACAGCGATGCGGCAGGAGTGATACGCTTGCCGAACTTCAGGTGCTGGTCCTCATGTGTAAGGCCTACGGCAGCACCGGCCTCAGCCTGAATGAACCAGTTGCTCTTGAACTTGTTCACCAGCAGTCCCTGCGAGGCGTCCTCCGTGTAGGTAACCTCCTGAGCATTCTGTGCCATAGCGGCCGATGCAGCCATGGTGACGCACAATGCTAAGATAGAACTCTTTTTCATAGATAATGTTTAAAACGTTTTAAGACTATATTATGATTTTACATAAATTATTACCCATCCCCCAGGAGAGCACCGCACCGGCATCAGAAGCCATAGCGCAATGATCCCCCACTGGTAATCAACACATTAATCGCCACAAGCACGCAGTAGCGTCACTGCCGTGGCGGTTGGATGCAAAAATCAGCGTAAAGGTAGTAAATAAATTTTAAAACTTGTTTATTAACGGGGAATTTTTGCATTATTTCTTGATAAAATATTGCATAACTGCTCCTGACGACGGGAAACGAGGACACTGAAGCGACTATGTCAGCGGACCGGAGAATTCTTTTCGAAGAAAAACATTAAATGGACTTATAATGAAAAAGTGTGCCGGAATCGGACGATTCCAACACACTTTTCAAAATTTTCGTCTGATGACGACCCCCGCAATGGAGCGGAAGGTCGGATGTAACGCTGATTATTCAGCCACCTCGATGGTGACGGCGCGGTCGAGAGTGAGGCACTTGTCGCCGAGGTCAACGCGGTTGCCGTTGTTGATGGTAGCGTTGAGCTGGCTGTCGGCTACGCCGTAGCGCACGAGCTGAGCCTTCACGGTGTTCACGCGGTTTTCGCGCAGACGCTTGTTGTAGGCATCAGTGCCGGTGTAGTTGTCGGCCCATCCGGTAAGGGTGTATTTCTTCTTCGTGTCAGCCTTCATTACGTTGGCAACCGACTCAAGCACACGCTTGTCGACCGAGGTCAGACGGTATACGTTGATGGGATAGTAGATGGTGGCAAGGGGAGCCTTGGTTACGACTTCCTTCTGAACAGGGCGGTTCAGGCAGGCCTTGAGCTGAGCTTCGAGGTCGGCGATGCGGGCGTCGGCAGCCTGAAGGCGTGCGCGGTATTCGTCGCAGTTTTCGCCGGCGGGAGCGCAGACGGGAACCACGGGAGCGTTCCACTCGGTCTTGCCGAACTTGTAGGTAGCGGTGAGGAGGGCTTCAGCAACTACGCCGGTGTAGCCGTAGCCGTCGTTGTGGTTCTCGATGGCGGTAGCGCGGAGGTCGAGACCGAGGGCGAAGTGCTTGCTGAGGTTGAATTCCTGAGTGATACCGGCGCGGAGAGCGATAACCTTATCGTTTGCGTTCTTCCACTCGAGGTCGTTGTAGTTGCCGTTTTTGGGGCGCTTTGCAAACGTCCAGTAGTAGGCACCACCGGCATAGAAGTATGCGTTGTAGACACGGTTGGGCTTATAGCCGCACCACCAGTTGGTGAGGTTGATCATCACGTCGAAGCCCGGGCCGATGTAGTTCACCTTGGTCTTCTCGTAGCCATTGACGGAGTTTTCCCAGGGCTGAGCACCGATAGCGTCCATTTCATATTTGTGGAGACCCTTCACCGAAAGGAAGTCAGCGCCCAGACGGGCTCCGATGATGGGGCTGAACCATTTGCCCACATAGAGCGAAGCTGCGGGAGCGAAGCGGTCGCCGAACTTACGGTGCTGGTCCTCGTGGGTAAAGCCGACGGCCACACCGCCTTCAGCCTGAATGAACCAGTTGTTCTCAAACTTGTTCAGAAGCACACCCTGCGAGGGATCCTCGGTGTAGGTCACTTCCTGAGCATTCTGAGCCACGGCAGTAGTAGCGGCCATTGCCAGGCTCAATGCTAAGATAGAACTCTTTTTCATAGATAAATTTTAAAACGTTTTGTGATTGTATTTATGAAATTATATTTTTCATTTCATCCCTTGTCCCTCCGATTAAAGCGAGCGCCGCGGAAACCGCACCGAAACGCCACGCATTCAGCGAAATACGTAGCATTTTATAGCCGGAAAGCCCTGTTCCAAAGGCTATGCCCGCAAAAATCGACGTAAAGTTAATAAATATATTTCGATTATTTCACATTTCCTCCCCTAAAAAGCTAAAAATGTGAATAACCTTACATCACGAGTTTGCCGGGGCGCTACCACTAAATGCACTATTCAAGCGCTTGCCTCTCTACATAAATAACCCCGGAAACGGCAGGATGGTTTCCGGGGTTATTGTTAAAATTCAGCGATGTACGGTATTATTTCTCAACGGCCACGGTGTCGGCGGTTTCGACGATTTCAGTTTGCTCGGTAGACTTTTCGGCTGGAGCACCGGCCTTGCCGCCCATGGCAACGATGCGGTCGCGGATAGCCGCGAGGGTTTCCGGCGTATTTTTCTGCACCACTACACGGCCGTTCGAAGCCCCTTTCGTGCTCGATACAGTAACCAGTATGCCATCCTTGCGAAGCAATGCGATGAATTCCGACGCATCGGCGGCGGTAGTGGCGACGCTTGCATAGCCTTTACCCTCCAGATTCTTCACGATGGCAAGACTCCCGTCGTTGCCCCAGTCGGTCTGCGTGTTGATGAAGATGCGCATCCCTACGAGCTGACAACCAGTGCGCCAGTAGTTGGTGCGGCGGTAGTCATAGCCGTAGAAGCCGTAGGAGTAGTCGGCCATGTTGGAGCTGAACTGAGCCTGGACGCTGACGGTATAGTGGTAACCGCTCTTTTCAAGCGACGGGATGTCGGGCGTGGAAGTGTAGCAGTAGTCGGCGGGGTCGGAGAAATGGGCCGAGGGAGCCTCGCCGAGCACAAACTCGCCCACGCCTTTGGGAGTAATCATCGAGGTTACGTCGGACACTACGGCAGCCATATTGAAGTAGTCGCTGTACACGCCGTAGCTGGCGCTTTCGGACGCGCGGACTTCATTAAATTCAGCCGAACGGATTGGTTTGCCGTTTTCGTCGAGGAAAGTCTGCGTACGCTTGTCGGCTGCTATCAGCCCGAACCCCTCCCAGTAGAATACATAGTTGTAGTCGTCGATGCGGTAGAGCGTATTGCCCTTGTCGTCGAATACATCGGCACGCTTGTCGTCTACGGCGAGGATACGGCCGTCGCTCATCAATTGCGTATGGGTGTATTTCGGGCGTACGAGGGTTTCGCATTGGTAGTCCATCACGCCCCACTCGCCATCTTCGGTATAGAAAGCAAACATCTTGTCGTTGTAGGTTCCCACCCCTTTCACTTTGTTGGGGGATTTAAAGTATACCTCCCCCTTTTTATCGTAAAACAGGATATGCCCGTTTGTATCCTTGACGGGCAGGTAGCCAGAACCATACTTAAACATCTCAGGCGCAAACCCCGCCTTGAGAGCAAACACCTCGTCGCCTTTCTTATTGATTACGATATATTTGGTTTCGGCATCCTCGCCTTCGCCTATGGTTTTCAAAACCAGAGCCAGGCCTTCGGAGAAATCGTTGCAGGTGCTGTACTTAGGTTCAACGATATATTCGCCTTTGGTGTCGACATAACCCATGTTGCCATCTTCAGCCATTACGGTCAGCATTCCGTCGGAGTAGCCCTGCGAGCAATAGGTGATTTCCTTACCGCCGACCGGATCGAGAGTGAACACGCGCTTGCCGGAGCCGTCGACTACGGAGATACGTTCCTTGGGAAGCGTGACGGGCACGAGGCCGTCGGCCATATAGCCCACATATTTCAGGCCCTCGCAGTCGGCCACCGGTTCGGGTTTCTCACCGACTTTATAGAGGGTATAGCCTTTGCCCTCCTCAACAGAGAAATAGCCATTGATTACGGCCGAGGGGACGTTCTTGAACTCGTCCTCGTAGAGAAGGGTGCCGTCGGGAGCATAAAGGCTCCAGTTGCCGTCGGCCTCCTGCTGGACCGCAACATATTCCATCTTAGCGCCGTCGCTGCCTGCACACGAGGCCATGGCCAGTCCGGCGGCAGAAGCCAGCGCCAGACCGAATGTGGTTTTCAAACTCATAAATAATAATTGTTATGTGAATAATGATTTCATCGGGTTAGATTAAGCCATAAGTAACTGCCCGAGGGCTATAGCGGAAACGGCGGCAGAAAGATACGAATAATTATTTGAATTACAAAACAGCGGCGCGCCCGCGAGGGGCACGCCGCCGATATGAGGCTTTAGATAAAATACTATCAGATGCGGTGGAGGAAACGGAGCACCTGCTCGGTGATGTTCTGCACAGTAAAGCCGAACTTCTCGTCGAGCACCTTATATGGAGCGGATGCACCGAAGTGGTCGAGACCGAATACCATTCCATCGCGTCCTACCACACCGCGGAGCGTGGAGGGGAGGCCGGCTGTGAGACCGAATACGGGCACACCTTCGGGAATAACGCTCAGGCGGTAATCCTTGTCCTGCTGCTCGAACACGCCGATGGAAGGCACGGACACCACGCGGCAAGGCACGCCGCCGGCCTCAAGCTCTACAGCCACTTCGCAGAGGAGGGAAACCTCCGAGCCGTTGGCTACGAGCACAACCTGCGGGTGAGGAGTGTCCATCACCACATAACCGCCCTGATGGGCACCGAGAGCCTCTTCAAAACGGTTGCCGGTGGCAGCGGGGAGGTCCTTAATGTTCTGACGGGAAAGAATGAGGGCTGTGGGAGTCGAGAAGTTGTCCATCGCCATCTGCCATGCCACGGAGGTCTCCACAGCGTCGGCCGGACGGAGCACGAGCATCGAGGGATTGCCCGAGAAGTTCTTAAGTTCCTCCATAAGGCGGATCTGAGCCTCCTGCTCCACGGGTTCGTGGGTGGGGCCGTCCTCGCCCACGCGGAATGCGTCGTGGGTCCAGATATATTTCACGGGGAGCTCCATGAGAGCTGCAAGGCGCACGGCGGGCTTCATGTAGTCGGAGAATACAAAGAATGTGCCGCAGGCTGCGATTACGCCGCCATGCAGAGCGATGCCGTTCATAATCGAGGCCATGGTAAGCTCGGATACACCGGCCTGGAGGAAGGCGCCGGAGAAGTCGCCGGGAAGGAACTGATGTGTCTTCTTGAGGAAGCCGTCGGTCTTGTCGGAGTTGGCGAGGTCGGCGCTCGAAACAATCATGTTCTCAACCTTCTCGGCGAGCGTGGCCAGAACGGTGGCCGACGCATTGCGGGTGGCGTCGTCGGCTTTCTGCACGATGGCGGAATAGTCGATTTCAGGCAGACGGTTGTTGATGAAGTCGTCGAGCTTGCGGGCGAGCTCGGGATTGGCCTGCGCCCATGCTTTCTCGGCAGCGTGACGCTCGGCGGCAATCTTGCGCAGCTGCTCGTTGCGGTCGGCATAGAGCTTCTGCACGTCGGCGGGAATAATCCAGGGATTGGCGGGGTCGGCGCCGAGATGCTCCATAGTCTTTGCGTAGTCGGCGCCGCTCTTGCTCAGAGGCTGGCCGTGGGTGGAGCATTTTCCTTCGAAAAGCTCGCCGGAGGCGGTTACGGCGCCGCGGCCCATCACGGTGTGGCCCACGATAATGGTCGGACGCTTGGTCTCGGCCTGTGCGGTCTCGATGGCCTTGGCGATGGCTTCGGGATCGGTGCCGTCGATTTCAATCACGTTCCAGCCCCACGCTGCATATTTGGCGCAGACGTCTTCAGCGTCGACAGCATCCACATTGGTAGAAAGCTGCACGCGGTTGCTGTCGTAGAACATTATGAGGTTGCTCAGGCCCAGGAATCCGGCAATACGGCCGGCGCCCTGCGAGATTTCCTCCTGCACGCCGCCGTCGCTGATGAAGGCGTAGGTCTTGTGAGCCACAACGTCGCCGAAACGGGCCTGGAGGAAGCGCTCTGCGATAGCGCAGCCCACGGCCATGGTGTGACCCTGGCCGAGCGGTCCGGAGGTGTTCTCAACCCCGCGGTGAGGATCAAGCTCGGGATGGCCGGGGGTGACGCTGCCCCACTGGCGGAACTGCTGAAGCTCCTCGACGGTATATTTGCCGGTAAGGGCAAGTACCGAATAGAGCATGGGCGACATATGGCCCGGATCGAGGAAGAAGCGGTCGCGGGCAATCCAGGTGGGATCGTCGGGGTCGGTTATGAGATACTTGGAATAAAGCACGTTGACAAAGTCGGCGCCACCCATGGCGCCACCGGGATGACCCGATTTGGCTTTCTCGACCATTGAGGCTGCGAGCACGCGCACGGTGTTGGCAGCCTTGTTGATGAGTTCTTTATTCATGCCAAAAGATTTGATTTTTAGGTTGAAAAGGTGATCGTTGCAAAACCTACAATTTTCGCCTAAATTGTAGGGACGCACGGCGCGTGCGTCCGTATAATTGGCTGGAATTTAATTGGTAGTCGGACGCACGGTCCGTGCGTCCCTACGTTTCGATGGTTCTGCGACGTCCTATTTCACGTTAGATTATAGATTGTAATTATTAAGACAGGTAGACGGAAGCGGTTATACCGGATCGACGGGCAGATCCTCGTCGACAGGAATGTCGGTATTGACGTTCTTGCTGCCGATAAGCGAATAGTAGAGGATGTAGACCAGCATGGCCAGCACGAGCCAGTAGCTCGACACGTAGCCCACGGTGCGGCCGATGTAGTCCTGGATGAAGGGCATAACGCCGCCACCCACAACCATGGTCATGAAGAGACCGGAAGCCTTGGCCGTATATTTGCCCAGGCCTTCGGTGGCGAGGTTGAAGATGCCGCCCCACATCACTGAGGTGCAGAGGCCGCAGAGGAAGAGGAACATACACTTCAGGGGCACTTCGCCGCTGGTTATGTTGAGGGCCTTGAATTCAGGCGATTTAAAGGTGATATCCTCGGGAAGGAAGATGGCGATAAGCACGAGGATGATGGCCGTGGTCGACACGGTGATCATCTGTGTGCGTGTAGAGATTTTACCGCTGATGATCGAGCTGCAGAAACGGCCGATGAGCATGAAGAGCCAGTAGATGGCGGCAAGCGAGCCGGCCACGGCGGCTGCGCCCTCGAAGTTCTCGCGGCTGATCCAGGCATTCATCTCGCCGGGAATACCGATTTCGATACCCACGTAGAAGAAGATGGCGATAACGCCCAGAGTGCAGTGGCGGAAAGCAAGCGGGGAGTGGGTGTAGGTGGCTTTCTTGAGGTTAGCCTGAGGCTCCTGAATCTTGATGAAGCTAATGATGATGAAAGCGAGTACGAAAATCACGATTCCGGTGATTACCAGAGGCGAAACAGCGGCCATGGTGGTCTCCTTGGTGAGAGTGCCCACGAGAACGCCCACAAGCATGGGAGTCAGGGTACCGGAAAGTGAGTTGAGCGTACCACCGGTCTGGATGAGCTGGTTGCCTTTGTTGCCGCCACCGCCGAGGAGGTTGAGCATCGGGTTGACCACGGTGTTGAGCATGCACACGCAGAAACCGCAGACGAGGGCGCCGAGCAGATAGATAAAGAGGTTGAGGGTAGTAGGATTGTCGCCGCCGATTACCACGACGTTGTCGCCTACGATGCTCGAAAGGAGCTGGATGGCCAGACCGATTGCACCCACGGCGAGAGCGATGAGAGCCGTTTTCTTATACCCGTAGCGGATTAGCATGTTGCCGGCGGGGATACCCATGAAAAGATATGCGGTGAAGTTCATGAGGTTGCCCGCCATGCCGGCCCATTCATATCTGAAACCCCAGATATTGCCGAAGGGGGCGGCCATGTTGGTTACGAACGAAATCATCGCGAAGATAAAAAACATCGTGATGATGGCTATAGTGCGTCCGTTGGAGCCTTGTTTAGCCTGTGTCATAATGGTTTGTAGTTGAAGAATTAAGGTTAGATATTTATATTTTTTGTTTTTCGGTATTGAAAACGGCCTTGGGGCCGCGGCCGCAGCCACCGCCCTATTTCTTGCAAATTTAAGAAAATTTGGTTACGCGCCAAAATTAAATGAATCAGAGCAGATAAGCGAAATACTTGTATGCAAGCTGAGGGAGGGAGATTTCGCCATCGGTCAGGCGCTTTGCGTCGATTGCGCTTAGACGGTCCCGGCAGGTCTGCCCATCGCTATATTTCGCTGAGATATACGTCGCGGCACCCTCAGTTTTGACTTCAATATTGCGGAAGGGAGAATCAGCCTCATCGCGCCGGGTATAGCAGATGGAATAAGGCGTATCGCGCACGCGACCGGGTGTAGGCACAAGGATTCCGAGTCCAACAAGCGCGTTGATGTCGCGGAGTGCCGTATCTCTGGATACACCTGCAATCTTCGCCCAGTTTTTTGCCGTCAGCTTGGCATCATAGCCGTCGAGGTACGTATTGAGCACCAGTCGCTGACGCTCGCTTACTGGCGCCTGGGCGTGAGCATTCCAGAACGTGGCCTTGCGGAGCACCTGCGATAGCATTACGTCGGAATCTTCGATTGCGGCGATAATGGCGCTGAGATACCAGAGGAGCCACTCCGTAATGTCGCCGTCGCCGCGCTGCGTCTTCTCCAGTATTCTGTAGTAATGACTCTTGTCTTTGAGAATCTGACGGCTGAGGCTGTAGAAGTGCATCCCCTCGCCGTCGAGTCCGGCGAGCACCATATCGGAAATCGCGCGGCCGATGCGGCCGTTCCCGTCGTCGAAAGGATGTATGCTTACGAACCACAGATGCGCGATGGCGGAACGTACCATCGTAGAGGATTTGCTGCCGCTGTTGAACCATTCGAGAAACCGGTCCATCTCGGGCGGCACGGCCTCAGGCGCCGGAGCTCGGTAATGGAGTCTTTCACGGCCGAACATGCCCGAGACCACGCTCATCTCAGCCGTACGGTATGCTCCTACAGTAAGGCCAATGGCGTTGGGAAAAAGTGCCGTATGCCAGCGGAACAAACGGTCGGAAGTCAACGGGACATAGCGGTTGTGGGTGGCGTCGAGCATCATTTCTACTATGCCATCTACATAGTGTGTCGAATCCGTGCTTTTCGGAAGCGTGACGCCGAATTTGCGCGCCACCGAACTACGCACCTCATCGGAATTGAGGCTCACGCCTTCGATTTCCGATGATGCCACCACATCGTTGGTCACCGCCTCGACCGTGGCCGCCATCCGGCTGTCGAAGCCTATGGCCGCCATCCGTCCGGCCAGATATCCCAGGCGAAGCATCGCCCGATTCTGCAAGTCGTTGATATCCGCATTATTCCAGCGAAAGTCCGTCCAATTATCATGTTCGTGTATAAACATAGTAGAATTTCAAATATGCCTTACGGCTATAATTCCCTTCTTACGATTGTACTGCAAAAATAAACATTCGTTTATTAACACGCAAATTTTGCGGCTTATTTTCGAATTCAAGACGCAAGTTTTGCGTATTAGCAGCCGCAGGGATAAAAGATTCCGCCCGCTTGCCGGCCGGAAGGCTCGGAAGCGGGCGGAGTATTCGGATTAATCTAATGTGTCAGCTATGCGACGGATTAGAAAGTATAGCCGAGGGAGATTTTGAGGGCCTGGCTGTTTACTTTGGGCTTCGAGGTAGCGCCATCATACTCAAACTTGTGGCTGTAGGCGGGGATGAAGTCGGTGCCATACTGAACGCCGAGATAGTACTTCTGATATTCGAAGCCTACACCGATCTGCCAACCCATCTGGAAACGGTTCCAGGTGTAGTCGCCATCGCCCATATTCTCCTTGCTGTCGCTGTAGAGGTTAACCCATTCAGGTTTTTCGTCGCCATAGAGGTCATCTTCGCTGAGGTTGGAGTCCACATAATCCTTAATTTTGGATACGAGGTTGAGCTTGAAGTTGATACCAACATAAGGAGCGATTTTAAAGTCGTCGCTTACGTTGAAGCGGTAAACGAAGTTAACGGGCACGCGAAGGTTGATGTTGGTCATCTTCTGTTTGTCCTGGAACCAGTTGCCATCATATTCAAACTTCTCTCCGATTTTCTCGGTTCCGAAGCCGAAATTAAAGCTTCCGCCGACTTCAACAAACATGTTTTCAGCAACGCCGAAGCCATGAGCGTAGTTGATGCCGAAACCATTGAGGCTGCGGCCTTCAGTCTTGTCGGAATTGGTGTAGTCCTTGTTCATCGAGTAGTGCTGCCAGTCGTAGGAAAGAGCAACACGATTGTAGCCTTCTGCATTGGCTACGGAAGCGCTGGCTACGAGCACAGCAGCTGCCAAAATCACTTTTTTCATAATAGTGTGTCTATAAAAGATTTTGATGAATATTTACAGTGTAAGCAACTCGACTTATACTGCCTATGTTAACTGTGTTTTTGCAAAATTAAACAAATTTTTACGCTTATAGGTAATTATAGAGTTAATTTGTGTTAAACGCAAATCGGTAGACCCGAATCCTGATCCTCGATTAAAAAAATCCGGCGCACCGAATCAGAAATTGGCGCGCCGGATTATATTATGGTCTGTTCTTAAACGATCAGAAGATTATCAGAAAGTCCAGCCGAGACGGAGAGCGGGCTGCACATAAGTGCCGAGGTCGAAGCTCTTTGCAGTGGGATCTTTGTGAGCGTCCTTGTTGAGCTCCTCGCCGTTCTTTTTCTGGCAGGGCTGATGCATCGATTTGTAGGTGAGGTCGATACCGAGTTCAGCACCAACATAGAGACCTTTGTAAACATAGAAGTCTACACCGGTGAAGATGCCGAAGTTGAAGTTGGTCGAGCCGATTTCGCCGTTTGCGCTGTTCTCCCAGTATTTTTCAACTACCTTTTCAGAGGCGTTCCACTGCTCGGTGGTGCTTCCATAGCTTTCGAAGCCTACGCCTACCTGTGCGCCTGCATATACGTCAAGACGACCTTTGGTAACGAGGTGACGCTCGTAGCCGAGGTTGATGTTGAAGTTGCTGCGACGGGTGTTGTTGTGAAGGGTTACGTAGTTGTTTTCGGAAGTCTCGAAGTCGGTGTTGTCGATGTCCTTGTGAACGCCGAAACCGATGTTGAGGCGGATAGCGTCCTTATTGGTGATGAAGTAGCGGCCGGTAAGACCATACTCGCTATCGCGGAAGGTTGTGTAGTCGTTCGAGAAAGGATTGAACTGAAGTTCAACGCCGAAATCACCCTTTTCAGGTGCAAATTCGTCCTGTGCGACAGCAGCAGGAGCCATGGCTGCAACGAGGGCAGCTGCAAGAATAAACTTTTTCATTGCTGTGTTTTGTATAAAGATAAAAATTAAAACGATTATTCCAGTTAAGAATTCCTTTCAAAAAGGCTGGTTCTACATATATTTCGTAGTTGAATTCCAGCTTTTTAACAAAAGTGTGTTTCTTTGATTCGCCGCAAAGTTACGAAAGTTAACGATAATAAATATTAGCGCTTGCGTTAATATTTGTTAATATTAACGCAAGCGTTTAATTCATAAGCATTTATAAAGTGGATTAAAGCACCGCATTTTATACAATTTTTACCGACTTGTGTACCATCTGCGTAATTGCACCTCTCATGATGCGAAATCACCGCTTAGTACTGGCGGTCGCCGAAAATGGCGGTGCCGACACGCACCATGGTGGAGCCTTCGGCTATTGCAAGATGGTAGTCGTGGCTCATCCCCATGCTGACGATGTCGAAGCCGCGCAAATCGGGACAGAGCGAGCGGATGGCGTCGAAGGTGGCGCGGATGCGGGCAAAGTCCTCGCACACGCGCGCTTCGTCGTCGGTATTCGAAGCCATCCCCATCACGCCGCAGATATGCGTTGCGCGGAGCGACTCGTAGCCGCGTCCGCGGAAGAAGTCCATCAGCTCGTCGGGCGAGAAACCGAATTTTGTCTCCTCGGCAGCGACATGGAGCTGCATGAGCACACGGGCTGTGAGGCCCTGCCGCTCAGCTTCGGCGTCGACGGCGCGCAACAGGCGCTCGGTGTCGATACTCTCGATCATGGCGGGACGCAGGCGCAGAAGCTGGCGCACTTTGTTGGTCTGCAGATGGCCGATAAAGTGCCAGCGGATTTCAACGGGGAGAACCGGCACTTTTTGTGCGAGCTCCTGCACACGGCTCTCGCCGAAGCAGGTCTGACCGGCGGCATAAGCCTCGGCAATCATTTCAGCCGGATGGAACTTCGATACAGCCACCAGCGTGATACCCTCGGGAAGTTCCTGCTTAATCTCCCGGATATTTTCGGCAACACCCATTGTCACACATTAATTATATATAATCAGGCCTGAGGGGCTTCGGGCTTGGCATCTTCCTTCACCTTCATGCGGTAAACGTCCATGATGGGAGTCTCGGCAATCGAGACTATCTCAAAGTCGGCCATAGTACCCTTCATACCATCCATAAAATTATCGTAGGCGCCTTTGAAATCACAGCCGGCCACCAGCACCTGCGATACAGAACGCTTCTCCACCGCCGTCTTCTCGTCGATGGTAATGAAGGCAACCTTTACGAGATACCATTTGTCGGCCGAGTCGTCGAACATTATTTCAGCGATTTTCGTGCGCTTCACGGCGTTGACGTCCACCTCGCCGCTTACGAAAGGAGCCTGCTCCTCGATAATGCGTGCTTCGGCCTCGGTGAAGCTGAGCGCATCCACCAGATAAGGTTCCGTAACCTTCTTGATCGAGCCGTTTTCCTGAGTTTTATCGTAACGAATCTTACATTCGAACCAGTTTGCCATAATATTTCAATATTATTTTGTGGAAATTGAAAAAACTTTGTTAATTTTGAGAATCAAAACCACCGGCAAAGTTAGGCTAAAAATCCAAACTTTGCAAAGCGAAAAAGCGTTAGACAACCATGAACTTCAACCGCGAGGGATTTCTCTACAGGGCATATTCCATGTATGCCGACGGCTTCCGGCAAATGACGGTAGGACGGCGCCTGTGGGCCATAATCATTGTGAAACTCGTGATTCTCTTCGCGGTATTCCGCCTCTTTTTCTTTCCCGACATTCTCCAGGAGCGCTACGACAACGACGCCGACCGCGCCGAGGCCGTGCGCACAAATCTGACCAGGCCCTGACGCATTGCCCGGGAATCAGCAACCTGAAAAACCAACTTTCAAATTCACCATATGGAAGACCTCCTTACCACCGTCGACTGGTCGCGTGGGCAATTCGCCCTGACGGCCATCATCCATTGGCTTTTCGTGCCGCTCACCATCGGGCTTTCGCTCATAGTGGGAATAATGGAGACACTCTACTACCGCACCGGCGCCGAGCGCTGGAAGAAAATCACCAAATTCTGGATGCTGCTCTTCGGCATAAACTTCGCCTGCGGCGTAGCCACGGGCATAATCCTCGAATTCGAGTTCGGCACCAACTGGAGCAACTACTCATGGTTTGTAGGCGACATTTTCGGAGCCCCGCTTGCCATCGAGGGGATAGTAGCCTTTTTCCTGGAGTCGACGTTCATAGCCGTAATGTTCTTCGGCTGGAACCGCGTGAGCCGCGGCTTCCATCTTACCGCTACATGGCTTACGGCGATAGGCGTCTGCCTGTCGGCTTACTGGATTCTGGTGGCCAACGCTTGGATGCAGTATCCCGTGGGGATGGATTTCGACCCTGCGCAGATGCGCAACGTGATGACTTCGTTCGCCTCCGTCGCCCTCTCGCCCGTGGCCGTCAACAAATTCTTCCATACCGTATGCTCCGGCTGGGTGCTGGGGGCAGTGTTTGTAGTCGGCGTAAGCTGCTGGTTCCTCTATAAAAAGAGCAACGTCGCCCTTGCCAGGGATTCGATGAAAATCGCCGGTTGGGTGGGCCTTGCGGGCATCGTGCTGACAATGTGGACCGGCGACGGCTCGGCCATACAGGTAGCCCGCGTGCAGCCCATGAAGCTCGCCGCCATGGAAGGGCTTTACGACGGTTGCTGCGGCCAGAGCCTCGTGGCCTTCGGCATCGTAAACCCCGACAAGCAGCGCACCGACAATGAGGAAGCGCTCCTCGGCGAAATCTCGATACCAAAGGGCCTTTCCGTTCTGGCCAACCACGACGCCGAAAGCTTCGTGCCTGGCATCAACGACATAATCGACGGCGTAAGCATCGACGCCAACGGCGACACCGTCAATACCGTAAGCTACGCCGAGCGCATAGCCCGCGGCAAAGCCGCCCAGGAGGCGCTCCGCCGCTACGACTCGGCCATGAAAGCCGGCGACCAGACAGCCATGGCAGCCGCCAAGGCCGACATCGACAAGGATTTCCGCTACTTCGGCTACGGATTTCTCGACAGCGTCGACGAGGCCGTTCCCCCGGTTGCACTGACGTTCTACGCCTTCCGCGTGATGGTGATGGGCGGCGGCTACCTGCTGCTGTTCTTCATGCTGATGCTCTGGCTGAGCTACCGCAAGCCCTCCACGCTCGAAAACCGCTGGGCAATCTTCTTCGGTCTGATTACCATCCCGGTAGTATGGCTCGTCAGCGAGGCCGGATGGGTAACCGCCGAAATGGGGCGACAGCCCTGGACCATCGAAGGACTGCTACCCACCCGCGCGGCCATCAGCGACATCCCGGCAGGCTCGGTGATGCTCACATTCTGGATGTTCGTCGTGGTGTTCGTAGGCCTGCTGGCCGCCGAGATAAGCATCATGACGCGCGAAATCCGCAAAGCCGCCGGCCGCGACCTGCTGGCCGACTGAGCCGCCGCGATTCCATAATTATACACTAACCAAAGACATACAACGCAATATGGAAGCATTACAGATATACTGGTGGTTCGTGATCTCGCTCCTCGGGGGCCTGCTGGTGTTCCTGCTCTTCGTGCAGGGTGGCCAGACAATGATATGGTCCACCCGCAACGCCGAGCGGAAATCACTCATGGTCAACGCCCTCGGCCGCAAATGGGAGCTAACGTTCACCACCCTGGTGGTGTTCGGGGGAGCCTTCTTCGCCTCGTTCCCGCTCTATTACTCCACAAGCTTCGGCGGAGCCTACTGGCTCTGGATGCTCATTCTGCTGAGCTTCATCCTGCAGGCCGTAAGCTATGAGTTCCGGTCGAAGCCGGGCAATGTATTCGGGCAGTCTACCTACGATATATTCCTGCTGATCAACGGATGTGTGGGCTGCGTACTGCTCGGCGCCGCCGTAGGGATGCAGTTTTTCGGCGCCGACTTCTCTGTGGAGCGCCAGAGCATCCTCAACGCCGGGGCGCCGGTGATTTCCTCCTGGGGGCCGATGCATGGTCTCGACGTGGTGTTCAGCATACCATGCCTCCTGCTGGGCTTTGCAGTGCTCTTCCTTGCGCGCACGCTCGGCGCCCTCTTCTTCGGCATGAGCGTAAAGGATGCCGACGAGCGCGAGTTCGCCCACGGCATGCGCACCCGCACACTCTTCAACGGCACTCTGTTCGTTCTCCTCTTTCTCGCATTCCTCTTCGCGCTCTTCACAGCCGACGGCTACTCGCGCCTTGCCGACGGCCTGGTGGTAAAAGTGCCCTACAAGTATTTCTTCAACCTGATTGACCTCTGGTGGATAGGCGCAGCTTTCCTGCTGGCTGTGCTCGCAGTGGTCTACGGCATATTGCGCTCGGCCTTCGACGCGCGTTTCCGAACGGGCTTCTGGTGGACAGGCGCAGGCGTGGTAGTGGCCGTATGCTGCCTCTTCTGCATCAGCGGCTACAACAACACCGCCTTCCTCCCATCGACCACCGACCCACAGAGCGCGCTGTTTATCTCCAACGCCTCGTCGACCGAGTTCACTCTGCGCGTCATGGCATGGGTGACGGTACTACTGCCCGTAGTGGTGGGCTACATAGCCTACGTATGGCACAAGATGACCTCGCCGGCCATCACAGCCCGCGAACTCGAGGCTGACGACCACGCCTATTAATACCCGTTAATACCCGTATTTTATTTAAGGAGGAATTTTCTTAACTTTGTGGGTTGAATCGGGCCGCAGGCCGGGTTCAGCCCACAAACCTTATATACCCCACAGTGAACTCCTCCGACACAAGCACAATAACCGGCGGTTCAGCCAAGGCGCCCAAACGCATAGCCATTCTCGGGTCGACAGGCTCGATAGGCACGCAGACGCTCGACGTGATCGCCGAATATCCCGACCGTTTCCGCCCCACGCTGCTCGTGGCGGGGCGCAAGGTCGACACACTCATACAGCAGGCGCTGAAATGGCGCCCGCAGATGGCAATAATCGCCGACGAATCGCTCTACTGGAAGCTGCGCGACGCCCTGGCATCGCTCGGCATCGCCACAGCAGCCGGCCAGCAGGCCATCAACGACGCCATGGCCTCCGACTGCTTCGACACGGTGGTTACGGCCACCGTGGGCTACAGCGGCCTCGCCCCCACCCTCCGCGCCATCGAGGCCGGGAAAGACATAGCCCTGGCCAACAAGGAGACAATGGTGGTTGCCGGCGAACTCGTCACCGCCGCCCTCGCCCGCTCCGCATCGCACATCCTCCCGGTCGACTCCGAGCACTCGGCAATCTATCAGTGTCTGGTCGGCGAGAATCCCGCAAAGGTGCGCCGTCTGATTATCACAGCCTCCGGCGGACCGTTCCGCACCTGGACGCCGGCCCAGCTCGCCTCGGCCACGATGCGCGACGCCCTGAAGCACCCCAACTGGAGCATGGGCGCGAAAATTACCATCGACTCGGCCACGATGGTCAACAAAGCCTTCGAGATAATCGAGGCTCGCTGGCTTTTCGACATGCCGGCCGAGAAGATTACGGCCGTGGTCCATCCGCAGTCGATTGTCCACTCGATGGTGGAATTTGTCGACGGTGCCGTAAAGGCTCAGCTCGGAGTGCCCGACATGCGCCTGCCCATTCGCTACGCCCTGGGCGAGACGGTGCGTCTGGCCACCGACGACTCTCCGCTTACACTCGGCCGCATGACCCAGCTCACCTTCGAAGCGCCCGACACCGAGCGTTTCCCGGGCTTCACCCTCGGGCACTATGCCCTGCGAGCCGGAGGCACCGCCGCCTGCATCATCAACGCCGCCAACGAAGTGGCCGTAGAGGCTTTCCTCCAGCAGAAAATCGGATTCGCGCATATCTACCGCCTGATAGAGGAGGCTCTGCAGGCCATGCCGATGATTCAGAACCCCTCGCTGGCCGACTATGTGGCCGTAAACGACGCCACGCGCGCCTATACATCCTCGCTTATCGCCAAATAACTTCCCACCTCACCCCGACGAACAACCACGCATGGAAACATTCCTCATAAAAGCCGCCCAGCTGATTTGCGCTCTCTCGCTCCTGGTCATCATCCACGAGCTCGGCCACTTCATGTGGGCGCGCATCTTCAAAATCCGCGTCGAGAAATTCTATATCTTCTTCAACCCATGGTTCTCGCTGGCTAAATGGAAGCCTAAGAAGAGCGATACCGAATGGGGCATCGGCTGGCTGCCGCTCGGCGGCTACGTGAAGATTGCCGGAATGATCGACGAATCGATGGACACCGAGCAGCTCGCCTCCGAACCCAAACCCTGGGAGTTCCGCTCGAAACCCGCATGGCAACGGCTGCTGGTAATGACCGGCGGCGTGCTCAACAACTTCATCCTCGCCATAATAATCTACGCCGGAATAGCCTTCTGGTGGGGCGAGAAGACAATCCCCTTCCAGAATGCCTACGAAGGGATGGACTTCACCCCCGCGATGCAGGCTCTCGGATTCCGCAACGGCGACATTCTCCTTGCAGCCGACGGCCGAACGCTCGACTCGCGCGAGCGCTCGGTAGCCTTCAAGATGCTTGAAGCGAGGGAAGTGACCGTGCTTCGCAACCACCGCGACACCGTGACACTGCGCATGCCCGACGGCGCCATCCTCACCATCCCCGAGAACGACCCGCTCATGGCCATCCGCGTGCCTGTCTACGTAAAGCAGATCATGCCCGGCGAACCCGCCGCAGAGGCCGGGCTGCAGGTGGGCGACCGCATCATAGCCGTGGGCGATAGCGTCACCCCAGCCTTCACCGAGCTTTCGCCCGCGCTGGTGGCCTACAAGGGGCAGAAGACCGACCTTACCATAGTGCGCGGCAACGACACCATCCGCGTGACCGCCACTCCCACCGAGGCCGGCAAGCTCGGCTTCGGCCTGAAGACACCCGCCGAGATATTCGATGTGGAGATAACGGCCTACAACCCGCTGCAGGCCATCCCCGTGGGTGTGCGCAACGGCACCGAGATGCTCACCACCTACGTCGGCTCGCTCAAGCACCTCTTCACCAAGGAAGGCGCTGAGAGCATCGGCGGCTTCGGAGCCATCGGCAACCTCTTCCCCGCCGCGTGGGACTGGCGCACCTTCTGGGAGATGACCGCCTTCCTCTCGATTATCCTCGCATTCATGAACATCATACCCATCCCGGCCCTCGACGGCGGCCACGTGATGTTCCTGCTCTGGGAAGTCGTCACTCGCCGCAAGCCCTCCGACAAGGTGCTCGAATACGCCCAGATGGCCGGCATGTTCTTCCTTATCGCCCTACTCATCTACGCCAACTCCAACGATATTTACCGCTTCCTGATTAAATAATGGCTCAACCCAACTACCCCGTGCTGCGCCTCAAGCGCGGCAAAGAAGAGTCGCTCGACCGCTTCCACCCCTGGGTGTTCTCCGGAGCACTCGCCGACGGCACCATTCCGGAATCGCTCGAAGAGGGCGACGTAGTGGCCGTGCAGACCTCCGACGGCCGTACCATCGGTGTAGGCCACTTCCAGATCGGCAGCATCGCCGTGCGCATCCTCGATTTCGGACTCACCGACATCGGCGCCGACTTCTATCGCTCGCGTCTGGAGCAGGCGCTGGCCCTGCGCAAGGCTCTGCAGCTCGCACGCCCCGACAACGACGCCTACCGTCTGGTTCACGGCGAGGGGGATTTTCTCCCCGGCCTGGTGGTCGACATCTACGGCCCCACGGCAGTGCTCCAGGCCCATTCGCCCGGTATGCACTACGCCCGCCAGACCATAGCCGAGCAGATTGCCTCGCTCCCCGGCCTGGGCGTGCGCAACGTATACTATAAATCAGAGACAACCCTCCCCTACAAGGCTCATCTCGACCCGCAGAACACTTATCTCGTGGGCGGATTCGAGACCTCGGTAGCTTCGGAGAACTCCCTGAAATTCAACATCGACTGGCTCCGCGGCCAGAAGACGGGCTTCTTCCTCGACCAGCGCGACAACCGCTCGCTGCTGCGCCACTATTCGCGCGGCCGCCGGGTGCTCAACATGTTCTGCTACACGGGCGGCTTCTCCGTCTACGCCCTCAGCGGGGGCGCCGAAGCGGTCGATTCGGTCGACTCATCCGAGAAGGCCATCACGCTTACCGATGCCAACGTGGCCCTGAACTTCGGCGAATGCCCGCGCCACCGCTCGTTTGCCCGCGACGCCTTCAAGTTTCTCGACGATATGGACTCCGACGCCTACGACCTCATCGTGCTCGACCCGCCGGCCTTCGCCAAACACCGCAGCGCCCTGCGCAACGCCCTGCGCGGCTACCAGAAACTCAACGCCAAGGCTTTCGAGAAAATCGCCCCCGGCGGCATCCTCTTCACCTTCAGCTGTTCGCAGGCCGTAAGCCGCGAGCAGTTCCGCCTGGCCGTATTCTCGGCCGCGGCCCAGAGCCGCCGGCGCGTGCGCATCCTCCATCAGCTCACCCAGCCGGCCGACCATCCCGTGAACATCTACCATCCCGAGGGGGAATACCTCAAGGGCCTCGTGCTCTACGTGGAATAAACCCTCGGACCACCTCATACAAAACCGAATAAATGAAACACAAACTCATCGCCCTCGCCGCCCTCACGGCCTGCTCAATATCAGCCATGGCAAATCATACCGACCCCAACAACCCCTCGGGCAACGTAGTAGACCGCTTCGCCGACATAGAAGTGCTCCGCTATACCGTGCCCGGTTTCTCCGACCTCACCCTCGACCAGAAAAAATTCATATATTACCTCACCGAAGCAGCCCTGAGCGGCCGAGACATACTCTGGGACCAGAACGGACGCTACAACCTGCAGCTCCGCCAGCTCCTCGAGGCTATCTACAAAAACTACAGCGGCGACCGCAAAGCGGCCGACTTCCTCGCCTTCGAGACTTATCTCAAGCAGGTGGAATTCGGCAACGGTGCCTACCACCACTATTCGGCCGACAAATTCACGCCCGGATTCTCGCGCACATGGTTCGACGCGCAGGTAGCCGCGCTCGCCAAGGCCGACCCGAAGCTGACGGCGAAGCTCCAGGCCGCCATGCCCGACCTCGAAAAGCTGATTTTCGACCCCTCGTTCATGGCCAAGCGCGTAAATCAGGCCGAAGGCCAGGACCTCGTGCTCACCTCGGCCAACAATATGTATGAAGGCGTCACGCAGAAGGAGGTCGAGGACTACTTCAACGCCCTGAAGAATCCCGACGACCCCACACCCGTATCCTACGGTCTGAACACCAAGGTTGTAAAGCGCGACGGCAAGGTCGTGGAGCTTCCCTATAAAGTCGACGGCCTCTATTCCGACGCCATCGAGCGCATCGTGGAGAATCTGGAGAAGGCCCTCCCCTACGCAGAAACCGAAAAGCAGAAAAAATCCATCGAGGAGCTCATCGGCTTCTACCGCACCGGCTCGCTCAAGGCTTTCGACGACTACTCGATTCTCTGGGCCGAGGACACCACTCCTGTGGTCGACTTCATCAACGGCTTCATCGAGAGCTACGGCGACCCGCTGGGCATGACCGGCTCGTGGGAATCAATCGTCAACTACAAGAATCAGGCAGCCTCGCAGCGCACGGAGACGATTTCGGCCAACGCGCAGTGGTTCGAGGACCGCTCGCCCGTCGACCCACGTTTCCGCAAGCCCGTGGTCAAGGGCGTGAGCGCCAAGGTAATCAACGCCGCCATTCTCGCCGGCGACTCCTATCCCTCCACCCCCATCGGCATCAACCTGCCCAACTCCAACTGGATCCGCGCCGCCCACGGCTCCAAATCCGTGACTATCGAGAACATCACCCAGGCCTACGACGACGCCAGCCACGGCAACGGCTTCAACGAGGAATTCGTAATCGACCAGCCCACGCGCGACCTTCTCGACAAATACCTCTTCATAACCGACAATCTCCACACCGACCTCCACGAATGTCTCGGCCACGGCTCCGGCCGTCTGCTCCCCGGAGTTGACCCCGACGCCCTCAAAGCCCACGGCTCGACGCTCGAGGAGACGCGTGCCGACCTCTTCGCCCTCTACTATCTGGCCGACCCGCACCTTGTGGAGCTCGGTCTGCTCGACAATCCCGACGCCTACAAGGCCGAGTACTATAAATATATGCTCAACGGCCTGATGACCCAGCTGATGCGCATCGAACCCGGCAAGGACGTTGAGGAAGCCCACATGCGCAACCGCAAGCTCATCGCCGAATGGGTGCTCGAAAAAGGTGCCCCCGACCGCGTGGTCGAGATGGTGAAGCGCGACGGTAAGACCTACGTGCAGATCAACGACTACGCCCGTATGCGCGAGCTCTTCGGTCAGCTGCTCGGCGAAATCCAGCGCATAAAGAGCGAAGGCGACTACGAAGCGGGCGCACGCCTGGTCGAGCAGTACGCCGTGAAGGTCGATCCGACGCTCCACCGCGAAGTGCTCGACCGCTACGCCAAGCTCAATATCGCCCCTTACAAGGGCTTCGTCAACCCCGTCTACACCCCGGTTGTCGACGCCGACGGCAACATCACCGACATCAACGTGACCTTCACCGAAGGCTACCTCCCGCAGATGTTCCGCTACTCCGAATCCTACTCTCCGCTCACCAAATAACCACTGAATTTCAATAGAATACACACAGATATGGAAAACCTGTTCGATACCGTATCGGCCGACATCAAGAAGGCCATGCTCGCCCGCGACGCCGTTCGCCTCGAATCGCTCCGCGGCATTAAGAAAGAATTTCTCGAAGCCAAGACCGCCAAAGGCTCCGACGGCACCCTCTCCGACGACCGCGCCATTCAGATTCTATCCAAGATGGTGAAGCAGCGCCGCGAAAGCGCCGAAATCTACACACAGCAGAACCGTCCCGAACTTGCCGAGGCCGAACTCGCCCAGGCAGCCGTAATCGAGGAATATATGCCCAAGCAGCTCTCCCCCGAAGAACTCGACGCCGCCCTCCGCGAGATTATAGCCCGCGTGGGCGCCACTTCGCCCAAGAAGATGGGCAAGGTGATGGGCGTGGCTTCGAAAGAACTCGCCGGCAAAGCCGAAGGCCGCGCCATCTCCGCAGCCGTCAAGGCTCTACTCTCCTGATTCCGCAATCACAACCCACTGATATGCAGGATGCACCCCTACATACTCCGCTCACCACGGGCGCCACGCCACACGCAAGTGTGCCGTCGGCGCCCGTGGGGCGTTTCGCCCCGTCGCCTTCAGGGCGCATGCACCTGGGCAACGTCTACACCGCCGTAATGTCGTGGCTCTCAGCCCGCAGCCGAGGCGGCCGCTGGATTCTGCGCATTGAAGACCTCGACCCCCAGCGCTCAAAGCCGGAATACACCCGCCTGATTGAGGACGACCTACGCTGGCTCGGCCTTGAATGGGACGAGGGTGGCACCGACGGCCGCAGCTCCCGCGGCCCCTACCTCCAGAGTCTGCGCCACGACCTCTATGCCGACGCCCTGCGCCGCCTCGAAGAGAAAGGGCTGACCTACAGATGCATCTGCCGCCGCGCCAACATTCTCGCCACCCAGGCGCCCCACGAGTCGGACGGCCGCGTAATCTATAAGGGTACCTGCCGTCCGCCGCGCCTCGGAGGAACCGCCGAAATCCCCGCCGACCGTCCCGCCGCCACGCGGCTCTTCGTTCCCGACCGCACCATCTCGTTCACCGACCGCATCTGCGGCCCGCAGAGCGTGAACCTCGCCACCCACTGCGGCGACTTCATCCTCCGCCGTGCCGACGGCGCCTGGGCCTATCAGCTCGCCGTAGTAGTCGACGATGCGCTGATGGGCGTCACGGAAGTAGTGCGCGGCAACGACCTACTGCTCTCCACAGCCCAGCAGATCTACCTCTACCGTCTCCTGGGCTTTCCCGTGCCCGAATTCGCCCACCTGCCCCTGCTCTGCAACGCCGCCGGGCAGCGTCTCTCCAAGCGCGACGGCGCCATGGCCATGGATGCCCTCCGCGCCATCCATACGCCCCAGTCTCTTCTAGGCCATATCGCCCACCTCGCGGGCCTGCTCCCCGCTCCTACCCCCATCTCTCTTACCGACCTACTCGCTGTTGCTCGCGCCTCCGCCCATCCGCTCTTCCGCTAAAACTCCACTGCCAATGTCCAACGCCGCCACGTCGCGTGAGGGTATTGCGGAACAGCAATTTCCGCCCACATTGTAGGGACGCACGGCTCGTGCGTCCGCGCAACAGGCTGAATTTCAGACGTAACACTCGGACGCACAGACCGTGCGTCCCGACCTTCCGGTGGACCTGCAACAGTCTCTCTGCCCCCGCCGCTCGGCGGGGGCGTATCCGGATGGCAGGGCGGCTTACTTTAGCTTATCCTTAAGCTCTGATTTCAAAGGGATTATATTACCGAAAATCACGACACCAGACACTACCGAGGGCTGGTCGTCGCCTATTATGAGATGCGCGTCGAAGGTCGAGAAAAAAACGTAATCTGTAACATCTGTCTGAATCAGTTTGTCTAAAATCGACGGTCCGAGCAGCATTGTCAGCCCGCTAAGCGCCTGGCGTCCAATTGAATTGCTCTCATCGTCCATATTGTCGACAATAGCCTCATTAAGGCGCTCGACAAGAAACGTATTCAGCTCATCCTTAACCTCTTGCTTCGACGGATTTTTCAACGCCGCCACAACGAAGATGGCAATTATCGCCAACCATATAATCACCTTTTTCGAGCCCGATTTGCGGGGCCTGCAGCCCGAAGTATGCAGCCGGCGATCCGTCTCAACCTGCTGCATATCTACCTTTTCAACCGGCGTAGCGGGTTTTGCGGTTTCATCGGAAACCGCACCTTCGCGCTTGCGCTGTTCTTCAATAGCCTTACGATAAGATTCGAGCGACATAATATTAATGGGAATTATCCCGATAACTACCCTTCCAGATTTGATATTTTCGTAATTCTACTTATCTCCGATATTCGCAAAGATAGCCTTTTTTGTTTATTACGATAAATCAAATCGGCAAAAAGAGAATTTTATAAAGTATGATTAACAAAATTGAGGTAGGAATTCTGCCCTACCATTATCCGTCATACTTTTTCAGGCGGAAAGACACTGCATATGTTAAAAATATGCGCGTTAACAATATTTAACCGAATGGGGGGGTAATTAGTGACACTTTCCTTAATTTTGCACACTTTTCGATTCAAAAAAGATGAAAACAGGCGTCCAAATGCCCGTATCAACACATCCAATAGGCTGTTTTATCGCCATTTAAGGGTTTTACAGACATTTTCATCCTTTAACAACTGGTCGTGGCCACCATCCGGCCATCGGAATCTATTGTTGCCACAATTTCGACATTTAATTAACACATTATACGCGCTGCAAAATTATAATTACATAAACTGATCATGAGAAAACACTACCTCTTCACTTTAGGGGCAATGATTGCATGCTCGGCCCTTTCGACTCAGGCCCGCAGCCCCTATCTCAACTACGATCCATCCGACAAGACGTGGGACATGCACTGGGACGGTTCTCAGCTCGTTCAAGCCACCACGGCAAAGGCATCCGACTGGATGGCCGACCTGCCCGACAACATGTTTGTGGCCCACGTATCTATCCCCGGCACACACAACACCATGACCGGCGGCGATGACCCCTGGGTAAGCGCATCCGGTCCCGGCTGCTCTACCACGCAGGTGGCCGACCTCGACGAGCAGCTGCGCCGCGGCATCCGCGCTCTCGACCTGCGTCCGGGCCTCTACAACGCCGGCGACAGCGACAATCCCAACTGGCAGCTGCGATGCAACCACGGCGCCGACGTAACCAAAACACTGGTTTCCACGGCCATGACCAAGATGGTCAACTACCTCAACGCTCACCCCAAGGAGTTCCTCGTACTCCACCTCTTCCGCGGCAACGTCTACTCCCAGCGCCCAGACAATGTGGCCCAGGCACTTATCTGCTACTACGACGACGCATCCAAGAAGCGTCTCAACTCAATGATGAACGACGTCTTCAACAAGGGCAACGTCAACGCCAAGGTGATTGAATACCGCCCGAACCTCACCGTAGGCGAATGCCGAGGCAAAATCATAATTCTTCGCCGCGACCGCATCGACTTCGTCAACCTCCCCAAGGCCGGTTATATGACCAACTGGACAACCGAATTCAATGCCCAGAACCCCGGCAAGGTCTACAACGCATCCGACCGCATCCTCGCCACCGATCTCCATATGCAGGACCTTTCGGAAGGAGGCGACGACGTGCTCTACGACCAGAAGATACCCCAGGCACGCGCGCTCATGCAGTGGGCGCAGACCCAGCCTGAGCCAAACGCACAGTACAACCTCACCAAATCCTATGTTGCTCCCTGGGTGATGAACTTCACCTCGATTGAGAACTCCGGAACGAGCTCGCGCGTCGACGACAACACCAACGGCTACAAAGGTGGCTCTTCGGTGATGAACCCTAACGTCTGCCAGTATCTCGACGAGCACATGGGCGAAGGCCCGCTCGGCATCTTCCTTTCCGACAACGTACTCCGAGGTGTGACCAAAAACCATCAGTATACCACCATGGACGAAAAACACTATGAAGTATACGGCGCCGACCTCGTCTACAAGATTATCCAGAACAACTTCGCCGGCACAAACCCGCCCGTTAAGCGCTTCGCCCTCGACCCCGACATCAACTGGAACCAGAAGTTCACCAATCCCTACGAAGGCCAGATTGTATACTTCCGTCACATAAAGACCGGAAAATGGCTCTGCGGCGGCAACGGCTACGGCTCGCGCATGTCGCTCGACGACTTCGGTTACCCCTTCACCATATCGCTCGACAAAACCAGCGGCTACTCGCAGGTGAGCATCCACAACATGAGCACTTGCCTCGGCTGGGGCATCAACGGCGAGACCGACAAGCTTTTTGTTGACCGCACCAACAAACTCAACTTCAAACTCAACTCCGGCACGCAGCCCGGCTCCGTAGTGTTCAACTTCTTCCAGGACACCAACGGCAACAACCTCGGCACCTCGATGGCCGCCACCGTGGAATCGCTTACCAACAGCCCCTATTGGGACAACCTCTCCTACACCGTGGAGGCACGTCCCTACGAATTCGGCAACATCGACCAGGAGTTTGAGATCGTAACCCGCGCGCAGCGCCTCAAAGAAATCACCTATACCGGCGTGGCCAACGACATCAACGGCGCCAACCAGTCGCGCCCCATGGACGCAACTTTCCTCGTGCCCTGCTACTCCTTCGGCAACGGCTGGAACGGCGTAGACCAGAACAAATGGACTTTCTCGCCCACTACCTATTATGGTTCATATCCTGAGAGTAGCGGTCAGCTCGAGGGATCTCATATCAAACAGATCAACTATACAGACGGGGGCGCTTATCTCACAGTCTGGAACCATCAACAGAATGATCTTGTAGTGAACAGCGGAAAAAGATCATTTTGGACTCTTTCCAAAACCATATCAAGCCTACCTAATGGCAAATATAAAGTGACATTCCAGGCACTGGCCAACAACAACGAATACGTCAAATACAACATCGGAGGCAAAACCGGCACAGTTCATCGGTTTGCACAAACCGAAGAAACGGCCGATGGCGGCTCCGAAACCTACCTGAAAGGCATCGGACAGCGATTCAAAAACGGAGAAGGCCTGGTTGAACTCAACGATGTGACAGTTTCAGGAGGTTCCTTATCTTTGACTTTCTCTATGCAGGAAAGCAAGCGCAAGCCCACTTCCTTCTATCTCGACAACGTTCACCTTACCTACCTCGGGCCGGCCAACAACCCCAAGACCACTGTAAACCTCACCTTCCCCGAGCACTGGAACACGATGATTCTCCCCTTCGCCGTAAGCGAATCCGACCTTAACGCAGCCCTCGGCACCGACCGCGGCAATATCCACATTTACCGGGCAACCGGCCTCGAAACAACCGGCAAAGTGCTCCAGGAGAACCAGAATCAGCTCTACGAATACCACCTGGTGCAGCGCAGCCAGTCGGTCAACACACTTGCTGCCAACACGCCCTACATCGTGGAAAACACCAACTACGACGAAGTTATCCCCCACGTAACCTCGAAGAAAGCCCCCGCACGCCGCGCTGCCGACGCATCCGCGAAAGTCTACACCTTCACCGGCTACCCCGTCCACACGCGCTCCACCTACGTTGACGACAGCAACACCCTCACCGGCGTGCTCGCCGACAACCATACCGTAGGCGAAGGCCACTACACGCTGAAGACCACCAACTTCCAGCTCTTCGACCGCCTCAGTGGCAACAGCACCGCCGGAGTAGATAAATTCCGCGCCTACGTCCACCCCGGCGCCACCGACGCCATCCACCCGATGATTCTCTTCAACGACATCGAAAACGTGCTCACCGGCGTTGAGGACGTAGCCGCCGAAGAAGAAGCCGCCGACCTCCCCGTCGACGTCTACAACGCCTCCGGCATGCTCCTACGCAGCAACGCCCCCAAAGCCGAAGCCCTCGAAGGCCTCGCCCGCGGCGTCTACATCCTGCACTCGCAGGCAGCCACCGAGAAAGTGCTCGTGCGATGAACTCTCCGCGCCCGGGCAGCCCGGACGCAACCCACATAACACCGAAAAAAATCATTTTAGGCAATAGATAAAGATACAAGTATCTAACCCGAGCGGGGAGCGAGCCGTGATGGCCCGTTCCCCGCAAACTTTTATCGATCCTATGGAAGCCTGTTCTGCCATCGTGCTCCATAGCGGGGCGTCGGATTTGGTCTGAAAGGGAGACATTAGGAATCGAATTTAGCAGAGAGAATGGTGATATTGGAGAATATTGCTAAATTTGCTATCGTATTATGCAACTGGTCAAGATATTGAAAATAATCAGATCAGGATAATATAAAATATTTTTGAGCAGTTAAGTAACTGGTCAAAATTATTTTAATATTTCCGGGAGGAAAATTTTCAGGAGATTTTTCTCAATAAAGAAGGAGTGTAGATGTCTACACGACTGATGAAGAGAGGAAAAGATACGAAAATTTTACCGCGGAAATGTTGAAATAATTAGATTGGGAAAGTATAAAATAATTTTGAACAGTTACTTACTTAAATAATTATAGATACATGAGCGTCATAGATATCATATTGAGCGTGTTGGTAGGCCTTATATATGCGAAATGGATTGCGCTGATTGTCTTGTTGCCGTTTATGGCTATCGACGGGCATAACCGCAGCAGGTCGACGGGGCTGAAGTTGCTTTCTGCGCCATATCTTATCGTAAACAGGCTGACAAGGGGCGGATGGATGCGCTACGCTCTATATCAGGTTGGGCTGCTGCCGTCGGTCGGATTGCGAATGTGGATATACCGCTGTCTCGGAGCGAGAATAGGGAAGTATGCAATCGTTCATTTCCGCACGGAAATCCGCGAGCCGAACCGTCTGACCATCGGGCGCGGAAGCATCATCGGCGACAATGCGCTTCTTGACGCAAGAAATGGGCTGACGCTGGGCAATAACGTAAATCTGTCGAGCAATGTGTCGATCTATACGCTTCAGCACGACCATCGTGATCCGGAGTTCGGATGCTATGAAAACCAACCCGAAAAAAAGCTTTCGGTGGAAGTAGACGACAGGGCTTGGATCGGATCTAACGTAACCGTTTTGCCCGGGGTCCATATAGGGGAAGGGGCGGTATGCTGTGCCGGATGTGTGGTTACTAAGGATGTGGAGCCATATGCTATTGTGGCCGGCATACCGGCCCGGAAGGTTGGCGAGCGCACCCGCGATTTGACTTATGAACTCCGCGAGCGTTCATGCGCCTTCTATTGAGTCGCGATAGAACGTGATAGAATTTGAAAAAATCATAATAAAGGAACTGATTTTGCGTTATATTGTTGTTCAGGGTGGCTGCACGACTCATGCAGCCATTGTTGCCGTATCACTGCATTCCTGAGCCGCCTGTCATCAGAAATTGCCAAAAAATACTCGACATCACATGAAAACTACGGCCAAAGCTCTTCTTTTTGCAGCTCTAACTCTTATATTCACTGCTTGTTCGTCAAAGAAGTCCTCACTGACCTATTTCGAGGATCTGAAAGCCACCGACGGGGTTGTCGACGTGCAGCCTTACACTCCGGTAATCCAGCCCGACGACGAACTTTTCATCTCCGTAAGCTCAACGATTCCAGCCGCCACGGCCGCCTACAATCTCAACGTCAGCAATCCCGCCTCGGGCAACGAGATGGGCAAGACGACCTCTCCTCAACACATAACGTATCTGGTAAACTCGGCCGGCGACATCACTATGCCGGTGCTCGGTAAGATTCACGTGGCCGGTCTCACTACCGCACAACTGACCGACGAGCTGACCCGCATGATTTCGAAGGACGTGACCGACCCCGTAGTGACGGTGCGCCTGCGCAATTTCTCGGTAAACGTGATGGGCGAGGTCAACAGTCCGGGAATCAAGGGCGTGGGCGGCGAGCGCTGCTCGATTCTCGACGCCATCGCTGCCGCGGGCGACTTGACGCCCTACGGCAACCGCAACGACGTGCTCCTGATTCGCGAGAACAACGGCAAGCGCGAGTATCACCGACTGAACCTCAACGACGCCTCGCTGCTCTCGTCGCCCTATTTCTATCTTCAGCAGAACGACGTGGTGTTGGTGACACCTAACGAGATTCGTCAGGACAACGCGAAATACAATCAGTTCAACAGCTACAAGCTTTCGGTGATTTCCACAATAGTAAGCGGCTGCTCGATCATCGCTTCGCTCATAATCGCACTCACCGTAAAATAATTCCGACACTGATATGGCTACTGAAAATTCCGCAAAATCTCTCGGCAATCTTGCCATCAACTGGAAGAAAGTTTTCGCCCAGTGCGTTGCCCACTGGTGGTGGTTCGCTATCTCGGTGTGTGTATTCGTCGGCCTTGCATTCACCTACACGAAAATCAAGAACCAGTATTTCCTTACCACCTCGAGTATCCTTGTGGCCGACGATGCGAGCGTAAAGAAATCGGGAGTTCTGTCGCTGGCCAAGAGCTTCGACCTCGGAGGCGCTCTTGGCGGTACGTCGTCGGTATACAACGAGATGAGCGTGCTGGGCTCCTACAGCGTGATGCGCAGCACTGTAAAAGATCTCGGCCTTAACGAAATATACGAAGGACGGAAATACCTGATAAAGAAGATTCCCTACTCGCCGGAGAACACTCCCGTAAGAGTCTCGTGCGCCCCCGAAATTCCCGATACGCTTTTCAGCGCCATCGTATTCAAAGTGAAGATAGGGAAGGACGGGCTTGCCTCGGTAAATGCGAAAGTCGGGAAGAAAAATATTGCTGATGTGAAGGGGAAACAGCTCCCCGTCAACCTGCATACCACATGGGGCGATTTCACGCTCGAGCCGACCGCATATCTGCCCAAAGGGAAGAACACCAACCTGACCATAACCTATCTGGGATACGGAACGGCTGCTGAACTTTATCAGAAGCTCATCACGACTGCCATGCCCAACCGAAAGTCAGACCTGCTGACGCTCAGCTACGTGACGACATCGCCGTTTTTCGGCGTAAAGGTACTCGACGACGTTATCAAGAACTACAACCTCACCGGCATAAACCAGCAACGCACCACGTCGAACCGCACCCTGCGCTTTCTCAACCAGTCGCTCGACTCGCTGACTGCCAATCTCACCACACTGGAGATTCAGCTCGAAGGCTATAAGCGCAGCCTGAAGGTGGCCGACGTGGAGGCCTCGGCCAAATTCGCAATCGCCCGTCAGCAGGGACTGAAAGAAACACTCATCCAGGCAGAAACGGAGATGGACGTAATGAGGCTCGTAAAATCGTTCATCACCAATCCGGAAAACAACAACTCGCTGATTCCCGCCGTAAGCGGCGGCCCGGAGGCTGACGCAATTGCCGCGTACAACCAGACAGTGCTCGAGCGCATGAAACTGGAATCCACGGCCAAGCAGAGCAACGCCGCCCTGCGTCTGATCGACGAGCAGCTCGCCACGATGCGCGCCCATATCAACTCCTCGGTCGACAAGGCCATGCAGACCGCCCAGCTGCGCCTCAACGAACTTCGACAGCAGGCCGGCCAGGCCAACGCCGTAATCGGCGAAATGCCCGCCACGGAGCGCGAGTATATTGCCATGAAGCGCCGCCAGGAAGTGGAGGAGCAGCTTTACCTCTACCTGCTCAAGCAGCAGCACGAAACGGCGATGAGCCTTGCCAACGTCCAGCCGCGCGGCGTGGTGATTGACGCCCCCCATGTGATTACCGAGCCGCTTGGCATTTCCAACCGCAATGCCCTGCTCATAGCATTCTTTTTCGGAATGCTTCTACCCTTCGGGTTCTTTACGATTAAAGACCGCATCCGCAACACTTCCGAAGCAGCGTCTGCTAACGCCTGATTGCGGCCACCCACACGCCTCTGCTGAATGTATTACCTGATATACATATTCGCTTTTTTTGCCGTCGTCGGGTTCTTCAACTATCACCAGATGCTGAGCGATCAGGTCGTAAAAGCGATCTTTTATGCCGTCTCGCTCGTTGCGCTGGTGCTTGCCGTGACCGACAGCCGCTCGAAGATAGCGAGGACGGGGTATCCGGCCGAAGCCTACTGGACGCTCATGGGGATGATATGCCTCTCGCCAGTAATGGCTGGCATATTCCATGGCCAGGACCTCGTCAGTTCGGTAATTACGACTCTCCCGATGTTTTTTGCATACAGTTGGTTCTACATTCTTCTGAAGTTCGAACTGCCGGAGAGGAAAATTCTTTTGGTAATGGCTGTGGGATGCGCGCTCGCCATCCCTGTCTACCTGATGAATTTCCGTGCATTCCCGGGAGCGGCATTCGGAGAACTTCCCAACGGCGGCTCGCGCGGCATTCCTCGAATCGTCGTGACGTTTATCGAGCTCTTCCCGCTGCTGCTGTTCTACGCCATCAACAAATGGTCGCTCTCGCGCAAATGGTGGTGGATTTTGGTGATGGCTGTATGTGTTGTAATGATTGTGGTGAGTGTAATCAGGCAGGTTATTTTCGTGTCGGCTCTGCTCGCAGGAATATTTCTGTTCAGGGTGATGAACTGGAAACAGCGCCTCATTTTTCTTCTGCCGATTGCGGTTGCTATAGCCATCATAGCCCCGCGACTTTCGATTTTCCAGGCTATCGACGACCTTAACGAACTTCAGGCGGACAGTAACAGCGAAAGTTCGGAAGACATCCGAATCCAGGCCTGGCGCTTCTATACCTACGAGTACAACCCCAACATCGGCACGATGATTCTGGGCAACGGCATCCCTGCCCTCGACAAGACCCGCTACGGAATAGAATACTCGACTGCCACGGCCGCCTCGAAATGCTATGAGGGCGACGTGGGCTGGGCCGGATTTTTCTTCTACTTCGGGCTTATAGCCACAGTAGCACTCTTCATGCTTATGTGGAAAACTCTCACCCACCGCAAGCCGCCCGAGAGAGAGTATCTCAACTACTGGATTCTGTTTATAATGATTACCGCCGTGGCATCAGGCCCGATTCTGTATACGTTTCAGATATTCAATGTCGTCACAGCATTATATTTAGCATATGCCCCGGCCGCTGAAAGCGGTTTACCGCGCTTCGCTGGCGCTCCACGCCGCAACAACACGCTTGCAGAAAATCCTCAACCACCCTTTCCGGCATAAAGGCCACTGATTTGCCCATGATACCCAAGATAATTCACTACTGCTGGCTGAGCGACGACCCGTTTCCTCCCAAGATACAGCGCTGCATTGATTCCTGGAAAAAGGCACTTCCAGACTATGAACTGCGTCTGTGGAATTTCGAGCGTCTGGGCGGCAACTGTCCCGACTGGGTACGCGAGGCGTTCGACAACCGCCAGTATGCCTTCGCGGCCGACTGGGTGCGCGCCTACGCGCTTTATACCGAGGGTGGCATCTACATGGACTCCGATGTGGAGGTGCTCCGCAATTTCGATGATTTCCTTCATCTGCCTTATTTCGTGTGCCGCGAGTCGGGCGGATGGTCGGTGGAGGCCGCCTGCATGGGGGCCGGGAAGGGGCATCCGCTTTTTGCCGAAGTGCTCCGCCACTACGACGGCCGCCATTTCGTGCGCCCCGACGGCTCGTTCGACCGCCTCACCATGCCCGAAATCTTCACTGAGATAATCGACCGCAATTTCTTGCTCGTCGACATTCCCGACATCTCGCAATTCGATCCGGCGTCCGAAAAAATCTGCGTGTTGCCCTCCGAATATTTCTCACCCCTTCACACCGTGACGCTACAACTTAACGTCACTCCACGTACGGTGGCCATCCATCATTTTGCCGGGAGCTGGATGCCCCGCAGCTGGCGCATGAAAAAATCGTTGCAGCGCCTTCTGGGAGCCAGGGCCACCCGCACAATCCAGAAGCTGAAAGCCGCAGTTACGGGCACACGGTAAAAGGGCGCCGATTCATACAATTCACCAAAACACCGGTGCAACCAAATGAAAAAACTTTATCTTCTGTTATACTACGGATTCGCCACCCATCTTCCAGGCTCGTATATGCCCGTGGTCGGCCGCATGTCGAACGCCATAAGGGTGTTTTGCGCAAAACGTATTTTCAAGAAATGCGGCAAAATCTCCACCATCGACCGCCATGCATACTTCGGCAATGGCTCGGAGATTGAAATAGGTGACTACAGCGGCATCGGCGAGAATTGCGTCGTTCCTCACAACACCCGCATAGGCCGCTACGTCATGATGGCTCCCGAAGTCCATATAGTTGCCAACAACCACAATTTCGCAGACACAAGCATCCCGATGTGTTTTCAGGAGCCGGAGCAGACACATCTGCCCACAACCATCGGCGACGACTGCTGGATAGGCGTCCGCAGCATCCTTACCCCGGGTCACACCATCGGCCAGGGAAGTATCATCGCCGCCGGATCGGTTGTTACACACGATGTGCAACCCTATACTATCGTAGGAGGCAACCCGGCAAAACCCATACGAAGCCGCTTTGGCCGTTAGAAAGTATTTTGCTACCTTTGTAAACCATGAAACACATCGCATTTGTCACACAATCCTACAAAGCTGATTTCGACGAGTGCCGGCTGCTATGCGAAAGCATCGACAGATTTGCCCCTGATATCGACCACTTCATTTTCGTGAACGACGAAGACGAGGCTATGTTCGCACCGCTTTGCTACGGCCGTCACCGCGTGGCTCGCAAAGGTACGCTTCTGCCGCGCGGCTTTGTGCGTGTGCCATGGAAAATCGCCGGCCACCACTTCCACATCAGCCCGTTTACACTTCCGGTGCGCGAATGGATTGTGCAGCAGATCTGCAAGCTTGCCGTATTCGAGCATATCGGCCGGGAATACGATGCCGTGTTTCATATAGACTCTGAGATAGCGTTCATGCGCCCGTTCGACATCGGCAGATGGGTACACCCAGATGGCCGATGCATGATGTATCGCGTCGACAATACCGGCGAGCCGAGCCACGACGAATATTGCGATGCCGCGGAGAAACTGCTCCCGATAGAAAAAGGCGCTGCGGAAACAAGGCGCTACAACTATATGTGTCAGCCTACATGTTTCGAGCGCGAAAACCTCACGGCCATGCTTACCGACATCTCCCGTCGCGCGCCGTTCAGAAACTGGAAACTCGCGCTGGCCAACACATACCGCTTCAGCGAATACTACCTTTACGACATCTACACCGACCGGGTGCTGGGCGGCCGCAACCACTTCCACATCGCAGAGCGTCCGTTTCCGGTTGTCGACATCTCGCTTTTCCGTGATTCGGCAAGTCTCGGGCAGGCAATCGGCAGGGCGATGGAGCAGCCGGAGGTGGAAGGCGTATGTCTGCAGAAACGCGACCGCAAAAATCTTTCCGACACCTATCTCCAGTTCTCCGAAATAGAAGCTACCGTAAAGCGACTCTGGAATGGCCAAACTGATTGACAGGCACATCGCCTCCCAGGTGCTGTTCCTTGGAGTATCCAAAAAGACCAAGGGCGGCATGACGTCGGTACTGGTGAGCTACGACCGCCATATCGACGGCATGCGGTTCATACCGACATGGCGTCTCGGACCGAAGGCGGTAAAGGCCTTCTATATGCTTCAGGCTATGGTGCGCACGGCGCTCCTACTGCTGCTGGACCGGCGTATAAGGATCGTACACATCCATGGGGCGGCCAACGCGTCGTTCAGCCGTTGCCGCATTTTCATCGGTATGGCCAGGCGTTTCGGTAAGAAGGTAATCCTTCATGAGCATGCCGCGGATTTCAAGGAATTCTACGAAGCATCCGCCGATAAGCAGTCCATAATATCTACCCTCCGAAGTGTCGACCTGCTTATAGCCCTTTCGGAATCATGGAAACAGTATTTTGCTTCCATCGGGATGCCGCCCGGGAAAATCGAGGTGCTGAAAAATCCTGTGGCCCCCGGGCAAAGCGAAAACGCAAAGACAGCCCACCACCCTCTTAGGGTGCTTTATCTCGGAGAAATCAGCCGGCGAAAGGGAGCCTCCGATTTGCTGACGGCCCTCGCATCCGACAAAGAGTATTTCGACGGCAGAATCGAGGTGCGTTTCGGAGGCAATGAAGTCGATGGCGACATACGCTCCGAAATCGAGGCTAAAGGCCTGCAGAACATCGCTTCATATATGGGATGGGTATCGGGCAGCGCCAAAACCGAGGCTCTGGAATGGGCCGACATCTATATACTTCCATCCTACAACGAAGGGCTTCCCATAGCCATCCTCGAGGCTATGGCAAGCGGCATGCCGGTAATTACCACGCCCGTAGGCGGTATACCCGAGCTCGTGCGCGACGGAATGAACGGCACTCTCATTCCCCCGGGACGTCCCGACTGCATAGCCGATGCCATCAGATGGTACATCTCTAACCCGCAGCAGGTGGAAATCCGCGGGCAGAGGGCTCTTGCGGACGTCAGTCTATACTTTCCTGAAAAGGTTTTCGGCCATCTCGCCAAGTTATACACCCCACTGCTGTCCCAACCGGCTGCGCATACCAAAGGCTGACACTTGAAATGGAAAAGATACGGATTCTGAACATCGATGTGCTCGATACTACTCGCGATGAGCTCCTTGCTTCGCTGCGCGACGGAGTGCTTGTCACACCCAATATCGATCATCTCGTAAAACTCCAGACCGACCGCGACTTCTACGACGTATATCGCGCCGCCGAATGGGTGGTATGCGATTCGCGAGTGCTGCAGCTGTGCTCGCGGCTTACCGACAGGCCGTTCCGCGAGGCCATTCCGGGAAGCAGTTTCTTTACATCCTATTATGAATACCACCGCGACGATCCGGACTGCCGCATTTTCCTGCTCGGTGCAGCCGAAGGCGTCGCTCAGGAGGCCATGCGCCGAATCAACGCCCGAATGAAGCGCAACATAGTGGTCGGCGCACTCTCGCCGAGCTATGGTTTTGAAAACAATGAGGAAGAGAACCGCCACATAGCCCGCTCCATAAATGAAAGCGGAGCTACAGTCGTCCTCGTAGGTGTAGGTGCTCCCAAACAGGAAAAATGGATAATGGCCCATCGGCACGAAATGCCGTCGGTACGTCTGTGGATGGCTCTCGGCGCTACCATCGATTTCGAGGCTGGCAACATAAAGCGCGCGCCGATATGGATGCGGCGTCTGGCGCTGGAATGGCTATACAGAATAATTCAGGAGCCGAAGCGCATGGCGCGCAGGTATCTGGTCGACGATCCGGTATTTTTCAGGCACTTCCTGCGGCAGCTCAGGGGGAAATACAGCGACCCTTTTGCCGGCGGGTTATGATTTGACTTCAGCTGGCGGCTTCGGAGGAGTCGATGGCGGCGGAGATGCGGCTGAATATGGCGTCGACATCGCCCTGACCGTCGATGCGGCGGTATTTTCCCTCCTTCATGTAGTAGTCGCGCAGAGGGGTGGTCGACTCGTGGTAAACTTTCAGTCGATTTTTGATGGTTTCGGGATTGTCGTCGGCACGGCCTGTCTGCTCGCCGCGGCGAATCATGCGCACCATAAGCTCGTCCTCGGGCACCTCAAGTCCGATTACGTGATGCAGTTTCTGGCCGCGGCGCTCGAAAAAGCGCTTCAGCGCATCGGCCTGAGGCACCGTGCGCGGGAAGCCGTCGAGAATCACGCCATCCTTTGCCTTGGGCTCGTTGTCGAGAATTTCCTCGAGAATGCGAATCATCAGCGAGTCAGGAATGAGCTGTCCCTGCTTGATGTAGGTGTTGGCAATCTGCCCGATGGGGGTTTTGCGGGCAATATGGTCGCGGAGCACTTCGCCGGTCGAGATATGGTGAAGCCCGTATTTTTTTATCAGTTTTTCGCTTTGAGTGCCTTTCCCGCTACCGGGGGCACCGAATATCACAACGTTCATTCTATTAGCTGTCAGTTTGTTGGTTGTCGCAGAGCATACCGGAATCCCCCGGTCGTATCGCTCGCGCACCGTCGGGGGGATGTAAGATGGTGGCTGTCAGGTCCGGGATGCTTTGCCGTCGGAATGAGAGATGTGCCTGTCAGTCGGCGGTCTCCTTCAGAACGTATATATCCTTCAGATTGCGTGCCAGACCGTCCAGGTCGAGGCCGAATCCGATGATGAATTTAGGCGGAATGGCGAACCCGACATAATCGGGCTTCACGTCGCACTGCAGGCTCTCCGGTTTGAAAAGCAGCGTGGCGATTTTCACCTCCGAGGGGTTCTTGGCCGAAATTGTCTCCACGAGCCGCTCTATGGTCTGGCCGGTGTCTACGATATCCTCCACAAGAATCACTGGGCGCCCGGCTACGTCGGCCGTAAGCCCCATCACCTCCTTCACCGTTCCGGTCGACGAGGTTCCCTCGTAGCTCTTCAGGCGGATAAACGCTATTTCGGCATCGGTATCGATGTTCAGAAAAAGCTCGGAGGCAAACGGAAACGCGCCGTTGAGCACGCATACCAGCAGCGGGCGGCGTCCCTTGAATTCGGCCGTAATCTCCTTTGCCAGTTCCTCGATACGCTTCTGGATCTTCTCACGTTCAATGTAGGGCTCGAAAGTGAGCCCGTTGTATGTCACTTGTTTCATCGGGCAAAAATAGTTACGCAAAATTACACAATGTTTTCCATCTACAGGCAATCCCCGCCCAAATATTTTCTTTTTTTGCCATCCCCGCCACCAATCCGGCCCGAAAAATCCCTATCTTTGTAATCATAAGCATATGATTTCAATTGATGCCGACGGCTCATGAAAATCTGATTGAAACAAACCTTTAGGCATAATGGCAAAAGACATCCAGTTTATCATATACAATCTCCCCGACAATGCCGGAGCGGTTCAGGCCTATGTTGAAAATGAAACCCTATGGCTTACCCAAAAAGCCATGGCTGAGCTTTTTGGCGTAGGAATTCCTGCCATAAACAAGCATCTGGCCAATATCTATGAAGAGGAAGAGCTTGATGCAGACGCAACTATTTCCAAAATGGAAATAGTTCAACAGGAAGGTACCAGACGGGTTAAACGCGAACAGATATTTTATTCCCTCGATGCCATTATAAGTGTCGGGTACCGCGTCAACAGCCGACGCGCCACGATGTTCCGCCAATGGGCCACGCGCGTTCTCAACGAGTTTATACGCAAAGGATTCGTACTCGACGACGAACGCCTCAAGCAGGGTAACGCCGCGTTCGGTCAGGACTACTTCCGCGAACTCCTTGAGCGCGTCCGCTCCATCCGCGCAAGCGAACGCCGCATATGGCAGCAAATCACCGATATATACGCCGAATGTAGCATCGACTACGACCGTCTCGCCCCGACAACCAGAGATTTTTATGCCATGGTGCAGAACCGATTCCATTATGCCATCACCGGCCATACCGCGGCCGAAATAATCCATGCCGGAGCCGACCATACCAAACCTCATATGGGCCTGACTACGTGGAAATATGCTCCCAGAGGCCGCATTCTGAAATCCGATGTTTCCGTCGCGAAAAATTATCTTTCCGAAAAAGAAATCCGTTCGCTCGAACGTACTGTCACATCCTATTTCGACTATATCGAAGGCCAGATTGAGCGCGGCAATGTTTTCAATATGGACCAGTTTGCGGCAAGCGTCGACAAATTCCTGACATTCAATGATTTTAAGACTCTTCCCGACCGGGGAAAAGTCTCTGCCGCCGAGGCAAAAGCCAAAGCAGAAACCGAATACGACCTTTTCAATCCTACTCAGCGCATTGAGTCGGACTTCGACAGGGAAATCTGCGGCATGTTAAAAAGATGAAGGCCACAAGAGCATCCTGCAGTGGGATTCTCGATCTACGAAATATTTCTCTTGTGAAATCTCTTGTGAAATGTTGCCATCCGCATACCGATAACCCCGAATATTTTTGTAATTTTGCGTGAGCGATGGGGCGCTCCACGCGCAACCCTGACCCTTCCGATACACTATGAAACTTTTCACCACCGAAGAAATACGCGCCATCGACCGCGCCACCATCGACGGCGAAGCCGTCTCCCCCCTCGAACTCATCGAGCGGGTCGGCGAAGGTGTGGCAAGCGAAATAGCCACCCGCTGGCGCTCCAACAAACCCACGATAGTTTTCGCCGGACCCGGCAACAACGGAGCCGATGCCCTGGCCGCCGCGCGACTGCTCTGGGAGCGCGGTTTTCGTCCCGACGTCTACCTATTCAACATCGGCGGCGACAAGCTCTCGGCCGACTGCGCCGCTCTGCGCGACCGCCTGCTCCGCGAGATCCCTGAAATCCAGTTCTGCGAGGTGCAGACCCGCTTCACCATGCCCAAAATCACGTCGGCACATCTGGTAATCGACGGCCTTTTCGGCTCCGGACTCCGCGAGGAGCTTAAAGGTGGATTCAAATCGCTCGTACAAAACCTCAACGACGAAGACGCAACCGTAGTTTCCATCGACGTCCCCTCCGGGATGTTCGGCGACTGGAATCCCAACATCGTAAACCGCAACACAGTCCACGCCACGCTGACGCTCGCCATCCAGTTTCCGCGCATCAGCTTCTTCATTGCCGACAATGCCGAGCTGATCGGCGAATGGAAAGTGCTCGACATCGGCCTTAGCGAGAAGGCCATCGCCGCTACCCCCGCCAACTTCTGCCTCGTCGAGAAACGCGACGTAAGCCGGCGCCTGCGCCCCCGCAAGGAATTCGCCTCCAAAGCCGATTTCGGCAACGCTGTGCTCTACGCCGGTTCATACGGAATGATGGGCGCGGCCGTACTGGCCGCCCGCGGATGCCTCCGCGCCGGCGTAGGGAAACTCACCGTCAACGCCCCGAAATGGGGCTACCAGATTCTACAGACCGCCGTTCCCGAAGCACTCTACCGCTACAACCGCGGCGAGCAGAATATCGCCGAAATTCATCCGGAGCGCCATTTCAACGCTATAGCCGTAGGCCCCGGAATCGGCACCAACGAGCTGACCGTCAAAGCGCTCGAAGACTTCCTCGCGTCGGCTTCGCAACCGGTGGTGCTCGATGCCGACGCCCTCAACTGCATGGCCGTGCGCCCGTCGATGCTCAACACAATTCCCGTATTGAGCATCATCACACCCCACGCCGGAGAATTTGACCGTCTGTTCGGCCCGCAGCCATCGGCCGAAGCCCGGCTGCGTAAAGCCATCGAGATGGCAAAATACTACAACATTCTGATTATCCTCAAAGGCCACTATACCGCCATCGTGCGTCCCGACGGGAAGGTATATTTCAACTCTTCGGGCACCCCCGCCATGGCCACCGCCGGCAGCGGCGACGTCCTCACGGGCGTACTTCTCGCCATGCTCGCACAGGGCTATCCCGCCGAACTGGCTTCGCTCATCGCCGTCTACATCCATGGTGTTGCCGGCGAACTGTCAGCCGCCGACCACGGCGACTACGGCGTGGTCGCCTCCGACATCGCCGAAAACATCGGACGCGCCATCCGCGACACTCTCCAGTAGGCCGTTCCCAGTTTACCATCCTTCAAATTTCCATTTCATGAAAATCCTCATACCCCTCCTCCTTGCCGCAACAGCCTTCGTTCCGGCCCAGGCGCAGACCACCACGCGCCTCTCGGCCACCAAGGCCAACAGCTACGCCCTGGTCTACTCGCTTCCCACCACGCGCCTGCGCATCACCCTCGAAGCGGAAATCACCACCCGCCGCCCGGGCGAATTCCATAAATACGCAAAAAAATATCTTAACATAAATTCCCCCATCGCCCGCGAAGAGCATTCCGCTTCGTTGCGCTCAGTGGTCGTCTCCACCGAAGGTGTCGCCGACCCCGACCAGCGCTATGCCGTGCAGTTCAAATCCGGGACCGAACCCTTCATGCTCCTCTCGCCACAGGGCGTTCCACTTTCGGTCAATACATCCAAGACGCTTGATACAGTCGCTCCGGCACTCCCCGAAAGCCGCGACGCCGAGCCCACTCCACTCCAGACTCCGGCCGCACGCCAGGTAGTGAGCGAGGAGATGATGCAGAGCCAGTCGACGGCCAAACGCGCCGAACTCGCCGCCTCCGCTCTGTTCGGCATTCGCCAGACCCGTGCCGACCTCATTTCCGGTCAGGCCGACCAGATGCCCCCCGACGGCAAATCCCTCCAGCTCATGCTCGACAACCTCGAAGCCCAGGAAAAGGCCCTGATGGCAATGTTTGTCGGCACCACCTCCACCCGCACTCAGGTTGAGACCTACACCGTCGACCCCGACGGCGACATATCCAACCTTATCCTCGCCCGCATATCGGCCGTCGACGGCATAGTCAGCGCCTCGGACCTCTCGGGCGCACCCGTATACCTCAACCTCTCCGTGACGCAGCGCGGCGAAATGCCCCTCAACGAAAAAGGCATCCGCCTCGAATTTCCCAAAAACGGTTTCGCCTACTGCATTCCCGGCACAGCCGACGTAACCGTAAGCTACGACGACCGCACCTACTTCTCGCGCTCCGAGCAGTTCGCACAGTTTGGCGTGGTCTATGGGCTCGCACCCAACTCGTTCACCGACAAAAAAGCTCCGATTTATATAATTCTCGACCCTGCTACCGGCGCCATCCGCGAGCAGGGAGCCGCCGTGCGACAATAGGCAACCGGCCCATCGGGCGACAAACAACACTACGGGCGATGCAATCCGCTGAATGCATCGCCCGTAGTGTTTATTATTATACTGAAGTTCAGTCGATGATGTCGAAGCCGGTGTACTTGCGCAGGCATTCGGGCACCACGATTCCCTCGGGAGTCTGGTTGTTCTCGAGCAGAGCGGCCACGATGCGCGGCAGGGCCAGCGCCGAGCCGTTGAGCGTATGGCAGAGATGCGTCTTCTTGTCGGCCCCGCGATAGCGGCACTTCAGACGGTTGGCCTGATAGGTTTCGAAATTCGATACCGACGATACTTCGAGCCAGCGCTTCTGCGCGCCGCTCCACACCTCGAAGTCGAACGTGATGGCCGACGTGAAACTCATATCGCCGCCGCAGAGGCGGAGTATGTGCCAGGGCAAGCCGAGCTTCTCGAGAAGGCCCTGCACGTGGTCCTTCATCTCTTCGAGAGCGGCATAGGAATTCTCCGGCTTCTCGATGCGCACGATTTCCACCTTGTCGAACTGATGCAGGCGGTTGAGCCCGCGAACGTCCTTGCCGTAGCTGCCGGCCTCACGGCGGAAGCAGGCCGAATAGGCGCAGTTCTTCTTCGGAAGCTGGTCCTCGCCGAGAATCACGTCGCGGTAGATGTTCGTCACTGGCACTTCGGCCGTGGGAATAAGGTAGAGATTGTCGACCTCGCAGTGGTACATCTGCCCCTCCTTGTCGGGGAGCTGACCCGTGCCATAGGCCGAAGCCTCGTTTACCACATACGGGGGCTCGATTTCCACATAGCCGGCCTCGTTGGCCTGGTCGAGGAAGAACTGGATTAGGGCGCGCTGCAGGCGTGCTCCCTTTCCTATATATACGGGGAATCCGGCGCCGGTAATCTTCACACCGAGGTCGAAGTCAATCAGGTTGTATTTCTTGCAGAGGTCCCAGTGGGGAAGGGCGTCATCGCCCAGATCAGGCATCGGGCCACCGGTCTTTTCCACCACGTTGTCGGCTGCCGATGTGCCTGCCGGCACCATGTCGCAGGGAAGGTTGGGAATGGTGGTCAGAAGCGTGTGCTGCTCCATCTCTGTTTCGGCAAGCTGCTGGGCCACGCCCTTCTGGCGCTCCTTGAGCGAAGCCACCGTAGCCTTTGCCTGCTCGGCCTCCTCGCGCTTGCCCTGCTTCATAAGGGCGCCTATCGATGCGGCCGCGCGGTTGAGCTCGGCGGCGAGATTATCGTTTTCAAGCTGGAGGGCGCGGCGCTGTTCGTCGAGCTGCAGCACTTTTGCAATCGGCTCCTTCCCGTCGAAGCCCTTGATGGCAAGGCGCTCGATGGTGCGGGCCGGATCCGCTTTTATCTGCTGAAGAGTAAGCATTATATATACTGATTTTTTTGGTTTATTCGTTTTGAACCACAAAATTAGTAATTTCGCATGAATTTACGTCTATTATTTCTCCATTATCTCGCCACAAAAATCGTCGCTCCGAGCGCCCTGATTCCGCCGGCTGTTTTATTTCAGCGGATTTATTGCTAAATTTGCACCAACGGCCCTACGGCTGCCTCTCTCCGCTCCTATACCTTATTATTCTATAAGTCAATTATAACCTATCCTTACTTTTTGCCTTGAATACCATGCAACATTCCGCCCTACGCGCGGCGCTGGCCGCCGTTGCCATCGGTGCCGCCGCCTGGCTCATGCCCGCCAAGGCCGCACCGAAAGCCGAAAAGGCTCCTGCCCCGATTACTTTCGAAGCCGGTAAAGGGGCGTTTCTTCTCAACGGCGAGCCCTACGTGGTGAAAGCCGCCGAGCTCCATTATCCCCGCATCCCCCGCCCCTACTGGGACCAGCGCATCAAGCAAGCCAAAGCGCTGGGAATGAACACGGTGTGTCTCTACGTATTCTGGAACGCCCACGAGCCGCGTCCCGACGAGTTCGACTTCACCGGCCAGAACGACCTTGCCGAATTCGTGCGTCTCTGTCAGGCCAACGGAATGAACGTGATCCTGCGTCCCGGCCCGTATGTATGCGCCGAATGGGAGATGGGCGGCCTCCCCTGGTGGCTCCTCCGAAAGAAAGACATTCGCCTGCGCGAGTCCGACCCCTATTTCCTTGAGCGCGTCGACATCTTCCAGAAAAAGGTGGCCGAACAGCTCAAGGGCCTTACCGCTCCAGAAGGCGGACCGATAATTATGGTCCAGGTAGAGAACGAATACGGCTCCTATGGCGAGGACAAGCCCTACGTGGCTACCATCCGCGACATGCTCCGCAAGAACTTCGGCTCCGACGTGCAGATGTTCCAGTGCGACTGGTCGAGCAACTTCACCCTCAACGGCCTCGACGACCTTATCTGGACAATGAACTTCGGCACCGGCGCCGACATCGACCAGCAGTTCGCCAAACTCAAGGAGCTGCGTCCCGACTCACCCCTGATGTGCTCCGAGTTCTGGAGCGGATGGTTCGACAAGTGGGGCGCAAACCACGAGACGCGTCCCGCAGCCGACATGATCGCAGGCATCGACGAAATGCTCTCCAAGGGGATTTCCTTCTCGCTCTACATGACCCACGGAGGCACCAACTGGGGCCACTGGGCCGGAGCAAACTCCCCCGGATTCGCCCCCGACGTGACCAGCTACGACTACGACGCCCCCATCAGCGAGGCCGGCCACTACACTCCCAAATACGACGCCCTGCGCCAGACCCTCGCCAAATACGCCCCCGGCAAGCTCCCGAAGGCTCCGAAAGAGATCCCCGTGATGGCGGTGCCCGAGTTCAGCCTCACCGAGGTGGCCCCGCTCATGGCCAATCTTCCCGAGCCTGTCAGCTCCGAGGAAGTACTCACCATGGAAGACCTCGACATGGGATTCGGCTCCGTACTCTACCGCACCCCGCTCCCGTCGCTCCCCGACGGCGCCATCCTGCGCTTCGACGGCCACGACTACGCCCAGGTGTTTGTCAACGGCCGCTACATCGGCAAGCTCGACCGCCGCGTCAACGAGCGTGAGCTGCGCCTCCCCGCAACCGACAGCGGCGACACTCTCGACATTCTCGTCGAAGCCATGGGCCGCATCAATTTCGGCCGCGCCATCAAGGACTACAAGGGTATAACCTCCAAAGTGCTCCTCACGGCCATGCACGACGGCCGCCCCTTCACCTGCGACCTCCGCGACTGGCAAATCTATCCTCTCCCCGACGAACTTGAATTCTACACCTCGCGCACGTTTGCCCCCGTCAACAGTCTTACCGATGCCGACGGCCACCGCATTCCCGGCATCTACCGCGGCACGTTCAACCTCAAGCGCACCGACGATACATTCCTCGATTTCAGCGCCTGGGGAAAAGGACTGGTTTACGTCAACGGCCACCCGCTGGGACGCATCTGGGAAATCGGTCCGCAGCAGACGCTCTACGCCCCCGGATGCTGGCTGCGCAAGGGCGAGAATGAAATTGTGGTGTTCGACGTGGTCGGTCCGCGCGACGTAAAAGTCGCCGGCCACAAAGAGCCGCTGCTCGACATGCTCCAGCAGACCGCCCCCGGCGCCGGCGACAACGAGCGTCTGGCCGCCCGGCTGCTCGACGGAGCCAAACCCGTGGCCGAAGGCACAGCCGCCGCAGGCAACGGCTGGCAGACTCTCCCGCTCGCAGCTCCCGCCACCGGCCGATACCTCGTGGTGGAAGCCCTGGGGACCCACGACGCCAAAGATGCCGACCGCGTGGCTATAGCCGAACTCTATGCTCTCGGCACCGACGGCAAACGCCTCTCGCGCGAACCATGGACCACCGTCCATGCCGACAGCGAGGACACCAAAGGCTCCAACCGCACTGCCGACAAGGTCTACGACCTCCAGGAATCCACCTATTGGCAGACGGCCAAACGCGTTCCCTTCCCCCACTACATAATGCTTGACCTCGGAGCCGACGAGAATGTTTCGGCCATCGACGTGCTGCCGCGTGCCGAATCGGGCGCACCCCATTCAATGGCAGGCTACCGCATATATCTTATCCCGGCTGCCGCCGCCAAATAATTCCGACGGCACAACGCCTTACCGCGGCCGCCCCGATGCGTCGATTTTAACACGCATCGAGGTGGCCGACGCGCTATCTGCCTATTTTGTTTCGCGAAATTTATTGCTAAATTTGCGCTAAAGTTTCAAAACTTCGCAACAGCATGCACTCCGTACGTCCGAAAAAGGCCCTCGGCCAGCACTTTCTCACCGACCTCGGCATCGCCGCACGCATCGCCGACACCGTCGATGCCTTTCCCACGCTTCCCGTAGTGGAGGTAGGGCCCGGCATGGGCGTCCTCACCCGCTTCCTGCTCGACAAGGGGCGCGACGTGAAGGTCGTGGAGCTCGACGCCGAGAGCGTGGAATGGCTCGATGCCAACGAGCCGCGCCTGCGCGGGCGCATAGTCGAGGCCGACTTTCTGCGCCTCGACCTCTCCACGCTTTTCCCCGGCGCGGAAAAAATATGCGTGATAGGCAATTACCCCTACAACATCTCCTCGCAGATATTCTTCCACGTGCTCGAATGGAAGGAGCTGGTGGAATGCTGCTCCGGGATGCTCCAGCGCGAGGTGGCCGAACGTCTTGCCGCCCCCGCAGGCACCAAGGCCCGCGGAATCCTGAGCGTGCTGCTTCAGGCGTGGTACGACGTGGAATACCTCTTCACCGTCGACGAGCATGTGTTCAATCCGCCCCCCAAAGTCAAGTCGGGCGTAATCCGCATGGTGCGCAATTCCACCCGCAGCCTCGGATGCGACGAGGCGCTTTTCCGCACCGTGGTGAAAACCACATTCGGACAGCGCCGGAAGACGATACGCAACTCCATCCGGTCGCTGCTCGCCCCGGGCGCACAGTTGCCCGAGTCTCCCCTGCTGGCTATGAGGCCCGAGCAGCTCGAGGTAGCTCAGTTCGTGGAGCTTACCGCGCTGCTCGCGCAAGCCAACTCCCGAACCTGAACGCCCCCCGTCGCTCTCCATCCGCATTTTGAATCCGCAACCGCCGATGCCGCCGTCCGCAGCCATCGACCCATAAAGGAGCTTTACCATTATGAAGGAGTTTAACGAAGAATATCTCGACAACATCCGCAGAATCATCGCCGAACACGACGATGCCAAGGCGCGCGAACTCCTCGACGAGCTCCACCCCGCCGACATCGCCGAGCTCTACAACGACCTCGACCTCGACCAGGCCGAATACCTCTACAAGCTCCTCGGGGGCGACAAGGCCGCCGACGTGCTCATGGAGCTCGACGAAGACGACCGCCACAAGCTCCTCTCCGACATGGAGCCCGAGGACATCGCCCGTAAATTCGTGGGCCACCTCGACTCCGACGAGGCCGTAGACCTTATCCAGGAACTCGACGAAGAAGACCGCAACGAGGTTATCTCCCACATCGACGACGTAGAGCAGGCCGGCGACATCATCGACCTTCTCAAATACGACGAGGACACCGCCGGCGGCCTCATGGGCACCGAAATGCTCGTGGTCAACGAGAACTGGAGCATGCCCGAATGCATCAAGCAGCTGCGAATGCAGGCCGAGGACATGGACGAGGTCTACTACGTCTACGTCGTCGACAACGACGACCGCCTCCGCGGCACCCTTCCGCTCAAAGAGCTAATAACCCACCCCTCCGTCTCCAAAATCAAAAACGTGATGGAGACCGACCCCGTCTCCGTAAAGACTGACACCACCCTCGACGACGTGGCAATCGACTTCGAGAAATACGACCTCGTGGCAATGCCCGTGGTCGACTCCATCGGCCGCCTCGTGGGCCACATTACTGTCGACGACGTGATGGACCGCGTGCGCGAATCCTCCGAACGCGACTATCAGCTGGCCAGCGGTCTGTCGCAGGACGTGGAATCCGACGACACCCTCTGGACCCAGACCAAGGCCCGCCTCCCCTGGCTCCTCATGGGCATCGTGGGCGGCATCGGCAACTCCCTGATTCTCGGAAACTTCGAGCAGGGATTCGTCACCAACCCCGCCATGGCCCTGTTCATCCCCATGATCGGCGGCACCGGCGGAAACGTCGGCATACAGTCGAGTGCCATCGTGGTCCAGGGTCTCGCCAACGGCTCGCTCGACCTCAAGGAGTCCGGCAGACAGATACTCAAGGAAGTAGGCGTAGGCTTCGTCAACGGCCTTATAATCTCCCTTCTCGTATTCATCTACAACTGCTTCCAGCTCTCCCCCTGGAATCCCACCACCCTGGCCGTATCGCTCTCGCTGATGGGAGTGGTGCTCTTTGCATCGATATTCGGCACCTTCGTACCCCTCACCCTCGAACGCTTCAAAATCGACCCCGCCCTCGCCACCGGCCCCTTCATCTCCATCACCAACGACATCATCGGCATGCTCATCTACATGCTCATCTCCTCCTGGCTCATGAGCCTCTTCGCCTGATTCCATCCCTACCCGCTCCGCACCCCTATATGTACGGATTCCTGCATTCCACCGAATTTCTTGTAAGCCTCTTCGTAGTGGCCGCCCTGCTGGTAGGCCTCATCGTGAAGCCATCCCGACGCGGTCAGGCCGAAACATCATTTGCCCGCGGAGAGCTCTACCCCGACGCCGACACCACCCCGCGCGTCGAATTCCGCGTCGCCCCCGACGGCACCCTCGAAATCTCGCGCTGCGGCCTCACCGACCTGACCTCCGCCGACTCCGTATCCCTCGCCATAACCCGCATAGGCTTCGACATCGACATCCAGGAACGCATCGTGCGCAACGACCACGCCCGCGTGCGCCGCGACCCTGCCGCCGACCTCCCCGCCCCATTCCGCGGCGCCTTCTCCACCCCCTCACCCTACGGCCTCACCGACGCCGACGCCGTAGGCCGCGCCATATTCCGCATCCCCGGCCTCGCCCCCGAGCGCTACCACATCTGTCTCTTATACACATCTCCGAGCCCACGAGACTACGCTGCATCT
>ENA-OYXU01000003-OYXU01000003.1-human-gut-metagenome-genome-assembly--contig:-NODE-3-length-191359-cov-44.140975_pt1 | contig 191359 bp, 163 predicted proteins | sample MGYA00243243_ERZ653435 | MGnify/ENA primary metagenome ERZ653435 (study PRJEB26926, sample SAMN06165113) | human gut metagenome | biome: ENVO:00009003; feature: ENVO:2100002; material: ENVO:00002003... | reverse complement strand
CAAATTGGAGGGAGGGGATGAAGGAGGGGGATTTGAGGGTTAGGGAGGGGATTTCCGGCGATGCTCGCCGGAAGCGGTTAACCGCTCCGTGGATTCATAATAATTAGTCGATTCCTAATAAAGTGGGGCGGGAATTGACCCGGATGCAAAGATACAAACGAGGGTGGGCAATTCTACGGCACTTCAAAATTAAATAAAGTTAAGATTTCGAGAAATTGCAACAATCAAAGAGGCTTTTAGAAGCAATTATCTGATAAGCAGTAGATTAAAAAAATAGAACTAAAGCTCGGGCAAGAACAAAAAAGTTTGGCAATGCGAATGAAAAAAAACTGAAACTCGATGCAGAAAAATAGAGGTTAGCGGCCGAATTCGGCCGCTAACCTGAAGGACACATTTAGAGGAAGCGAGAGGGTGACAGCCGCCTGAGGTCAGAGCTGGGTGGAGGGGTCGAGGTTGGATTTCTCGATGTCGCGGAAGTAGCGGTAGGTCTGCACCTGGAGCTCGGCGCAGGCGGCGTCGTCGGCCACGATGATAGCCGAAGGATGGAGCTGCAGGGCGGAGATGGTCCACATCTGCGATACGCCGCCTTCTACGCCGTGGCGCAGCGCGCGGGCCTTGTTGTGGCCGTTGACCAGCAGGAGCACCGAGCGGGCATCCATCACGGTACCGACGCCTACGGTAAGGGCGGTCTTGGGCACGAGGTCGACGTTGCCCTCGAAGAAGCGGGCGTTGGCAATGATGGTGTCGGTAGTGAGGGTCTTGACGCGGGTACGCGACGAGAGCGAGGAGCCGGGCTCGTTGAAGGCGATATGTCCGTCGGGGCCCACACCGCCCATGAAGAGGTCGATACCTCCGTAGCTGTCGATTTTCTCCTCGAAACGGCGGCATTCGGCCTGAAGGTCGGGGGCGTTGCCGTCGAGGATGTTGACGTTTTCGCGGGGAATGTCGATGTGGCTGAAGAAATTGTTCCACATGAAGCTGTGGTAGCTCTCAGGATGGTCTTCGGGAAGTCCTACATATTCATCCATATTGAAGGTCACGACGTTGCGAAACGACACCTCCCCTTTCTCGTAAAGCTCTATGAGCTTGCGGTAGAGCCCGAGCGGTGAACTCCCCGTAGGACATCCGAGCACAAACGGCTCCTTTTCAGTGGGTTTAGCGGCGTTGATGCGGGCGGCAACATAGCGGGCGGCCCATTCCGACATGCGGTCGTAAGTCTCTTCAATAATCAGTCGCATAGACGTTTTTCGTGTTATAAGATTTAACTGAATGCAGATTTAACAAAGGGAAACAGGTTAAATTGCTATCTTTGCAGAGGGCAAACCGCCCCCTTTTCGGCAAAGATAGCAAATATTTTACGAAAACCGCCATGAAGAAGCATTTCCCTATATTCATCATAGCCCTCATGACCATGACGGCTCTGAATGCCGCCACTCCCAGTGTACATCCGAGCGAAATCGGCGCGGGATGGAGCGCCACCTCGGTCAACTCCGCCGTATTCCGGGCGGCCTCGGTGGTAAGCCACGGCGACACGCAGTATGCAGCCTATTACGATCCCGAGGGGCGGCTTGTGCTGGCCAAACGCACGCTCGGCTCCGACGGGAATGCCGACGGAGCATGGACCACGAAGCGCACACAATATCGCGGTAACGTGGCCGACGCCCACAATGTAGCCTCAATAGGCGTGGACGGCCAAGGGAGGCTCCACGCTTCGTTCGACCACCACGGCCATCCGCTCCGCTACGCCCGCGCCAAAGCCCCGGGCTCGCTCGAGCTGGGCGACCTCGAGCCGATGACCGGAACGGACGAGGGCGACGTGACCTATCCTGAATTTCACACCCTACGGTCGGGCGACATACTTTTCGCCTACCGCTCGGGCGCCTCGGGACGCGGCAATCTTGTGCTCAACCGCTACGACACAGCCGCCGGCCGCTGGGAGCGCCTCCACAGCGTGCTTATCGACGGCGAAGGGGAGCGCAATGCCTACTGGCAGATGCACGTCGACGCCGCAGGCACCATACACCTCTCATGGGTATGGCGCGAGACCTGGATGGTAGAGACAAACCACGACCTATGCTATGCCCGCTCGGCCGACGGCGGCCTAACATGGACGCGTTCGGACGGCACCCGATATGAGTTGCCGATTACCGCCGCCACGGCCGAAACAGCCATGGAAATACCCCAGAATTCCGAACTCATAAACCAGACTTCGATGACGGCCGACGCCGACGGCCATCCGTATATCGCCACCTACTGGCGCGATGCCGACAGCACCGTGCCGCAGTACCGGCTGGTATGGCACGACGGCAACCAGTGGCGCTCAGAGCAGGTCGGGAACCGCACCACGCCTTTCTCTCTCTCGGGAGGAGGCACCAAGATGATACCCATAGCCCGGCCGCGCCTTGTGAGCGACGGACGGCGTGCCTTCTACATATTCCGCGACGCCGAGCGCGGCAGCCGCGTAAGCATGGCCTATACATCCCGGCTCGGTAAAGAACCGTGGCAGACCATAGATCTGACCGATTTTTCGGTGGACGCCTGGGAACCGACCATAGACAATCCCCTGTGGGCGCAGCGCGGGCGTCTTGACATCTTCGTGCAGACCACCCACCAGGGCGACGGCGAGAGCCTCGGTGCCGACTCCGTCCCCACGCCCGTACAGATACTCACCGTCGAGGTGCCTGCTTCGGACCACACAGCTCCGGAAGATTAAGTTTTTATTAAATTTCGCCCTACGCCCGCGGCTTTCAGCTTATTTCGCACTATATTTGCCGGCAAAGTCACTTATTGCAAATGAGCAGACAACGTATTCTTGTAGTCGACGATGAGGAGACGCTCTGCGAGGCGCTACGGTTTAACCTCGAGGCCGAAGGCTTCGAAGTCGAGACAGCTTTCAGCGCCGAGCAGGCGCTGGCAATGCCTCTGGAGAGCTTCGACCTTTTTCTCCTCGACATAATGATGGGAGAGATTTCGGGTGTACAGCTCGCGCGGATCATCAAGGCGAATCCGGCCACAGCCGCCATTCCGATAATCTTCTGCACGGCACGCGACAGCGAGGACGATATGGTCGAGGGACTCGACCTCGGCGCCGACGACTATATCAGCAAGCCCTATTCGCTTCGCAACGTGATGGCGCGCGTGCGCTCGGTGCTCCGGCGGTCGGCCGCAAGCACGCGCCTGAGCGGTAGCCAGCCACAGATTTCCTTCGGCGGCCTGACGGTAGACCCGGCGCGGAAGATGTGTACCGTCGACGGCAGCGAGCTCCGGCTTCCACGCAAGGAATTCGAGATACTGCTCAAACTGATTTCCAACATCGGGGTGGTGTTCAGCCGCGAAGAGCTGCTGCGGGAAATCTGGCCCGAGGAGGTCGTGGTGCTCGACAGGGTTGTCGACGTGAACATTACCCGCCTGCGCCGCAAACTCGGCCCTTACGGTCGCTACATAACCACCCGTTCGGGCTACGGCTACGGATTTTTCGGCTGACAGATGAACTTTCCAGGACTACACCTCTCGTATCCGCGCCGCCTGTTCGGCTGGCTGCTGGCCTACTCCGCGCTGCTGGTAGGCTGCTTCGTCGTGTTCCAGTATCAACGCGAGAAGGAGTTCAAGGCCGAGACGCTCAACGCCCGGCTGCAGCTGGTGAACTCCTACATTCTCAGCGAGCTGGCCGAGGGAAACAGCGTGCCCGACATGCGCCTCGACGAATTTCATCCGTTCGAGGGACTGCGCGTAAGCATCATCGCTCCCGACGGACGTCTTGTCTACGACAACACAGCCGATTCGACAGCAGCCGCCATAGGCCACGCCGACCGCACGGAAATTGCCGAGGCCGAGCGCAATGGGTCGGGCTTCACCGTCAGACGCCACAGCCTCAGCACCGGCGACACATATTTCTATTCGGCTACGCGCGGGCCCGACGGCTCGGTGGTGCGTACAGCCGTACCGTATTCGCTTTCGCTCACCCAGCTGCTCAGCGCCGACCTCGGATTTATCCGCGTTATGGGAGCGATAGCCATCGCCATGTGTGTGTTCGGATTCTTCGCCACACGCCGCCTGGGGCAGCATATCTCGCGTCTGAACCGCTTCGCGCGCCAGGCTGAACGCGGCGAGCGCATAGCCGACACCGAGCCGTTCCCTTCCGATGAGCTGGGCCAGATTTCCAACAATATAGTGCGCCTATACGCCCGGCTGCAGCGGGCGCTGACCGAACGCGACCGCGAGCACTCCGCCGCCATACGTGAGCAGCAGGAAAAACAACGCATCAAGAAACAGCTCACGGCCAACATAAACCACGAGCTGAAGACTCCCGTGGCAGCCATGCAGATATGCCTTGAGACGCTTGAGGCCCACGACGACCTTCCTGCCGACAAGCGCAGGGAGTTTATAGCGCGATGTCTCAGCCAGTCGGACAGATTGCGCAGGCTGCTGGCGGATGTGGCCACCATCACGTCGCTCGACGAGGGTGCAGCCGACGTTGCATTCACCGCGGTCGACCTCCGGTCTGCAATCACGGAAGTCGCAGAGCTAAACCTTCCCGTAGCCGAGGCGAAAGGGTTCGCGGTTTCGGTTGACGTCGCCGCAGGCATCACGCTGCATGGCAACCGCCCGCTCCTTGCCTCCGTTTTCCAGAACCTTATCGACAATGCTCTGGCCTACAGCAACGGTTCGCGAATCGCCATCAGCGCCAGGAAATACGGCAAGGAGATACGCATCGAGGTGGCCGACGATGGCGTCGGCGTGGCCGAAGAGCACCTGCCACACCTGTTCGAGCGCTTCTACCGCGTGGACAAAGGCCGCTCGCGTGCCGCCGGTGGCACGGGGCTCGGTCTCGCAATCGTAAAGAATGCGATTGCCCTCCACCGCGGCAGTATCCAAGCCTCCCTACGGAAGCCTTCCGGTCTGGTCTTCATCATCACACTTCCGCTCGACTGAAATTTCCGGCTGCCGCACAGATTTTCCCGCGGGTGGATTGGATGTTTGGATTTAAAGGGGTATATTTGTACGACGTCTGAATTCCGAACAATATACCCTTTCACCAACCGCGCTATGGAAGCACTGTTTCAATCCATCGTAGACTGCATCAACTCGACCGAGGTCAATCTCGGCAACGCAACGTACCGCCTTGTGGTGGCCATGGTGCTAGGCACCCTCGTGGGCGCCGAACGCAAGCGCAAAGGGCAGATTGCAGGAGTACGTACGTTCGCTCTCATCTCGATGGGTGCCTGTCTGGCCATGCTGCTTTCAATCTATGTGCCGCAGGTATATCTCGGACTTAAAAACGGTGATCCTGGCCGAATCGCGGCTCAGGTAATCACGGGCGTCGGTTTCCTCGGCGGCGGCGCAATGATCCATATGAAAGGGTCGGTGCGCGGGCTCACCACAGCCGCAGGAATCTGGATGACGGCCGCCATCGGCATGGCTGTAGGCGTGGGGATGTACTGGTGCTCGATTATCGCGACGCTGATGATTCTTGTCACTCTGGTGCTTTTCGAGGCCTACGAGCAGCGATACAACATGGGGCAGGAGAACCGCGCCCTACGCCTGTCGGTCGACTGCATCGTTACCGACATATCACCCTACCGGAAAGTATTCGAGAGCCACAATATTCATCTCTCGACTTATTTCCTGCAATACGACTATACAGCCAACACCACGGACATCAACTTCGTGGTGCTCGCACCATCCCACCGGAATTATCTGCCGATGTTCGAGGATCTACGGGCCATCAATCCGACGCGCTCGCTGACACTCACTTCGCAGGCATGACGTGGAGTAGCCGCAGAGCGATTATACGCGTCAAGTGGGAGCGCCCAAGCGTAAAAATGTGTTAAATTTTCACATGTTTTCAAATTGTGTAAGAATTGTAACATGAGTGTAATTTCGGCACTATAAATTTGCAACGCATTCAGGGGAGTTTTCATAGCTGTTGCTCGCCGGATGCAATTAGTTTGGTAATACACCATAAATCTAATTGAAAAGACTCAGCAAAGTAATTTAGAGCAAAGTAAATAACATACTTCATTATCCCTTAGGAACGGATCGTCGGCGATGACGCTCCGCTTCTTTTTTTATATAGTTATGACACTCTTGTTGACTATTAGTTTTACCATGCGCCGTTTTACCTCAGCAATTGGCCGTCAACTTGTAGGGATGCCATCATGTATATCGTTAGCTGTTATATGGCAACGAAATTCAGGAGTTGCGTAACAGTGTGAAATGGAGTGCGTTTACAGAAATTAAACTTTGGTTAATATAATTTAACGAATCGGGGGGGTAATTTGGCCCCTTTTCCGTAAATTTGCACAAATTTTCGCCTCAAACCCCTCCACAGGGCTTCTGAGGGCACCTCCAAAAGAGTGTGCAGACGGTAGAATACCGACCGTTAAGGCCGCAAATGCGGCTAAAGTTTTCTGAAGTTTGCAATTTCGGGAATTGCAACTACCTAAAGGCGTGCGGATTGCAAAAATCCGAATGCGAGAGCTATGCGCCTTAGCCAAATTCAGCGGCATTCACACAAATGGCAACCGAGTCAGCCATCAACCCTCACAGGCAGCAATGGTTCGTACTGACCTGCAACCGCAGGTCGGGGCGCTCGCGCGCAGTCGCCACCGAAATTCAGGCCGCAGTAGACGCTTTTAACCGCGGGGAAGCGCAGCAGCCTCCGATGGAGTTCTTTGCCCCCACGCTGGTGCGCGTCACGGCCTCCGACCGCACTCCGGTGCGCCGAGAGCTGCCGCTTGCATGCCAGTATGTGTTTATGCGCGCGTCGGCCGTCCAGCTATCGGAATTCCGCCGCGAGTGCCAGCTTATCAATCCCGTGGCCAATCTGACGGCCATAGAAGCGTCAGGCGCAACACGCTATCTTACGCTCCCCGATGCCACGATGGCCATATTCCAACGTGTGGCCGCAGCCTACCGCCACGAAATTCCGGTGTTCCGTCCCGGCGAAATCGACCTGACGCGCGCCGACGAGATAGAAATCGTGGGCGGAGATTTCAACGGCCTGTCGGGGCGCCTGCTGCGGCAGCAGGGAGCCTCGGGTGGCACGGTAGTATTTGAGATCGGCAACCGATATATGGCTTCCGTGGCCCATGTCGACCCGCGCTACATCCGCATCCTGCGCTTCGCACCCGGCCGCAAAAACGCCTACGAGCTGATTGACAACTTCGTAAAACGGCGCCTGCGACCCGCCATGGAGGCCTACACCGCCTCCGGCCTGCGGCCGCTCGAAGCGCTCGCACCCGAGGCCGTGCAGCTCGCGGGATTTGTGCAACGCTATGGCGATGCCCGTATCGAATCAGCTAAAATGCGCCCGAAGCTCGCCGCGCTGCTGGCGGCATGTTTTGCAATGCTCGGCGACGAGCCGCGCGCCATGGAGCAGTCCGCCCTTGCGAAGGAAGAGCTGGAGGCTGTGACCAACCCAACCACACTCACGCTCATCCACTCATGGCTCGCTCTGGCCGAAAGGAATAAGTCGCATCTTGACAAAGCCAACACGACCGCCGCGGCGCTCCGCGGTATGGACGCCGGGCGGCTCACTCCCGTCCAGGCCCGCGCGCTGGCCGATCTTACCCTCCTCAATGCCAATCTCAACGACTGAATCGCCCCGCCGGTTTCGGCACAACGCTCCGAAGGCCTCTCAGGCCGCTCCCGGACTGGAATATTTCCTGGCCGAGCGCCTGCGCGCATACATGCTGGAGCAGCCGATTACCGACGCCGCTCCGCAGTCGCCGCGCGCCAAGGCGATTGTCGGGCAACTCATGGCAGGATGCCGCGAGGTGGAGAGCCGGATTGAAGCCGTAGAGCCACGCCGCAGGGCGTTCATGCTCGAATGCTATGATCTGGCCCACCGCATCGCCATGCGTCGCGCGCCGTCGCAGGCATTTATTGAGCGCCATCTGATGCCGCTGCTCATCGAGGCCACAGAGCGCGGAGAGTGCCAGGCCGACGCAGCGTGCGGCCTGCTGCTCGCCTCGTCGATGCAGATGCCGGGGCATCCCGGCTATGCCGCTCTCTACCGCTCGCTGCTTGCCGAGTGGGCACCGGCGCTACGCGCCATCCACGCCACAGCCGCCGAGGGGCGACGCATCGTCGCAGCGGCCGACGCGCCGGAGACTATGGCGCGCATCCGCGTGAGTGTGCTCGACCGTTCGACCGACGCCACCGCGCGCCGGCATCTCGCCAAACTGGCCGACCATATCGTCGAAGCCGTTGCGGCCGCTCAGTCGGCCTCTGCCCCGCTGCTCACCGGTGCGTTCGCGCTGGCGCGCGCAGCCGGAATGGAGGTGCCCGAAGCTCTTACCGGCGCCATAGCCCGGTGCACGGCCATCCCGGTGCGCGCGCTGCCGTTTTTCGTCGCCCCCGCCTGATGGCGCCATAATATATGTCGGAAAAATTTGCTACCTTTGGAAAAAATCCCGACCCGCAAATATTCCCTCATATGCCATCGCTGAAATCGCTATTAAAAAAGCTAATACACACCAAGACGCTGCTCCCGGTAATTGATTCGCAAATAACACGGAATCTTGCCGAGCAGAGAAGATGGCTCCTGGAATCGGAAATGCTGACCGACACACGGCCCGGAGTTACGGACGAAAAATTGCTGGGATCCGGAGATTTGATTGTGTCGTTAACCTCCTATGGCAGGCGCCTATACGATGTAGCCTATACGATTCAGTCGATTATGCGACAGACTCAGAAGCCCAACCGCATAATCCTTTGGATTGACCGGCAGGACTGCGACCGAATTCCCTCGTCGCTTAAGCGCCTGCAACAGCGCGGACTGGAAATCATCCCGACCGAAGCGAATATCCGCAGCTATAAAAAGCTGGTACACGCCCTGGAGCGGTTTCCTGACGACACCATCATAACCATCGATGATGACGTATTTTATGAGTATGATCTGATTGAACGGCTACTGGGCTGCCATCTTAATCATCCTCATGATATATGCGCGATGAGAGTGCATCGCATAACCCGCGAAAGGAACGGCACCATTCGTCCATATAATAAATGGCAAATGACGATTAAGGAATGCGGATGCCATGACGACAATTTCCTGACCGGAGTCGGCGGAGTATTATATCCTCCCCATTCTTTGGCCGAGGAGACCACAGATGCCGACTTGTTTATGAAACTATCGCACACAGCCGACGATGTATGGTTCACCTTCATGGCCCGTCGCAAAGGCACAAAAATCAGGAAAGTAGCCTCGCGCGACCCGCAGGGAGTCGATTTCCTTGAAAACTACGCCTACCGCGAAGAAGGCCTTCAGCAAATCAACACCCAAGGGAAATGTCTTAACGACAAATCGATAGCCGCAGTCGCCACCCACTTCTCCATCCAGCCTTAACCGCCCCCCGTCTCTGACCCCTCCTATTTCGCATTCTAACCCATTCGACCTATTTTAGGTTAATAGAACGCAGACCTTGCCTGCGAACCGACCGAATGCAAATCAAAGCCACTATACATCGACGCATTAGAGAGTTGATTTATGCCTATGCCAAAAGAATAAGGCATAATGTTACAATCGTCAACTTTCATCAGATTGCGCCGGAATTCGACCCAGAGCGCCACCTCTCCTGCACTTTTACGTCCACATCGGAATTCCGCAGCATGCTCCTGCGCCTTCGCAAGCAGTTCACCTTCATTTCTCTTACCGAAGCCGCCGAAAAGCTAAATCGGCCGCTCAACCGCAACTACTGCGTGCTAACCTTCGACGACGGCTTTGCCGACGTCCTCGACCACGCGCTGCCAGTGCTCGAGGAGTTGCAGATTCCGGCCACTCTCTTCATCAACACCGCTTACCTCGACGATGCCGCCGGGTCGTGGGTCGATGCCCAGACGCTCGTTCAGTGTCCTGAAGGCCATCCCGCTGAAATAGTCAACCTTACGAAAACCCTTCGCCGTGAGACCGACCCAGAACGATACCGCGCACACCGCGCCATCGTCGAAGAGTATTACGCCTCGCTACCACAGCGACCGAAGAAATATCTCAGTTGGGAACAGCTGCGCGCCACGGCGAAATCGCCGCTGCTCACTGTCGGTCTCCACGGGCATGAACATCAGCGCCAAAGCATGATGTCCGATGAGTGGAATCGCGCCAACCTGCAGACGTGCTACGACCTGCTATCTCCGCTGCCCAATTTCGTGCCATTTTATGCACTCCCCTTCGGGAGACTTGAAGACTGGAACCTGCGCGCCCTCGACGACGCCCGGGCACTCGGCCTCACCCTCCTGACCCACGACAACGGTGTAAACCGCTCACGCACACCAATTCTTGCGCGTTGCCCTTCCGATGGAGGCCATCCCTCTCTCCCCAATAACCTCCTCCACTAATCCTCATCAGGACACACCACCACCGCCACCTTCACTCCTCCTCATGACGCCCGCCTCCGGCCCGCGCCCCTGATTCCACATCCCCATCATTTACCATTATACAATTTGTTCCGCATTTATCAAGCAAGATACGACAAATTATTAGACCATAATATAAAGGGATAAGTTAAATCATTCTCATTATCACGTACAATGAAGCAATTAGAATCTCTGGTAGTTATGCTGTTATGCACTTTTGGAGCCATCACGCAGGCAAATGCCACTACTATTCAGACAGACAGCATCGAATCGAAACGTTCTCAAATCGATGTCGCATCAGACCAAGAACATCGGACAAAAAAATTAATCAAATCTCCATTCGGGCTCGGGTTGGACATTCAAACAAAATACATATGGCGAGGAATGGAAATGATGACTGAGGACGCCGCCCCAGTATTGTTCCCGTCCGTTAACTTTGGCTGGAAAGGATTGTATGCCTATTTTATGGGCGGATATGCAATCAATGGCAAATATGCCGAAGTCGATGCAGGAGTAAGCTATACCTGGAAAGGACTCACAATCGGCATATACGATTACTATTACCCGACGGTCGACAATAAGGAAGACCATTACATAAAGGGTGATCCTCACACCGGGCATTGGCTTGAAGGATGCATCACGTATTCACCGGAGCAGATCCCAGTCTGGGTTTCTTTGAGCAATTTCTTTTACGGTGCTGACAAATATTTAAACAGCGAAAATGAAGAGAAACAGGCATATTCTACTTATCTCGAAATAGGTGGATATTATACGTTTGCTGAGGCCAATAAAGTCTCCATAACAGCAGGGGCAGCTTTAAACAAATCCTGTTACAACGGATATGAACATAATTTTTCAGTAGTAAATCTTGAATTCCGTTATACACGAAATATCGAATTCAAAAGCGGCTGGTCTTTACCACTTAGCGTTGCCTATATCTACAACCCGGTGTTTGACAAGTCGTTTGTTAATTTCACCGCCAATTTTGCATTTTAACAAATGTCCAATCCAAAGCGAAATGCCATCATCTTAGCGGCAGGCATGTCGTCGAGATTTGTTCCGCTGTCGGTTGAACTGCCAAAAGGACTATTGGAAGTCAAAGGAGAAATCCTAATTGAACGGCAAATACGACAACTTCAAAAGGCCGGCGTCTCAGACATTACTATAGTAGTTGGGTATAAAGCTGAAAAATTCAACTATCTAAAAGAGAAATTTGGGGTCGATATAATTTTGAACGAGGATTATTGGCAATATAACAACACATCATCTCTTATCAGAGTCGTAGACAGATTAAAAAATACATACATCTGTTCTTCAGACAACTACTTTCCTGGGAACGTATTCCTCGACAAATTCGCTACAAGCTTTTACAGTGCCCTTTATTCCGAGAAAGAGACCAATGAATACTGTCTTACAATCGACAAAAACGACAATATCATCGATGTAACGAATGGAGGCAGAGGCTGTTGGTTTATGATTGGCCATGTTTTTTTTTCAGAGGAGTTCAGTAATTTCTTCAAGGAAATTCTCCGGAATGAATATACTAATGAGATGACCCGACACGAGTATTGGGAAGACGTGTATATTCGTTTCATACGCAATTTACCGCCATTGAAGGTCAACCGATATGCCGAAGATTCCATTTACGAATTTGACTCGCTCGACGAGTTGCGACATTTTGACGCTTCCTATATAACTGACACACGTTCACAGATTCTAAAAGATATAGCAACCCGACTAAATTGTCAGGAATCAGACTTAACTGGCTTCAAGAACATCCCCAACAAAGACGAGACCCTTCGGTTTTCATTTTATCTAAACGGTGCACGCTATCAGTATTCCGGCCGGGAAAAAGTAATAGAAACTTTATGAATACAGCTGTAATTCTCGCTGCAAGAAAAGAGCGGGATTCGGAAATTCCATATCCGGTTCTGCCATTTGACGAAGGCACATCTTTGATAGATCGTAATATTAAGATTCTCAGAGACAATGGTTTTACCAACATAATCATTGTAGCCGGCTATAAATTCGATCTTTTCAAAAAATATGAATCTTCGGACGTTTCGTTGATACGTAACGAGGATTTCGAATTTACCGCTTCCATGGGTTCGCTGGCTCTGTGCAGCAATCTTATTCACTCCGATTTCCTGCTGGTTGAGGGTGACACTTTCTTTGAGCAAAGCCTTGTTCAGCGTATGACACGCGTGGAGAGCGGAAATTGCATCTCGGTTACGGAAGAAAGCGGCTCGGGCGATGAGTGTTTCGTAGAGACAAAAAACGGATTTATAACGAAGATCACAAAAGACCGGCATAACGTCAGGAATTTCGAGGGAGAAATGATAGGCGTAACGCGCATAAGTCTGGAAACATTCCGACAATTGATTCGTGCATGGGAAAACTCGTCTAATCCCTATCTGAATTACGAATACCTGCTGATGGATGTAACCGATCCCTTAGACCGACCGTTCATCCACTTTAAGAACCTGATCTGGGGCGATGTGGATTGCATGGACGATTTCAAGCGATTAAGGAACTCCATTTTCAGGACTTTGCGCAGAAAAGAGAATCCCTTTGACGAAGATAATCTAAGAGGCTATTTAGCCACCATATTTGAGGATAAAGACGTTTCTAAGGCCGAGATAGTCCAAATCGGAGGGATGAGCAACAAAAATTTCCGCATAAGTTTTGAAGGGAGAAACTATGTGCTCCGCGTCCCGGGGAATGGATCAGACGGAATGGTTGACCGCTCCAATGAAGAATTTAATGCTCAGGAGGCATCACGCCTCGGCGTAAATCCGGCAATCCGCTATTTCAATTCGTCGACAGGCATAAAACTGGCTGACTATATTGAAAACGCCGAGACACTGAATGCAGCTACCATCCAGCGCCACGACAACATGAAAAAGATTGCCTCCATTTACAAGGCTGTGCATAATTCACATATCCGTCTGAAAAACGAATTCAACATTTTCAAAGAAATTGAAAAATATGAATCGCTGATTTCAAAAGCAGGGGCCGCGATGTACGATGGCTGGCAGCTCGTCCAACCTAAGGTCATGGCCTTGGAGCACTACCTGAACACACTCGGTATAGACCTTAAGCCCTGCCACAACGATGCACTTTATGAGAATTTCATCAAAGCCACAGACGGCACCATCTATCTGATTGACTGGGAATATTCCGGTATGAACGATCCAATGGCCGATTTTGCGGCGCTGTTTATCGAAGCCGGATTCGAAAAAGAAAACGAAGATTATATTTTAGAGAAATATTTTGACGGGGACATACCCGAAAACGCCCGCGAAAAGATTCTCTGTTACCAGATTCTATGGGATTACCTGTGGGCCCAATGGACCGTCATCAAGGAAGCCAAAGGCGATGATTTCGGGTCGTATGGCCAGGACAGATTCAACCGCGCTATTCAGAACCTCAACAGAATCAACATAACTCACATCAATGGATAAAAGCAAAAACAACATTGACTGGACCACAATGCTAATCCCTTTCGCGATTGTAATCGCACTTATGGGTATTTTCATGATTGCTCCAGATCAATCAAAATCGACTATCGACTCTCTCAGATTCTTTTTTGGTGACACAATCGGAATATACTACACGCTTCTCGCAGCCGGAAGCGTAATCTGTGCCCTCTATGTGGCAATGAAGGATAAATACGGGCTTACCCGACTGGGGAACACCGATGTTCCGGCATACAGCGACTTCAAATGGGGCACTATGATCTTCACCTCCACTATGGCTGCTGACATTCTCTTCTATTCTCTGATAGAATGGGCATTATATGGTGGAGAGCAGCATGTTCAGGACTTGGGCGGCACACAGATGTGGGCTGAAACGTTCACTCTTTTCCATTGGGGGCCGCTCGCCTGGGGCTTTTATGTTATCCTTGCGGTTTGCTTCGCATTCATGATTCATATCCGCAAACGCACCCGACAAAGATTTTCCGAAGCCTGTCGTCCTCTTCTCGGGAATAAAGTCGATGGCATATGCGGGAAAATTATCGACGTCCTCGCCATTTTTGCCATTGTCTGCGCCACGGCAACGACATTTTCATTGGCAACGCCACTACTTACCAAAGCGTTAGGCAGTGTTCTTGGTTTCGAGGTCTCGACCCTCGTCACTATTGTCACCCTGTTGCTTATTTGTTCGGTATATACCATTACCGTACTATTCGGAATAAAAGGGATCAGCAAACTTGCAGGAATCTGCTCATATCTGTTTTTCGCGATTCTGCTTTATTTCCTTTTCTTAGGCGGAGAAACAGGCTATATTCTCGAGAGCGGAATTCAGTCGTTTGGAAATATGCTTGAGAACTTCATAATGCTGTCGACCTATATGGATCCTCTCCGCGAAAACAGTTTCGCGCAGAACTGGACGGTTTATTACTGGGCCTACTGGCTTGTATGGTGTGTGGCCACTCCATTCTTCATAGCCTTGATTTCCAAGGGACGCACTTTGCGCAACGTTGTCTACGGCACGTTCGGCTGGGGGCTTGCCGGAACCTATATGTCGTTTATCATTCTTGGTGGATACGGCGTTTCCCGACAGCTGAAATACGGAGAAGATATAATCGGATTTATCGGCAATGGCGGAGAAATGTACGATGCGATCCTTATGATATTCGACACACTTCCGCTTCCGTCGCTTGCGCTTCTTCTGCTCGTCATAACGATGATAGCATTTTACAGTACTACTCTTGACGGAATCACCTATGTTACATCTGCATACAGTTATAAACGTATTGCTCCGGACGAAGAACCATCCCGTCCGATACGCGCTTTCTGGAGCATAATGCTGATATTCCTGCCGATTGCTCTTCTGTTCGCCCAAAACAGCCTGTATGGGCTGCAGGGTGTAACGATAATTGCGGCCTTCCCCGTAGGGCTGATGCTGATTATGATTGTATGGAGCTTTTTTAAAGACTTTAACCGTTGGTATAAAAATGGAAGACAAACGCTTTAATACCGGCGAAACACAAGAGGAGCTGCGCTCAAAATACAATCCAAATGGGTCTACCCTACGGAAAGCACAGCTCCGCATGCTTGAAATTCTCGATTATGTCGCCGGAATCTGCGAAACCAACGGTCTGACTTACTGGCTCAGCGGCGGCACTCTTCTTGGAGCCTTTCGGCATGGCGGATTTATCCCCTGGGACGATGACCTTGACATAGAAATGCCTAAGGAAGACTATCTGAAGCTCAGACGAATTCTTCTTCAAAACAAGGATTCGCGCTTCCAGCTTCAGGACCACTCCACCGACAGCAACTATTATTACGCTTATCCGAAAGTGCGCGACACTAAATCCATCTGTACCTCGACAATAGATACCGACGATAAACTTTGGAACATGAAAGGTGTATGGATTGACATTTTCGTGCTCGACAGAATTCCAGTGCCTGTTCAGAAATTCTCCTGGTATGCATACAGCTTCGGCCGACGTTATCTCACTGTTAAAAAGAATCCCGTATTTAGCCTTCTACAGCATCTGCGATATCATTTCTGTTATAAAGCTTTGTTTCCGGTGCTCAATGCCATCTCACAGATATGCAAGCCCGACTATCTTACAGTATGCTTAGGCAGCGAATATCCCGATAAACGCCGTCTGGAAGAAGTCTGTGAGTCCACGAAACTAAAATTCGAGCATGGAGAATATTCCGTTCCTGCAGGATATGAGGATATTCTGCAACGAATGTACAAATTCGATTATCATCTTCTACCGCCGCCAGAACAGCGCGGAGGCCATTTCATGAAAATCGAATTCCTGGACTGAACAATCACGACTAATCACGATGGCCGTAAACCAACTTAAGGCAGGCGCTCTGCTCAATTATGCCATAATAGCCCTGAATACTCTTGTCGGGCTATTATATACGCCATATCTGCTCCGCATGTTAGGGCAGAGCGAATATGGACTTTATTCGCTGGTGGCGTCGGTCATTGCATATCTTACCGTCTTAGATCTTGGATTCGGCAATGCCATCATACGCTACACGGCAAAATACCGAGCCGAAGGGAAAATTCGAGAACAGCATGAATTATTCGGAATGTTTTTCATCCTGTATTTTGCAATTGGTGTAATTGTTCTGATTGCCGGAAGTTTCCTGTATTTTAACATCGATAACCTGTTTGGCAAAACCATGTCTCCGGCTGAGATTGGACAGGCTCGAATCATGATGGTAATTCTTGTGTTCAATCTGGCAATCTCTTTCCCTATGGGCATTTTCAGTTGCATAATTACAGCTTATGAACGTTTCATTTTCCCTAAAATAATAAATATTGCCCGAATTCTGCTCAACACTCTGGTTATGGTTCTCCTGCTTTCCATGGGATATAAAGCTATAGCAATGGTTGTTATTCAGACAATCTTCAATGTACTCACCCTTATCATCAATTATATCTACTGCAAGAGGGAACTGCGCATCAAACTGATTTTCGGACGCTTCCATTGGTCTCAACTCAAGGAAATCTCCATATATTCCTTCTGGATCTTTCTTAATGTAATCATGGACCGCGTATACTGGAGCACAGGTCAGTTCATCCTCGGAGCCGTTTCAGGCACGATTGCGATTGCAGTGTTTGCACTTGCAATTCAATTGCAAGGCATGTACATGCAGTTTTCCACCGCCATTTCCGGGGTGTTTTTACCCAAAGTAACCGGAATGGTAGCCTTGAAAAACAACTCTGACGAAATTTCCGACCTGTTCATACGTACAGGCAGGATTCAGAATATCATTATGTTTTTCATCCTATCTGCTTTCATCGTTTTCGGACGGCCGTTCATAATACTATGGGCTGGTGCGGATTATGCAGAGTCGTATCTCATAGCGTTGATATTCTTTATCGCCCTTTACATTCCCTTAATTCAGACCATCGGCATAACGATATTGCAGGCTCGCAATCAAATGAAATTCCGGTCATTGCTTTATATCGCGATAGCTCTTGTGGCACTCGTACTACAATTTTATGCGGCTAAGGCATGGGGTGCTATCGGATGTGCGGCAGTAATAGCCGGCGCACTTCTTCTCGGGCAAGGACTAATCCTGAACATCTATTATCATCGCGTTCAGCAACTGAATATTATAAAGTTTTGGCGTGAGATTATAAAAATGAATCTATGTCCTATTCTTCTGACGATAGCCGCCGCAGTTTTCGTCGGGCAAATGGACATTCTTCAGTGGGATAAATTCCTCATTGCTGCGGCAATATTCGGAGCCGTATACATTGCGCTGTTATTTCTCTTTTCCATGAATGCCTCCGAACGGAAGATGATGGCAGCCCCGGTACTTAATCTAATTAGAAAGTGATTGAAATAACGAACAAAGCAGAGTGTTGCGGATGTGAGGCCTGCGTTCAGAGATGTCCGCGCCACTGTATATCATTGCGCCCTGACGATGAAGGCTTCCTCTATCCGCATGTCGACCTGTCGCTATGTATCGACTGCCATCTATGCGAAAAGTCCTGTCCAATCGTCAATGCTCCGAAAGCCGATATTACGCCTGTTGAATGTTATGCGGCTAAAAATCCGGATTCTAATGTACGCCACCTGAGCTCGAGCGGAGGGGTCTTCACGCTGTTGGCTCAAAAGACAATACTTGAAGGTGGTGTGGTGTTCGGAGCGCGTTTCAATGAAAATTGGGAAGTAATCCATGGATATTCCGACACTTTAGAAGGAATAAACGCATTCCGCGGATCCAAGTATGTGCAGAGCCATATTGCAGAATCATTCATCCTTGCCGGAAAGGTTTTAAAAGAAGGACGAAAAGTATTGTTTTCCGGAACTCCCTGCCAAATTGCCGGTTTAAGGAGATATCTCGGTAAAGAATACTCCAATCTTCTGACCGTCGATTTTATCTGCCATGGTGTTCCCTCGCCAGGTGTATTCAGCCGATATCTTGAGGAAACAACTGGTAACAAAGACACCCGTATTACAGACATACAGTTCAGAGACAAAACCAAAGGATGGGCAAAATACAGTTTGTCAATCTCATATTTACGTAATGGGAGAGAAAAAAGTCATATTGCCAGCGTAGACCGCGACAAATATCTTATCGGGTTTGTCAAAGATCTTTATCTAAGGCCATCGTGCCATGAGTGTCGTTTCAAAAACCTCCGAAGCGGCGCAGACATTACAATGGGGGATTTCTGGGGAATCTCCTCACTCCATCCCGAACTGAACGACGACAAGGGAATTTCGGCCATAATGGTCAATACTGCTAAAGGGACCGATTACTTTAATAAAATACTGGCCGATAAATTTCCTGTCTCATATTCCGACATTCGTGCCCGCAATATAGCGGTTTCACAGTCTGCCAAACTCACAGAAAACCGCCGTAAATTTTTTACCGGGCAGACTGGGACAGTTTACCGGAAAGTCAATATAATTGTTCCCCAGTCTCTCAAAACCAAAGTCAAGCACATCTCTGAAGACGCTATCGTATTCTGCCTGGGAGAATCGGCCTTCAAACGCATTAAAAAGATTCTCTAATTCAATTATGAAAATTGCAATAATAACATTCAGTGAATTTAAGGATAATTACGGTCAGATTCTTCAGGCGTATGCGCTACAGGAATTTTTCCGTAAAAAAAATATCGAGGCCGGACACATCCGTTTCACCAGATTAAAATCCTCTCCCGAAAAGGTATCGCCGAAAAGGAAGAAGGCGACCTTTGCTTTAAAAGGGGAACTCCGAAGTTTTATTGTACAGAACATAATAGTTCCATACAGGCAATTGCTCAATAGAAAATTCAGAAAACAATATCCTGTTTCATTTGCTGATTTTGAGCACAAATATATCCGATTTTATCCTCGGGTTTATGATTGCCTGGCCGATTTGCAGAAATATCCGCCCGAAGCAGAGTGTTACGTCTGCGGAAGCGACCAGATATGGAATACCGGTACTTCTGCAAACTCACGCGCATTTTACCTCGATTTTGGGGGGCCTGAAATAAAAAGGATTGCATATGCTCCGAGTTTCGGACGATCACAACTTCCACTAGATGACAGTCCTTTTTACCAGGAGCAACTTTCGCGGCTTGACAAAATAAGTGTAAGAGAACTGGAAGGAATAGGAATATGCAAACGGCTTGGATTTGACGCCACGCAGGTAATTGATCCGAGCTTTTTGCTTACCAAAACCGATTATCTGAAACTATGTCAGGATTCCAGCATAGCTTCTTCAGACATATTCTGTTATTTCCTGAATTTCAGGTCATCAAAAGAAGTATACTGGAAATGCATTCTATCTTACTGCCATTCAAAATCGTATAGCTGCAATGTAACTATTGCATCCGGAGCTTACCCAGCAATGGGATTGCTCAGGAATGCTGTCTACAAGGGATATGAGCCGCAAGACTGGCTGAAAGCTATTGACCAATGTCAATACATGATTACCAACTCCTTTCATGGGCTGGCTTTCGCAATTATCATGGAGAAGCCGTTTCTTGTCATACCGCTAAATGGCTCTGCGGCAAAAATGAATGGCAGAATTTCCTCTCTGCTAAGCCTTTTAAATCTTGAAGACAGATTATACAATCCCCAGCGACCTCTTGCAGAACAGATTGAAGCTCCAATTGACTGGGAGTCTGTAGCATCCATACTTGAATCCGAGCGCCGTAAAAGTGCCAACTTTTTAGAAATATGATTCCTAAGATAATACACTATTGCTGGTTTGGTGGGAAACCGCTTCCGCCTCTGGCCGAGCGATGCATCGCCTCATGGACGAAATGGCTGCCTGACTACGAAATCCGCCGATGGGACGAATCAAATTTCGACGTCAACGCCATAAAATACACGCGTCAGGCCTATGCCCGAGGGAAATATGCCTTCGTCTCTGATTATGCTCGCTTCTGGATCCTTTATAAATATGGAGGCATCTATTTCGACACCGATGTTGAGGTTGTCGGAGATATGACGCAGATTATTGCCGACGGACCGTTTATGGGATGTGAAAACGAGGCCGCCCCGTTGAAAAATCCAGAGCTATTAGGTGTTGCCTCGGGGTTAGGGCTCGGAGCACTTCCCGGAATGGAGATTTATGAGAAATTCCTGAAATACTATGAGTCTATAAAGTTTATTAAGGCAAACGGAGAAATCGACAGCGACACTGTAGTCTCCAAAATTACACGGATACTCTGCAGCGAGGGGTTAAGGAGCACGTCGGATATTCAGGAAATCGCAGGAATCAGGATATACCCCAAAGTCTATTTCTGTCCGGGCGACGAGGAGCGTGCCTCGGGAAACTACCATCCACTTACGGTATCGGCACATCATTACAACGCATCCTGGCGCGACCAGGATTTCAACCGTCGCGTTCAGAATCCTGTTTGGCGCAAAGTGTTCGGATTTTCAGCATGGTTCGGACAGTCGATGCGAAAACTGCTTGGCGAAAAACGGTGGATATACATTCGCGACCGCTATCTTACCGATATCCATAACTTTATGCGTGGCACAAAATAATGAGAATCATTGTAGCACATCCGGGGCGACAGCATTCCTACAGGCTGGCATCTGCACTGAAAAAGAGCGGCGACCTGCTGTTTTACGTTACTACCGTTTACGACAAAAAAGGGGCATGGCTTCTTTCTCTTGCAAAAAGGCTGTTGCGTGCAGACAACCGCAAAAGAGCTATGCGCCAGCACAATCCGGATCTCGATGATTCCGAAGTAAAAACATTCTGCACATTCGGCGGGTTTGTGGAAAAGCTGTTAGTGCGATTCCCCAGATTTCGTCCGCTTTACGACTTTGTAAGCGAATATAATTCCAAGAGATTCGGCATAAGAGTTGCGAAGCTGGCTATCCGGAATAAAGCGGATATGGTTGTATGCTATGACTCAAATGCATGGTCTTGCTTCTCATATCTGAGGCGCAAAGCGCCTCAGATAAAAAGAGTAATGGACGTATCTATCGCAGCGCGACATTATATGCGCGAAATCTATAATGAGGAAATAAGCAAACGAGGCGCCAGCGAGCTGATTGCCAACAATCAGTATATGTGGCATGAGAAAAGCATGCGCCCAATGCTCGAAGAGATACTTGATACCGACTATTTTCTCGCAGCATCTAATTTCGTAAAAGACAGCCTTATATTTTGCGGAGCGAAAGCAGAACAGATTAAAATTGTGCCCTACGGCGCCAATGTTGCGAGCGACATCGAACGAGGCCCGGTCGCCAACAACGAAAGAATCGAATTCCTGTTTGTAGGACAGGTTATATACCGCAAGGGGATACCTTACGCAATCGAGGCAATCAAGCAAATCGCTCCCTCGAAAGCCCACCTAACGTTCACCGGTACATATAACATCTCTGATTCTTTCATCCGAGACAATATCAACGACGAGCATCTGTCGTTTACCGGCCAAGTCACACAGGATAAGTTGCAAAAAATCTATGAAAAATCGCATGTGTTTGTCCTCCCCTCTTTTGCCGAGGGGATGGCGCAGGTCGGCATCGAGGCGATGGCATGCGGTCTGCCGATAATCTGCACATACAATTCCGGTGTAGCCAATCTTGTAGTCGACGGAGAGAACGGTTTCATCATCCCTCCCGGCGATGCAGATGCCTTATGCCAGAAAATGCAATGGTTCGTCGATAACCGCGATATGATTCCTGAAATGGGTCGCAACGGCAGAGCAACCGCGTCAACCTATACCTGGGAGAATTATGCACATAATGTAGTTGCAACTCTCCACAATCTTTGAACATGAATATTCCGTCATGGACAATCTGACCAATTATTTTTACATTCTCATCATTCTTTTCTGCTTTGTTAAATACGGCATACTGCCGTTTTTTTCAAAAGATAAGTCTCTATTTTGGACTCCCATCAACTTCATAATAATCGTATATCTGTATTATGTAGTCATGCCATTCTTCAAAGGCAATATTACGGGGTTTTGGTGGCTGGGACGTATGAATTATCATTTGGGAGAGGAAAAATTCCTTGCCTGCGTAACTCTTTCCCTAATATCCACAATTGTCGGATTCCATCATGTTTATGCGCGCAATTGGCTGAAAGGGCTAAACAAATCCGTAAATACGTCGCTTATAGTGAAATATGGCGTATTTCTGTTTGCCATCGGACTGATTTGCTATGTGCCGTTCCGAGGATTTACTCTATCGGTGCAAAATAGCGGAAACATTCAGGTATTCGAAGACACCAATGCGTTCGCAATGTATTTTGTAAACGCATTGAGTCTTACGATTGCGGGATGCGCATTTGCTTTGATTGGTGTAATTGATAACAAGAAGTATCTCTGGCTGTTTATTACACTTTTATGGATTACAGCCGTAACATTCATCTTCTCCGGATTCCGTTTCCGACTGGTGATTCTTGCTGTTTCGTTAGCTACGGTGCTTCATCTCTATCGTTCTCCAAAAAGAATCAACCTGGCAGTCTGGATTCCCATTCTTGTAGGATTTTATATCTTAATGGGCATTATGGATAAAACAAGGTCGTATTCCAACGGGCTTGACTTATCACGACTCGATGATGTGCCCGAGAATCAGCGATATTCGGGGGCGGCCGAAAATGAGGGAGTCTATGCATTCTCATGCCTGGTAATGGACCGATGCGAGAATTATCCTCTTAAGGGGTTCGATCCGATTTGGCGTGCAATAACTATGCCATTCCCCAGAGCATTATTCCCTTGGAAGCCTGGCCCAAGCGAGCAATCTGTTCAACAAGTTGTTTTCGGCGACGAATTCGGCTGCGCCTATATCATGCCGGTAGACAACTGGTTATCATATCGTTGGCTTGGAGTGCTTGCCTACGGACTGTTTATGGGGTATCTGTGTTCTATATTCTGGAATAATTACAGAAAGAATCCACATTCAGTCGGGGCCATAGTTCTATTGGCTTTGTTTAATGGATTTACATATGTAATGATTTCACGAGGCTATGTAGCCCAGGTGTTTACCACTTTCATATTCTTTGTAATTCTGCCATTCTGGATAATAAAATTTCTTAACAAACTTCTTACGAAATGACAATTGCGTATTTCTCCAATTTCATAAACCATCATCAGGTTCATCTGTCCGACGAGCTCTACCGTCTGACCGGGGGAAATTATTATTTTGTCGAGACGCTCTGTATGCCCGACTGGCTCCGAAAAAGTGGATATCAGGACTATACTTCAAGGCCATACGTAATTAAGGCATGGGAAGATAAGTTGCAATTTGACAAAGCCATGGCACTGGCTTTGGAATCGGATGTAGTACTGTTTGGAGGCGTGGAAACGCTACCTTTTATCAAACGGCGAGCAAAAGCAAAATTGTTTTCAATCGAGATTACAGAACGTAGGATGAAGCGGGGGTGGATTAACGCTCTTTCGCCCACTTTCCTGCACATGATGCTGAATTATTACCGATATTTTCGGAAGGCTCCGTTCTATAAACTTTGCTCCAGTGCATTCGGGGCAAATGACGAATACAAACTTCATGCATATCGCGGTAAATGTTATAAATGGGGGTATTTCACAAATGTCGATAAATTCGATATCGATGCCTCTTTAAATGATGAAAGCCGATATCCAAATTCCATTTTATGGTGCGCACGGTTCCTTAAGCTCAAACATCCCGAACTGCCTGTGCTTCTCGCACATCGACTTAAAGAAAACGGTTACAAGTTCTCCATCGACATGTATGGGTCAGGGAGTCTTTTAGAGAAGACAAAACGACTTGCAGACAAGCTCAATGTATATGATTGCGTCCGATTCAACGGCAACGTTCCAAATGCTTTGATAATTGACGCAATGAGGAAACATACGATTTTCCTTTTTACCAGCAACCAAAAAGAAGGATGGGGCGCAGTTTCAAACGAAGCTATGAGCAATGGCTGTGTGCTTGTAGGAAGTAACAGAATCGGCTCCATACCTTTCCTGATTAAAGATGGCTTTAACGGAATGGTGTTCGAATCAGAAAATCTCGATTCTCTGTATGATAAGGTCGTATTCCTTCTCGATCACCCGAAAGAAAGAGCCGATATGGCAAAAAACGCATATCTGGAGATGTGCGATTTATGGTCGCCTGCCAATGCGGCCAATCGTTTACTCCAACTTATCAACGATTTAAAGAATAACAGAGATACTTCTTTCTATGACGGCCCTTGCAGTATTGCCAGTCCAATTCTATGAAAAATTTTCTCTTTTTCCTGACACGCTATCCCGGTGTAGGCGGGATTGAATCAGTTACGCATATTATAGTCAATGCTTTGAGCAATCAAGGATTTGACATTGATATAGTTGCAAACACATCTCAGCCCAATGATGCGCAAAAAGATACTCTTGCAAAAATAATCAGGTTGCCCTCGGAACGATATGATGCCGATGAAAATACTTTATTCCTCAAAAAGATACTGGAACAGGGCGACTATGGATGCGTAATATATCAGGATAGCTACGCACCCAATGATATGGTCGTTATACGAGCTTGCAAAGAGTCCGGGACTCCACTGATTGTTTTCGACCATAATTCGCCGAAATATATTGCTAACAAAAGGCGTCTCGACCCAATATGGAAGCCTATCGGCCTTATGCGCAGAATGCTTCACCCTTATCTTTTGTTCAAAGACAGACAGCGAAAACGCAATCTGCTGAACCACAGCAACAGATATATCTTGTTGTCACAGAAATTCATTCCGGAATTCTGCAAAGTTGCCGGAATCAAAGGTTCAGACAAAATCTCTGCCATCAATAATCCGTCGCTCCCGATTTTTACGGATAATCAGAGAGAAAGACGTAACCGGATACTGTTTGTCGGGCGTATAATTAAGACAAAGGGGGTATTCAAGATTCTGAAAATATGGGAAAACGTATGCACGTTACTCCCGGACTGGGAAATGGTGTTTGTGGGCGACGGGCCAGAGAAACAGCGTCTTGAAGAATATTGCCATAGCAATAAGATTCCACGCGTATCGTTCGTAGGATTCTCGAATCCATGGCCTTACTATCAGTCAGCATCACTATTTCTGATGGCGTCAAAATTCGAGGGCTTACCAATGACGCTTGTCGAAGCCAGCGCCTGCGGATGCATTCCCATTGCGGAGCACTCGTTTTCATCTCTGACAGACATCATTGAGCCTGACCAGAGCGGAATAATCCTTCCCCAAAATGCATCCATTGAGATGTGGAAAGAAGCGATTCTCGGCCTTATCAAAAATCCGCAGGAAATGGAGGTGATGCGAAGTAATGCTGTTAAAAAGGCTGATAGCTTCTCCATCGATTCAACTATCAAGAAATGGGAGGAGCTTCTATCGCAATTCTAAACAGATAACAATAGAGATGAAAGTTCTGTATGTGGCCGCCTCCAACTCAAGAAGTTTCGGAGGCCTTTTCGCCACTATGAGCGCTACCACTAAATTGCTTCGCAGCAAAGGAATAGAAGTGGCGCTCCTGGCCGCCAACGATGAACATTCCGCTGAAGACGCGACGGCATACGGCGACGTTCCGCAATATTCATATGAAAAATCATCGCTTCCAATCTTGAAGCAAATAGGCTTTTCATCGAAAATATTACCCCAAATTGAACGCTTTCATCCCGATATAATCCATTTGCAGGGCCTGTGGCAATATTGCTCGGCAGCAGTCCTCCGATATGCGAAACATCATCCGGAGGTAAAGGTAATCATTCAGCCGCATGGTATGCTCGACCCATGGGCTGTAAAAAATTCAGCCTGGAAGAAACGGATTGTCGGGCGGCTGTATGAATACGAGAATCTGCTCCAGGCCGACTGCATTCATGCTCTTTGCCAAAGCGAAGCCGAAGCTGTCAGGTTGTTCGGACTGGATAATCCTATAGCCATTATTCCCAACGGAATCAACCTGCCAGATATGCCGCTGAATGAAATCCTGACCCGTCGGTCGGCATCCGGCGGCAGAAAAACGTTGCTGTTCATCGGTCGAATTCATCCAAAAAAGGGAATCCACGAACTCATTGAAGCGCTGGATATTATCTCCACCAAGAATCCGAAATTGTTAAAAGACTGGCAAGTAAAAATCGCCGGATGGGACCAACTTAATCATACTGCCGAACTCAAAGAACTTATCAAGACGCGAGGCCTTGACAATTGTGTCCGCCTTATCGGGGCTGCTTTCGGCGAAGATAAAGAGCATCTGCTTACTGAGGCAACGGCCTTTATTCTGCCAAGTTTCAGCGAAGGGCTGCCTATGACGGTTCTCGAAGCGTGGGCGTATGCCTTACCGGTCGTGATGACCCCTCAATGCAACATTCCTGAAGGATTCGACGCCGAGGCAGCACTGCGATGCGACCCGCATCCCGAAAGCATTGCTACAACTCTCACATGCCTCTTCACATCTTCCACTGAAAGGCTTGCCGAAATCGGATTGAGAGGCCGACAACTTGTACAAGCGCGTTTCACATGGGATAATGTCGCCGACAGAATAATCGACCTGTATAAATCTTTAGTTCCAGAAAAATGAATAATCCTGGTGTGAATCTCGGGGGGTTCGACAATTCGTGGTACGAGACGGGGGCGCCGCGATGGAAGGTGCTGGCGTGGTACGTGGCGAATCTGCTGCTGTTGCGCAATCGCTTCTGTATCAGCAGCGGGCTGAAGGCGGCGGTGCTGCGGGCGTTCGGCGCCGAGGTGGGCCACGGGGTGGTAATCAAGCCGGGGGTCAACATAAAGTACCCGTGGCGGCTGCGCGTGGGCGACAACACCTGGATCGGCGAGGGGGTCTGGATCGACAATCTGGCGAAGGTGGACATCGCCTCCGACGTCTGCATCTCGCAGGGGGCGATGCTGCTCTGCGGCAACCACGATTTCACGCGGCCGACGTTCGACCTCATGGTGGGGCCGATCGCGCTGGGTCGCGGGGCATGGGTGGGCGCCAAGGCCACGGTGTGCCCCGGCGTCACCATGGGCGAGGGGGCGGTGCTGGTGGTTGGCTCGGTTGCGAGCCATAACCTGGAGCCCTGGACCATCTACCGGGGGAATCCGGCGGCCGCGGTGCGCAAGCGCCGCCTCCGCGAAGATGAGGGCGCGTCATAACGACCCATATGCGGCGTCGCCGCAGGGATGCGGGTTCGGTCATTGACCTTAGTCAACTCCCGTCACCCTTACCCTCCGGCTCCTACCATCTGAACCGTTCTGACATCGCCCTCGCCATCCGGAAGGGGGCGGACAGGAGAAAGTGGACATTATTATCCCGAGCCGGGGGCGATGGCCTCCGGTTCGGGATTTTTTCGTAACTTTATGCCATGATTACAGACCGACGGATGCTGAATGTTGCCACGGGGATTGCCGGAGCGGGGGTGCTGGTGCGCCTCAGTTCGGCGATGGTGGGTTCGCCGTGGCTCACGGTGATTTCGGACTCGCTGATGATTCTCGGTGGCTTCGTGGCCGCGCTCATGGCGGTGCTTCCTCTGGTGGCTGCCGGCATGGGCGGCCTTCAGCCTACAGCGGGCGCAGGGATGCGCTCTGAAGGGGGCGGATGGGGGCTGTGGCGCGTAGGGCCGTATAGGATCGATGTGCCGCTGGCCGTATATCTGTGTGTGTGTGTGCTGTCGGTGGCGGTGTGCCGCCCGAATCCGGCGTTTATGGCGGTGCCGAAGCTTGCGCTGTTCGTGCTGATGCTGGCGGCCGTCGGGCCGCTGATCAGTTCCGAGGGGCTGTGCGAGATGCGACAGAGGCTCTGGAGGCTGTTGCTCTGGGGACTGAGGGTAATAGTGGTGCTTTCGTTCATCGTATATGTGACGGCGGCCATAGTCGACGTGCATTCGCGGCTCTACGATTTCATTCCCTACGCCGACCGCGACGGCATAACCAACGAGCGCATCATGTTGTCGGCCATCTCGGCGCTCGTGGTTGTAGACGCTCTCTGGAAGGCCACGCTCGCCGGGGCGACGGACCGGCGCAGACGCCTGTGGCTCATAGCGCTCGCCGCGGCGGCATTTCTGACGCTGATGCAGGCGGCCTCGCGTATGGCTCTGATCGGGTGCGTGGCGGCGATGCTCTATGTGGCGGTTGCCCACGGCCGCTACATCCTCGCCCACCGCAAGGCGCTCTTTATAGCCGTCGCCGGCACAATGTTCATACTCATTCTGGGGGCGGCGTTTTTCTCAGCGGGCATTCTGCTGAAACTCTCCTGGGATTTCGAGGCGGGAAGCCTCTTCCGCTCGCGCAGCGCGCTCTGGACCGACCGCCTTGGCGAATTTCTCGACAATCCGGTGCTCGGGCTGGGCTTCCATGCTTTCGACCGCTGCACGCTGCCGCTGGTCGACCCCAATTGGACGCCCGACTGGGGGCCGCTCGAGCCGGGCTCGTCGTGGCTTACGCTGCTGTCGCAGACGGGGGTTGTGGGCTTCGCCTCGTTCGCCGTATGGCTCGCCGCGTGGTTTCGCCGTCAGATCCGAGCCGGCCACGGCTACACCATAGCCATCGCCATCCTCCTGCTCATCAACGGCGTATCCGAAGGGTGGCTCACCTATACCGGCGGCATCATATTCCTCTGCTTCTGGCTCAACGCCGCGGCTCCGGCCGAAAATCGATGATATTACCCCAACAATTTTCGCACAATTTGCGAGTGTGTTAAAAATTACCGAAAACAGCGCCCGTCAGGTATAATCGGAGGCTCGCCCCGTCGCAGGGAAAGCCTCCGAATCAATTATTATCAAATCAACCTTATATAAGTCAGTCTTTTAATTTCGTTTGATATCAATCAATCTTTAAATTTGGCTTTGAGATAATTAGCTATTTCACAATTTATTTCGCTGTTGCCCTAAGGGAGGCGATGCGCAGAGGCGCATCCGCCACCCTTGGGGGGAACAGTCGTCTGGATTTGAAGTCGCGTCTGCTTCGACGCTCAGAGGTTGCGGACGGCGCCGGCGAAGAGGATTGTGCCCGTGCGGGCTTCAGTGATGTAGAAGAGGAACGGACGGTCGAATGTAATCTCTACTTCCTTCGGGGTTGTTTCGTCGCCCGTCGAGGTTGCCATGCCGCTCCAGGTTACGGATGCGGCCTCGGCGCCCTGCTCGTCGAAAGATACCACAGCGCTCTGGAATACGTCGTAAATCGCGGGCAGAGCGTCGACGAAGAGTTCCGATGTCTCCGGCGTGCGGAGCGAGGTTACACCGAGCGGAGTCACCAGGCGGTTTACGTCCATCCTCGTGCCCTCAGCCTTGAATTTCGGCATTCCGAGCTTAAGGGTGCATAAGTCCATCTTCTGCCTCATGCTCTTGACATCCTTAGCCGCAAGAGCTTCAAGCGACGTGCCTTCGGCGGGCATAGCGAGCGTTACGGTGAAGTTGGAGCCGGTGCCCATCGGGAGGATTACGGCCGAAAAATCGTCTCCGGCGTATGCAAGGGTCGAACCGAGCTTGGCGTTCATCATCGAGGTGGTCTGCGTGCCGTTAGTGCCGCGGAAAGTGGCCTCCTTGGTGTCCTCGGCCTTGAAGGGACGCGTCCACGCCCCCTTAAAATACTCGGCGTTAGCAAGCACGGCAAGCAGTTCAGAGTTAAAATCAGCGGGAGTAACGATAGAGGAAATCATCCCCTGGGTCTTGTCGTTTACCCAACCATTGATTTTCAGTGCGCAGGCGTCAGCCTTGGTGAAATCGCACACTTCGGGCGCAATACCGAACACCTCGCCGAGCCGCGAGGCAACCGCCCCATTAAGGGCATGGCGGTCGGTGGCCCATACGGAGCAGGCTTCGGTGAAATCCACCTGCGAATCCAGCTGCGGCAGCACGTTGGCCATCTTGTATGCCAGAGAGTTGACTGCCTCAAGGTCGTCGGTACCGAGAGCGCTGACAATCTGAGCACGGAGCTCCGGCCCACATACGTTTGCGATAATCGAGAGCTGCATCTGAGCGCTCATAGGGGCCACCACCACGCGGTCGGCCTGCGACACCCGCAGTGCCTCGGCAAGATAACCGGTCTGGAACCCGGCCGTCTGCCCTGCGGCCTTCATCTCCGAAGCCGTAAGATTCAGCTCTGCAGGCGTTTCGGTCTTGCCTCCCTTAGTGCCATCCGGTTCAACTTCGGGCACGTTTTCGCTCTCCGACGAGCATCCGGCCACGCCCATCGCCACAACCGCAGCGACCGCTGCCAGCATACTTTTCAACTGCATTTTTTTCATAGTCAGTAGTATTACTCTGTTGATGAATGAATTATTTATGCAAATGTATGATTATATTTTTAATTATCCTAAATTTTAACTACAAAATACCTGAGGTTGGTTGCGTGGTCTCCTCGAAAGGAAGATCTTCGTTGCTGCATGCAGCAAGTGTCATTCCCATCAGGGAAAGAAAGAGAATTTTCTTCATAAAATAAATTGTGATATTGGTTTATAATTAATTTCAAATATTGAAATAGCCCTGATAGGTAGAATCGCCTATTTTGATTGTTATAGTATAATTCCCACTCATATAAGCAGTTGAAAAAGAAAGCGGCTGAGAATAATAGGCGAAACCTCTATAAGGTACAGGCCCCGCCATACTCTCTATCGTATAGTTGACCATCCCCGAAAAATCCTCGATTTCCACATATAGCATTCCATCGCTCAGATAGCATATCATATCAATGCCATCCTCAGATGGAGAATGAGGCCTAAAACCGGGTTCGGACATGGGGATGAGCACAGCTCCCTTATGAACACTCTGGCTCCAGGCCTTTGTACCATCAAAAGACATCAGAAGACATGCTATAACAGCAAAAACAAATACTTTTAAATTGAGATTCATATTAATTTTAGTTTTCTCAAATTTAGGAAACCAATGTTATTAGTCTCTAAAAACTGAGCCACTAAAAATATATCAGCCTAAGAGAATCTCAATCCGCAAAGCACTGATTATGTGATAAATAATCTTAACCGCTAAATTTGTTTTTCTATCACCTTACAGCATATTAAATAGTTGATATACAGCGTATAACCAGGCAGTTTATTCTTTTTTTTGCTTTATTCCCAGAGCTGAGAGGAGCATGGGGGCATGAGTAGCCCCAGATGTATTGATTTTTTCCTTAATCCTAAGCCGCCTATTGTAAAAATTTCCAAGCTGCCAGTCGAGAATCACACAAATTGATTTAGCTGAGAAGCCTGCAAGTTGCAGGGTAATCAGACTGATATCCGTTTCCGAAAGATTAGGAATTTCTGTACGTATTATTTCAATAATATTATTCCGGCTTCTGTTTACCACATCTTCAAAACGTTTCAGACTACTTTTATTGGATAGTTTATGAAATTCCTTTTCAAAGGTTTTCAACATCGATGAACGTACAGTCTCTCCTCCATTTTTCTTTTCAAAATATTCCTTGCTAAGAATATCCAACATCTCAAGTTGTTTACCGAAAGCTCCTTCCAACATCTTATTATGCTTGGACAAACGCTGACTCTGAAGCCTGACTTTCTCAGTCCTGGATTCTTCTAAAGCCGCGGCAGTCTGCTTCTCAACATATACTTTTTTCAAATCCGTCTCTAAATTGTTAATTTCTCGGGTTAGTTGGTCGACAGCAAACAGTTTCTCTTCAAGTTTCTTACGCTGATATAGGACCTTAAAACGCAATAGACCGGCAATCAGCATTAGAATGATAAGAATAACGCTTAAAATCATCAGTGTTGATGAAAGTCGACTGATTCGGACTAAATTCTCGTCGTTTTCCCTCTCAATGGAGTTCTTTTCCACAACGGCAATATTGTCAGAAAACATTTTACCTTCCTTGGAATTGGAAATTATACATTCTTTCTCCAGATTCACAAGTGCTGAATCATATCGACCAGCCATCTTTGCGAGTTCGTATTTCACTGCATAATACAAATCATTATAACCATCCAGACAATTCTCAGGATATAACGCAAGATAATAGTTGGCACTGTCTATCTGGCCACAATTCATAAAATTCTGAGCTATTTTCGGGACTGGCGCATAACCACTGTAACTATCGGGAGATAACTCTTTCAAACGATAAAATGATTCGACAGCTTTCGAAGGCTTTTCTGCATAATAATATGTAAATATGTAGGTACCATATATATAGCTAAGCAACACCGTATCGCTTGCAGGCACCACAGCCAGAAGGCTGTCCAGAATATGCAGGCTTTTGTCATGATTGCCATCCGGACTATAATTTTTGGCTAAATCCACTGTGCAGAAAAGCGCATTTCTCTCTTTCCCGGGAATGACTTTATAATATTCTATGGCTGACTTGCGTCTATTTATCGCCTCTTTTACATTGTAAGCCCTGTTGTAGAGGTCGGCGAGGGTCTCGTTTGTGCGGGCCAGAAAGAGCGTATCCTCCAGCCGACGGGCAAGCCGCTCAGCCATTACAACATCGGAAACCGACTTGGCATAAGCGTTGTTGGTCATGTGGATAAGCCCGCGGTAGTAGTAGCTGCGCATCAGCTTACGGCGGTCGTCGTGGCGCGTGTAGTAGTCGACGGCTGTGGAAATCAGGCTGTCGTCGGTCTCGTATATATACTGCTTGTACTGACACTGGGCGTAGAGCAGCGCATAATATGCTCTGTTGGCCTCGGATGAGATAGCCGCCGTATCGATGGCGTTGAGAATCGTCCACGCCGAGTCGTAGTGCTCCTCCATCAGGCCGTCGGCCTCGGCTAGTTTATCGTAAGGGTACCGATGCCGGTAGCATCCGCTTACCGACATCATAACCACGCACACTGCAATCAAATAAAAAATCCTTTTCATAGCCTGCAAAAATCAAATGGCAAATGCAAAATTAGCCAACTTTTCGGTAGGACTCAACTTCCCGGAAAAAATCTTTCCTCTTCGGCCCCGTTAATTAAAATAATTTCGACCAGTTACTTATGATGTAGCTTATGTGATTGATGTAACGGATGTAATATAAGCTATATAAATCAAAACAGCCACCGTGACAGTGGCTGTTGGTGATCCGGACGCGATTCGAACGCGTGACCGACTGCTTAGAAGGCAGTTGCTCTATCCAGCTGAGCTACCGGACCATTATATGCATAGGATACATCGAAAAAGCGATGTCCCTACATTGCATGGGAAGCAGCGGATAAGGCTGCATTGCCGTGGGAGATGCTGATGTTTTCGCGTGCAAAGTTACGATTTAATTTTATCATTTCCTACTGCTGCGTAGCTTCCGCAGGGAGCGAGCCGAGGGCCTGGTCCATGGCCTGACGCACGGCCGGTCCGACTGGCACGAGCGGCAGTCGCACCACATCCTCGGCCAGACCCATGAGGTTGAGCAGGCATTTGAGCCCCGAGGGGTTGCATTCAGCGAAAAGCGCCTTGTCGAGCGGCTGCAGGGAGGCGTCGATACGCTCTGCAAGCGCGCTGTCGGCATCCTCCAGGGCCAAGGCGACCATCTCGGAGAAGTAGCGCGGCAAGGCGTTGCCAACCACGGAAATAACCCCGACGGCCCCCAGACCGATCATGCGACGCGTAAGAGCGTCGTCGCCGCTCACCACCTGAAACCCCTCGGGAGCGCCGCGCAGAATCTCAGCTACCTGCTCCAGCGAGCCGGAGGCCTCCTTGATGCCTACGATGCGTCCGGGAAGTTCGCGCGCCAGGCGCAGGGTGGTTGCTGCCTCCATATTGCGACCCGTGCGCCCCGGCACGTTGTAGAGCACCACCGGCAGCGGCGATGCCTCGGCCACGGCCTTGAAATGGCGGTAGATGCCCTCCTGCGAGGGCTTGTTGTAGTAGGGCACCACCGAGAGGATGGCGCTGTAGCCGCTGAGGTCGACTTCGGCCACATGCTCGGCGAGGCGCTGCGTGCAGTTGTCGCTCATGCCAAGAATCAGCGGCACGCGCCCGGCAACCCGGTCGGCCACGAACCGCGCCACCTCGGCCCGCTCGGGGCAGGTGAGCGTAACCGCCTCCGATGTGGTGGCGAGTACAACGAGATACGACGCACCGCCCGCAATCTGGTAGTCGACCAGACGGGCCAGAGCAGGGAAATCTACCGAAAAATCGGATTTAAACGGCGTGGCCAGAGCCACACCCATGCCTCTGAGGCTTAAAGGCTGCATACGGGGATTGAGATAATATTGCTATTCGCCGGGGACCGACGTGGAGAAGCGGCGCCACATGTGGCACCGACCGCTTCATTCCACAGGCAAAATTACTAAAATTCCGCAAATCGCCCAATAGCGCCGCATATCATTCATAAATCAGTTTGGAATAAAATCGCTAACTTTGCACCCGCAAAAACAAGAGGGCGTGTCATATCTTTGACATACCGCCCACCACAAATCTCTTAATTATGAGCGATTTCAAGATAAAGGGACACGCGGCCATGCTCGGGGCCAACGTGATGTGGGGCCTGATGGCTCCGGCCACAAAACTTCTGCTTACCACCTCGGCGCTTACGTCGCTGCTTATGGTGGATTTCCGCATCTTCGGGGCGGCGGCCCTCTTCTGGCTGACGGGCCTTTTCTTCCCGAAGGAGCACGTGAGCGGCCCCGACCTGCTGCGCCTGGCGGGGGCGGCTTTTCTCGGTGTGCTCTTCAACCAGGGATGCTTTATCTTCGGCGTGGGGCTCACGTCGCCCGGCGAGGCGTCGATCGTAACCACCACGATGCCAATGTGGGTAATGCTGCTGGCGTGGCTCATACTGCGCGAGCCCATCACCGGGAAGAAAATCGGAGGCATACTGCTCGGGGCGGCCGGTGCTCTAATTCTGGTGCTGTCGGGAGCGCAGCGCGCCGTGCGCGGCGACAATCCTCTTGCGGGCGACCTGATAGTGCTCTGCGCGCAACTGAGCTATGCGCTCTACCTCACGCTCTACCGCAATTTCATACGCCGCTACTCGCTTATCACGCTGATGAAGTGGATGTTTCTGTTCGCGGCCATCGGGCTGATTCCGGTGTCGGTGCCGTCGGTGCTGGCAACGGAATGGGCGTCGCTGCAACCGATCCACTGGGCCGGCGTAGCCTACGTAGTGGTCTGCGCCACCTATCTGGCGTATATCTGCATAATGATCGGCCAGAAAAACCTGCGTCCCACCATAGTGGGAATGTACAACTATGTGCAGCCCATCGTATCATCGCTCGTCGGCGTATATCTGGGGCTGGATACATTCAACGCCCCGAAAGTCGTGGCAGTAATTCTCATCTTTGCAGGCGTGTATTTAGTTACCATCAGCAAAGCTAAAGAAGGCGCGTCATAGCAGGGTCGCGAAAGTGAATGCTGCAGAACCAGCAATTATCGACCATCTTGTAGGGACGCACGGCTCGTGCGTCCGTATAATCAGTTGAAATTTAATTGATTATATTCGGACGCACAGACCGTGCGTCCCTACATTGCGGAGGTTCTGCAATTTCTCCTTGTAGCGAAAGTTGTCTCTTACACAAAACAGCAAAGCGGGGTGTCGGCAAATCCGACACCCCGCTTCGGGTATAATGGGATAATTTAATTGCTGAGGGAGAAGCGGTTTACTTCGTAACCTTGAAGTTCTTGATTTCCCAGGCTACGCTCTGCTTGCCGTCGTTCATATATTTGAAGCCGACTTCGATTGTCTTGCCTGCATAGGCGCTCATGCTGAAAGTGTTGGCTGCGAACGAAGTCCAGTTGCCTGTGCCTTTGGCCGGGAAGTTGGTGAGCGTAAGCTGATTCCAACTGCCACCCTTCTCACGGACGTAAACCGTGCAGAAGGCGTCCTGCGAGGTGGGGAAATAGAAGCCGAAGGCGTGTTCGAACGAGAGCGTGGCGTTGCTTACGCCGTTCAGGCTGATTTCAGGCGAGATGAGCCATGCCGTAGCAGCTTCGTTTGCCGAATTCACATAGGAGTTGGCGATTGCGCAGAGCGGCGTGCGGGTGTTGGCGCGCCAGCCGGTCCAGCTGCCGGAAGTCTCGACGGTAGCGGTGAAGTTGCCGAGTGTGCCTCCTTCAAATGTCTCCTCGAAGATGGCATCGCCGGTGGGGGTGTCGGGCTGGTCGCCTCCACCCTGGCCGTCGATCTTATAGGCGTCGGTATTCTTGATACCCGGGAGGGAATTGTACTTCATCACGTCGCCGCGAACCGATACCTTCTTGCCGAGGTTGCCGGGATTGTCGATCAGATTGAGCGCCTTGCGTACGTCGGATCCGTTGACGAGCTGGATGCAGATGCATTCCTCCTTGGTGGAGGCGGTAGCGGTGGCTGCGAGCAGGATGTTGGCGGCCTGTGCGCCTTCGGCTGTGAAGTGGGCTGCATAGTCTTTATAGTAGCCTACGAGGTAGCCTTCAGCCCATACATCCTCCTTGACGGCCTCGGTGGTCGACGAGGGAGCCATGGCGATGATGCTGCCTACGGCGTAGGGAGAAGCCTCCGTGCCGTCGCCGCCGGTGGGAACGTCGGGCTGGTCGGGCCCTACGGGCTGCGAAAGAATCGAATAGTCGGAGGTGTTCTTGATGCCGGGGAAGGTGTTGTATTTCATCACGTCGCCCTGCACCATGATTTCAGCGCCGAGCAGGCCGGGGTTGTCGATCAGGTTGAGGTTGATGCGCGGCTGCGTGCCGTTTACAAGCTGGATGCAGATGCACTCCTCCTTGGTCGATGCCTGGGGATTGGTGGAAAGCAGGATGTTGGCTCCGAGAGCGCCTGCGCTCTGGAACATGCACTGCTTCGTATTGTTGTTGTAGTAGCCTACGAGGTAGCCCTTCACCCAAACGCCCGACTCTACGGCGTCGGTGGTCGACTGCGGGTTGAGGGCGATGATCTTCTCGCAGGAGTAGGGAGCCTCCTTGGTGCCGTTGCCTTCGGTGGGCTGACCGCCGGGCACTTCCACACCTTCGAGACGGAACTCGGCGGCAGTGCCGTTGTTGCCGGTCAGGCCATAGGTGCCGAGATAGTGGTCGAGAGTGCCGAGCACCTTGAGCTGCTTGCCCACGTTCTCGGGATGGTTGAGGATGGCCACATATTCGCGCATAACTGAGCCGGTGGGCAGAGGAACGATGAAGCACTTCGAGAAGTCGCGGCAGTCGGCCTCGTCAGCGATTACGACTGTGGAGGCGAGCATGGCGTCGGTACCCCAGTCGATGTCGTCGTTGGAGGTGACGTTGGTAACTTCCATGGCCACGGTTCCTACGATATAGCCCGAAATCCATCCTGCGGGAGTCTCGCCGCCGTCGATGGCCTCGATTGCGCGGGTCACGCTATAGGGATTGTCCTCGGTGCCGACGGGAAGCGACGGGTTACCGATATTGTAGATGTCGTCGGTGCTCATGAGCATTAGCTGCCAGCCGGTGCCATAGTAGGAGAGGAAGAACTTGGCGTCGCAGGCATCGGTGGGCATCGGGTCGTTGACGAAGTCGGCATAGCCGCTCACGCGCATCGTCACCTCCTGGCCGGCGAGTTCCACGCCCTGGTTCATGTTGGTCTTGTAGACACCGAAATTGGTTACGAGCTCACCGGTATTGGTGTCGACCTTGGGCACGAATTTGATGTTGTTGCAGCGTACCACCTGGCTCTGCCATGCGATAAGGCCGTCGGTACCGGCGGGAATGTCGCTGATGGAGCTGAGCTCATGGATTATCACTTTCGAGGCGTCGGGCAGTCCGTTGGGCTCAACATGGCTGTAGAAAAACTGGGGAACCATGAAAGTAGCCTCCCAGGCGTTGCCCTGCTCGTAGAATTCGGGCCAGCCTATCTGCTGCAGGCCGTTGTATTTGCCGATATACATGCCGGTGAGGTCCACAACGAGTTCCTGTCCGATGCGGTAGTTGAGGAAGAGGTTATAGGTGTTGACCGAGAAGGTCAGCGCAGCCGTCTCGTCCTGAATGGTGATGCTCTTGAAGATGTTGCCGCCTTCGTCGGAAGTAATGACGCGGCCAGCCACGATGTAGTGCGAGCCGTCGGGCTTGGTACCGATTTCCTTGATATAGTTGGTGGCGTCGTCCCAGAACTCCTTCTTCAGGTCGAAGATAGTGGTGTTGGCCTTGTTGGCGGCCACAGGCACCGTGGGCTCCGGAGCGTCGATATCATCCTGGCAGGAAGCGAAACCGCCGAGGAGTGTCAGCGCCATCACGCCGGAAAGAATAGACTTAAATATTTTCATAATTCTTGAATGTCGGAATGAGAACTGATTATTTTACCTCGATGGAAGCCACGTCCCATGTGGCGTAATTGCTGTCGGAGGTGGCGGCATACTGCCAGCCGATGTAGAAAATTCCGGAGGCAGCGGCGAGCGATACATCGCCGGAGTCTGTCCAGTCGCTATAGCCGGAAGCGGGAGCTTCGGGGAGAGTGCAGCTGAGTTCGGTGCGCTTGGCCGTGGCGGGGTCGGGACCGTCGAGCATGAATACCTTGAAGGTAGTGGTAGTGGAGCCGTAGCCGTTTACCTGAGTGCGGAATGTAAGCACTTTCTGCACCATCTTGGCGGCGTCGACGGGCTGGCTGACGAGCCATGAATCGAAAGGAGCGGTGCCTTTATAGCCGGTCATGCAGGCGTATTTCACGCCTCCGAATTCGCGGAAATACCAGTCCTTGTCGCCGGCGAGCTGATACTGACTCCATCCGTCGGGCATTGTGAGGCTCTCGAAATCCACGCTGAACGCGCCGACGGCATCGACGGGTTTCACAGGTTCGTCGACCCAGGGCTCGAAACCTTCGAGGCCGGCGAGGTCGTTGAGCTGAAGCTGCCACCCGCTGGTGTAGTTGGTGAGTACGGCGAGCACGCTGCCCTCGCCTTTGGGAGCTTTGGTGGAGGCACCGAACGTGGAGTAGCCGGAAGTGTTGAGACCGACCTTAGCTCCGTTGGAGCCCACGAGATATCGGGTATTGTTGGTCTGCGATGCAACAGCGAGGGCCTCGCCGGGGTTCTCGAAGTGAACGCCGGTGAGACGCACCAGGCGACCCTGCCACTGGAGGCGAGTCACGGGGTCGTCGCGCAGGGCGTTAAGCTCGGATGCAGTAACCTCGTAGATGCGGAGCTTGTCGACGTTGGCAAGACCGTCGCATTCCACGTGCTGCTCCCATTCGGTGGTCGACATGCGGCCGGGAGCCGATGTGTCGTTGTCGCCTTTCGAGCCGATCTGCACTCCGGCACCGTAATTGCCGTAGTAGAGGCCGGTCACGTCGACTACGATTTCCTGACCGTAGCGGTAGGTCTCGCCGAGTTTGGTGCCGTTGATCGAGAAGATGAGGCCTCCGGTCTCGTCCTCGATGGCGATTTTTTTGTAGACGTTGCCTGCGGCGTCGTCGCTGGTGACGCGGCCCTTCACGATGTAGTGCTGGCCGTCGGCACGCGTGCCTACAAGCACGTTGTAGTAGTTCACATCCTGATTAAACAGGGTCTTGAGCTCATCGCAGGTGGTGTTTGCCACCATGGTTGCGCGGGGCACGTAGTCCTCCAGCGGCGGCTGCTCGAAATCCTTCTCGTAGTCGCACGCGGTGAAGACCGCCGAGGCCATCAGCATGGCTGCGCTATATAAAATATGCTTTTTCATCTGTAAAATATTTTCTGATTAGGAGAAAACTGCTGAAAATGGCTTCGGGTCGCGCATCAGAAGCGGACACCTGCGTTGACAAACACCTTGATGCCCTGGGCATACATGTATTTGGTCGGGAAAGCCTGGGGATTGTAGGTCTTGGTGTCGATACGGAACTGCTCGGTGGCCTGGGTGATGAGGTTGCGGTTGTTGAGCAGGTTGCTTACCGATACGTTGAAGTTGAGGCTGACCTTGCGGTTGAGGTAGATGCTCTTGCCGATAGAGGCGTTGAGCACCCACTGATTCTTCAGCTTCTCCTGGGCGGTATATTCGTCGACGAGTTCAGCGAGTTTCTGCTCGGTTCCGGCGTAGGAGGCCAGGCCGGTGATAATCTGGTGGCGCGGATAGGCCAGGCGCACATAGTAGTCGGCGAGCCAGGAGGCGTCGAAGTTAAGATACCAGTTTTTGGGAGCGTTCCATGCCAGGCCGATGTTGAAAGCGGTCTGCGGAGTGGAAGTGCAGATATAATTCTTGAGGAAGAACTGGCGGGTAACGTCGGCACTGAGGCCGTTTTCGAGCGAACGGGTACCCATGGGATTGTTGGCGTAGCGGTAACGGGCAATGTTGCCGGCGAAGGTGGCGCGCAGCGACGAGGTAATCTGATAAGCCATACCGAGTTCGATGCCCTGATACTGGCGGTGAACACCCGAGAGGGCGAAGTTACAGAAAGCGTTGAGGCTTTCGTCCCAGAAACCGTAGCGTTCGAGGGCGTCCTGCATGTCGGTGAAATAAGCTGTCACCGCACCGCGGAACCGGCGGTAGTTCCATGTATAGCGGAAGTCGGCGCTGAACACGCGTGTGCTCTTGGCGTCGTCGACGGCGGTATCCTTGATGCGCGGCGAGATATATACGTCGTTGATTACGGGAGCCACCGTGCCGTACTGGGCCTGAAGAGTGAAGTAGTTGCGTCCGTTGAGCTTATAGGTGGCACCGGCCTTGAGCATGGCGTCGTTGAAGCGGATTGTGCTCGATTTACCGAAGGAATTTTCGGGAGCGCGGCCGTTGCGCATGTAGCCCTGGCGGTAGAACTGCTCGTAGCTCATTTCGAGGCCGTAGTTAACATCCCACTTGGCGGTATTGATCTGATTCTGCAGCCATGCCTGGGCCTTGAGGGCGTAGATGCTGTAGTCCCAGCCTATGCGGTCGCCTACCTTGGCGCGGCGGTTGGGGTCGTTGAGGTTGTTCTGCACGATATCGGCCGAAGCGTTGGGATTATTGATTTCGCGTTCTGCGAAACCGTCGACGTCAACCCAGAACTCGCCGCCGAGCAGGTCGCGCACGGTGGCATAGTCGTTGGTCTTGGTATAGTTGAAATTGACGCCACCCTGCAGGCTCATGATGTCGTTGAGGCGGTGGTTGATTGTCGAGCCGACAATGAAGTTAACCTGATTGGAGTGCTCCATCTGCTGGATGTAGGTCGAGCCCTTCTTCTGGGATTCCGGGAGCGACTGGTTCTGCACGTTGTTCAGATAGTTGGCCTGATAGAAGCCGTCCCAGTTGAGCTGTCGGAAATTCTCGTCGTTCTCCCAGAGGTCGGTGTAGTAGGCCGCCATCTCGGGATTGTCGTTACCGAACATGGTCCAGTAGCTGGGCAGGTTGCGGTAGTAGTCGGGACGCGTATCGTTGCCGTTGTAATAGGAAAGGCGTGTGCGCGCGTAGTGCACCCAGCGCACGGCGGCACCGGTGTTGACCGTAGTCTTCTCGTTCTTGTAGATATAGTTGAGCATCAGCGTCGGGTCGAAGTTCTCGCGGATATTGTCGGAGCGCTTCTTGCCGTCCTGCCAGCCCCATGTGGGGTTGTACAGATGGTCGCCGCTGAGGTCGATGGCCTCCTGGACTGTAGCCTTGCCGTTGGCATACTGGCGGGGGTTCATCCAGAAGGTGGCGGTAAGCGAATGGTTCTTGTTGAACTGCTTCTCGCCCGAGAGGAAGAAACCGCCGGCGGTGTAGAACGTGCCGGGCACCACACCCTCGTCGGCATAGCGGAACACAGCCGATGCCGTAAGTGCCAGCCCCTGGTCGTTCATGCCGGTGGAGTAGGTGGCCATGGCGCGATACTTATAATTGGAGTTGGTGTAGCTCAGCGTACCGTTGAAGCCGGGAGCGTAGCCCTCGGTGATGGTGCTGAAGTTCTGGCTTCCGCCGATGTTGCCGAATCCGTAGGAGGCAGCCGAGAGGCCCACGGCAGCCGTGGAGTTGCGGAAAGCGCGCGAGGTCATGCCGGCCAGCTGCTGGAAGGAGAAACCTCCGCGCATAAGGTCGTTCATGGGCAGCGAGTTGATGTATGTCTCGCTCCATACGCTGTTGTAGCCGCGGTAGTTGGAATAGAGCGGCGAGTAGCCGTAGCGGCTGAAGCGGAAATAGATGTCGTCGCTGGAGCCGGTAAGAGCACCTACGGCCTGCGAATTGCCGGCCTCGTCCTCCATCATCGATTCATCGAAGAGAAGCTCCTCGCTGTTCTCGGTGATGAACTCATTGTCGGCGAAATCGGCAAACAGACGCAGAGCGCCGGTATCGATGCTCTGTCCGTTGTAGAGACGTGCCTGCGAGGCACCACCCTCGTAGCCGGGAGCCACGATGGTGAGCACGGCTTCGCCGGGACGTGCGTTACTGATGCGGAAATCGCCGGCAGGGCCCGTGGTGACGGAAATCCCCTGGTCCTGAATCGTGACAACGGCGCCCGCAACGGGGCTTCCCGTATCGGCGTCGATGACGCTACCGGTCACCACCGCCGTCTGAGCAGTGGATGAAAGCACTGCTGAGAGCAGCAGCGATAGAAACAGTTTAAATCTCATAGAAATTTTTATTGAATGGATATAATTTATTTTCCATATTGAAAATCGTTCGGCAAACGGCTCACTTCATTAACCTTACCCCACGCAATCCGTGCAGACGGCGCGTCGGGGACGCAGCGAGCCCTACGGCCCGGGAAGATTTAGCCTCCAAAGATACTGAATTATCTTTAAAATTTGCAAATAATCTTTGACAAAACTTCCACAGAAGCTCCATAGCAGAGAAAAGGGAAGCACCTGCGGAAAGATTTGATATATTTTTCGGATTTTTTTCATCCGAAATTGTTGCTTATCTTTGCAGTTGACAAAATCACATTTCACCATGATCGACGATACCGACAAAAAACGTCTGGAGGCCGATGCCGACGGCCTCGCCACCTACGAATACATAGCCAACCATATCGAGACAATGGCCGACGACCTTGATTATCTGATCGACAACATGTGTCGCGCCGACCTTACGGGTCAGTTCCTGATAAGCGCGGCCCGCTACCTCTTCGCCATCGACCGCGAAGCCTTCGCTCCGGCCATCGAAAGGCTTGTCGGGCTGGGAATCGACAAAGACCGCGAGCGCAACTATATCGGAGCGCTCATGGAGCAGTTTTATGGCGCCGACTATGCCGCCCGTGCCGCCGAGCTCTCGGCCGTCGACAACAATTTCCGACGCATCTACAAACGCCTTAATCCGCAGGGCGCACTCTGAGCTCTTTACAAATCCATACCCATCAATCCCAAAGAACTTTCCGGACCCCCGGAACGTTAAGCCTGCATAACCACAGCAATGAATATGAAGAAACTACGCAACCTGCTGCTGGCAGGCTCGGTGGCTGTCGCCGCAATCGTCGGCGGCGCCGTAACCCTCAACAAATCGCGCTCAAGCAGTAAAAATATCAAGGAAATGACCAAACAGAACAAGCCCGGCGACGTGCTGGTAGAAATCAAGACCACCGAAGGCGACCTTACGGTGCGCCTTTTCGGCGACACCCCCCGCCACCGCGATAATTTCGTAAAACTGGCCAAGGAAGGCTACTACAACGGAGTGCTCTTCCACCGCGTAATCAATGAATTCATGGTGCAGACGGGCGACCCCGACTCGAAAACGGCTCCCGCAGGCAAGATGCTCGGCTCCGGAGGACCCGGCTACGATATCGAGGCTGAAATCGTATATCCAACGCATTTCCATAAGCGCGGTGCACTTGCCGCAGCCCGTCAGGGCGACCAGGTAAACCCCGAACGCCGCTCGTCGGGCTCGCAGTTCTATATCGTCACCGGCAAAGCCTATAACGACAGCACCCTCAACCAGATGGAGCGCCAGCTGCAGATGATGCAGAAGCAGAACATATTCAACGACCTGGCCCGCGAACACCGCGACTCGATCATGACCCTGCGCCGCAACCGCGACCAGGCCGGACTCCAGGCCCTGCAGGACGAGCTGGTGGCCATCACCGAGAAGAAAGCCGCCGAGGCACCCGCCCGACTCACCTCCGAGCAGCGCGAGGCATACACAACTACTGGTGGAACACCCCACCTCGACAACCAATATACAGTATTCGGCGAGGTAGTCGACGGCATGGACGTAATCGATAAAATCGAAAAAGTGGAGACCGATTCCCACGACCGGCCGCTCAAGGATGTGAAGATCCTGTCGATGCGAGTGCTCACCGACTGACGCACTGCAAGCCTTCCGACACACCGCAATGAAAATCAACAGGTTTACTCTCGACAACGGCCTGCGCGTGGTCCACGTCCACGACCGCTCAACGGCCATGGTGGCTGTCAACACCCTCTATGATGTCGGAGCCCGCGACGAATCGCCGGCCCTGACGGGGATTGCCCATCTTTTCGAGCACCTGATGTTCGGCGGGTCGGCCCACGTACCCGACTTCGACGCCGCCCTGTCGGCCGCCGGAGGAATATCAAACGCCTGGACTTCGAGCGATTTCACAAACTTCTACGACGTTCTGCCGGCGGCCAACATCGAGACGGCCCTATGGATCGAGAGCGACCGCATGCTTCGCCTCGCACTCAGCGAAAGAAGCCTCGAAGTGCAGCGCAACGTGGTAATCGAGGAATTCAAGCAGACATGCCTCAACCGCCCCTACGGCGACATGGACCATGCCCTGCGCGCGCTCTGCTACCGCACGCATCCCTATCGGTTCCCCGTCATCGGCAAGGATTTCAGCCATATAGAGCGCGTCACGCTTGCCGACGCCGAGCGATGGTTTTACTCCCACTATGCGCCCGACAACGCCGTGCTGGCCATATGCGGCAATATCGACGCAACTACAGCCGAACGCCTCGTAAGGAAATGGTATGGCAACCTGCCGCCACGAAAAGTGGCAGCCCGCCGACTCCCCAAAGAGCCTCTCCCTGCCGCACCGAGAACCACCACGCTGAGCGGACGCGTGCCGCAGACGGCCTTAGCCATCGCCTATCCCATGGCCGGATACGGCACGCCGGAATATTTCAATGCAGACATAATCAGCGATATACTGGCCAACGGACATGCAAGCCGCTTCTACCGCGAACTGCTGATGGGCACCGATATCTTTACCGAAGTCGACGCGGCCATCCAGGGCACGGAAGAGCCTGGCCTCTTCCTGATCAACGCCAAACTGGCGCGCAACGGTGAAGAGGCCGAGCGCGAGGCAATCGCGGCAATCGACGCGCAGACTTCGCGCATGGCCCGGGAGATGGTCGGGCAACGCGACGTGGAGCTATGTCTCAACCGGCTGGAATCCGCCCGTACATTCGGGCTGCTGAACTATCTGAGCGTAGCGCAGACAATCGCACTCGCGGAGATGCACCGCGAGGATGCCAACCGCTTCATGGAGCCATACCGGGCCATAACACCCGATACACTACGCTCCACAGCCGCCACCATTTTCAATCCCGACCATAAGTGCACGCTCATCTACCGCCCGGAGGGGGCGGAGAGCGTACAATAATCCGATATTCAAATTTTTATAACGTTCTCAGTGCTGCTGGTCGAGTATGGCGCGGAGCTCCTCGTCGGTAGCCACAAGGCGGCTGCGGCATTCGGCTATAAGTTCGGTGGCACGGCGTGTAAAAGCGGCAAGGCGGTCGATGTCGCATTCGTCGCTCTGCATCAGGCGCAGGATTTTTTCAAGTTCGGCCACGGCCTGACTGTAGGTAAGATCTTTGGCGGGAGTGAATACCGCCTTTTTTTCGTCTGACATAAGAGTGTATGTAAAAACTTGGTAATTATATACTTATCGACTGCTGATTGTATCTGAATCGTTGGTTTCCTCAGACAATATTTTCTTGTTTATTATGTCTTACGACGGCTGCCCTACGGCCTCGACGGTCGACTCGACTGAGCCCGAGGCGAGAATCGTCTGAAGGCGCGTGCCGGGAGCGAGGCCGTAGGTCGACGTGATGGCGTGGCCGTCGACCCGGGTTATCGAATAGCCTCGGCGCAGGGTAGCCATTGGCGAAAGGGCCTCAATGAGCGCCTCGAGGGAGTCGAGCCGCTGGCGCTGGCGTGCTGTGCGGTTGCGCGCGGCCTCCGCAAGCGCCTCACGAATCATCTGCAGGCGCGTGAGCTGCGGCTGGATGCGCCGGCCGCTCACGCCTCCAAGCGTGGCCGAGGCCTGCATCAGGCGCTGGCGCGCCCGCTCCACGGCGTTGCGCGACGCCACCGGCAGTAGGCTCTCGGCCTGGGCAAGCTGCTCTTTATAGCCTGAGAGGCGCTCCGTGGCCGACTGCAGGATGCGCGCCCCGATTGTCTCGATATGGTTGAGAGCATTTTCGGCAGTGGATACGAGCCACTCGGCCACGGCAGTAGGGGTCTTAAGCCGCAGATTGGCCACCCAGTCGAGCACGGTCACGTCGCGCTCGTGGCCTATTCCGATGGCTATGGGGAGAGGGAACTGAGCCACATTCGCCGCCAGTTCATAATCCTCGAATGCCTGGAGATCGGAAGTGGCGCCTCCGCCACGGATTACCACTACCCCATCCCACGGCTCAGGATCGGCGGCAATCTGCTCGAGGGCGGCGATAATGGATTTCGGGGCCGACGCGCCCTGCATCACAGCGGGAAAAAGTTTCGTATGGAAACGCAGACGGCGTGGATTGGAGTAGAGCTGATTCATGAAATCTCCGTAACCGGCGGCTCCGGCAGCCGAAACTACCGCGATGCGCTGTGGCACCGGCGGCCATTGCAGCTGCCGGTTGAGTTCGAGAATCCCCTCCTCTTTCAGGCGCATGAGGATTTCTCGGCGACGACGCAGAAGGTCGCCCATGGTATACTCGGGATTCACTGCCGATACTACGAGCGAGAATCCGTAGACCGGATGCATCGACGCTGACACACGGAGCATCACTTTCAGTCCGGAGGCGAAACGCTGCCCTGTCGCGGCAAAGAATTCGGCATCGATACGGCCGAAACTGCTCGCCCAGATCACGCCGCGGGCTTTGGCCACCTGCAGTCCGCGCTCGTCCTTCTGCAGGAGTTCCATATAGCAGTGGCCGCCGCGCACGGCAACGTCGAGGATTTCGGCCGTCACCCAGACATTCTGTGTCTCGGGGCGTTGCACGAGCGCCGCCACCGTCTGCTGCAGCTGCAGCAGCGTAAGAACCTTCTGATTCACGTTATTAAATGTGATAATAATCTTTATTGATAAGAAAATATATGTTGGCCGCCAAATTGTAGGGATGCACTCTGGTGCATCCTAACATCAGCAAGTCAGCATCTGAAAACGAGCGGATGCACCAGGGTGCATCCCTACATTTTGATGTCCGGTTATTTTGGTGAAGTCAATTGCCAACATATATATTCACCTTATTTTTTTACCTTTTCCATTTTTTTACCATTCCAGCGGTAGACCAGCTCGCCGCGCAGAAGGCCGTCGGCCCATGAGCCCTCGCCGGGAGCGAGGAAGTCGCCGAGCTTGTTCTGGAGCGTCAGCGTACGTGTGGATGGGTCGTAGACGGCGCGTGCCAACGTGATGGGATAAAGATTCTCGAGGTCGTCGCGGCGGTCGGCACCCTCGGGCGCTATCCATTCGGAAAGTTGGGGCACGATGAAGAGACCACGGTCAACCGGCTCCCAGGCAGTGGTGTAGAACCGCACCTCGCTGTCGGGGGCAGGTGTGCTGACGGTGGTTATCACCATCAGGAGAGTGTCGCCACGGTGGGGAATCAGCGAGAGCTCCACCTCCTGCACGTCGGAAGTAGAGAAGGTAATCTGCGAGGGTGAGGCTGCCAGAACGCGTGCATTCCCTTTGAAAGCGTTTTTCGAGGGCTTGTCGGAGCCGCTGCGGTAATAGTCGAGCATATCCAGACGCGTGGTGCGGTCGATGGTCGGGAAGATGCGTAGCGGAGCGTTGGCGAAAAAGTCGGCGGCGGTAAGCGAGTCGGTCTTCTCGGCCGGTTTCGCGGCCGATACAGCCAGAGCGGCGAGCGCCGTCAGAAGAGTGGATATGAGGAGTCTGCGAATCATATGCTTTTCGTTTTGAGGATGGGGAGAGTATCTATGGGCTCAGCCTGTGAGGCCTCGTCAGCGGGCTTTACGGCGCTGGCGACGTTTGAATTTCTCGAAGGCATCGTAGGCGTCCTCCGGCTCGACGGGAGCATCGACGTATTTGTCCTTGGTGCGTCGCACGGAGGCTTTGGCGTAATCCTTGTCGGGCGAAGCAATCTCGCTGTAGATGCGTTTGCCCATGAAATCGGCCCCCTTGAGGGCTCCGACCACGCGGCGTGCGTCGCTTTTCTTCACATCAAAGAGCGAGTAGCCGGGCATCAGGTCGATGCGGCCCACATCGACGCGTTTGCCCCCCACAACCTTGTTGAGCATCTCGATAAGGTTGCCGGCATAGAAGCCGTCGCGCTTGCCGGCGTTCACATAGATACGCTCCATTCCCTTCGAGGCCGTGCGGCGGTCCTTCTCCTCCTTGGTGGCGGGAGCATCGGCGCGCTCCTTGCGCTCTTTCCGCGGTTTTTCGTCGATAAAATCAATTTGGGGAGCGTCCTTATAGTATTCGAGCAGACGGTTGAATTCGAGCGACAGCACGCGCTTGAGCAGGTCTTCGTTGGAAAGCCAGCCGAGCTTCTTTGCCACGCCGGGAATGAAGCGGCCGATTTCCTCGTCGTTGACCTCCACACGCTCCAGGCGGTCGGCGAGCCAGAACAGCTGCTTCTCGATGATATGATCTGGGGTGGGCACCTCCTTGCGCTCGAAGGTCTTGCCTATGATGCGTTCAATCTCGCGCAGCTTACCCCTCTCGCGCGAATGGATTATTGCGATGGAGACGCCGGTCTTGCCGGCGCGGCCGGTGCGGCCCGAGCGGTGGGTGTAGACGGCCGTATCCTCCGGCAGTCCATAGTTTATCACGTGTGTAAGGTCGTCGACATCAAGGCCGCGGGCGGCAACATCGGTGGCTACGAGGAGCGTGACGACGCGGTCGCGGAACTTCTTCATCACCATGTCGCGCTGTTGCTGCGAGAGGTCGCCGTGGAGCGCGTCGGCATTGTAGCCGTCGCGTATCAGGTTTTCGGCCACCTCCTGCGTATCGCGGCGCGTGCGGCAGAAGATAATGGCGTAGATGTTGGGTGAATTGTCGGCTATGCGCTTAAGGGCGAGGTATTTGTCGCGCGCATGGACCATATAGTAGATATGGCGCACATTGGCCGCCCCTTCGTTGCGCGTGCCGACCACGAACTCTACCGGATCGTGCATGAACCGCTTGGCGATTTTGGCGATTTCAGCAGGCATCGTAGCCGAGAACATGAGCATCTTGCGGTCGGAGGGCACATGTTCCAGAATCTCGTTTATGGAGTCGACAAAACCCATGTTGAGCATCTCGTCGGCTTCGTCGAGGATTACGGTATGCACGTCGTCGAGCTTCACCACCCCGCGGTTTATCAGGTCGATAAGACGGCCCGGAGTAGCCACGATTATCTGCACTCCCTCGCGGAGTGCGTGAATCTGGCTCTGAATGCTCGAACCGCCGTAGACGGGAAGCACCGACAGTCCGGGAATATATTTCGAGAAATCCACGAGGTCCGAGGCAATCTGGAGGCAGAGCTCGCGCGTGGGCGAAAGGATAAGCGCCTGAGGCACGTGGCGCTCCACATCGATGCGCTGGAGCACCGGCAGCCCGAATGCCGCCGTCTTACCCGTGCCGGTCTGAGCCAGCGCCACAACATCTCCCTCCTGGCCGAGCAGATGGGGAATCACTTTCTCCTGAACGGGCATCGGAGTCTCAAAACCCAAATCCTCTATCGCATGGCGCAGCGGCTCGCTCACGCCCAATTCTTCAAACGTCATAATAAGTAACGGTTCAATAGTAAAACGTAACCATCGCCGGACGCCGCCATCACAATTCCAGGAACTCCAGTCGTCCCGGAAGCAATATGGAACTACCGCCCGGCTTTTAAGATACAAAGCTACTAATAAAAATCAAAAACCGCCCCCGATGGTTCGCACAAAATCCCCCTTTAGCTAAATTTAGTATTGAAATTCAAAGTACTAATCTGTATTTAGTTTAAGACGGATTTCCTTTAAAAACAATAAGTAGTACAAGAATAAATATTGCTATTAATATAGGTAAAAGGAGATAACTATAGAATTTCAGTGATACTTTTATTAGCAAAAGCATCATTTTCGCAAAATCAACCTTTAATTTACCAAAAATATAGATTTCAATAATCATCAATGGAAAGAGTTGTGCAAAAAGGATAAATTCATCAGGCAAAACCCAAAGCTTTGAAATAGCCTCACAAAGCACATAGATTGTGAGTATAGCACAAATCATATATGTAAAAGCATAAAGTGTTTCCACATAATTGATACGAACAACAATTATTTTAATACTTTTATATAAAGCCCAACTTGTATACGGTATTGTCAACAAAAAAAGCAGATAACCATTCCGCAGAATATATTGATAAATATCGGAATCCTGTCCGAGCACTATCCATATCGGAAATAAAACAGCTTCTATTATGTATCTTAAAATCAAGTTAGGGAATATTATAGTATGTACGGCAAGAGGTACAGTTAAAAGAAGTAGGGCATGAAGAGTAACAAATATCACAAATGGATGTGTAATTTTTTTTCTTGCCCCATTGATGTAGTCAATTATGATTTTATATGGACAAAAAACTAAAAGACATAACGACCTGAAAAACTTTGAGTCTATCGGGAAAATAGTTTCACGAATATGTTTTCCCAATGTTTGCACATCCAATCTGTTTTCAGACATCTCCTGACCACATTCCGGGCAGTATTTACTATGACATTGTGCACCGCAATTAAGGCATTCCTTCTGACTAATCTGGAAATCTATTTCCCGCAAGAATAATCCAGAAAAGAACATTTGAAGATATTTGACAATGTGAGATTCCATATTTAATGTGACCGAATAAGGTTTATGAAAGGATAACAGAGTTATAGTTTTAATGCATCACGAATTCTATTCACTTGCAAAGCTATAAAATATATTGAGAAATAACATGGAATCGGGAGCGATAGAAAGAGTGTGGAAAGTATTTCATTCATTGGATTTAGTTTGTAAATTTGCAAGTATATGAGCAAAACGAAAACTCTTTATGTCAGCGACCTCGACGGAACACTGCTCGGAGCTGACTCGAAGATAAGCCCCACGACGGCAAAAATTCTGACGCGTCTGGCGTCGCACGGGGTGATGGTGACTCCGGCCACGGCGCGCACTCCGGCCACGGTGCAGCCTCTGATGGCCAACGTCGGACCAAGCCTCTACACCGACGCCGAGGGGCAGTTGCAATGCCTCCCGGCTATAGTAATGACCGGCGCCGCGCTGTGGGACCGCTTCGAATGCCGGTTCGACAGCATCACGCTGATTCCCGAGGACGATGCCCGAAGGATTCTCGATACGTTTCAGGGCGAATCACTCAGGCCATTCATCTACTGCCTGAGTGGCAACAGTTTCCTGAACGTCTACCATTCGGCGGCGATGAGCCGGCGTGAGGACGCGTTCTATCAGGAGCGGCGCCATCTGGAGCTGAAGCGTTTCCATCTCGACCAGCAGCCGTCGTCGCTGGGGAGCGTGGCGCTGTTTTTCGCCATCGGCCCGGTGAAGGCAGTCAAACAAGCCTCGGAAAAATTGTCGGAGGTTACCGACTGCGCCACGGCGTGGTATCCCGACGTCATCATGCCCGACACAGGGCTGATCGACATCTACGCTCCCGGAGTTTCGAAGGCACTTGCCGTCGAGCAGCTTGCCGGGCGCGTGGGAGCAAAGCGCACGGTGGTATTCGGCGACAACCTCAACGACCTACCGATGATGCGCGTGGCAACGGAGGCGGTGGCAGTGGAAAACGCCCTGCCGCAAGTTAAGAAAGAAGCACACACTGTAATCGGCCCGAACACGGCCGACTCCGTGGCCCGTTTCATAGCCGAGCGCGAGGGAGTCTATATCGACGACCTTCTGATCTGAGAATCCATAACCGAATATCCGGTAAGATGAATATCTACGACATCCGCCGCTTCGGCGTGGTTGCATTCCTGCTCATCTCAGTGGCTCTTGTAGGCTTTTTTCTGTATGTGAGCAACAACCTGGTGGCCGACCTGGCCACGCAGGAGCGCGAGCGCATGCAGATCTGGGCCGACGCCACACGCCAGCTCACGGTCGGGCAGGCCGATGCCACCGGCAGCGAGGCATCGGCCGATAATATCGACTTTCTTTTCTCGATAATCGAGCGCAACCATACCATTCCGGTACTCCTAACCGACGACGGAGGCAACATCCTCCTCCACCGCAACTTCGACCTGCCCGAGCCGGTCGACTCGCTCGAGCCGTGGCTCATTTCCGATGCCAACGCCGCCTTCCTGCAGCGCAAACTTAGCGAGCTGGAAAAAAGTCCGAACGTGATTCATATCATCATTTCTCCGGGCAACATGCAGCACCTCTATTACGACGACTCCAAACTGCTGAAACGTCTGAGCTACTATCCTTACATCCAGATTGTAGTTATGCTGGCGTTTATTCTTGTGGTTTATTTCGCCGTAAATTCCACCCGGCGCGCCGAACAGAACAAGGTGTGGGTGGGACTTTCGAAAGAAACGGCCCACCAGTTAGGTACGCCCATCTCGTCGCTCATGGCCTGGATGGAGCTTCTGCAGAGCATGGGAGTCGACCCTGAGACCGTATGCGAGATGAACAAGGACGTCAACCGTCTGAGCACCATCGCCTCACGCTTCTCGAAAATTGGATCGCAGCCGCAGATGGAACCCGACAACATCAACACGGTAGTCGGGCATGCCGCCTCCTATATGGCTACGCGCATCTCCAGCCGAATCAAACTCACAACTGATCTCTGCCCGGAGCAACTCGATGTGCTCGTATGCGCTCCGCTACTCGAATGGGTACTTGAAAACCTGATAAAGAATGCTGTCGACGCCATGGACGGGACAGGTTCGATTACCGTAACCACCTCGCGCGAGGGGCAGAAAGCATGCATCACCGTGGCCGATACCGGCCGAGGCATACCGCGCAAACGCCAGAAGACGGTATTCAATCCCGGCTACACCACCAAAAAACGCGGATGGGGTCTCGGCCTCACCCTGGCCAAACGCATCATCGAACAATACCACAAAGGGCGCATCTTCGTCAGCCACTCCGAGCCCGGCGTCGGCACCACCTTCGCCATCCACCTGCCGCTGATATCTTAAATCTGTTCTCGATTCTATTCCCGATTTGATTTTATAATGAAAAATTTGGATATTCCGAAGGTTGTTTGTAATTTTGCGAACAACTAACAAAGCATAATATGACAAAATTAGAGATAACGCCTGAACAGGAGCGCCTTGCGAGGTTTGCAAAAGCTATGGGACATCCCACGCGCATTGCCATACTGCATTTCCTTGCTCAGAGAAACGAATGTTTCTTCGGCGACATTCACGAAGTGCTTTCGATAGCGAAAGCTACCGTCTCGCAGCATTTGAGCGAACTGAAAGAGGCCGGTCTGATACAAGGCACCATCGAACCACCTAAGGTAAAGTATTGCATAAATCCCGAGAACTGGAAACTTGCCAAGCAATTGTTTTCGCAGATGCTTGACGAATGCTGTCCATCAAAAAAGAATAGCTGCTGCTCGTAAGCACTATTTTTACCATTAATGTTCGTAATTCGGCAAATAACAACCAAAATATATTCAAGAACATGAAAAAGCTACTGATGATTTTCGCCCTTATAATCGGGCTGGTATCATGCGGCAGCGGTGAGAATACCGCCAATGCAAAATCTCCGGAGAAAGACCGTGTGGAAGTGATATATTTCCATGGCAAACAACGCTGTGCCACCTGTATGGCAATAGAAAAGAATACCCGAGAAGTTATCAACAACCTATTCGCCAATGAGCTGAAGAACGGTACTGTAGTTTTCAAAATAGTAGATATCTCGACACCGGAGGGCGAAAAGATTGCTGACAAATACGAAGTTACATGGTCTTCTCTCTTTGTAAACAAATGGAAAGACAGCAAAGAGACCCGAAGCAACTTGACTGAGTTCGCCTTCGGCAATGCCCGCAAGAACCCCGATGCTTTCAAGAAAACTCTTGCCGATAAAATCCGCCAATCCCTGAAATGATGGAGTGGTTACAGACATTGCTCGACAGCAGTACGGCGCCGGCACTGACTGCATTTATCTTAGGATTGCTCACCGCCATATCTCCGTGTCCGCTTGCAACCAACATAGCCGCGATTGGCTATATAAGCAAGGACATCGAGAACCGTAACCGCATATTCAGAAACGGTGTGCTTTATACGGTCGGTCGAATCATAGCCTATACCGTCCTTGGTATCGTACTGATCTCAATACTGAAAGAGGGCGCAAGCGTGTTCGGCATTCAGAAAGCAATAGGTAAATGGGGAGAGTTGCTTATCGGTCCATTGCTCTTGCTTATCGGACTGTTCATGCTGTTCGGGAATAAGCTCAACCTGCCTCAGTTCGGTTTCTGTGGCAACGGTGAGGGTCTCGTCCGGAAAGGTGGTTGGGGAGCCTTGTTGCTCGGTATCCTGTTCGCGATGGCTTTCTGCCCGACAAGCGGTGTTCTCTACTTCGGTATGCTGATACCGATGTCGGTGACAGCGAGCGCAGGCTGGCTCCTGCCTATCTTGTTCGCCATTGCCACAGCTCTCCCTGTGCTTGCCGTCGCATGGATTCTCGCTTTCAGCGTTGAAAAGGTCGGCGAGTTCTACGGCAAACTGCGCACAATACAGAAATGGCTCAACATAATTGTCGGGGTCATTTTCATAGCGGTAGGCATTTACTACTGCATAATGATGTATTTCTAAATCGCATAAACTAAAAAACAAAATAACATGGATAAAAAAGAAAAGAAAGGTTTCTGGTCAACGCTTTTCGCGCCCAAAAAGAAAAGCTCATGCTGCTGCAACAGCAACATAATCGTCGATGACGATGTTAAGCCCGCTTCATCGTGCGGGTGTTCGGATGGTTCGGCTGAGTCCACAGAGACAATCTGCTGTGTAACCGCTCTCGGCACTAAGGTAAGCGAGGTTCTTGTCCTCGGTCCCGGTTGCGCCAAATGCAAGGAAACATACAAGGTGGTGGAACGAGTGATCAGTGAAAACAATCTCGATGTCAAGCTTTCCAAAATCGAGGACGTCGCCGAGATGATGAAATATAACATCATGACAACCCCCGCCGTAGTAGTAGACGGCACCGTCAAAATCAAGGGACACGTCCCTTCGGCAGACGAAGTGAAAAAGGCTCTCGGCATCTGAACTTTAACAACCGGAGACTGATATGGAAACAAGAAAGGAAATCAAGTTCCTGATATGGACCGTTGTTCTGTTCTTAACAGCGTTCTTTCTGCCCGTCAACAGCGACACGCTGATGACGGCGATTCACTCCACTCTCGACCTTACCAAATGGTATGCCCGCGAGCATATAGTTCTCTGCCTTCTCCCGGCATTTTTCATTGCCGGTGTGATAGCGGTGTTCGTGAGTCAAGGCGCAGTGCTGAAATATTTCGGGGCTAACGCCAAGAAATGGGTGTCATATACTGTGGCATCGGTTTCGGGGGGCATCCTCGCAGTCTGTTCCTGTACCATTCTCCCGTTGTTCACAAGTATCTACAAGCGCGGTGCGGGTCTCGGTCCGGCAATAGCTTTCCTCTATTCAGGTCCCGCCATCAGCATTCTCTCGATAATCCTCACAGCACGTATTCTCGGACTTGAAATGGGGATTGCACGTATCATCGGGGCTGTGACTTTCGCCATTGTTATCGGGGTGGGAATGTCGTTTATCTTCCGGAAGGAAGAACGCGACAAAGAGATTGAGCAGATGAACATCGTGCCTCCTCCCGAGAAACGTCCCCTATGGCAGACGGCTGTATTCTTCTTCACCCTTGTGGCAATCCTCGTGTTCGCCAACTGGGGCGCACCGGCGGACATCGACCGTGGAATATGGGCTGCAATCTACAACGCAAAATGGTGGATAACATCGGCTCTCGCCATAGGACTGTGCGTGATACTGATAAAAATTCTCCATCTGAAAGCGAGGTGGATTATTCTCGGCGCTATTGCGGTGGCAGTGTCAGCCTTCCTTGCCAACGTGTTTATTCCCGATGCGAAATTGGCACCGCTCGTGCCTATGATTGTATCAGTAGCCGTACTTGCCATCGTGTTGCTCTGCGATAAAAACGATGATGAAAACCGCGAGTGGGCGTTGTCATCGTGGGGATTTGCCAAGCTGATTCTTCCGTTGCTTGCCGTTGGTGTATTGACAGCAGGGTTTCTGCTCGGTTCGACGCACGACGGCATGGAACTTCCCGGCATAATTCCCAACAGCTGGGTTGAATGGGCTGTCGGAGGCAATTCGCTTCTCTCTAATTTCTTCGCAAGTTTCACAGGTGCGTTCATGTACTTTGCCACACTTACCGAAGTACCGATCATCCAAGGATTACTTGCTTCAGGTATGGGCAAAGGCCCTGCGCTCGCCCTGCTGCTTGCCGGTCCCTCACTGTCGCTTCCCAATATGCTTGTCATCCGCAGCGTCATGGGTACGAAAAAGACAGTGATCTATGTCGCACTTGTAATCGTCATGGCCACCATCTCCGGCTGGGTTTACGGTTACTTCTTCTAAATGAAAAACAGATGAAAGTATTGATTTTATGCACCGGCAACAGTTGCCGCAGTCAAATAGCACATGGTTTCCTTCGGTCGATTGACCCGAAGTTGGATGTATATTCAGCAGGTACGAGACCTGCTGAAAAAGTCAACCCACAGGCTGTCAAAGTTATGCATGAAAAGGGCATCGACATAAGCCGTCACACACCGCACAATGTCAGTGAATATCTCAGCGAACCATGGGATTATGTCATAACTGTGTGCGGAGGTGCAAACGAAAGCTGTCCGGCATTTATCGGCAACGTAAGTCACCGTATTCATATCGGATTCGATGACCCCTCCGATGCTGTGGGTTCCGAGGAATATGTAATGAGCGAGTTCCGTCGTGTACGCGATGAAATCAAAGTCCAATTCGGTCAATTCTACAAAGACAATCTGAAATGAACACTCTCCTTGATATCCTTTGGTATTTCTGCTATATCACGGTTGAGCTTGTAGTGCTTTTCATCGTGATAACAGCACTTGTTGAAATTATCCTGATGTATATTCCCCAGGAGAAAATCAGCAAGAAAATAGAAAAGGCCGGATTTTTCGGCAACGTGATAGAAGCTGGATTCGGGGCGCTCACGCCTTTCTGTGCCTGTTCAACGCTCCCCATGACGGTAGGATTCCTTAATGCCGGTGTGCCTTTCGGCGCGACAATGTCATTCCTAATAGCTTCTCCGTTGCTTAATCCAATTATCATAGCGATGCTTGGCGCGTTGGTTGGAATAAAGGCTATGCTTATCTATGTGGTGATAGCTTTCCTCTGTGCCGTATTCTTCGGGTGGGGATTGCAAAAAGTCGATGCTCAGAAATACGTCAAAAACGTAAGGTTGAAAAAGCAGTCTTGCTGTTCAGCTGAGGGAAACTCTATTGACCGGAGGAAACTTCCGTGGAGCCAGAAGATTGCATTAGCACTTCGTGCAGGATGGGACACGCTTCGACCGATTATCTGGTACCTAATTATCGGCGTTGCATTAGGAGCTGCGATATACGGATATATGCCGAGCGATTGGGTCTTGAAAATAGCAGGTCCAGATAATCCCTTCGCCGTACCTGTCGCAGCCATCATCGGCGTGCCTCTATACATACGTGCCGAAACTGCAATTCCTATCGGTGTGGCATTAATGGGCAAAGGAATGAGTATCGGTGCTGTTATAGCACTTGTGATTGGTGGTGCCGGCATGGCGATACCTGAAATGTCGATGCTTGCAAGCATCTTCAAGAAGAAACTCGTAGCCATGATTGTCGCCGTGATATTCCTGACGGCTGTAATCTCCGGCTATAGTTTCAATATTCTCATGTGAAACCCCAACAACTGTGTGGGTCCATATGTCATAGAAGATATCATAGTAAGAAAGAATAATCAAAGGCATATCATACATAAAATCAGCCGGGCGAGGAGATACTCGTCCGGCTGATTTTATATTCTTTTCTGTGGAAATCAGAAGGCGCGGAAGCCGAGCTTGAAGGTGAGGGTGGGATAGACACGCACCTTGTCCATGATTTTCTGGAATGTATCATCGTCTGTAACTTCCGAGAGGTCAAGTTCGCCATAATCGGTATACAGACTCGGCTTGCCGTGAATCTGCACGCCCAGATCGATTCCGAAATTTATGCGGCGGCTCGGCACAGCCTTACCCCAACCGATACCAACATAAGGACGGAAACCGTTCACCTTTATTCCGCCGGAAACCTCACCCTTGGTATTTGCGGGAATCACATAGTCGCCAATGGTGACGGAACCTCCATAGGAAGCCAATTCGGGCGAATAGCCCGTGATTTTAACAAGCTTATTTCCCCCGAAGTATGCGCCTAAAGCCACATACAGACCGATTTTCGGAAGTGGATAGACATTAAAAATCACATAGCCCTGCGTGCGGCCGAGGTCGCCGGTAAGTTCCACTTCGGAATCGCGGTAAACATTACCTGTATTCGTGTGATACGCAAACTCCGCATCTGCATCCGCATGAAATTTGATGCCCGGCATGATTGCCACGCCGGCGCGCATCTGCACCCAGCGCGTTATGGGCGTGGACGCCTCGACCGAGATACCGGTAGTGCCGACACCTACGCCGACGCCAACGTGGTTGAACATATCGCCGGGAAGTCCGGCGCTTGCTGCAAGCGACGTAACCGCCACTGCCACTGCCATTAAAAATTTTTTCATAGAAGAAATTGTGGTTTTTCCGCAAGCCGGCAATCTCCCAAAAGAGTCCCGGCTGCAATTAAATGAATTATGATTGGTCGGAGAGGGTGGTCTGAAATCCGGAATAAATATTCCATTTTCAAAATTAGCCGTATTTTTACAATCTACAAAATATTTTAACTAATTTTTTAGCAAAATCACTCTGTCGAAAGCTCCGCCGGAACGCGGCCGGCGAAAGGGATTCAAGGCAAACGGAGATGAAGAGCAGATGGAGGGATTTTTGAAGCGGCGATATGGGAAAAATATCGTAAATTTGCGAAGAAAGTAATTTGCACGACAAGGAAGTCCTTTTAAAAGAATGAAACATTGCAGATATTTCTCCGGTTTGCTGCAGACCGGCAGTATGGTCGTGGCAGCCATGCTCTCTATGGGAACGCCTGATGCCCGGGCGCTGATATTATTGCCGCCCGCGGCGGGGTCGATTAACTCGCCCGAAGCGGCAGGATATATCGAGCGTGGTCTCTGGATGCGCTCCGATGCCAACAGCCGCGGAGCCGCCGACCAGCTCGCGGAGGCCATGCGCCTCTATCCCACAGCAGCTGAAGCAGAGCGTGCCGCCGCAGCGCGCGCTCTCAACGCTATGACAATCCCCGGAGCCGATGCAATGGGGATGCTCGAGAAATTCATGGAGGAATATCCGGCTTCGGCGTGGCGTTTGACCGCTCTGGTAGCCGTGGCCGATGTATGGTTCGACCGCGGCGAATACGCCATGGCGCTCGAAGCCTACAACAAGCTAAGCCTCGACGCACTCGACGAAACCTCGCGCAACGAGGTGATTTATCACACGGCCTTCTGCCGCCTGAAACTCACCGACTACGACTCGGCAGCGGCGGGATTCGCCGCACTCGAAAGCGCCCCGGAATTTGCAAACGACGCCCGCTTCTACCAGGGATATATTGCCTATGCCCGCGGCGACTACAATCGCGCCGCCCAGCTTTTCGAGGCTGTGGCACCCAATGGAATGCCGACTGCAATGGCAGCTTACTATCTGGCGCAGATAAACTATGTGCGCGCCGACTACCGGGCAGCCGCTCAAAACGCCCGCACACTGCTCGAAAGCCGTGCTGCCGACAATGCAGACCCGGCGTTCACAGCCGAGATGAACCGCATAGAGGGTGAATCGCTCTACCGTCTGGGCGACCACAAGGCTGCCCTCCCCTATCTCGAGACCTACGTTAGCTCTACGGAGCATCCACTCAACTCGGCCATGTATCTGCTCGGACTCGACGACTTCGAAAACGGGCGATACGAACAGGCCATCCAGCGCCTGACGCCTGTAACCTCCGAAGATACGGCCATGGGGCAGAGTGCCTTTCTCTATCTTGGACAGAGTTACCTGAAACTCGACAACTACAATGCCGCATCGCTCGCCCTCGACAAGGCCGCCCGCATGGACCGCGACCGCGACGTGCAGGAAGCAGCATTCTACAACCGCGCCGTTGCGGGGATGCAGGGAGGCAAAGTGCCGTTCGGAAGTTCGGTTAACCTCCTGGAGGAATTTCTGCGGCGTTATCCCGAATCGGCCAACGCTCCCGAAGTGGCGGATTATGTAGTGTCCGGCTATATGACCGACAACAACTATCCCGCCGCCCTCGCCGCAATAAACCGCATCGCCAAGCCCACACACAAAGTTCTGGAAGCAAAGCAGAAGGTGCTCTATACACTCGGCAGCCGCGAACTGCAGGCCGGACGTCCGCGTCAGGCCGCCACATATCTGCGCGAAGCCGCCGGAATGACCGGCTACGACGCCTCTACGGCAGCCGAAGCGCTCTTATGGCTGGGCGAAGCCCAGTTCAAGAGCGGCGCCTATGCCGATGCCGTTGACTCCTACAACCGCTACCTGCGTCAGAATCTCGGAAGCGCCGCCAACCGCGCGCTTGCCTACTATGACCTGGGGTACGCGCGTCTCGCGCTGAAAGACTACGCCGACGCCAAAGCCGACTTCGCCAAATTCATAGAGCGGACCGACAGGAACGCCGACAAGACTCTCCTGGCCGACGCCTACAACCGCATGGCCGACGCACAATACTATATGTCGGATTTCCAGGGTGCTGCTTCAACCTACTCCAAAGCATTCTCTACCAATCCGCAGGCAGGCGACTACCCCATGTTCCAGCAGGGAATCATGAAGGGACTGCAACGCGACCACGCAGGGAAACTCGAGACCCTCGGCAACATGATCGAGAAATTCCCGCGGTCGGCCTTAATCCCCTCGGCCATGCTCGAGATGGGCGAGAGCTACGGAGAGACCGGCGACAACGCCCGTGCCATAGAGACATACACGGCTCTGGCCAGCCGCTATCCGGCCACCGCACAGGGGCGTCAGGGTGAGCTCATGCTCGCCATAACGTATCTCAACGAGCAGAACCGCCCTCAGGCAATCGCCCACTATAAGAAAGTAATAACGGCCTACCCCTCGTCGGAGGAAGCCCGCGTGGCCGCCGACGACCTCAAGCAGCTCTATGCCGAGCAAGGGAAGGTAAGCGAATATGTGGCGTTCATCAACTCCGTGCCCGACGCACCAAAACCGGAGTCGGCCGAGCTTGCGGCCCTCAATCTCGTGAGCGCTGAGAAAGCCCTTGAAAACAACCGGCTTACCGACGCCCTGGCCGCCGCTACCGAAGTAGTGGAGAAGTATCCCGACTCGCCGCAGGCAGTCGATGCCCTCATCGTGAAAGCAGACGCAGAAGCTCGTATGGGCCGCACAGCCGATGCTATGGCCACATATCAGGCTCTCGAAAAGCGCGCATCCAACCCCTCCGACGTCAGCACCGCCCTGATGGGAATACTGCGACTCAGCCGCGATCTGGGAGACAACGATACAGCCATCGCAACAGCCGACCGGCTTCTGGAATCGTCGACTCTCGGCGAGGCCGGCAAGCGCGAAGTCTCTCTGCTGAAAGCGATGGCCCTGAACGACAGCGGCAGCCACACCGAGGCAATCGCCCTATGGAGCACCCTCGCCGACGATATCGACGACATAAACGGCACCAAGGCCCAGTACTACATCGCACAGACCTACTCCGAAACCGGCGACGACGCCAAGGCAACCGAGGCCGTCAACCGCCTGATCGACGCCAATCCGCCCCACGACTACTGGCTGGCACGCGGATTCATACTGCTCAGCGACCTCCTGCGCAAGAAGGGCGACACCTTCGAGGCCGACGAATATCTGCGCTCACTCCGCGAAAACTACCCCGGCAATGAAGCCGACATTTTCCGCATGGTCGACGAACGTCTTAAGAAATAAGAACAGCAATGACAAAACTCAGATATAACGCAATCCCGGTGCTCGCCGCCGTAGTGCTGGCAGTGCTTCCGGCCCGTGGGCAGCTTTCGAAAGAAATAACCATCGACCGCGAGATCGTGCCGGAGGTACACTCCGCCACGCGGCCCGACGTCTACCCTTCCCAACTGAAATTCACGGCCACACAACGGCAGCTCCAGGCCAGAGATTACACGCGCATCTCGGAATTCGGCCCCCACATCGGCACACTCGAGCCGGCATCCACCGAACCGGCTGCACCGCTCACACCCTACCGCGGCTACGTGGACCTCGGCTATTTTCCTGCTGCAAATGCCGGGCTTTCCGCCGGCTACACCATCGTAGGAACCGACGCCACGCAACTCAATATCTGGGGACAGCTGAACAACCGCCAATATAAGAGCGCTCCACTCGAAGGGATGGACAAGGAGACATTCCGCCAGGCCCAAGGGAAGCTCGGCATCGACCTCAGTCATAAATTCGGTACCGCCGGACGCCTCACGGTTGCCACCGACGTGAATTTCCTCTCCTTCAAGCAGCCATGGAGCCTTATAGACCGCAGTTTCGCAAAAAAAGAGGCTGAAGACGCCCCCGCGGGCCATACCGAGATACCTTCGGCCATCGGCCAGAGCGCACTCGGATGGAATCTCGACGCCCTTTGGGAGGGTCGCGCCAACAGCCGTCTCACCTATTATATAGGCGCCGCATTCAATATCTTCAATTTTTCGAAAGGACTTCCCACCGACGAGGGCGACCCGGCCGCCCCGGAGATTCCGGCAATAAAACAGACCGGCTACGGAGTGCGTCTGGGGGTAGCCGACCGCATCTCCGACATAGCGCGCGTAGGTCTGGACGTCAACGCCGACTTCCTGCATTTCAACAGTTATCTGCAGCCCGATGCATTCACCGAAACCGATCCTGACAATGAATACTTCACCCTTCCCGGAGGGAAAACCATAGGGATAGCATCGATTACACCCTACTACAGCCTCACTACGGGAATCTACCGCGTGAAAATCGGCGCACGCATCGACTTTACATTCAACTCCGGAAAAAAATTCCACATAGCCCCCGACGTATTGCTCGGCGTGAACCCCTCCGACGGCTTCGGCGCCTCACTGCGTATCGGCGGAGGTGAAACTCTCAACACCATGCAGAGCCTCACGGCCTATTCCCCCTACATCTGTCAGGCCATGGCATATGGCGTGAGCAACCGGCCCCTGACTGCCGACGTTGCCCTGCGCTTCGGTCCACTTCAGGGAGCGTCGATTACCCTGGACCTGGGATATAACGCCGCCAACAACTGGCTGATGCCTTACAGTATCGACGATATGCTGATGTTCGCCCCCACGAAAATCCGTTCATTCAAGGCCGGAGCCACCGCACGCTGGACCTTCCGGCGCCTGCTGGCTCTGGAGGCGAGGTTCCACACCGTGTTGGGCGACGGCGAGAAAGCCAGCTGCCCCGAATGGCGCGACCGCGCGCGCCGCGTGCTCGGCGTAGGAGTAGAGGTCACACCCATCAGACGCCTGAGCGTCAATCTCGCCTACGAACTGCGAATGAAGCGCTCGATGCCCGTAGCCGGCGGCAACGATTACCTGTTCTCCACGGCCGAGATAGCCGCCGCACAGCTGCTCGACGAGCCGCTTTGCTTCGACCTCAAGAACGTCAGCAACCTGAGCGTCGGCGCCTCTTACCGACTGACAGATGCTTTCACCGTGTTCGCCCGCGTGGAAAACGCGCTCAACACACGCTCATATCTCATGCCGCTCGTAGCCGACCAGGGGATTTCAGGCCTCTTTGGCGTAGGCTATAAATTCTGAGACCCTGGCAGCCAGCTTTCACAATATCAACCGCTGAACCATGACGAAATATAAGCCATGTCTGCTTCATGAGACAGCCGAGATAGCCCTCACCGAGATAAAACGCTTTCTCGAACCGCGCTTGATGGAGGAGTTACAGCTCAGGCGCGTGTCGGCACCGATGTATCTGCCCCTGGACTCGCCACTGATCGACCCACGATACCCCGGGGCGAAAGTACACCTGGAAGGAGCCCATACTGATGTAGCTATCGTGGGAAGCCTCGACCTCTGGCTACGCGGACAGCTCCGCCGCTACGACGCCGCCGTAGGTTTCGGCGTGTTCACCATCATGAACGCCATACGTCCTGAAGTGATACCAGGACCTACGGCCAGCGTGCATGTGGCCGCCTGGGCATGGCAGCAGACCCTCGCCGACGCCGACGCATCAGTTTCGGCGATTGCACCGCGAGCCAGACAGCTCTACTCGCTGCTGCTCGCCACGGAAAAACGTCTTCTGGAGATGTTTCCGCATATGCACCCAACCCTCCACAAAAGCATCGACATCCTCACCCACGAGGCGCTTGAGGCGATGATGCCCGGCATGACCACCGAGCGGCGCATCTACGAATACCTTCATCCGTCGCGTCAGGAGAAGCCTGCAGAACGCCATTGCGCTGCGGTGTTTATCTGCCGGGGCGACGGTTCGCACGTGGCCGACGGCGAGATGTGGGTGTGGAACCGGCGCGTGAACCATCCGCTGCTCATAGCCGACATCGGCGTATGGAAAGCCGACGAAATCGGTCCGGCCTCCGTCGGCGGAAATATCTACCGCAATCAGCTGGCAATGCAGCTTCTCCATCAAGACGAGGTGTAGGCTGTAACTTCAATAAACACAAACCTGTATATTCTCCTTATGCGTATCGACATACTTACCGTACTGCCCGAAATGTTCGACTCTCCGCTCAACTGCTCCATTCTGCAGCGGGCTCAGAAAAAAGGTCTTGTGGAATTCCACATCCACAACCTGCGCGACTACACTACCAACAAGCACCGCAAAGTCGACGATTACCCCTTCGGCGGCGAGGCAGGGATGGTGATGCAGGTGGAGCCCATCGACCGCTGCATCTCGGCGCTGAAAGCCGAGCGCGACTACGACGAAGTGATATTCACCTCGCCCGACGGCGAACGCTTCGACCAGCCGATGGCCAACCGTATGTCGCTGATGGAGAACCTGATAATACTTTGCGGACACTATAAAGGCGTCGACTACAGAGTGCGCGAGCATCTGATTACCAAAGAGATTTCGATTGGCGACTACGTGCTCACCGGTGGAGAACTTCCCGCCATAATCATCTCCGACGCGCTGGTGCGCCTCATCCCGGGAGCCATCGGCGACGAGCAGAGCGCGCTTTCCGACTCTTTTCAGGACCACCTGCTGTCGGCGCCCGACTACACCCGTCCGGCCGACTACAAAGGGTGGCGTGTGCCCGACATACTTCTCTCGGGCCACGAAGCTAAAATCGCCGAATGGCGCCACGAGCAGTCGGTGGAACGCACCCGCCGCCTTCGCCCCGACCTGCTGAAGTAGGTCCGCCTATTTGAGCGGCGTGATGCGCACTTTGGTGTTTTTAAGGCGATAGGGAGCCACGGCCTCGACTACTTTGCCTATTTTTGCACGCGGAACCGCGGCGATGGCACTGTGGTCCCATACCATGATTTTTCCTACTTCATCCTTGGTGAGCCCACCTTTCTGAATAAGGAATCCGGCGATGTCGCCCTTTGAAATCTTTTCCTTTTTCCCGGCGTTGAAATAGATTGTGGCCACGTCGCTGCGAATCCCTTCGGAGGCCTCGCCACGAGGCGAATAGGGGCGGTCGCACACCACGTAGTCCGGGATGTTTTCTCCTTCTGCCGTAATGACATATGCCGTTCCGTCGGCGCCCATACGCGCCGTGCGGCCGTTGCGGTGCGTCCAGCTCTCGGCCGAGAGCGGCATATGGTAGTGAATCACGTAGTTGACGTCGTCGATATCGAGTCCGCGCGAGCCGAGGTCGGTGCTTACCAGCACAGGATTTGTGCCGTTGTTGAAGAGGTCGAGGGCCAACTGGCGGTCGCGCTGCTCCAGACCGCCATGATACAGACCTACGGGGAAACGCTCTTTTTTCAGGAAATTATAGACACGCTCGGCGCTCTCGCGATGGTTCACGAATACGATGGCACGTCCGTTGGGAAGCGAGCGCAGAAGGTCGAGGAGCGTCTGCAGTTTATCGCGCTCGGGCGATTCGACAGAGACGGTCTGCAGGCGGCTGCGCTGAGCCGATGGCGTGAAGTCAACAGTCTCGGCTCCCTGCATCGGAAGGAAATCGGGGAGTTCGGCAAGCCGGGTGGCCGAAGTAAGGATAATAAGTTTCAGAGATTTCATACGGCGCGCGATGCGTCGCATCTCGTCGTGGAAGCCGAGTTCGAGACTCTTGTCGTACTCGTCGAGCACCAAAGCATGGACTCCGGCCACGTCGAGGTTGCCGCGCGTGATATGGTCGAGCAGACGCCCCGGAGTAGTCACGATGATGTCGGGCATCGACTTCAGGGAATTTACCTCGTCGGCCATGTTGTGGCCGCCATAGAAAGCCACCGTCTTAATGCCGGCCGCCACCGGACGGATTACATCTGCAATCTGAATTACCAGTTCGCGCGAGGGAGCGATTACAACAGCCTGAAGCACACCCTTCGACGGCCCGATAGCGCGGAGCAGACGGATGGCGAAAGCCGCCGTCTTTCCCGAACCGGTGGGAGAAAGGAGAATCAGGCGCGTGGCGTCGGTGGTAGCCATGAGCTGCTGCATTGGGTTGAGGGTCTCTATGTTGTGGCGCTCGCGGAAGCGCTCGAGAATCGTCTGTTTATCCATAATTTTGAAGGAACGGACACACGGGCCGTGTGTCCCTACATTTTTACGGTCAGCTATTTATAAAACCGGGGAAACTATCAGGGACGGATTACACGGTATTCGCCGTTGGGACCGGTGGCGATATTGTAGGTGCGGAGCACGCGGTAGTCGTCGCGCTCGGCCGCAGGACCCGCCGTGGGCTGCCCGTAGTTGTTGATTACGGAGTATCGGCTACCACAATGGGCGCAGAAGGCGTCGTTGCGGTCTTCATCGTAGGCGACGCGTATATCGGGCTTGCGCTCGACGGGGCACGACATATCGTAGGCAGCCGGGGCGCCGTTGATGTCGCCGACGAGAAGCACGCCGCCGTAGCCCGTCTGCGAAGCGGCCGAATAGTTGAATCCCTGGGGGAGCCGCTCGGAGAGTATGAACTCGCGGTGCTGGAGCGGAGCGGTCACACCCCATGTGCGCCAGTCGTGTTCAAAGGGGAACACAATCCAGACGCCGGCAGGAGGGAGGTCGTCGCTTACGTGCTTGCAGCCCCCGGCGGCCGCCCCTGCGGCAATGCAGACAGCCGCCACGGCAAGATTTCGGACCAAATTGCGGAATACTGTTAACATAACCATTAAATAACCGAGGCGCGGCGCACGGGGGTTAGACCTTTGCGTCGCGCCTTCTATGGAATAACGTATGGGGTATGACTTAAGTTGGCCGGTCAGTGGCTCAGACCTGCGATAAGTTCGCCGAACTTGTCGGCCGCCTTCTGGAGCTGCGGCCCGATGAGCGGACGGAGCATGGCGGGAATCTCCACATCGATCTGGGTCTGCACCGACGATGAATCGGGTGTAAGAGGATTGATGTGCATCTCCATGGTGAGGGGAACAGGAGAGGATTTCGTACCGAACACGATTTTGCCGGGACGAACGCGCTCAACCACGATAAATTCGATGTCGCCGACCTGAGGAGTCGTGATTTTGAGAGAATCGTTGGTAAACTGCACGTCGCCCACCTGAGCGCGCTGTTCGGCAGGGAGAGAATCGAGCACCCCCTGAAGATTATTGAGATTGCTGAACCGCTCGAAAAGCGTGTCGGCGCTTTTGCCCACGGTAGTCAGCGGGCTTTTATATGTTGCCATTTGTCGGTGTTTTACGGATTATTGAAAGGAAAGAGCTCGCGGAGTGAGCATCACTCGATGCCGGCGTCGCGGAGAGGAGCCCAGTTGGCGGGATCCTTGCGCCACTGCTGGAGCGTGGCGATATCGCTCTCGGCGATAAAACCCGTGGAAAGGGCCACTTCAAGCAGAGCATCGTAGTTGCTGAGCGTCATGAGCTTGATTCCGGCCTCGCGGAAGCGCTTTTCGGCGATGGGGAAGCCGTAGGTAAACATGGCAACCATGCCGACAACCTCGCCGCCGGCCATCTTGATGGCGTCGGCAGCCTTCAGACTGCTCATTCCGGTGGATACAAGGTCCTCGATGATGAGCACCTTCTGGCCGTGCTGCAGCGAACCTTCGATTAGATTCTCCAGGCCATGGTCCTTGGGAGTGGAGCGTACATATATATAAGGGAGGCCGAGATTATCGGCTACCAGAGCGCCCTGCGCGATTGCGCCTGTGGCGACACCGGCTATAACGTCGGGCTTCTCAAAGTTCTCGAGGATGATGCGGCTGAGCTCGGTCTTGATGAAAGAGCGCACTTCGGGGTATGAGAGTGTGCGTCGGTTATCGGTGTAAATAGGAGAATTCCAGCCTGATGCCCAAGTGAAGGGGTTTTCTGGCTGGAGCTTTATGGCACTCACTTTCAACAGTTTCTCTGCAAGAAGGCGTTCGAGTTTTTTCATTTTAGCAGTTGGTTGGTGTTTCCGGATGATGAATAGCGGGCTGCGATTGTGGCGGTAACTGCCATAACTTGTAACCCACGCTACAAAATTAATCAAAATTCCGCAAACCGACGGCTACGGCGAGCCTAAAAAAGTTCTTATCGCATAAAATTTCCGATTTTTAGGTATTTTTGTGAATTCTTGCTCTATTTTGCTATGCTTGGATTTTATTTGGAGTACAGGGGCGGCCGGGGGGAGAGGCGGTTTTGGAAGTTTTGAGGAAATTCTTAACTTTGCAGGTTGGAAGGAGACTGATGGGGTGCCCGGGCTTTATGGCCGCCAGCATTCCCGAGCCAATCAGAAAGGAAAATGAACCAACCCACCAGACAGCATACTAACACAACGGAACGCACTGAGCCCCAGGCCGCCGATTCTACGCCCGAACAGGGCACCCCGACGGGGGGCGCTCCGGGGGGCAACGGCTCGATGAGCCATAGGCTCGCCGACAAATTCATGCACGGAAAGGGGATTTTCACTTTCCTCCGCTCTTCCGTATCGAGCCAGATTGCATCGTGGACCGACATGGGCATAGCGTTCGTGTTTTTCGCATGGGTGCTCCGTCCGCTCGGGGGCGACCCGCTACGCCAGTTCTTCGCCACGGCCATAGGTCTGGTTGTAGGAGGGGTTGTAAATTGCTGCATCAACTATAAATTCACTTTCCGCGCCGAGAACTGCCCGGTAAAGGCTGTAGCGGTAAAGTATCTCCTGATATGGGGAGGAAGCTTCGTTCTCAACCTTACAGGTACCACTGTGCTGACCCACATGCTGCAGTCAATCGATTATCTGCACTCCATAGGCATAAAGGACGACGGTATATTCGCATTCTCACGCCTTACGGTAAGCCTGGCAGTAAGCCTGGCATGGAACTTCCTGCTACAGAAAAACTTCGTATACGTTCCCACGAAATTCGACCCCTATGCAATCCGGGCCGTCGACTTCGTGACATTCCACAACAGCCGCCACCACGGCGACGGCAACCACACCAACCAGTCAAACTCCTCCAGCAAAACCTCTCCCGCCACCGATTGAAATGAGCAATAAAAACGTCTATCAGAAAGAGCGCGACGGCCTCCAGCAGGGCATATACCGCGTCATCAACCCTATCGTGCGTCTGCTTATCCGCATGGGCGTCACCCCCAACATGGTGACCACCATCGGACTGCTGGGCAACATCGCCTCGGCCATAATCATAGCCTACGCAGGCTATGAAAGCTACACCACCGGCTCGCCGCGATTCGATCTGATCACAATCGCAGGGGTGGTGACCATCGTTTTCTCGCTCTTCGACATGCTTGACGGCCAGGTGGCGCGTCTGGGCAATATGGTAAGCCGTTTCGGCGCGCTCTACGACTCTGTGCTTGACCGCTATTGCGAGCTCTTCACCGTCGGCGCCCTCAGCTACTACCTCATAATGAACGGCTACGTAATCGGAGCCCTCATCGCGTTTCTCGCGCTGGTCGGCTCGGTGATGGTGAGCTACGTGCGCGCACGCGCCGAGGGTGTGGGTCTGGAATGCAAGGTAGGCTTCATGCAGCGCCCGGAGCGTGTGGTCGTCACATCCATCGGCTGTCTGGGCTGCGGCATCGTGGGGCTGTGCTGTCCCGACGCGGCCAACACCGCATTTACCATCCTCATTGTGGCAATGGCTGTGATAGCCGTTTTCGCCAACCTAACCGCTTTCGCCCGTGTGGACGTGTGCCGCAAAGGTCTGAAATAACGAGGCTGACACACGTCGAGCCCTCTCCACACCACGACAACCATCCGAAATGCCAACTAAAAAAGAGTCGCTAATAATCGTCTGCGCCCTGGCCGTGTGGCTGGCGGTGACGGCCATGTGTGTGGGATTCCGGCCCGAGCATATCTGGATGGCTCTGCTGATTGCCGCGCTCTTTTTCGTATGCGGCACCACGCGTCGACTGGTGGTGGCGCTGCTCCCCTTCATAGTGTTCGGCATAAGCTACGACTGGATGAACATAGTCCATAACTACGAAGTCAACACAGTCGACATCCAGGGAATCAACGACGCGGAGCGCTCGCTTTTCGGCATAGCTACCGCCGGAGGGATACTCACTCCCAACGAATTCTTCGCTCAGCACACGTCGCGACTGATGGATTTTCTGGGAGGAGTGTTCTATCTATGCTGGGTACCGGTGCCGATAGCATTCGGGCTCTGGCTGTATTTCACCCGGCAGGAAAAAACATATCTTCTCTTCTCGCTGGTATTTCTGCTGGTGAACTTCATCGGTTTCGCCGGCTACTATATTCATCCGGCTGCTCCACCCTGGTACATAGCCAAGTACGGCGCTGAATTCCTGCTGGGCACCCCGGGCGACACGGCCGGCCTCGGCGCATTCGACGAGATGACCGGCCTGGGAATATTCAACGGCCTCTACGGGCGTAACTCCAACGTATTCGCCGCCGTGCCCAGTCTGCATTCCGCCTACACGCTCGTGGCATTCATCTACTCGCTGCGCAGCCGCAGCCCGTGGTGGATGCGCGCACTGCTGGGTGTAATCACTCTCGGAATATGGTTTACGGCCGTCTATACCTCCCACCACTACATTATCGACGTGCTGCTCGGGATAGGGTGCGCGCTTCTTGGCTTCGCAGTGTTTGAATTCGCACTGATGCGCATTCCGGCTTTCAGCCGCTTTATCGCAAGATACGCCGCCTATATCGCTCCACGCAAATAAAGAGTCTGCCGAGACGGAAGCGATTCTGCCGCACGCTAACTTTTTTCCGCAACTTACTGCAATCCAAACAGACGGACATGGTGTTATATCTGAAAACTCCACGCTTCAACATGTCTGATTCGCCATCACATCCACGCCGCCACCACAGGGATACCGCCGGCAAAATAATCAAGATTGCAGTTCCGCTGGCCATATCGGCGGTGCTGATTGCGTGGCTTTTCCATAAAATAGACATGGCGCGCGTGGAGCAGATAATACGCCAGGGAGTGAAGTGGCAGTATATCGGCGCCATGATGGCGATAACGGTGCTCAGCCATATAATCCGCGGCATAAGGTGGGGTATTCAGCTGCGTGCGGCGGGTATACCGCGCATTCCGGCCGTAGCCGAAAGCGTCTCGATATTCGGAGCCTACGCGCTTAACCTCATATTTCCATATCTCGGCGAAGCGTGGCGCTGCGTCTACATTTCGAAACGCGAGGGAGTAAAACTCTCGACCGTGGTTGGCACGGATATAGGCGACCGCGCTTCCGACGGAATCATGATTCTGCTCTTTGTGGTGGCGACATCGTTTGTGGCGCGTCCGGCCCTCGATCATTTCTTCCGTAAATATCCCATAGGCGAGAGCGTGGAGCACTTCTTCACTCACGGCGCCGTATGGATCTGGGTTCTCGGCATTCTGGCACTACTCGCCGTAGTCGACTACGCTTTCCGCCGCACACCGACGGTTCAGGGTATCAACGCAAGTATGCTGCGCATGTGGCGCGGATTCGCCGTATTGTTCCACATGAAGGGTACGGGGCTGTATCTGATTCTGACGCTGGGCATATGGACGTGCTACTTTTTAGAGACATATGTATGTTTCTTCGCGTTTCCGTTTACGCGGAGTCTGGTGTATGATTCTCCCTACTGGATGGGCATCGTGCCGGGAATGGTGGTGTTCGTGTTCGGGTCGTGCAGCATGGCCGTGCCGTCGAACGGCGGCCTGGGGCCATGGAATCTCGCCGTGATGTTCGCACTTACGCTCTATGGCGTCGGAGCCAACGACGCAGCCGCCTATGCCCTTGTGTGCTGGAGTTTCCAGGCGCTTATACAGATGCTTACAGGCATATTCGGAGCATTCTACATAATGTGGGACCGACACCGCCGACCTCAGTCCAAAGGTGGACGGCAATAGCCGGGATTTGATAAAAATTTCTTATCTTTGCAGAAACGATGACTTGCCATATCTGAACCATTCTTCGCATAGCAAAGCGACCCAAGGTCAATCACTGACGAACCATAGTCATCCGGACAAAAGTAAGAATGAAAACAGGATTCGACAACGACAAATACCTCCGCATCCAGTCGGAACACATACGCGAGCGCATCGCCAAGTTCGGCAACAAGCTCTATCTGGAACTGGGCGGCAAGCTTTTCGACGACTACCACGCCAGCCGCGTGCTTCCGGGCTTCCAGCCTGACAGCAAGCTGCGCATGCTCGGGCAGCTGGCCGACAAGGCCGAGATAGTCATCGTGATTTCCGCACGCGACATCGAGAAAAATAAAGTACGCCAGGATCTGGGCATAACCTACGATATGGATGTGCTCCGTCTGCGCGAGGCCTTCATCGGCCGCGGATTCATGGTCAACTCGGTGGTAATCACCCACTACAACGGCCAGAGCAGCGCCGACGCCTTCCGCAAGCGCCTTGAACGCATGGGAGTGACCACCTACTGCCACTATACCATCGAGGGCTACCCCACCAACGTGGACCTCATCGACTCCGACGAGGGGTTCGGCCGCAACGACTACATCGAGACCACGCGACCGCTTGTAATCGTCACGGCCCCCGGCCCCGGAAGCGGCAAGATGGCAGTATGCCTCAGCCAGCTCTACAACGAGCACAAGCGCGGCATCGAGGCCGGCTACGCCAAGTTCGAGACCTTCCCGGTCTGGAGCCTGCCGCTGAAGCATCCGGTCAACATCGCCTACGAGGCCGCTACGGCCGACCTCAACGACGTAAACATGATCGACCCCTTCCACCTGGAGGCCTACGGCAAGACTGCCATCAACTATAATCGCGACATAGAGATATTCCCGGTGCTCAACGCCCTCTTCGAGGGAATCTACGGCGAGAATCCATATAAATCGCCCACCGACATGGGCGTGAACATGGTAGGGTTCTGCATAAGCGACGACGACGTATGCTGCGACGCCTCGCGCCAGGAGATAATCCGCCGCTACTTCACAGCCCTGAACCGCATGGCCCAGGGCGAAGGCAACGAGGCCGAGGTAAGCAAGACGTCGCTGCTGCTCAAGCAGGCGAAGATTGACCTGGGCTACCGTCGCCCCATAGCCGCCGCACGCGAGCGCGCGGACCGCAGCGGAGTGCCGGCCTCGGCAATCGAACTGCCCGACGGCACCATCATCACCGCAGAAACCAGCGCCCTACTCGGACCCAGCGCAGCCCTGATTCTCAACGCCGTGAAACACCTCGCCGGAATCGACCACCAGGTCAAGCTGATTCCCCAGCACATGATCGAGCCGATACAGCATACCAAAACGAGCTATCTGCGCTCCAACAACCCGCGGTTGCACACCGACGAGGTGCTCGTGGCACTTTCGGTGCTCAGCCCTCACGACGACAACTGCCGGCGCGCCCTGGAGCAACTCCCGGCCCTGCGCGGTTGCCAGATGCACTCCACGGTGATGCTCGGCGAGGTAGACCACAAAATTTTCAAGAAACTCGGAGTGGGCCTCACTTGCGACCCGGCCCGGAAAACCCAAAAGATATAAACCTCTCAATCCAACCTTAGCTATGCCAAAAGTATCGCAACGCGGCGAAATAATGCCCGCATCGCCTATCCGGCGGCTCGGCCCCCTGTATCAGGACGCCGTAGACCGCGGTCTGAAAGTTTACCGCCTGAACATCGGGCAGCCTGACCTGCCCACACCTCAGGAGGGACTCGACGCATTGAAAAAGATTGACCGCACAGTGCTGGAATACAGTCCTTCGGAGGGGCTGCATTCGCTGCGCGAAAAGCTCCGCGAATACTACCACCGCTTCAACATCGACGTCGAGGTCGACGACATCATCGTGACGGCCGGGGGCTCCGAGGCCGTGCTCTTCGCCTTTATGGCATGCCTCGATCCCGGCGACGAGATAATCGTGCCCGAACCGGCCTACGCCAACTACATGGCTTTTGCCATCTCGGCCGGAGCGAAAATCGTGACTATCCCCTCGAGCATCGAAAACGGCTTCGAGCTTCCGCCCGTCGAGAAATTCGAAGAACTCATCACTCCGCGCACCAAAGGCATCCTGATCTGCAACCCCAACAACCCCACGGGCTATCTCTACACCATGAAAGAGATGTTGCAGATACGCGACCTTGTGCTCAAGCACGACCTCTTCCTCTTCTCCGACGAGGTTTACCGCGAATTCTGCTACACCGGCGCTCCCTACATCTCCGCCTTCCATCTTCCCGGCATCGAGGAAAAAGTGGTGCTCATAGATTCAGTATCGAAACGCTACAACGAGTGCGGCATCCGCGTGGGCGCCCTCATCACCAAGCACAAGGAGCTGAAAAAGAACGTGATGAAATTCTGTCAGGCTCGCCTCAGTCCTCCCCTGTTGGGTCAGATTGTGGCCGAGGCCTCAATCGACACCTCGAAGGAATATATGCTTGCCACATACAACGAATATGTGGAGCGCCGTAAATTCCTGATCGACCGCCTGAACCGCATTCCGGGCTGTTACACTCCCATCCCCATGGGCGCCTTCTACACCGTGGTCCACCTCCCGGTCGACGACGCCGACCGTTTCTGCGAATGGTGTCTGCGCGACTTCTCATGGGAAGGGCAGACCATCTTCATGGCGCCTGCCTCCGGCTTCTATACCACTCCGGGCATGGGACACGACGAAGTGCGTATGGCCTACGTGCTCAACAAGCAGGACCTCGGGAAAGCCATGGAAGTGCTCCGCCATGCCCTCGAGGCCTACAATGCCCTTCCCGAACATCAGAAACCCGAGCCAAAGAAAGCCGAAACCACGCCAGCCGAGGCCTGAGCAATCATAAACCTGAAGCATGACCCACGAATCGCATACTAACGATACGGACGCCGTCGCACCGGCCGTCGCTCCCGAAGCGGCGCTGTATCTCATACCGGTACAGCTCAGCCCGGCGTCGGCGCTCTCCGACGTGCTTCCCGAGGGGAACAGGCGAATCATAGCCGGACTGCGCCACTTTATCGTGGAAAACGTGCGCTCGGCCCGGAGATTTCTTAAGAAAGTCGAACCATCGACCGACATATCCGCACTGACGTTCACCGTGCTCGACGAGCATACCGACCGCACCGCAGTAGCGGCTATGCTCGAACCGCTCGAACGCGGTGTGCCGATGGGCGTGATTTCCGAGGCCGGATGTCCCGCCGTGGCCGACCCTGGAGCCGACGCCGTGGCGGTAGCCCAGCGCCGGGGGCTGAAGGTTGTGCCGCTCGTGGGTCCTTCAAGCATTCTTATGGCCCTTATGGCCTCCGGATTCAACGGCCAAAGCTTCGCCTTCAACGGTTATCTCCCTATCGAACCCCAACGCCGGGCCGGGCGCCTCAAGGAGATGGAACGCCGCATCCAGCGCGAGCGGCAGACCCAGATCTTTATCGAGACCCCATACCGCAACAACCGCCTGATAGCCGAACTGGCGGCCACGCTACCCCCCGATATGCTGCTCTGCGTGGCATCGGACATCACGGGGCCCAACGAAAACATCACTACGCGCCCTCTGCGCCAGTGGGCCCGCGCCACCTACAACTACGATAAAATTCCCACCATATTCCTTCTGTTCAGCTGACTGAAACCCAGCTCTCCTCTATATCACAACCCACAGAATCCTGCTCATGGCACGCTACAAGAAACGCACGAACATGCAGCCCGGCATCCCCGGGCTCTTCGACGACCTCGACGGGACGTTCTTTCCCGAGGCCGACGACTTTCCCGTGCATCCCGCCATCGAGAAGGAAGCCCGCCGCACCGCAAAAGAAAGGGAAACCCTCTTCGACAGCGACGACACATTCTCGCCGCTGGAGGACCTTCCCGGCATCGACCGACTGAAATTCATTTCGTTCGGATCCGGAAGCTCGGGCAACTGCGCCTATATCGGCGACGACACTTCCGGATTTCTGATCGACGCCGGAGTGGAGCTGGATAAGATTACCGCCGAACTGAAACGCAACGCCATCGACATGCGCAGCGTGAAGGGAATCGTGCTGACCCACGACCACAGTGACCATGTGCGCTTCGCCTACACCATCCTGCGGAAATACCGCCACATGCAGGTGTACTGCACCCCGCGCACCCTCAACGGTCTGCTGCGACGCCACGCAATCTCCAACCGGATAAAGGATTACCATCAGGCAATCTATAAGGAACATCCCTTCAAAATCGGGAATTTCACCGTTCTGGCGTTTGAGGTGATGCACGACGGAACAGACAACGCCGGCTTCTTCATCTCCAACGGCGGACACCATCTGGTGGTTGCCACCGATTTAGGGTGCATATCCGAACGCGTCGACTACTACATGCGTCAGGCCAACTATCTGATGATCGAGGCCAACTACGACTCGGCGATGCTCGACGCGGGTCCGTATCCCGAATACCTGAAGTCGCGCATCCGCTCGGACAACGGCCACCTTGACAATGCCGTGACAGCCCGTTATCTGGCTGAAATCTATACCCCGGCGCTCCGCAACGTGTTCCTATGCCACCTGAGCAAAGACAATAACACACCTGCAAAAGCTCTCGAAGCCGTGGAGACTGCCCTGCGCTCGGCCGGACTCACCGACATCGGCGACTGCTCCGGCTCCCCCTACGCCCGCATGGCTCCGATACAGCTAATGGCGTTGCCCCGCTTCGACGCCACAGGCCTCATTTCGCTGCGGCTGAAATAGTTGTATATACATCTAAACATCTTCATCTCTCCCGTTCCGAACAATGGATAAATCCGATCAGATACATACACCACACAGACGCCGGGGGGCACTGGCATGCTGGATCGAGGCAATGCGCCTGCGCACGCTTCCCGTATCCGTGGCAGGCGTAGTGATGGCAGGCGCTCTCGGCCTGGGCTCGTTCGCCTTCGAGCCGGCGCCATGGTTAATCTGCCTATTATTCGCCATTTTATGCCAGATTGCCTCCAATTTCGCCAACGAATACTTCGACTATCGCGACGGTCTGGATAAACCGGGCCGTGTAGGACCGCGCCGAGGCGTCACCGAAGGCGACATATCGCCCCGCGCCATGCTCGCGGCTGCAATCGGGACGCTTGGAGTGGCCGCAGCCCTGGGATGCCTGCTCATATTCTGGGGCGGCTGGTGGCTCATACTCGCCGGAATAGCAATAGTGGCAGGTGCGCTTGCGTACTCCACGGGGCCTTACCCGCTCTCGCGCCACGGATGGGGTGAAGCGGCCGTAATCATATTTTTCGGGATAGCACCGGTTACGCTCACCTTCTACTGCATGAGCGGCGGCATAACACAGGAGGTATGGCTTGCTTCTCTCACCATGGGGCTTTTAGGGGCCAACGTACTTGTGGTCAACAACTACCGCGACATCGACGAAGACCGCAACGTCGGGAAACTAACTCTGGAAGTGCGCCTCGGTCCGCGTATGGCCCGGAGGCTCTACCTCTTCAACGGACTGCTGGCCATCACGCTCATGCTTCCGACATGGGCGCGAATAGGGCGCGAATGGCTGCTGGCTCCGCTCCTCTTCCTGATTCTCCACTTCGCCCTGTGGCGTCTGCTCTGCCGGCGCACCGGGAAGGGGCTTAATCCTCTTCTGGGAGCCACATCAATGCTCATGCTGCTATACGCTCTGGCGTTTCTGCTGGCCGTAATTACCTGCTAATCATTCCGGAATGATTCTCAACTCGCTCGCCATAACCAACTTTAAGAATATCGCCGACGCCCGGCTGGAATTCTCTCCTAAAATCAACTGTCTGCTGGGCAACAACGGTATGGGAAAAAGCAATCTGCTCGACGCAATCTACTATCTGAGCTTCTGCAAAAGCTTCTCGGGGATGGCCGACAGCGCGCTGACACGCCGAGGCGCCGATTTCACGACGCTCCGGGGACTATATACGCGCAGGGGCACCGACGAAGAGCTTACCCTCGGCATGCAGACGGGGAAACGCAAGTCGTTCAAGCGCAAGGGGAAGGAATACGAGCGCCTGAGCGCGCATATCGGAGCGTTTCCACTTGTAATGATTGCCCCTGCCGATCAGGAGCTTATAAGCGGCACCGGCGAGGAGCGACGCCGCTTCATGGATATGGTCATCTCGCAGACCGACCCGGTATATCTCGACCATCTGATACGCTACGGCAGAGCACTTCAGCAGCGCAACAAGATGCTACACGACCACGTGGTCGACCATGCCCTGTATCTGGCTGTCGAGCTTGCCTTGAGCCGTTCGGCCGAGTATCTGACCAGAGCCAGAATGCGCTGGGTTGAGGAACTTACCGGCATTTTCAACGAAATCTATTCGCGCATAGCCACCGACGGCGAGACACCCTCGCTCGCCCTCCGCAGCCATCTGGCCGACGCGCCCGACTCACTTCAGGCCCTGCTCGACAGCGCACGCCGACACGACGAGGCAGTAGGCCATACCTCGGTCGGACCGCACCGCGACGATATAGACCTGCAGCTGTGCCAGATGCCCGTGCGTCGCGCAGCATCGCAGGGCCAGTGCAAGACCTATACCATCGCCCTGCGCCTGGCCCAATACGAATTCCTGCGCCGTGCCGTAGGCTTCAAGCCGCTTCTGCTGCTCGACGACATATTCGACAAACTCGACGCCACGCGCGTTGAACGCCTCATCCGTGTGGTATCCGACTCCGGTTTCGGACAGATTTTCATTACCGACACCAACCGCGACCATCTCGACTCCATTATCGCGAGCATCGACTATCCTCACCGCTCGTGGATGGTTGCCGACGGCGAATTCACACCGCTACAAAGCTGACACACGCATGCAACGCACCGAACCTCAGACCATCCGACAGATTATCGACATGGTGCTCGACCGTCAGGCCGGGCGCTCGGAAGTACTCGAGCACCGTGCGTCGTACATGTGGCCGCAAATTGTAGGTCCGGGCATAAACCGGCATACTGTGCGCCGATACGTGAGCCACGGAGTGCTCCACGTCTATATCGACTCGGCGGCTCTCAAATCGGAACTCGAATTTCAGAAAACCCATATTATAGAAGCTATAAACTCGGCGCTCGACGCGGATGTGCTCCGCTCAATGGCCATACACTGACGGCCGCCGGCGCAAAAAAAAAACAGACAACCAACCGATGAGCAATCCCACGATAATCCTTCCGCCATGCGCCAACGAACGCGTGCCTGAAGCTGCCCACGCCTGGCATCACATGGTCGACGTACAGTCGCGTTTCAACGATTTCGACATATTCGGCCATGTGAACAACTCCTGCTACATGCAGTATCTCGACCTCGCGAAAGTACGCTATTTCGAAGCCGCACTCGGCCATAAGGTCGATACCGACGGAATCGCCGCCGTAATCGTCAACATCAACGTCAACTTCTATTCGCCGGCTTATTTCGGCGAACAGCTGGCGGTTCTTACGGCATGCGTGCGCATATCCCGCCGCAGTTTCTCGCTCGAACAGCGCGTGGTGAATCCCGAGACGGGCGACGTGAAATGCGTCGCCACAACCGTTCTGGCCTCTTTCGACGTGAAGACCGCCACCTCGCCCGAACTCAGCGACGAATGGGCCGACGCGCTGACGCGCTTCGAGAAATAACCGGCATATTGCGCAGTTTCCAGGAATGTGCTAATTTTGCATGCAATGACCACACAACAGACAATGCGCGAAATCCTCGACAAGGAGAGCGACGCAATAAAAAACATCCCTTACTCGCCCGACTACGATCTGGCACTCGACCTGCTTGAGGAGCACGTGCTCCGCCGCGGTGGCAAACTCGTCACCTCGGGCATGGGCAAGGCCGGGCAGATTGCCATGAACATCGCCACCACATTCAGTTCCACGGGTGCTCCGGCGGTATTCCTCCATCCCTCTGAAGCCCAGCACGGCGATCTGGGCGTACTGCAGCCCGACGACGTGATGCTTCTGATTTCGAATTCTGGCAAGACGCGCGAGATACTTGAGCTCGTCACACTGGCGCGCAACCTCATACCCGACGTTCCCATCATCGTGATAACCGGCCACGCGCAGAGTCCGCTGGCCGAGCTTGCCGACGCCACACTTTTCACAGGCGGCGCGCCCGAAGTATGCCCGCTCGGCCTCACGCCAACCACCTCGACCACTCTGATGACCGTAATCGGCGACGTGCTGGTGGTAAATCTGATGAAGCGCAGCGGCTTCACCCCTGCCGACTACGCCAAGCGCCATCACGGCGGCTATTTGGGCGACCTCTCGCGCTCTAAAGGCTGACCACGCTCCTGCATCAGCCCTATTCCGTTTAACTTAACCTCAAAAAATCTGCAATCCCGTGTCGACAGCAATAGCCGGAGCCGCGCCATGCGGCAACCTCCCCAAAGTAGACAATCTGCGAGTGGCAATCGTCAGCGCCGAATGGAACGGACATATTACCTCGGCTCTCCGCGAAGGAGCCATCAGAGTTTTCAAAAACTACGGACTCGACGTAGAGCACGACGTGAACTGCTTCAATGTTCCCGGAGCCGTGGAGCTCACATTCGCCGCCTCACAGCTTATCGAGACTGAACTCTACGACGCCGTGATAGTGTTCGGATGCGTAATACGCGGCGACACACCCCATTTCGACTACGTATGCCAGAGCGTCACGCAGGGTGTCACATCGCTCAACGCCGACTGCACCCTCCCCGTAATTTTCGGTGTCCTGACCGTGGAAAACGAGCAGCAGGCCCTCGACCGTGCCGGCGGAAGCCTCGGCAACAAAGGTGACGAAGCCGCCGAGGCAGCCATCAAAATGGTCGCCTTCAAACGCCACGTTGAAGCACTCTGAAACCCCGCCAGGGAAACCGCTTCCGCGCCAACGCCCGCCCCACTCAAGCATAATTCTACGATAACTTTCACAGCGGAGGGCCGCTTTATCCATAAAGTGCCCTCCGCTGACATATGTTCCGCACCTTAAATTCGGGGATTAGCGCCATTTTTATCATTTCAAATTTGGGGATTACTGCCACTCTTGCCATTCCAAAGTCGGGGATTAGCGCCATTTTTTAACAAATAAAATTTGGGGGTTACGCTATTTATCCCCATTTTTGCATTCAAAACTTCCTTAATCCCAATATGATATTCAAACGAAAATTATACGACGAAATGCTCGCCTGGAAAAACGATTTCGCAGGCAGTATGGCTCTGCTGATTAAGGGTGCCAGACGTGTTGGCAAATCCACTCTCGCCGAACATTTTGCCCGAAACGAATATGACTCATTCATATCCATCGATTTTGCCAATTGCGCTCCGGAGGTAAGCAGCCTGTTCGACGATATTTCCGACCTCGGATATGTATTCATGCGACTCCAGATGATTTACGGAGTGGAACTCCACGACCGAAAATCCGCTATAATTTTCGATGAGGTACAAAAATGTCCTAAAGCCCGTCAGGCAATCAAATATCTTGTAAAAGACGGCAGATATGACTATATCGAAACAGGCTCACTACTTTCAATCCGTCAGAATGTAAAAGATATTCTCATTCCCAGCGAGGAATACAGTCTTTGCCTTTACCCTCTCGATTATGAGGAGTTCAACTGGGCCCTCGGCAATCAGATATCAGTAGCCATGCTACGCAAGCTTTTTTCAGAGGGCAAAGGCCTTGACGATGCCGCCAACCGCAATGAGATGAAAGCGTTCCGCCTGTATATGGTTATAGGAGGAATGCCACAGGCAATCAATGAATACATCGTTTCGCATAATTTGGAGCGTGTCGACCGCGTAAAACGTTCGATAATTGAGCTATATGAGCAGGATTTCATCAAAATAGACGCTTCTGGCAACGCTTCCAAAATGTTTATAGCGATTCCAGGACAATTATCCTCAAATTTTTCAAGGTATAATGTTTCCTCTGCCACCGACGGCGCAAGACTCGGCAGGCTGAAAGAAACCATTTATGACATGCAGGATTCCATGGTCGTGAACATCTGCAATCATGCCAACGACCCGAATGTAGGTTTCGCACTACACAAAGATACTGATCGTTTCAAAATGTATCTCTGCGATACGGGGTTATTCATAACGCTGGCTTTCTGGGACAAAAAATTCACCGATAACATCATTTATGAGAAACTGCTCACCGACAAGATCCCGGCAGATTTGGGATATGTCTACGAAAATATGGTGGCACAGATGCTTAAAGCGGCCGGACACGAATTGTATTACTACACCTTCGGCTCAGAGACAAGCAACCATTTGTATGAAATCGACTTTCTTCTTTCCGACGGTACCAAAATAATACCCATCGAAGTTAAATCCTCAGGATACAAGAGCCACGCATCGCTCGATGCCTTCTGCGAAAAATTCTCATCGCGCATTAGCAAACGATATTTAATATATACCAAGGCCTTCCGCAAAATCGGGAACATAACATATCTTCCCGCTTATGAAACAGGTTTCCTGTAATCGGAGAGATGAATTGTATCGGATTGTACTGAACATTCTTTAAAACCTACTGCATCCTGTGGAATTTGGGGATTTGCCTGAGAATGGCTAATTTTGTAAGTATGAAAAGTGTTGCCATAAGGAAAACATTAAGATACCGGTTGCGGCGGTATGCTGCTGCGGCGGTGCTGACGCTGGGAATGCCTGGGCTGGCAGCCTGCGGCGGCAAAAACGCCGCCAAGGCTGAAGCTGCTGCCGAAAGCGAAACATCCGCACTTCAGACACGCTTCATGGCCGATGCCGACTCGCTGCTGGCAGCTGTAGGGGCCCAGACGTCGCTCGGACCGCGCACTCCGGGGTCGGCTGCCCACGCCCGGTGCGCCGACATGATTGTCGGACGTCTGAAAAGCTATGGTATCGATTCCGTAGCGCAGCAGCTTGTGGCCGTAACACCTCCCACGGGAACGACCGTGACCGCGCGCAATATTCTCGGCTGCATAAATCCAGACGCACGCGAACGCGTGTTGCTGCTCGCCCACTACGATACCCGCCCCACGGCCGACAACGACCCCGACCCGGCTCTGCGCTCCACCCCTATCGACGGCGCTAACGACGGCGCAAGCGGCGTGGCGGTGCTATTTGAGCTGGGGCGTCTTCTGGGGAAAGCCACTCCCGATTCCATCGGCATCGACCTGCTTTTCACCGACGTGGAGGATTCCGGTACCAGCGGCGGCGAGGATTCCGACGCCACATGGTGTCTGGGCACACGCGAATGGGTGAAACAGATGCCCTACAGCGCACACAACAAACCCCGCTACGGCGTTCTGCTCGATATGGTGGGCGGACGCGGCGCGCGCTTTCACCGCGAATATTTTTCCGACCGCTCGGCCCCGTCCGTGGTAAACCGCATATGGGCCATAGCACGTGAGTCGGGATTCGCCGACCGCTTCATCAACGAGCCCGGCGGCGCTGTGGTCGACGACCATCTGCCAGTAAACAACGCGGGCATCCCCTGCATCGACATCATCGAAAGCCTCAACGAGCAGACCGGCTCATTCAATCCCACCTGGCACACCACCTCCGACCGGCTCGATGCCATCGACCGCGAAAGCCTCCGGATTGTGGCCCAGACTCTGCTCAACACCATCATAAAGCCCTGACACATACACTATAGAAAACCATAAAGCCATGACCATCAACGAAAAGCAAGACGAAATAATCGCCGAAATGAGCGATCTCGACGACTGGATGGACCGCTACGCCTATATCATCGACCTCGGCAACGAACTGCCCCCCATAGCCGAAGAACTCAAGACCCCCCAACACCTTATCGAGGGGTGCCAGAGCCGCGTATGGGTGAATGCCGAACTCAATCCCGAGGGCAAAATGATACTGACGGCCGATTCCGACGCGATAATCGTGAAAGGCATCATCTCGATGCTCATCAGCGTGCTCTCGGGCCACACGCCCGAAGAAATCCTCGCCGCCGACCTATATTTCATCGACCGCATCGGCCTTTCGGAGCATCTCTCGCCAACCCGCTCCAACGGGCTGCTTGCCATGGTGAAGCAGATACGCATGTACGCCCTGGCCTTCTCCGAACTTCAGGCCCGCAAGGCCTGAGCATCTACACTTGAAAAGAATCATAAACCATTCATAAAATCATCACTATGTTTGCAAACCAACCCAAAGGGCTGATTCCTGCGGCCCTGAGCAACATGGGCGAACGCTTCGGCTACTATATAATGAACGCCGTGCTCGTGCTCTTTCTCTGCTCGAAATTCGGTCTCAAGGAAGAGACGAGCTCTCTGATTTATTCATTTTTCTACGCCGGCATCTATGTGCTCAGTCTGGTAGGCGGCCTAATCGCCGACCGTACGCAAAACTACAAGGCCACAATCATCTGGGGCCTGATAGTGATGACGGTGGGCTATGTGGTGCTCGCCATACCGGTGCTCGCCACGGCCGAGAACACCACCTGGCTGCTCGCCCTGACCGGGTGTGCGCTCTTCTTCATCGCTCTCGGCAACGGCCTTTTCAAGGGCAACCTCCAGGCCATCGTGGGCCAGCTCTACGACAATCCGCGCTACGCCGCCCAGCGCGACTCCGGATTCCAGATTTTCTATGTATTCATCAACATCGGCGGCCTTGTGGCCCCGTTTATAGCCCCGATGCTCCGCAGCTGGTGGCTTGATGTGAACGGCATGGTCTACAACGCCTCGTTCCCTGCCATGTGTCATGAATACCTTAGCGTTACGGCCGCACCCGTCGACGAGACGGCCACCCAGCTCTACGCCCTTGCCACCTCCGTAGGCTACGACGGCGTACAGCAGCTCAGCCGGTTCTGCCAGGAATATCTCGACGTGTTCAACACCGGCATCCACTTCAGCTTCTTCGCCTCGGTGGCCGCCATGCTCATATCGCTCACCATCTTCGTGGCCACCAAGAAAGGCCTCCCCACCCCGGCACGCAAGGCGCAGGTGGAATCGGTGAAATACACCGCCGAGGAGCGCGCCGCCATGGCCAACGAAATCCGCCAGCGCATGTATGCCCTCTTCGCAGTGCTTGGCATCGCCATTTTCTTCTGGTTCTCATTCCACCAGAACGGCACCTCAATGAGCCTCTTCGCCCGCGACTTCGTCGACACATCGGCTGTGGCGCCCGAAATCTGGCAGGCTGTCAATCCCTTCTTCGTAATCGTGCTTACTCCGGTGGTAATGTGGATTTTCGCCTCCTTCACCCGTCGCGGCCGCGAAATCTCAACCCCGAAGAAAATCGCCATAGGCATGGGTCTGGCCGGTGTGGCCTACCTCTTCATGACCATATTCTCGCTGGTGGAGAACTATCCCTCCGGTACCGAGTTCCGCGCCCTGATGGCTCAGGGTGTCGACGTGGCCAAAGCCGGATGGTGGGTTCTCATCGTCTATTACTTCTTCATGACCGTGGCCGAGCTGTTCATCTCGCCGCTGGGTCTATCGTTCGTATCGAAAGTGGCTCCCAAACATATGCAGGGCCTCTGTCAGGGCCTTTGGCTCGGTGCCACAGCCGTAGGCAACCTTCTGCTGTGGATAGGCCCGCTGATTTACAACAAATGCCCGATCTGGGTAGCGTGGGCCGTGTTCCTCGCCGTCTGCCTCATCTCGATGGGCGCCATGTTCGGCATGCTCAAATGGCTCGAGCGCGTCACCGCCGACAAAGCCTGACGCCACCCCACATCCACACCTCTACAAACCTCTGCCTCTTAGGCCAATATCTCATCATGCCGCCCGCGGAGCAAACCTTTTTGCTCCGCGGGTGGATATTCTGCCAAATTTTGCGTAATTTTGCACAAAATTGCACTTATAGATTATGAATCCACTTGAACTCAGCGAGCAGGAAGCCGTTCGCCGTCAGTCGCTCGAACAGCTCCGTGCCATGGGTATCGACCCCTACCCCGCAGCTGAATACGTTGTGACGGGTCATACCGACGAAATAAAAGCCAACTTCACCGACATTCCCGTCGACGCCGAAGGGAATCCCCTTCCCGACGCTCCGGCGCCGCGCCGCGTGAGCATAGCCGGCCGCGTAATGAGCCGCCGTATCATGGGTAAAGCCTCCTTTATGGAGCTGCAGGATGCCAACGGCCGTATCCAGGTATATCTCAACCGCGACGAACTCTGCCCCGGCGAAAACAAGGACCTCTACAACGTTGTATTCAAGAAGCTCCTCGACATCGGCGACTTCGTCGGCGTAGAGGGCTACGTGTTCCGCACACAGACGGGCGAGATCTCCGTGCATGCATCCTCGCTCACTCTGCTGAGCAAGAGCCTGCGTCCGCTTCCCATCGTAAAGGTGAAGGACGGCGTGACCTACGACGGCTTCGAGGACCCAGAACTGCGCTACCGCCGCCGCTACGTCGACCTTGTGGTAAACAATGGCGTGAAGGACATCTTCATCAAGCGCACCAAGGTGTTCAACTCCATGCGCGCCTACTTCAACGAGCACGGCTACATGGAAGTCGAGACCCCCATACTCCAGAGCATCCCGGGTGGGGCATCGGCGCGCCCGTTCATCACCCACCACAACGCTCTCGATATCCCTCTGTATCTCCGTATCGCCGACGAGCTCTATCTCAAGCGCCTTATCGTGGGCGGCTTCGAAGGCGTATACGAATTTTCCAAGAACTTCCGCAACGAGGGAATGGACCGCACCCACAACCCCGAGTTCACCTGCATGGAAATCTACGTTTCCTACAAGGACTACAACTGGATGATGGACTTCACCGAGCGCATGCTCGAACGCATCTGCATGGAAGTGAACGGCACCACAGAGGTTAAGGTGGGCGATAACGTAATATCATTCAAGGCTCCCTTCCGCCGCGTCACCATGCGCGACGCCATCCTCGAGCATACCGGTTTCGACATCGACGGCAAGAACGAGGACGAGCTCCGCGCCGCCGCCACCTCGATGGGCATCGAGGTAGACCAGACCATGGGCAAAGGAAAACTGATCGACGAAATTTTCGGCGAGAAGTGCGAGGGGACCTACATCCAGCCCACGTTCATAATCGACTATCCCATAGAGATGTCGCCGCTTACAAAGCGCCACCGCAACAATCCGCAGCTCACCGAGCGCTTCGAGCTGATGGTCAACGGCAAGGAGCTGGCCAACGCCTACTCCGAACTCAACGACCCCATCGACCAGTATGAGCGTTTCGTGGAGCAGATGCGTCTTTCGGAAAAAGGCGACGACGAGGCCATGATCATCGACCGCGATTTTATCCGCGCCCTTGAATACGGTATGCCCCCCACATCGGGCATGGGTATCGGCATGGACCGCCTCGTGATGCTCATGACCGGCCAGACCACCATCCAGGAGGTGCTTCTCTTCCCGCAGATGCGTCCTGAAAAAGTGGCGCGCCGCGACAAGGAGGAGGCCTATACCGCCCTTGGCATAGCATCCGAATGGGTCGCTCCCATTCAGAAAGCCGGCATCCTTACAGTCGACGCCCTTGCCGAAGCAACTCCCGGCAAACTCCATCAGGAGCTCTGCGGAATCAACAAGAAATTCAAGCTCGGCCTGAAGAATCCCTCCATCGACGAAGTGACGGCATGGACCGAAGCCGCCAAAGCCTCAGCCAACAACTGAACTGAGGCTGTTGCAAAAAAACATACTGCATCATCCCCGCAAACGCTTAAATCATGCTACCGAAAGACTTTCCCGGACGTGTAGCCGTGATGGGAGGCGGCAGCTGGGCCACCGCCCTTGCCAAACTCCTGCTGCGCAACCGTGATACCATAATGTGGTACATGCGTCGCGACGACCGCATCGAAGAGTTCCAGAGGCTCGGCCACAACCCGGCCTACCTGACCGACGTGCAGTTCGACGTTCAGCGCATCGAATTTTCCTCCGACATCAACTACGTTGCCGGGCAGGCCGACACGCTCCTGCTCGTGATGCCGTCGCCATATTTCAAAAGCCATCTCGAAAAGCTCACCGTCGACATCAGCAAAAAATACGTCGTATCGGCCGTGAAAGGAATCGTTCCCGGCGAAAATGTGCTCATCACCGACTACATGCGCGACAATTTCCATGTGGCCGACGACCATCTTCTCGTAGTGTCCGGCCCCTGCCACGCCGAAGAGGTGGCGCTCGACCGCCCGACATATCTCACTATCGGCTGTAAGGACATTGCGGCTTCCAAACGATTCGGCCTGGCGCTCTGCGGTGCAAAAAACAGCCACGCCATCCCCACAACCGACGTCGACGGCGTGGAATATGCCGGAGTGCTCAAAAACGTCTACGCCATCGCTGCAGGCATAGTCCACGGCATGAAGAAAGGCGACAACTTCCTGGCAATGCTCGTATCCAACGCCATTCGCGAGATGGAGCACTTCCTCGACGCGGTGAATCCGCGTCCGCGCCACATCTGCGACAGCGTCTATCTGGGCGACCTGCTCGTGACCGCCTACAGCCGCTTCAGCCGCAACCACAATTTCGGATCCATGATCGGCAAAGGCTACTCCGTGGCAGCCGCGCGCATGGAGATGGAGCAGACCGCCGAAGGCTACTACGGCGCCAAATGCATCCACGAAATCAACCAGCGCTACGAAGTTGCCATGCCGATAGCCGATACGGTCTACGACATAATCTACCGCTGCGTGCGCCCCGAGCGCGCCATAGCCGCGCTATCAGAAAAGCTCGACTGACCTGCCCATACACACTACCCCTGAAAATCCATGGACATCGAAGGGTTCGCCATGATGACGCTCGAGCGGCTGCCGTTCGAGCCGACCGACCAGCAGATAAAACTGGTGGCCGCACTGGCGCGCTTCTGCTCGCTCTATACGCCCATGGATACGGTATTCATTCTCAACGGTTACGCCGGAACGGGCAAAACATCGGTGATGGGAGCGCTCGTGGGTACACTCAACCATATCGGCATCCCCACCAAACTCATGGCCTCGACCGGGCGCGCCGCTAAAGTATTCTCGTCGTTCACCGGGCTGCCGGCCTATACCATCCACCGCACCATCTACCGCGCCCCGGTGCTCGCCCCCGACGGCCACTGGACGTCGCATGTGGCCGAGAATACCCATGTCAACACGGTATTTATCGTCGACGAGGCCTCGATGATCGGCGACGGAGCCGCCGACGGCAGTCCCAACCTGCTCCAGGACCTACTTTTCTACGTATATTCCGGCCTAAACTGCAAGCTGATTCTTCTTGGCGACACGGCCCAGCTTCCTCCTGTAGGGATGGAGGAATCTCCGGCAATGAATCCCGAAGTGCTTAAAGCACAGGGGATGCACGTGGTGCGCGCCACCATCACCAAGACCGTGCGCCAGAAGGCGCGTTCGGGAATCCTCTACAACGCCACCCAGCTGCGGCGCGCACTGCGGTCGGGCAAACTCGTAGAGCCGGAAATCAAAATTTCCGGTTTTCAGGATGTGGCCGTAGTCGAGCCGGAGAATCTTGAGGAAATACTCGGGCGGTCGTTTGCCGAATTCGGCGAAAAAAACACCCTGCTGATTACGCGCTCCAACCGCCGCGCCGCCGACTTCAACCTCGCCATCCGCAAAATAATCTACGACCGCGAGGAAGAACTCTGCGCCGGCGAGCGACTCATAATCGCCAAAAACAACTATTACTGGACGCGTCCGTCGGTCGTGGAAGCCACCAGCGGCAACATCAACGGCGAGAGTGAATCGCGGCGCCCCATGGATTTCATAGCCAACGGCGACTCCTGTGTGGTCGAAAAGGTATTTTCCATCGAGACGCACGCCATCAGCACGTTTGCCGACGTACGGCTGTACTTCCCCGACCACGACTGGCGCGTGGACGCTAAACTCAACCTCGACACCCTCCGCAGCGACACAACCGGCCTCCCCAACGAAAAGCGCGAATGGCTCTACCGGCAGGCTCTGCGGGATGCAGGCGTCGGCGAAGACGCCTCCCCCACGGCCATACGGAAGGTATTGAAAGCCGACCCCTTCTACAACGCCCTTCAGGTAAAATTCGGATATGCCGTCACCTGCCACAAAGCCCAGGGCGGCCAGTGGCCCTCCGTATTCGTCGACATGGGCTACATACCCCCCGAAGCCTACTCGACCGTCGACTTCTTCCGCTGGCTCTACACCGCCGTGACCCGCGCCACCCGCCACCTCACCCTCATCAACCCCTCCGTCAAAATCGTCTGAAAACTGGTCTCCACTCCCTAAGCATTGATTTTCTATTTTAGAGACTCTAACCCTCAACGCTACATAATACATATCAGATGAGAAATAAGGGTGCGCCAATATTGGTGCACCCTTATTTTCATTCAAATAATATTCTTATCAAAGTTTGACTTTAATTCTCTTGTTACCAATTGTTACAATATAAAGACCTGATTCAAGATTACCTACTTCATTGTCGAAAGTTTCTAAAATCAAGATGCCTTGAGTTGAGAATACCCTTACAAGTGCATTCGGATCTTTATTAACAACATGAATTACACCATTCTTTACTAAGATTATATCTGAACTTTCATCGTGTGATATTCCCTCTATCCCCGAATAGATTTGGATTTCACACTCAGCTTTTAGATTACTTCCATCAACAGTAGCTGCGGTGATTGCACATATGCCTTTGGAGATTACTGACACTAAACCATTTTTGTCGACAGTCGCAACTTTTTCATCAGAAGAACTCCACACAACATCCTTATTCGTAGCATCTTCTGGAAGAATAGTTGCAATCAATTGATATGTCGAGCCTACCTCAGCCGAAAGTCTTTGAAAGTTCAGAGATATTGAGGTTGCAAGTCTTATAACATTAATTTCGCAGGTTGCAGCAACATTTGAGCCATCAATTGTTGTAACAATGATTGTAGTTATACCCTGACTTAAAGCTGTAACTTTCCCATTCGAATCTACACTGGCAATTTCCGTGTTAGAACTTTCCCAGTTTAAGGCCTTGTTAGACGCATTATCAGGTGTAACAGACGCCTCAAGTTGTACTGAACTACCTTCAGCCAATGTATAAGACGTATGGTTAAGGGTGATTCCAGAGACAAGCAGATTTACAATTATTGATTTACTAACGCGATCCGCTTCATTATAATTATTATCTCCCTCTTGTGTTGCTCGAATCGCGACATTTCCAGGTTTCAAAAATTCAACATATTTTTTCCCTCCTTGACTGAAAATATCCGCAATAGTTTCGTCTGTAGTACTATACTTTATTGGTAGACCGGCAGAACTTGTGGCTGTAAGCTCTATAACATCTCCTACATTGACATTGCTAAACAGTTGCTCCCATTCAATTTCCTGATCAGCTTTAGTAATTGTAAGAGTACCCCTCTCATAGCTGAAAGTATAATTTTTGGCTTCTGCTCCAGTAGCGATAATCGGATAAGTCCCTACATTGCTTTTAAGCGTAGCGGTTGTCTCTACGTTTGGATGGCGTGTTAACACCTCCTTGGTCTCGCCATTCTTAAATCCAAAGAATGAACAAGTAAGCTCCGGATTTTCGGTGCCGTACTTTCTTGATGCATCGTTTGCTATTACCGTCAAAGGAGCAGGTGTTATTACATAGGAACAACCTATTTTAGCAATTGAGTTCCATGTTTTATAGGTAAAATTAACTGATACCGGTAAATTATATTCTCCGACATTTATATTAAAGTCCGTCCCCAAAATTTCAGCATTAGTATCCAACACATTATTTACATATGTAAAATTAGGTATTGAACCTGAATAAACAGCTGATAACGGATTAATATGTACTAAATAGTCCAAATGGAAATCCTTGAGGAGATTCTCATATCTTGCAGGAGAAACAACAAATATTTTTGAAACTGTTGAGGGTATAGCTTCTGCTCCCGTCACGAGATTCTCAGATAGTAAGAATATATTCGTAAGGTTTGTGCAGTCATAAAACGCTGCGGGCTCAATCCCTGAAACTGCAGAACCTAAATAAACGTGTTTTAAAACGGGTTGATATGCAAAACAGCTCTGAGGTATAACAGATATTTTGTCTCCCAAAAACACTTTTTCAAGACGTCCTTTATCCGAATCAAACGCAGCTTTGCCAATAGAAATAATTTGTGGCAATATCAATTCTTCCATAAGAGGACAATCTGCAAAAGCACTTTCGCCAATCACCTCAACAGAATTAAATGCTTCGCCTTTAATATTTTGCAATTTATAGCACCTTTTAAAAGCCCTGCTTTGTATTTCTTTAAGATTGAGCCCTTGAATGGTCACTGTAGTCAAAGCCCTACAATCGGCTAAAAGATTTTGATGAATCTTAGTTACCTCCTTCCCAAATGTTACTTCAGATAATGTTTTATGCTCTGATAATATAGAAGACGACGAATATGTTGACGATTTATATAGATTCGTAATATTTCGTCCTATATACACATTATACAAAGGACAGTCATCGAAAGCGCCTTTATATTCACCTTCATAGTATCCATATCCGATTCTCAACTCCTTGGGCGAATCTGAAAATATTAGTTCCGAGAGAGCCTTACATCCCACAAACGCACTTTGATCTATACTGGTCACATTTTCTGGAATTGTTAGCCTTGTTATCGCTGTACATCCCTGAAATGCCTTTTCTCCAATTGACTTCACACTGGAAGGAATTGACACCTCACGAAGTGCCACACAATCCAGAAAACATTTACTTGGGATAGATTCTAAATTCTCACCCAAAACAATCTTACTCAGTGCAGAGCATTCGTAAAAAGCAGAACTCGGTAAGGAAGTTATTGTCGAAGGCAATACAATTGAACGAAGTGCTTTTGCACACATGAATGTACAAAAATCATTTATTCCGGTAACAGTGTATGTCATTCCCTTATAAACTACATATTCAGGGACAACAATATCCCCTATATAATCTGTATTATTCATACCTCCATAATATGTTGTTATGGAGCTACTAACATTAACGGTTTCTTTGTCGCTGTTAATCTTGTAGAAGATTCCATCTAACTTGAAATCATATGATGCATACATAGGTAATGCCATCAATAGCATCACCATCAGCAATCCGAATTCATGAATAATTCGTTTCCTGTTCATTTTGTTTTGTTTATAATTTGTTTAAGATTTTCGAGCAATGCCTCGTTCGCTTTTAAAAGGGATTTAGCGATTAAACGTTCGTATTCTTTTCGTACACTCTCATTTTTTAACGACTCGATTATTATATCCTTATCGTATAACTCTTTATATAAGTAAAGAGAAGCGTAATCGTCATTTTTATTTGAGATTAGCTTGAAATAGTTCCAAATTTTAGTGAACGCACTAAGAGTAAGAGAACGCCCCGGCGTTGCGAGTGTTATCTCATGCCCGGATTTTGAGATAGTGGCATATCGATTATACGTTCTATAAAACCTTTCCTTTGGCGAATCAAATCTAATATTCCAGCCGTTCACGTATATATTGTCACTGCAATGACCTTTGTCGTCAATAAACAAGACAAATGCGCTTGTGTCTTCTGCCGTCAGGACTCTGTATGTATATGGGTATAAGATGACAGCAAATGTGGCATCGTTAAGGATGAACCACAAATTTGAACTCTCTATAGAATCATCCGCATTGATTGCCAAATATATAGGTGCATTGAAGCGCAAAGAGCTACCTTTGGCTCTCTTCAGTTCAGCTATGGCATTATTGGCTATGGCGGCAAAATCGACCATGATTATACCTGTGCCGCAGTCATCCTCTCGTTGGCGTGATTGGTTTATATACAAAAAAAGCGTAGGAATCTGTATCTGTTACCGTCCTACCATCTGAGGCTTCTCGCATTGCCCTATTCATGTCGGACGGCAACGTGCAGAAGCCCACGCCAGTATATGCAAACTAAGCGTCCGGCAGAATCCCTCACGAGATTTCACGCCGAATGCAGGGTATTACATATCCACGGGCATCTACCGTTGCTCAATCCTTGACATGAATATGAAATTTTGCGAGAATTTCAGATGGTCAAGAATCAGCGCGGATAAACGCTTTCTATAATTTTCATGCATCCCGCACCACATTTCCCCAGACCCAAAAGGATTCATCTTCAATCCTTTTACACTGGCGTAGACTATGCGTTGCGGTCTGCACCCGCTAAGTTACAAAGATTTTTGAAATCTACACAACCCCGTAATTGATTTTTTATGATAACGATATATTGTCTGCCCATTGGCCCATATATGTTGGCCACAAAAAGCATGACAGGCATTACAGAACCAACATTTTTCGCCAACATTGTAGGGACGCACGGCTCGTGCGTCCGTGTAACAAACTGAGGATCAAATATTATACAAGGACGCACGGCCCGTGCGTCCCTACATTTCGATGGTTTTGCAACACCCAAAAGTAGGGATGCACCATGGTGCATCCGATTATCATCGTGTTAGGCGTATATAGACGGCGGATGCATTAGGATGCATCCCTACAATCTGATAATCAAGTATATTAATAAATTTACGAAGCAATAAGGATTGTATTATCCTCACAATTGCGCCCCAGTTCAACTATTTATATGGTAAAACCTTACAGGCCGGAGAGGAAGATGAGGAGGATGGCGGAGGGGGCGACGTAGCGGAGGCAGAAGATGAGGGCGGCCACGGCCAGGCGGCCGCGGCGGCCGTCGAGGGCAAGCTCTTTCCTGACAACCGCGCGCTTCATAACCCAGCCGACAAGAATGGATACCATCATGCCGCCCACGGGAAGCAGGATGTTGGACGACACATAGTCGAACATGCCGAAGATGGTGCGCCCGCAGAGGGTGGCGCCGGAGAGCGGGCCGAACGAGAGGGCGCAGGCTGTGCCTGCCACCATGGCGATGGCGGTGGTGAGGATTGTGGCCGCAGAGCGGCGCATATGGCATTCCTCTGTGAAAAATGCGATTGAAATTTCGCTCATCGATATGGTCGACGTGAGCGATGCCACAAGCAGCAGGAGGAAGAAAAGCGTGGCCCATACGTTGCCCCACGCAAGATGGGAGAAGATGGCGGGCAACACTTCGAACACGAGGCGCGGGCCTGATTCGGGCGATGCTCCGAAGGTAAACACTGCCGGAAAGATAACTATTCCCGCCATCACGGCCACGAGCGTATCGAGTCCGGCAATAGTCGAGGCGCTGCGCAGCAGGCGCGTCTCGGGCCGAAAATAGCTGGCATAAGTGAGCAGGCACCCCAGTCCGAGCGACAGCGAGAAAAACGCCTGCCCCATCGCTCCGATAAGCACGGAGGGAGTAATAGCCGAAAAGTCGGGCCTGAAAAGGAACAGAAGTCCTTCCCGGGCCTCAGGCATCATCAGAGAGTTGACACAGAAGGCCACCAGAAGCACGAACAGCAAGGGCGTGAGCACGTTCGACACGCGCTCTATCCCCTTTTCGACGCCACGGCGCATTATCACGTAGTTCAGCGCAAGGAAGCCGAGCGTCCACCCTACGGGCTGCCATGAGGCGGTAAACGAGGCGAATTCCTCATGGAGCTGCGTCTCGCTTCCGGCAAAACCGCCCACGGAGTGAACCACATAGCTGGCCGTCCATCCGGCCACCACGCTGTAGAAGCTCAGTATCATCAGCGACGCCAGAATACCCATCAGGGCCACAAGCCGCCACAGCGGCGAGCCATGAATCTTGCGGAACGCGCCGTAGATGTTCGACCCGGTGGAACGGCCGACTATGAACTCGGCCGTAATCACCGGAATACCGATCAGAAGGATGCAACCCAGATAGACTATAAGAAACGCTCCCCCTCCGTGCATGCCTGCCTCGTAGGGGAAACGCCATATGTTGCCCAGCCCTACGGCCGAGCCTACGGTGGCGGCAATCACGCCCAGACGGGTTGCGAACTGGGCGCGGCTGCCGCCGCCTTTGTGTCGGTTATTTTCTTGCATTCAATAATTTAAGGGGGGAAACACCCCGAAGGGTCAGAGCTGGGCGTCGATCAGCGCGATTTTCTGCTCGATGGCGGCCAGATCGTCCTTGATGCGCTGGATGCGGCGCTCCATTTCGCGCACCATCGAATCGCCGCTCTTGCTCTTGGAACTGAGGAAACCGAGGTTGTTTTCGTAGGTTTTCAGCTCGTTGCGCTTGATTTCATAGGCGCGCACAATGCGGTCGCGCTCGCGGCGCAGCTTGGCGGCGTCGCCGCTCATCTCCTTGACGACATCCTCAAAGCGGCTTGCGCCGGCTCCGTCGCGACGGGCACGCGAATAAAATGCGTCGCAGAGGGCGCGGTATTCGTCGTAAATCTTATCCTTTTCGCGGAAAGGCACATGGCCGATCTCCTGCCAGCGGGCCTGCAGCTCCTTCACCTTCGGCATGGCCTCGGCGCGCGGCGTGTCGGCTCCGATTGCCTTGAGTGCCTCGATAATCTCACGCTTGGCCTTGAGGTTGGCCTGCTCCTCGGAGCGGCCCTCGCTCTGGTTGCGCTTGCGGGCTTCAAAGAAGGTATCACATGCTTTCTGGAAACGCTGCCATACGGCGTCGCTCTGCTTTTTAGCCACGGTACCTATCGTCTTCCACTCCTTCTGGAGAGCCACGAGGCGGTCGGCCGTGCGGCGCCAGTCGGTGCTTTCGCTCAGCGCCTCAGCCTGCTCGCAGAGGGCAATTTTCTTGGCGAGGTTGGCGGCAAGCTCATCTTTCACGGCGCGGTAGTATTCGCCCTTGAGGGTGAAAAAGTTATCGCACGCCTTGCGGAAGCGGGCGAAGAGAGCGTTGTTAACCTTGCGCGATGCGAAACCGAGCGTCTTCCATTCCTGCTGGGCGGCGATTATGGTTTTGGTAGCCTCCTCCCATGCTCCGAAAGATTTGAACTGATTGCAGCCGATGGCCTCTACTCGTTCGCAGATGGCCGTCTTGGCCTGCTCGTTGGCGGCTTCGCGGGCCTTGCGCTCCTCGAAGAAAGCCTGATATTTCTTGTTCACGACGGCCGAGGCATCCTTGAAGCGCTGCCAGATTTCCTCGCGCAGCTCCTTGGCCACGGGGCCGGTCTGACGCCATTCGTCGTGAAGGTTCTGCAGACGTTTGAACGCGAGCACCACATCATCGTCGGCGTCGAGCTTTTCAGCCTCCTCACAGAGGAGAGTCTTGAGCTCCAGATTCTTGCGGAAATCGTAGTCGCGCAGGTCCTTATTGACCTTCAGCTGGTCGTAGAACTGCTCCACGGTAGCCTGATACGTCTTCCAGAGGTCGGTAGCTTCAGTGGGAGGCACATCGCCGATGGCCTTGAACTCGGCCTGAATCTCCTTCACGCGCGGGAATGTGCGGTTCACGTTGTCGGTGTCGGCAGAAAGCTGCTGAAGTTCCTCGATAAGAGCCTTCTTGCGCTCGAGGTTGGCGGCAAGCTCAGCCTCGTGGGCGGCGGTGAGAGCAGCCTTGCGGTCGCGAACGGCGTTCATAAGCTCCTTGAACTGCTCTTCGGCAGGATCGAGAGCCGGCAGAAAATCGGCCTCGGCATTTCCGGCAGCCAGAAAATCGGCCATTTCGGCCTCGAGTTCAGCCTTACGGAAGGAATAGAACAACTGTTTGAGGCGAGCCACCTCCTCGCGCGAGATTTCGACGGCATCGGCCGAAGCCAGACGGGTAAGAGCCTCAAGCACTTCGGCCTTGTCGGCCGGACCTTTGGGGGCTTCGGCAGCCTCGGCCTCAGGCATCTGCTCTTGAGCAGTTTCAGCCTCCGCGGCCTTCGTTTCATCAGCTTCGGCCTCGGGAGCCTGCGCTACAGGTTCGGTGGCTTCGGGAGTGGATTCGGACTCGGGAGAAGCGGAGGGGGTAACTTCGGCCGTAGCCTGAGGCTCGGCCTGGGGAGCAGTGGGTTGAACGTCAGCCATAGGATTTTCGGCAGCGTCCGACGTACGCATTTCCATAAAAACGTGAAAAAGATTTATTATATAACAAGGGGCACAGCCACCGCCCACCCTCGGCTCGGCGCTTTAAATGCGCCCTACGGCGGTGAGCATTAGCTTTTTCCAAAACAATTGCCAAATATAACCATAATTTCCGATTCCCGCCAAATTATTCTCCGCAATTATACATCCATGCGTGGAATGGCGGAGGTTTAAATTGGGGGCAGCTTCAGCTGACAAGTGCAAAATTAGCGATTTGTTTGGGATAGAGAGCATACGTCGCAGATTTTATGTAACTTCGCGCTACAACCTACAATGAATAAAAACGACAAATCGAAATATTATCTCTTCATTGATGAGTGCGGAGACCATAATCTCGCAAAGTACGACCCCGGATTCCCGGTGTTTACTTTATGCGGTATTCTTGTATCCCGGCAGAATCTTAACGCACTGAATAAGGCTTTTGAGGAATTGAAGATAGAGATATTCGGCACAAAAGATGTCGTTATCCATTCTGTTGATATTCGCAAATGGCGTGGACCATTCTCTATTCTTGCTGATGAAGCATTAAGAGTGAGATTCTTTGAAGGCATAGAGAAAATACTGAGCCGAAATAATGCTTATGTCATTGTAAGTTGCACGATTCTCAAAGAGCAACTTAGTAAATTCTGCGTCCGGGGCGAGAAAGATGACGTATATGGACTTTCTCTGTCATATCTGATTGAGAGAAGTATCTTCTGCGTTGACAATGAAATTAAAGATGGTATTCTCCCCGAGATTTCCATCGTTGTAGAACGTGGAGGCAAGAAGGAGGATAACAAACTCCTCAACTATTACAACGGGCTACGCAATCGTGGCACGAAATGGGTAGCATCCGACCGATTAAGGGCAAGAATCAGCGACTTCGGTTTCAACAACAAGAAAGACAACATCATCGGATTGCAGATTGCGGACTTGATAGCATACCCTGTTACCATCCATCTGCTTCACCCCGAAAGACATAATCCATCATACGAAGCTGTAAAGCACAATATTTTCCAAGACAATGGAGTATTGTTGGGGCAGAAAGTAATACCGCATTAAAAAAGAGCGGCCTTGCGACTGCTCTTTCCGACCGGGCGAAACCGATCCCTAAAATCGTTGCTTACGCACTCGAAGTATTTCTTTCAAGGGGAAACTACCCTTTGTGAATACAAAGATAGTAAACATCTTCGGATTCCACAAAATTTTAACACACCATTTCATCGAAAAGTTTTTCGTCGAAAAGTTTTTCCAAAAGTTATTATTCAGTCGCCGCTGGCTGGAGGTTTAAATTGGGTTAAAAGGGTTGTGGAGGGGAGAGGGATGGCGTAACTTTGCAGAAATGCACAGAATTTCTCGGTTTCCTTACGGAAATTTATGGTTTTAAATTGGCTGATGATTTTTGAAATGAAAATGGATATTTACAGATACTTACGATATGCGGCCGTGACGATAGCCGCGATGTTTGTCAGCACGGATGCCATGGCCGAAGGCGACGCCACGTTCCGTTGGTTTGAATACTGTCCGGGCGTCGAGCGACAGGTGGTTGTGCGCTCCGGCGATTCACAAAGCAGGCGCGCAACACGGAAAAAGAAGGGGCGCCGAAACCGCACACGCGTTTCAGAGATGCGCCCCGACGTGCGCGTAGAGCATGTGGCGCCTACAAACTGCTTCACCGATTCGTTTGCTTCCCATGAACTCAGCGAGCGCTGGAGCCACATTAACGAACCCGACGACGATAACTACCGCATAACGCCCGACGGACTGACGCTCTCCCCTACCTACGTCAACCTTTCCAACACACATTATTCGCCCACAGCCATATTCCTCGATACGGCCGAGGGGCCGTTTGTAGCGGCCTGTCAGGTTGACTACACCCCCTCCACGCCCCACGATTTCGCGGGGATGGCGCTCTACGCCGACGCCGGCAGCACTATAACTTTCGGCCGGACGATAGTCAACGGGCGTCAGGCCGTGGTAGTACGCTCGCTGCGCGACGGCTACGTCACCACAGCCTATCAGCCTCTTCAGGATTATGAGACCGGCTACACGCTCTGGCTGCGCATGAAGAGCTACGACGGCGAGGTATCTTTCTTCTATTCCACCAACCACGGAGCCACATGGACGCCCGTAGCCAACAATCTCCCGCTCCCCGGCGAGGCTGCCTCCGAGGCCGGAAAGGAGGAAGCGTCGCCCGAACCGCGCTTTCTGTTAGGCCTCTATACCTCCACCTTCGGCAACTGAAAGGTTATGCCCGGCAAAAATTTAAAGGATTTTATGACTTTATAATAGCGAAAGTTGTTATATAATTGTGTAATTTCGCCTTCCCAAAGTGTTAAATAGGCGTCGGCGTTAACTTAATTTCCAATATGTAGCCGCCCCTACGCCACCAGAAGGTGCTATTGCCCGCAACGCACTTCTACATTTCAACTTCACTACAACGTATTTATGAGAAAACTCCCCATACTTCTTGCCGCAGCGGTTCTCGCCACATTGATGGCCGTGGGCGCCACGCGCAGCTCGAAATCGGCCATCACGCGCAATCTCGACGTGTTCACATCGCTCTACAAGGCGCTCCAGACCAACTACGTCGACTCTATCGACGCCGACAAATCGATGAAAACCGCCATCGACGCCATGCTGGGCGAGATAGACCCATACACGGAATACATTCCCGAATCGGAGCAAGATGAGTTCCTCACCATCTCGACCGGCGAATACGGCGGCATCGGCAGCTACATCAACCAGCGCCCGGAGGGAGGCGTGCAGGTTACCGAGCCGCGCTTCGGCACACCATCGCAACGCGCAGGTCTGCGTCCCGGCGACGTATTCCTCGTAATCGACGGCGACAGCGTGGCAAAATCGCCCAGCTCGGAGGTGAGCAAGAAGCTGCGCGGACAGGCCGGAACCGACGTGAAGGTGACGGTACGCCGCCCGTATGTGGAGGATTCGATTCTCGACTTCACCATCACACGCGAGAAAATCGACGTGGACCCCGTGCCATACTACGGAGTGGCACGCGACGGCATCGGATACATCCAGATCACCACATTCAACGACAAGACATTTTCCCAGACCCGCGATGCCCTGCTCGACCTCAAGAAGAACCCGGCCGTTAAATCCATCGTTCTCGATCTGCGCAACAACGGGGGCGGCCTCCTCGAAAGCGCCGTGCAGGTGGTCGGGCTTTTTGTGCCGAAAGGCACCGAAGTGCTCCGCACGCGCGGCAAGGGGTTGCTCAATGAAAAAATCTATAAGACAACACATCAGCCGGTCGACACCGAAATCCCTCTGGCCGTTCTCGTCAACTCCGGCTCGGCCTCTGCGGCGGAAATCGTCACCGGTGCCCTTCAGGATCTCGACAGGGCCGTGATAGTGGGCGAACGCTCGTTTGGCAAGGGCCTCGTGCAGTCAACTAAGCAGCTCCCCTACAACGGGATGCTGAAAGTTACCATCGCCAAATACTATATCCCCTCCGGACGCCTCATTCAGGCCATCGACTACTCCCACCGCAATCCCGACGGCTCGGTGGGCCGTATCCCCGACAGCCTCACCACCGTATGGCATACACGCGCCGGACGCGAGGTGCGCGACGGCGGCGGTATCACCCCCGACATCAAAGTCGAGCTACCCGAGGGCAACCGACTGGTCTACAACATAATCCGCGACAACTGGAGTTTCGACTTCGCCAACCGATACGCCGCCCGCCACGACTCGGTGGCCGCTCCCGAAGCGTTTGAGATTACCGATACCATCTTCAACGAATTCAAGGCCTTCATCGACCCCGGCAAATTCAAATACGACCGCACCACCGACATGATAATGGAGCAGTTGCAGAAAGCCGCCGAAACCGAAGGCTATCTCAACGACGAGGTGCAGGCCGGACTCGACTCGCTCAAGACGCTGCTTCACCACGACCTCAACCGCGACCTTGATTTCAACCGCAAGCTCATCAGCGAATATCTCGCCTCGGAAATCCTTCAGCGCTACTACTACGAGCGCGGCGCTATAATTTCTTCTCTCAAAACCGACCAGGAGCTCGATTCGGCTGCAGCCGTGCTTTCCGACCCCACGCGCTACCGTGCCATCCTTTCTCCCGCAAAAAAGAGATAAGTTCCCGACAGACAGTACATATCCCCCGAAATGCAGCTTCAGGAAATTGAGTCAGCTTTCATAACGCCTGCCCGCTCGCGCGCCATCGTCAAGGCCGTAGAACTGGCAGGCAGTCAGCGTGTGGAATTCAAGGGACTCTCCGGTTCGTCGGCTGCCATGGCGCTTGCAGCCATCGGCCCGCTTCCGCACCCCGTTGTCATCGTAGCCGATACGCTCGACGACGCCGGATATCTCTATCAGGACCTCTCTCGGCTGCTGGGCGAACAGGCTGTTGCTATGCTACCATCGGCCTACAAACGCGATATTAAATACGGCCGGGTCGACCCTCCATCGCAGATTATGCGCATCGAGACGCTCAACCGCCTGGGCGACCCCGCCGACAAGGCGCTGCGTGCCGTAGTCACCTACCCCGAGGCCATCGCCGAGAAGGTGGCCCGCAAGGCCGACCTTTCGGCTCATACGCTCAGGCTGGCTGCAGGCGAGGAAATCAATCTCGACGACACCCGCAAATGGCTTCTCGACAACGGATTCGGCCAGGTGGACTATGTATACGAACCTGGACATTTCGCCATCCGCGGCTCTATAATCGACATATTCGGTTATTCTTCGGAACTCCCCTACCGCGTCGACCTCTTCGGCGATGAAATCGAGTCGATCCGCACATTCAACATCGAGACCCAGCTCTCCGAGCGCAAACTCGACAGCATCTCCGTGACGGCCAACGTGGCTACCGACAGCGACTCCGCCGGCGAAAGCCTGCTCGACTTCGTAGCATCGGACACGCTTCTGTGCGTTCGTTCCGAGCAGTTCGCCCTCGGGCGCATCGACGCCGTATGCAGCGAAACCTTCAGCACCTCCTCGATGCTCGCCGACGAAGGCGACGCCAACGCGCTGAAAAATCTCGTCGACCCGGAGCGCTTCCACACCCGATGGGAGACTTTCGCCAAAATACACTTCTCGGGCGAGAAAGCACCCGACGCCGAAATTTCCGACGAGCCCCAGCCACAAAACTCCACCACTGCTCCGGCCGCAAAGCTCGTCACGGCGCGCGGCACAGCCACACTCGACTTCGGCTGCACTCCCCAGGGACTCTACCACAAGAATTTCGACCTTATCTCGGCCTCGTTCACCCATCTGCTCGAACAGGGTTATACGCTCTATATCCTAAGCGACAGCGAGAAGCAGATTGAACGCCTGCGCGCAATTTTCGACGAGCGCGGCGACAAAATTCCATTCACACCGGTGCTCTCCACGCTCCACGAGGGATTTGTGGACCATACCGTCCGCGCCTGCTTCTTCACCGACCACCAGATTTTCGACCGCTTCCACAAATATACCCTCAAGGGGGAGCGCGCCCGCTCGGGTAAGCTCGCCCTCTCGCTAAAGGAGCTGCAGTCAATCGAGCCGGGCGACTTCATCGTCCACGTGGACCACGGCGTAGGCCGCTTCGGCGGACTCCTGCGCACGCAGGTCAACGGCTCCACCCAGGAGATGATAAAGCTCGTCTACAAGAACAACGACTGCATTTTCGTGTCGATCCATTCGCTCCACAAGCTCGCAAAATACCGCGGCAAGGAAGGGGTTGAGCCAACGGTCAACAAACTCGGCTCCGGCGCGTGGAACCGCCTGAAAGAGAAGACCAAGAGCAAGCTCAAGGATATCGCCCGCGACCTTATCCGCCTCTACGCGGCGCGCAAGGAGGAGAAAGGGTTCAGTTTCTCGCCCGACTCATATCTGCAGCACGAGCTGGAGGCCTCATTCATCTACGAGGACACTCCCGACCAGACTACGGCCACCAACGCCGTGAAACAGGATATGGAAAGCCCGCGCCCTATGGACCGCCTTATTTGCGGCGATGTGGGTTTCGGCAAGACCGAGATTGCCGTGCGCGCGGCCTTCAAGGCCGCCACCGACGGCAAGCAGGTGGCCGTGCTCGTGCCCACCACGGTGCTCGCCTACCAACATTTCAACACCTTCCGCAGCCGTCTGGCCGACTTTCCCGTGAGGGTGGAATATCTCTCGCGCGCACGCACCGGCAAGCAGGCGAAGCAGATTCTCGCCGACCTCGCAGAGGGAAAGATCGACATACTGATCGGCACCCACCGCATCGTCGGGAAGGACGTGAAGTTCCACGACCTCGGCCTGCTTGTAATCGACGAGGAGCAAAAATTCGGCGTGGCCGTAAAGGAAAAACTCAAACATCTGAAGGTCAACGTCGACACGCTCACCATGAGCGCGACTCCGATTCCGCGAACGCTCCAGTTCTCGCTTATGGGCGCTCGCGACCTCTCGGCCATAACCACCCCGCCGCCAAACCGCTACCCCATCCTCACCTCCGTCAACACCCTCACCGACGACATCCTGGCCGAAGCGCTCAATTTCGAACTTAGCCGCAACGGTCAGACCTTCATAATCAACAACCGCATCGAGGGTCTATACCAGCTCGAGCAGATGGTGAAGCGCGTGGTACCCGACGCGCGCACGCTCGTGGCCCACGGCCAACTGCCCCCGGAACAGCTCGAGAAGGCCGTTCTCGACTTCGCCAACCACGACTACGATGTTCTGCTGGCCACTACCATCGTGGAGAGCGGCATCGACATGCCCAACGTGAACACCATCATAGTAAACAACGCCCAGAACTTCGGCCTGAGCGAACTGCATCAGCTGCGCGGACGCGTCGGCCGCTCCTCGCGCAAGGCGTTCTGCTACCTGATGGTGCCTCCGGGCACTCCGCTCACGCCCGTAGCGCGCCGTCGCCTGCAGGCCATCGAGAGTTTCAGCGACCTCGGAAGCGGCATCCACATAGCCATGCAGGACCTCGACATACGTGGCGCCGGCAACCTGCTCGGCGCCGAGCAGAGCGGCTTCATAGCCGATCTGGGCTACGAGACCTACCAGAAAATTCTTAAGGAAGCCGTAACGGAACTGCGCACCGAGGAATTCTCCGACACGCTGAAGGCCGAGCGCCCAGAAGAGGAGGAATTCGTGGCCGACTGCGCCATCGAGAGCGATATGGAACTGCTCCTCCCGGCCGACTACGTGCCGCAGGAGAGCGAGCGCATTGCCCTCTACCGCGAACTCGACAATATCGACCGCGAGATGGACCTGATGGAGTTCCAATCGAATCTCATCGACCGTTTCGGAAAGATTCCGCCCGAAACGGCCGAACTTATCCGAGTGCCGCGGCTGCGGCGCCTCGGCCGTCAGCTCGGTATTGAGAAAATCTCGCTCAAGCAGGGACTTATGTACCTCTATTTTGTTGACGAATCGAACAAGGCCTACTATCAGAGCCCGATGTTCGGGCGCCTGATTACCTACCTGCAGCAGAATCCGCTGCGCGTGAAAATCCGCGAGAAGGCCGGCAAGCGCAGCTTCTCGATTGCAAACGTCCCCTCGGTGGAGACGGCTGTCGACATCCTCCAGGAGATTCACGCCCTCCCGGTGAGCTGACCGCCGCCCCACCCCTTTCGGGAAATCAATAGAACGGATGGAAATGGTGCACTGGCCCGTGGCCATGGCCTATGGCGTACTGCGCTCCGGCGGCGATGGCTCCGGCGAGGTATTCCTTGCCCAGCCGTGCGGCCGTGTCGAGGTCGGCGCCCTTTGCCAGATATGCGGCGATGGCCGACGAGAGCGTGCAGCCCGTACCGTGGGTGTTTTCGGTGCGCACGCGCGGCGACGTAAGGCGCATCGAGCGCCCGGTCTCGGCATTGTAGAATATATCGGTCAATTCATTGTCGGTCAGATGGCCGGCTTTCAGCATTACCGACACTTTTGAGTCGGTAAGCCGCGAAAGCTCGCGGGCCGCGTCCTCCAGCTGGTCCTGATGGTCGACCGTCTCGCCCAGCAGCAGCGATGCTTCGGGGAGGTTGGGAGTGATTACGCGAGAGTACGGTATCAGTTCGTCGCGCAGCGTGGCCACGGCCTCGGGCTGTAAAAGCGCGTCGCCCGAAGTGGCCACCATTACCGGATCAAGTACGATATTGCGCACGTCGGGATAGCTCTGAAGCGTATGGAGCACGGTGCGTATCAATTCCGAGCTATGGAGCATGCCGATTTTCACGGCGTCAACGCCGAGGTCGTCGATTACGGAGCGTATCTGCCCCTCCACGAAGTTCACCGGGATGGGATGTACGCCGTAGACTCCAACGGTATTCTCATCCACGACGGCCACGACGGCCGAGGTGGCGAACACCCCGAGCGCCGAGAAAGTCTTGATGTCGGCCTGCAGGCCGGCGCCCCCCGAGGGGTCGCTACCGGCGATTGTCAATCCTATCTTATGCTTTTTCATTATCGGTATAGTTTAGCGGTCAGCGAACTGCATAGGTGCCTGCCAGAATGCCTCCTCCATGCGCGAGGCCTGATAGAAAACTTCCGTCATGCGCCGGTGCGTCTCGGCTGGAGCATCGGCGGCAAGCCGGTCGCAGATATCGATGGCGAGGTTGGTCGAGGCGTCGAACCCCTCGTCGGCATAGGTCTGAATCCAGGCGGCGTAGGGATTCCCTTCCATTCGTGCGGTAGCGATGATATGGCGTCCCACCTCGCGATAAATCCAGAAACACGGCAGGATTGCGGCGCACTCCACGGCGACATCCTCAAGCGCCTGAGCCTTGAGTAGGGATGTATAGTGCAGGCAGGTGTCCGACATTTGGTCGGGTGTACCGTCGACAAAGAGGGCGTGGAGGCTCTTTTCGACCATCACGCCGTCGCGGGCGAACCGCAGGAAGGTGTCCATCAGTTCGGGCGAAGGCACGCGCGAGGCAATGTGGGCGAGCACGCGCGAGTATTCGTTGAGGTAGAGGGCATCCTGGCCGATATAGTGGTTGAAGCAAGCGCGCGGGAGCGTTCCTTCGGCAAGCCGCTGAAGGAACGGCAGTTGCAGTATCCGCTCGTAGACGGGGAGCGACTTGGCCCACGCCTCCCGGCTCCAGGAGTTTTCAGTTGCGGTTGACATTGGAAATCGGTTGTTTTATTGAAGTTTGGAAGGAATTTTTAGAAATCGATAATCTCGGAGCGCAGCGAAAGCAGGTCGAGGAAGAAGAGGCGCCCCGCCAGCGGCTCGCCGCAGCCGGTAATCACCTTGATGGCCTCGCAGGCCTGGATGGCGCCTATCGCCCCCGGTACGGCACCGAGCACGCCCATGGTAGTCCGTGGACGCGCCCACAGCTCCTCCCGGTCGGGGAAAAGGTCGGAGAAGCGGCGGGCGCGCGGCGGCAGGTTCATCACCGCCACCTGCCCGCAGAATTCGCCGATGGCTCCGTATACCCACGGCCGTCCGGCGGCCGCGCAGGTATCGTCGATGAGATAACGCGTGGCGAAATTGTCGGTACAGTCCACCACCATGTCGCAGTCCGCCACAAGCCGTGCGGCGTTTTCTGGCGTAATTCCCTCGGACACAGCCGACAATGAGATTTCGCTGTTGAGCGCTTTCAGTCGCCGGAGGGCGCATTCGGTCTTCGGCTTTCCGAGGTCGGCCTCGGCGTAAAGCGTCTGGCGCTGGAGGTTGCTCAGGCTCACGGTGTCGGGGTCGCAGAGCATGATATGCCCCACCCCGGCTCCGGCCAGATAGGTGGCCACGGGCGCACCGAGGCCCCCAAGTCCTACAATTAGTACCCGGGCGGCTCTCAGGCGCTCCTGTCCTTCGAGCCCAATCCCGGGGAGCATGGTCTGACGCGCATAGCGTCCGGAGGCGGATATTTCCGGTTTGGTTGTCATTGGTTCAGGCAGTTGTGGCTGTAGTTCAATCAGTCGAAAACGCGATCCCAGTCCTTCCACACCGGTTCACGGCCGAGGGCGCGGAGGTCGGCTGCAACTGCTGCCGGACTTGTGGGGTCGCTGATGGCGAACTGTTCGAGCGAGTCGGGATATGTGGCGTAGCCTCCCGGATCGGTCTTCGACCCGGCACTCATGGTTGTCACGCCGAGCGTAGCCATGTTGTTGCGGAAGGCGTGGTTTTCGCGGGTGGAGTAGGAGATGTCAACATCGGGGTCGAAGATGCGGAAGGCGAAGGTGAGCTGTGCCAGCTCGCGGTCGGACATCACTACGTTGGGCTGGAAGCCCGACTCCGACGGCCGCATGCGCGGAAAGTTTACGGAATACTTTGTCTTCCAGTAGTTTTTGCGCAGATAAAGCAGATGGCGTGCCATCATGGTTACGTCGGTGCGCCAGTCCTCCAGACCGATGAGCACACCCATGCCGATTTTGTGGACTCCGGCCATACCCATGCGGTCGAAGCCGTCGCAGCGCCATTCGAACTTCGACTTCATCCCGGCGGGATGATACACCTTGTAGCGGGCGCGGTTGTAGGTTTCCTGGAAGCAGATTACGCCGTTGAGACCCGAATGCGTAAGCCGCTCATAGTCTTCAGTCGAAAGCGGCATCACCTCGATAGTGAGGTTGCTGAAATAGGGACGGCACACCTGGAGCGCTTTCTCTATGTAGTCGGTTCCGGCGGCGAGCGGATTCTCGCCGGTCACGATAAGCAGATTCTCAAACGGCCCCATGGCCTTGATGGCCTTGCACTCGGCCTCGATCTGCTCGGGTGTGAGGATTACGCGCGGAATCTTGTTGTGGCGGTTAAAACCGCAGTATACGCAGGAGTTTGTGCAGGAATTGGTTATGTACATCGGGATGAATATCGAAACCGTCTTGCCGAAGCGCTGTTCGGTTATGGCGCGGCTGCGGCGCGCCATCTGCTCGATATACGGGGCGGCCGCAGGCGAAATCAGCGCCATGAAATCGGTGTCGGTCAGGCGCTCCTTGGCCAGGGCCCGCTCCACGTCGGCAGCCGTCATGGCCTGGATGCGGGCGGTGGTTTCATCCCAGTCGTAATGTTCAGCTAAATAGTCGGAAAACATTTATGCTTTTTATATCAAATCTATCTGAGAATCAGTCGAGAAACGAAGTGAGAGGAGATGTGGCCTCGCCGTAGGAGCCTACGGCGCCGAGTCCGGCCTCGAAAGCCTCACGGCCGGCCACGGTGGCGTCGGCAAATGCGCGGGCCATGCGCACGGGGTCGCCGGCCACGGCGATAGCTGTATTCACCAGCACGGCATCCGCGCCGAGTTCCATCGCCTCGGCGGCGTGGGAGGGTGCGCCGAGCCCAGCGTCGACCACCACAGGCACGCGGCTCTGCTCGATGATGATTTTCAGCAGGTCGCGGGTCACGAGCCCCTTGTTCGAGCCGATGGGGGCGGCAAGCGGCATCACGGCGGCTGACCCGACCTCCTCAAGGCGCTTGCAGAGCACCGGGTCGGCCTGGATGTATGGTAGCACCACGAAACCCATCTTCGCAAGCTTCTCGGTGGCGAGCAGGGTCTCCACGGGGTCGGGGAGCAGATATTTCGGGTCGGGATGGATTTCAAGTTTTATGAAGTTGGTGCCGAAGGCCTCGCGGGCCAGCTGGGCGGCCAGCACGGCCTCGTCGGCGTTGCGCACGCCCGAGGTGTTGGGGAGCAACTGCACCCCCTCAGCCACCACGTGGCGCAGCATATCGTCCTCGCGGTTGTCCATGTCGATGCGCTTCATGGCCACGGTGACCATCTGCGAACCCGAGGCCTTGATGGCGCGGGCCATAAGCTCGTTGCTGCGGAATTTTCCGGTGCCTACAAACAGGCGCGAGGTGAATTCCTTACCTCCTATTATAAGTTTTTCCATTGTTCGAGGTTATGTAGGTTATTGTTTATCAGATTGATTATTTCGCGGGTTGTAGCCGCAGGGTCGGGACTGCCGAGTATCGTGGAACTGATGGCTACGCCGCTGACTCCGGTACGGAGTATCGCGGGAATGTCAGCCGGGACGATTCCACCGATGGCCACCACGGGGATGCGGACGCCATTTCTGCGGCACTCTCCCATAATATTATCGTAGCCCCCGAGGCCGAGCGTGGGCGCGAGATTCTTCTTTGTCGAGGTGAAGCGGAAGGGGCCGACCCCGGCGTAATCAGCTCCGGCGCGGGCGGCTTCAAGAAGGGTCTCGAAGGTGTTGGCCGTGGCGCCGATGATTTTCCGGGGACCGAGGATGCGCCGTGCGTCGGCCACGGGCATATCGTTCTGCCCCAGATGCACGCCGTCGGCGTCGAGCCGGTCGACAAGCTCCACGTGGTCATCTATAATGAAAGTCGCCCCGAATTCGCGGCAGAGCGCCGCGATGCGGCTCCCCTCGTCGAGGAGCGTTTCGCTGTCGGCATCCTTGTGGCGCAGCTGAATCCAGCGGCAGCCACCTTCGAGCGCGAGGCGCGCCCCCTCGCCCACATCAAGCGCCTCCGTAGGATGCGTGATGAACTGCAGGGCAAAATGCTCCGGGTCGATTGGCTGTCGCCATGCGTCGGTCAGGAGCGCCGCGCCACCGAATCCGGCGGCTTCGATGCGCGGCAGAAGCTCGCGCGTCACGCCTCCGAGAGCAAATATTTTTTCCGAGGCCACGGCGGCCAGTTCATCGAAACTGTAGGCGGGTTGGTAGCCAGGCTTCGACATCGACGGCGCCACGGGGCTGAGCAGCACATAGTCGGCCGACTTGGCGGCTTCCACCGCCTCGGCGGGTGAATGCGCCCCGCGGCTTACCATCCCGGTAAACCCTTCGGGCACAGCCATGCAGCGGCCATTCAGCTGAACGCCGCCCACACCCAGTCGAGCAGCGAGCTCCTGATGGTCGTGGAGTGTAAGCCTTTGGCGAAACTCGGCAGGTATCTCCTCAACGAGCCGCATGATTTCTTCGACCGACGAGCCGGGCTTGCGGATGTGCACACGCCAGAAGCCTCCGGCCGTCAGCGCGTCGGCAATCGCCTGCGCCTCGCCGGGGTAGAAATACGTCGGAGTGACGGCTATAAGTTTCATACTCCTGACGTTATCCGCCGCATACGGCGCGTATTACGGTGATTTTCATCCCTTCGCGTAGCGGTATCTCCGCCCACTGCGAGCGCGGAGCCAGCGTATTGTCAACGGCCACAGCCTGACCCGGCCCGTCGAGCCGTTCGGCCTTCAGCAGCGCCGCCAGCGTCGGCACCGTCTCGGCATCCACCGTCACCGTCCGTTTGTTTATTTCAACTTCCATTACTATATGCAGTTACATTTCAAATAATCTGTCGGTTATCCCATATTGTAGGGATGTACCCCGGTGCATCCGACTATCGTACCACTGCCCCTATAAACGCAAAAAACCGCTGCACTGGGGGCAACGGTCGGCATCTTTTTCCGTCGGGAATCCGGGAAACGTGATTCCGGTGGCGAAACTGTGGGGAGGAAGCGCTCAAACTCCTTCCGGCGGTGCTGGCCGCGTCAAGTTCAAAGGGTATAATCTCAGACAGCCGCCCGCCAACCGGGCCGACTGCCACCCCTCTTGAGCATCGGGTGTGGTATCTTCACCTGCAAAAGTACTAATTCCCCCGCTCATTTGCAATCATGATATGGCAAAATTACCGTATGCGACGCCAATCGAATCAACAAATCGGCAAACAGGCAATCTCACGGCGAACCTACGGGGAGGACAGCATGTTTATATTCAGTAAACAGTCGGTAAGTAACTGGTCGAAATTATCTTAATATTTCCGGGAGGAAAATTTTCAGGATATTTTTCTCGATGAAGAAGGAGTGTAGATGTCTACACGACTGATAAAGCGAGAAAAAGATGCGAAAATTTTACCGCGGAAATGTTGAAATAATTAGATCAGGAAAGTATAAAATAATTTTGAACAGTTACTTATTAAATGATTTATACTGTCAGGCTCATGCTCTCCAAACTACGTATCGGCGCTCTGGCGCTATTGTCAATCTCCTTTATGACTATGAAAGCTAAACAATCCTACATTTTTCTCGCTCCCGGAGTGGAGGAGATAGAGGCCATGGCCACAATCGACGCCCTGCGGAGGGCCGACATCCCCGTGGTGGCTGTCGCTGTCGACACAACCCTGCAGATTAAGGGCGCAACCGGTCAGACTATACTGGCCGACTCCCTTATTTCCGACATCGACATCACCGACGCCGACTGGCTAATAGTGCCCGGCGGAGTGCCCGGTGCTCCTAATCTCCACGCCTCGCAGGCCGTATCAACATTGCTCAAGGAGCATTATGCCAAAGGTGGACGCATAGCCTCGATATGCGCAGGTCCGGCCGTGGTTCTCGCGCCTTTAGGTATCCTCAACGGCAAACGCGCCACCTGCTATCCGGGGTTAGGCGACCAAATCAACAGCAACGGCGGAGAATACGTTGCCGAGAAGGTCGTCTCTGCCGAAAACCTCATTACCTCCGAAGGGCCGGGCACCACCCTCCCCTTCGCCATTGAAATCATTCGTCAGACAAAGGGCAACAAAGCTGCCGACGACACTGCCGCCTCCATGCTCGTAGCCCCTTAGCGCCTCCACCCTACCCTTAAACTTTTATTACGGCGATGCATCATAACTTTGAATTTCGATACATCGCCTTTCTTTTGTCCGGATGGCGAGGACGCTGTCAGTTATTGACCTTTGGCCGTTTTGCTCTGAAAAGAATAGTCCGGATGGAAATATAAACGTAATGGCTAAGATAGCTGAGAGCTGAGACTAAACTGTTATTAGACCCCATCGATTGTTTTAATCCGCTCATAGCTTATTTCTTGTAAATATCCGGGCATACCGCTAACTTTGCATATTAACATATGTGAACGGTGATATGCTATAGCATAACATACCGGATGTATCCGATTTATTGATAAATCCAGTGCGAGGTATGGATTTCAGAAATATTACCCAATGGATTGGGAGAAATGATACGAGCTTTTATAATCTGATGTTTTGCCTGACAGTAGTATGGATACTGCCCGGGGTTTTCCCGCTTGTATCTTACGAAGGAGATGCCATGAGCATATGCTATGGATGTGAATTCACTGCTGATAACGGCTGGCAGACATTGGGATGGGAAGGGTATGGATTCTGGATGCAGCCGCTTACATACATATTTCTCACAGCCTGCAGATGCATTTTCGATTTTGACTGCGAGCCGGTCTACACTGCGGTGTCGGCCGGTTGTGCTCTCCTGCTGATATATATAAGCGTACTTTTCTGCCACAAACTCACCGGATTGAATAAATCGCTGCTACTGGTTGCCATCCTCCTGATTCCCGAGTCGTATGAACTGGCCATGTACCCAAACTCCATGGCTCCGGCGGCACTATTGGCTCTTACCGGTTTTTTACTGCTGGCCGAGGAGAGGAAATTCGCTTCCACGATTGCCCTCTGCATAGCTCCTCTTATCCGACTCGATGTTTGTGTAATATATCCGGTTGTACCGCTTCTGCTGTATATGAACAACAGGTCGATTGGCAAATGCATGATGCATACATGCATTTTGACCATTACTGTAATTATTACGGTTCTTGCGGTTTATGGTGCGCTCGGAGCTTCCATCACAACTACCTTGAAGGAATTTGCCCTATGGACCGGACGGATCTCCGAAGGCGCGCATTTCTCTGCTCTTCTTGGATTCTACGGGTTAATAACGCCATTTCTTATTCCCATTGGTCTTGCCGGCATGGTGAAACATCGTCAAATGGCTATTACATTAATTGTAGCCACCGCCTGCATAATAATTCATGCAATCAATTTTCGCTTTGGCAACGCCTCCAAACATTATACACTCCTTTTGCCATACGTCGCAATAATCAACGCCTTCGCACTGCGTTTATTATACTGCAATTCCAACCATGTAATAAAATGGGGGTACACGGCGCTGATTACGGCATGTTGCCTCATTGGAATTTATATATTCAAAAATCCTTATTATGGTAAATTCGGAATGGAAATTGATCCGCTCATGCCCAAAAAGGAAATTCTGAAATTCAACATTACAACTCACGAGCATCCTCTGGAGTTCTCTCTCCGCTTCGGACCTGGCAGCCTGATAGCCACCGGCGACGAACTGTATTCTATCGGAGGATATCTATATTATCCTTATGTCATACATAAGGTCAAGACTATGATTTCAGAAAACGCCCGGACGTTAAAGTCTGAAATACTGCCTCTCGAAATCAACGTGATTATGGCCCCTCATTGGAACGATTATACCAGAATACAACTTGAAAATCAGCGTAGTGGCGCCAACAAGGAAATCAGGATGTTCGATTTAAGCACCGACATCCGGCAGCCCGATGGATTTTGGAAGGCTGTTGAAAATCTTGAACGGTTGCTTGATTCATATTCTCAAAAGAATGAACCGCTTGCTTTCTATCTCACCACCCCCTTATCTTATGAATACCGGATGGTTCTCGACGAAGTACATCGCCGAGACCGCAGATTTCTCAAGACAGATTGCGGAGTATATATTCTGGCAAACTCAAATGAATAAGGGAACACATCCTACAAACTATATGATTGAGACTGAGAGACTGATACTAAGGCATTGGCGTGAGGAGGATGCGGATGCACTGTTTCGCCATGCCTCCGACCCGGAGGTGGGACCCGTGGCCGGATGGGCACCGCATGGTTCGGCGGACTATAGCCGGGAGGTGATTCGCACCGTATTTGCTTCTCCTGAAATATTTGCCATAGTGCTGAAGGCAACTGGCGAACCGATAGGCTGTTGCGGCCTGGTTATGGCTGATGGCGAGCCGGAAGCCGCCACACACATTGACGAAGCTGAAATCGGCTACTGGGTTGCAAAGACGTACTGGGGAAAGGGTATGATGCCAGAGGCGGTCAACGCCTTGTTGGATAGAGCCTTCAACCATCTGAATCTGAAAACCGTATATGGTGCTGTATACCATGGGAACACCCGATCGCAACGGGTATTGGAGAAATGCGGTTTCGCATACCACCATACGGCGCCACCAGCTGTATCCCCTCTCGGCGACATTCGAACGGAGCACCACTTCTGCATCACCCGCTCACAGTGGAAATCCATGAAAATTAATGCGGGCGCAGCTCGGAGAGGAGATGGCGGAGGGCGGTAAGCGGGGCGAGGTAGAGCATGCGCGGGCCAGCGTAGCGCATTACCTCGCGTATTTGCCGGCGATAACGCGGCTGATAGCAGTGGATCGCGCATTTGCGGCAACTTGATTTTTGCGGGCCCAGCGGACAGGCGTCGATGCGGCGGCAGACGTAGCCAAGCAGTTCGGTACATTCCTGGCAATGCTGGACGTAGCCGTTCCGAGACTCGGACGGGGTGGCAGCGTCTTGAGCAAGCGAATCTCTATTGCAGCCGGAATATCGTATGTCTGGGCGATGGTGGCGGCGGCAGTAGATTGTTATCATCTTTGCCGCCACGACTTTTTCTCTATTCTTACGGTTCATGTGTTTTTTTCGGCTTCGATTCCGTTGCAGTCGGAGGGCGTTAAAGTATGGTAAGGTAAAGAAATCAGGCGGGGCGGAAATTCATCACATTGGCGGGCGGACGCTGATGCTTCAACTCGTTGGCCATGAAATCCATATAGGGAGCGACGTGGTCGAAGTATTTACGGTAGCCCTCGCAGAGATAGTTTAGTCCCGGCTCGCCGTCGGCGGTGGTGGCAAAGCGGTTTTTCGGACACTCGCCGTTGCAGGCAAACAGATAGCGGCACTGGCGGCACTGGCCGGGGAGGCGGTCGCGCTTATCGGCTCCGAAACGCTGCTGACGCTCGGAAAACATCATCTCCACCAGCGTGTGGGTGCGAATGTTGCCGAGTTTATACTCAGGAAACACGAAATGGTCGCAGGAGTATACATCGCCGTTGTACTCCATTACGCCGGCATGGCCGCAAGTACGGGCCATCGAACATACACCCGGCTGCTCGCCCACCCAGGTGGCGAGCGTGGCGTCGAAAATCTGCACGAAATATTCGCCCACGTCGTTGCGCACCCATTCGTCGAAAACCGCGCAGAGGAAGTCGCCCCACTGCGCGGGCAATACCGAGAAATCGGCCAGCGGAATATCCTGCACATCCATCGGCGAGGCGAGATAGCGGCCGTCCTTGCGCGGAAGTATGCGCTCCACAATGGGTGTAAACTGGATATAACGGCATTCAATCTCCTTGAAGAAACGGTAGAAATCAAGCGGATAGTCGGCGTTGAAATCGTTGACCACGGCCAGAGCGTTCCATTCCACTCCATGCTTTTTCAGAAGATTGATGCCCTGCATTACCTTGCGAAACGACGGCGCGCCCATTTTGTTGCGCCGGTACTCGTCGTGAAACTCCTGAGGGCCGTCGACCGATACGCCCACCAGCCAGTTGTTATCACGGAAAAAGCGGCACCACTCGTCGTCGAGCAGAGTGCCGTTGGTCTGGATGGTGTTGTCGATGATGCGTCCGGCGGCATATTTTTTCTGAAGCTCGACTACCCGCTTGTAGAACGACAGCGGACGCATCAGCGACTCGCCCCCGTGCCAGCAGAAAAGCACCTGAGGAGTGGTCTGCGACTGGATGTACATGCTGATGAACCGCTCAAGCGTGTCGTCGGTCATGATAAACCGGCGGTCGGGCTGCTGCTCCTTGTAAAGATTGTTTTTCTCGAGGTAGTAACAGTACTTGCATGCGAGGTTGCACATCGATCCGGCCGCCTTGGTCATAATATACATCGGCCGGGCAAATGGGGTATGGACGGTTTCCATGCTTAGGTTGATTTGAGAACCAAATTTACGATAAATGCGCGAAACTACTACGCTCCAGATACGAATAACCCATCAGGAACGGACTCTCCTGAAAATTTTCCTCCCGGAAATATCAAAATAATTTCGACCGGTTACTTAAAAGTCGTACCTTTGCAGCGTTCATCGGAGGGCCGGTAGTAGCTCAACTATTCAGGCTGGATAAGATGTCGGAGATTCGAAAGCTCCGGAGCGTCTTGTTCAGGCTGCTTTTTTTATCTCCGGCCAGAATAAACGGATTATCTCCATAACAAGAAATAAAAAGATATGACACAGGAAGTTAAAGCAGGTCTCGACTATGGTGGCGGCCGCATCGGCCGCCTGTTCTCAAAAATGTTTTTCCCGACTCTTCTCGGGTTGATTTTCAACGCTCTGATTACGATTGTCGACGGCATTTTCGTCGGGCAGGGGGTAGGTCCCGACGGCATCGCTGCCGTCAACATTATCGCGCCGCTCTATATGGTGGTAACCGGCACGGGACTGATGTTCGGCATCGGCACGTCGGTGGTAGCGGGAATTGCCATAGCCCAGGGCGAGGGGCGCAAGGCGAGCGTCAACATGACGCAGGCGTCGGCACTCTCCACGGCCCTGATTGTGGCGCTCGTAGCCGCTCTGCTGATATGGAGCGAGGAGACGGCACGCGCACTGGGTAGCTCCGACGCGCTACTGCCCGGCGCGATAGCCTATCTGCTGTGGCTTTTGCCGGGCTTCGTGTTTCTGATGTTCGAATGCATCGGCATGATGGTGATCCGACTCGACGGTTCGCCCAAATATGCCATGATGTGCAATATAGTGCCCGCCGTAATCAACATAGGACTTGATTATTACCTCGTGTTTCCCTGCGGCATGGGCGTGAAGGGAGCCGCCATGGCCACCTCGGCCAGTGTGGCCATCGGCGGACTGATGGTGCTTGCATATTTCCTTCGGTTCTCCTATGTGATAAAGTTCTGCTGGAGCACACGCAATTTCGCGAAAAACATATGGCGGCAGGTGAAAATCGGTTCGTCGGCATTCGTTACCGAAATTGCCATGTCGGTGATGATGCTCACAGGCAACTATGTTTTCATGAGCCATTACGGCGATGCCGGCGTGGCAGCCTTCAGCATCGCCTGCTATCTGTTTCCGCTGATGTTCATGATGAGCAACGCCGTGGCTCAGTCGGCCCAGCCTATAATCAGCTACAACTACGGCGCCGGAGATGCAGCGCGTGTGCGCAGTGCTTTCTCCCTGAGCGTAAAGGTTGCATTGGGCTGCGGCATCCTGGCATTCGGAGGCATCGCCCTCGGAGCCAAAGGCATCGTGGCGATGTTCATCGACCCGACATGCGAGGCCGGTAGCCTTGCATCCCACGGACTGCCGGTCTACGCCGCCTGCGCCGTATTCTTCGCCCTCAACATCTCGTTTATCGGTTATTACCAGAGCATCGAGCGGGCTGCAAAAGCCATGCTGATCACGCTGATGCGCGGCATAATCCTGCTTGTGCCCCTGTTTCTGATAATGCCGTCGATATGGCCTGTCTATGGCATATGGGCAGCAATCCCTCTGAGCGAGGCGCTTACGCTAATCGCCATCGGAGCCACCTACCTGCTCGGCAGGCGCCACAACCGGTAAGCGCTACCTCAGAATCGGCCCTACCATCCCTTGTTCTGCGTAAGGTTCCGGTTCCGCTCCATCTCAACCAGCGGAATCGGCCACAGCTCATGGCGCGGCTGATAACTGCGCGTATACATCATGTCGCCGAAAATATCGCGTGCATCGGCCACCGACTCCCTCAGCAGCCCCCAGCGGCGGAGGTCCCAGTAGCGATGACCCTCGCCTGCCAGTTCGAAGGCGCGCTCGCGGCGTATGCGTTCCGCCATATCGTCGCGGCCGGCCACGGCCAGCCATGCGGGTCCGCCGTCCAGACCCGGCATCCCGACTCGGGCACGGATTTTATTTACCTCGGTCACGGCCCTATCGGTGGCACCCGCCTCGTTGTAGGCCTCGGCAAGCATCAGAATAACGTCGCCCAGACGTATCAGCGGAAATTCATAGGGAGTGCGGCTGTACTCACCCCAGTAGCCGTCGAGATTGCCTGTGGGAATCCATTTGCGCCAGAAATATGAATTCCATCCTTCGGAATTGCGGATAAACGCCATGGCCTCCATCGGAGCCCCTCCTTTCGAGGGGTCGGCAAGTACAAACTGCTTGTCCATGGGATTCGAGCCCGCATCAGTGCCGAGATAATGCGAATAGGGGGTTATCACGTTGAGACACAGGCGCGGGTCGCGCAGACGGTAAGCATCCATGATTTTTGTCGTATCGCATTCCAGAGTACTCGTAACCTCCGTACTGCCCTGATTTATCGCCACACACATATATTTGCGGCGCACCTGCGGACCGCCGTCCTTAAAACCGGGCAACAGGACGTCCCAGTCGAAAGGCGAGCCGTCGAGGTTCTCGTACATATCCACAAGGCGTGTGGAAGGCACGATGCAGTTGCTTGCAATAAGCCGCATGGTCGATTTGTTGCCGAAGTATCCCACTATATTGAGCGCATAGCCCGGTGTGTTGCCGTCGACCGACTGAATCGAGAATATCATCTCCGGACTATGGGCGCCGTTGTAGAGCCGGAAGAGCTCGTTGTAGTCGGGATGGAGCGAATATCCGTAGTTGTTGCTGCGGTTGTAGACGATCTCCTCGAAATCCGCCACAGCCTTATCCCACTGCCTGTTGTAAAGATAAACCTTGCCACGCAGTGCGTAGGCCGCCCCCTTGGTGGCACGCCCCAGATTGGCGTCGTCCCACCGCACGGGCAGTTTGGCAATCGCATCCGTCAGATCGTCGAGGATATGCCCGCGGATTTCGTCGGCAGAACTTCGTGGAGAATCCAGACTGGCGAACTGCTCGTTGATGTCGCAGGTCTCGTCGTAGTAAGGCACGCCTCCCCAGCAGTTGAGCATGCGGAAATATGCCATGGCGCGCAGAAATTTCGCCTCGCCGGTCACACGGTCGATGGTCTCCCCGCTTATCGGCATACCGGCCACATTGCGGATTACGGTATTGGCCCTATGCACGAGCTCATAGAGATATTGCCAGTGGTTCTGCACCCCTGAGCTATTGGAAGCGAATGAATTGCCGCGCGAAATATCGGCCCAAGGAGTGGTGCCGTCGGCCAGATCGCTGCACATGTCGAACGTAAAATCAAGACCGAAACACCAGTCGGCCCTCATCGCCGCGTACATCCCTACAGCGGCCTGACGGGCATGCTCTTCGGTCTGCCAGAAAGTCCGGTCTGACATCTGGTCGCCGGGCGCGTAGTCGAGACTCTCGCATCCGGCAAGCGCCGAAACTCCCAGAAGCAGAAGAGATACTGTATGTGTTATTTTAGTAATTTTCATAATGTCAGAAAGATATGTTCAGTCCCACGGAATATTGCCGCACGGCCGGATAGCCCACATTGGCCCCGACCTCCGGATCGAGACCCGGAAAATCCGTCAGAGTGAACAGATTGTCGATGCTCGCGTAGACCTTCAGATTCTCCACAAAAAATTTCCTTGTGATATGTTGCGGAATGGTATAGCCAAGCTGTATGTTCTTGCAACGGAAGTAGGCGGCATTGTGGACGAAGGCGTCGCTGGCGATATTGTTCTTCCCGTTGGCGTTGTTGCGCAGAATCGGATACGTGGAATCATATGGATTATCCGGAGTCCACGCATTGTCGGTGATATCCTTTATGAGCGACTGCCCCATGACGGTGATGAACCTGAAAGCCTGATTGTTGTAATAAACCTGATGGTTGCCCACGCCCTGAAACAGCGCGCTGAAATCGAAGTTGTTCCAGCTCAGACCGAGACTGATACCATACGTGAGCCGCGGTAAAGTGCCGTGCCCGATCTCCACGCGGTCGTCCGTATCAAGTTTGCCGTCGCCGTTGGCGTCGCGATACAGGAAATCGCCGAGCTCAGGCCGCTGGTAGGTCGCGAAATAATCAGGATTCCTGTCGACCAGCGACTGGACATAGTCCAGATCCGTCTGATCCCGCACGATTCTGTCGACCGTAATGACATACAGCTGATTTATAGGCCTCCCTTCCTGCGTCTTATAGACGCCGTTTATAGAAGACACATCGCCCTGGAATTTAGTCACCTTATTGTTCACGAATCCCAGATTGCAACCGATATCATACGACACCTTCCCGATACGGTCGGCCCAGTGCAGGTCGAGTTCAAATCCCTTGTTGTTGACTTCTCCTGCATTCTGGTCGGGCACCGTGCTTGTGCCGTGCTCCAGAGGTGCGGGCAGCGAAATCAGAATCCCTCTTGTGTCTTTGTTGTATATATCCACCGAGCCGCTCAGCCTGCTGTTGAGAAAAGCGAAGTCAAGTCCGATATTGGTCATGTATGTCTTCTCCCACGTCAGGTTGGGATTGGCGAGAACCGTCTGCGCCAGACCGCCCGCCACATTTCCGCCCAACACGTAATTGGCCGTTGCGAAAAGCGACTGATACATATAGTAGCTTGTGGTGGCGTTGTTGCCGAGCGAACCATAGGAAATCCTCAGTTTAAGCTGATTGAGCCACGACGCGGTCCCCTCCATGAATTTTTCCTGCGATATACGCCACCCGGCGGAAACGGAAGGAAAATATCCCCACCGGTGGCCCGGGGCGAATTTGGATGAGCCGTCGGCGCGAAGGTTCGCCTCAAGCAGGTATCGGTCGTCCCAATTGAGGTTGATGCGGCCGAAATACGAGCGCATGGCCCATTCGCTGTAGTTGCCGGTGATTTCGCCGTTGATCAGACCGGCGTCGATAGCTCCGAGCGAAGGATCGACCAGGTCGTATTTTCGATAATAATCATGATCGTATTTATTGTATTCCTGGCTCATGCCGGCAAATATGGTGGCATCGAGGCGGCCGATGCGGAATCTGTAGTCGGCCGTCAGCTCCGACGAGCGGTAGAGGTTCTTGTAATTGTAGCGGCGGATGTAGGTGCGCACCACACCTTCGCGGATAAGCACAGGGCCTTCGAACGTGAACCGGTACAGGTCGCGGTCGGTGAGATGCTGCTCCACATTGCGTTCCCAATAATTATAAGAGAATGAGCCCTTCAGGGTCAGCCCTTTCAACGGCGTTACGGAGGCATGGAGATTCACCACTCCGCGCTTTGTCTTTGTCGGGTATTCGGTCTTGTAGAACCACTGGCGACGGTAGGGATTGAAATTGCTGACGTTCTCCTCCTCGGGATTCTGAATGCCGCCGTAAAGGCCGGTGGCGGGGTCGTAAAGTGTCATGCCGGGAACGGTATTGAACGCGCCAGACCCGAAAATCACGTCGCCACCGGCGGCAGCGTTTTCCGACGACGGATTGTTGCGGTCGAGATAGCCGAAGATATTCATGCCGACACTAAGCCAGGGCTTTACGTTAACATCTATATTGGAGCGGAGCTGATAACGCTTGTAGTCGGTATAGTATATCATGCCGGGGTTGTTGACGTAGCCCAGCGAAATATTATATAGCACCGTGCGCGAGCCGCCCGCCACCGATATGTTGTGGTTCTGCACTACCGATGGATTGCGGTAGATATGATCCTGCCAGTCGGTGTTGGGATATATCGTTGGATTCTGTCCGGCATCGTTGCGCCATTCGTCGATTTTCCCCTGCGAGAAACGCGGCGCCTGACCGTTGGCAATCAGGCCGGCGTTCTGGATTTCCATGAAATCGGCGTAGTCGGTGACGAGGTTGAGACGTTTGGCCACGGTCTCGAACGATACGTTGCCGCTGTAGGTTATTCTCGGAGCCCGCTCATATCCCCGACGCGTGGTCACGAGAATTACACCGTTGGCTGCGCGCGAGCCGTAGATTGCCGCCGAGGCCGCATCCTTGAGCACCGAAATGCTCTCGATGTCCCGGGGATTTATGTCGCTCAGGGCTATGCCGGTCATACCGTCGACCACCACCAGCGGAGCTGCGTCGTTGAGAGTGCCGAGGCCGCGCACAGTGATGCTCTGCGCCTCGTAGCCGGGAGTGTTGCCGCCGGAATTCACCACCGTCAGTCCGGCTGCCAGGCCCGCGAGAGCGTCTGTGGCATTCGTGACCGGACGGTCGGCGAGCGCCCGTGCGCTGACCGACGAAACGGCGCCCGTGAGATTCACCTTTTTCTGAGTGGCGTAGCCGACCACCACCACCTCGTCGAGCATTGAATCGTCGGGCTGCATCACCAGCCGGTAGTCTTTGCATCCGGCATCCACACGGACGGAGAGAGGCCGGTAGCCTACACATGCCACCCGGATAGTAGTTTCCGCGCCGGTCGGAGCGCCGGCAATGGAGAAATGTCCGTCGGCATCGGTCATCACGGATTTGCTGACATCCCCCTCGATACCGACCGACGCGCCGGCGAGCGGATCGCCCGACCCGTCGACCACAACGCCGGCCACCTCCGCCTGCGCATAGGCGCAATTCCAGCCTGCCACAAGCAGACACAGAATAATAATCAATCTTCGCATTGGAATCTATTAAGTAGCGCTCTGACGTTTCAGTCCTTCTGGATAACCAGATAGTTGGTAAGGCTCCAGAATCTGTCGGGGTCCTTGATACGGATTACCGCCGAGCCCTTCTCCTGAAGAAGTTCATACGATGCTTCAGGATGAGTGGTGAGAATCCGTGCTTTAGGCGTGCCGAGAGCGAGCGTGTCGAGCACACGCTTGTCGCTGATCACGAAATACCCCTTGTCGAAATCGCCCTTCATCAGCTTTGTCTTGCGCAGGAAACCGGATTCGATGATATTATGCTTCTTCAGGTCGGACTTTGTGGCTATGACGTAGTAGCATGTGTTGAGTTCGTTGGCAAGGCGCAGCGAAGCATCCTGAGCGACGTCGAGCTCGCCGGAAACGGCAGTGATGGTGGTGTTGAGCGAGTCGACCTCGCCGTTGAGCAGGTCGATTTTCTCGTTGGCCGCGATGAGCTGCTGCCTCAGGCCGTCGATTTCCTCAATCTGCGAATCAATCTGAATGCGCAGGGCTTCGATGGTCTCGGTGAGCTCCTTGTTGTTGATGGTGGAATCGCGGAGCCGCGCCTCGAGCTGCTGAAGCTGCTCCTTACGCTGCTGTACCTTCTTCTTTAGGCTGGCAATGTCGGAAAGGATCTGTGCCTTCTGCCCAGCGTTCTCCACCGGGTGGGCCGCCGCAACGGTCATTATATTCTCAAGCTGCTTGATCTGCTGCAGACTGGTCGAAACCTCCTTTACCAGGGCAAGCAGCTCGTCGCGCTCCTGGAGCGCCGTGGCAAGTTCCTGCTTGGAGATTTCCTCGAGCGACTGCTGCTCGGGCTGCCTTTCGCCGCCGCAAGATGCAAGCATCGCGGCCACGGCCATTGAAATGATGATAGGTCTGGTTGTCATGATGAATGTGAATCGAATCGTTCGTAGCGTTTGATTTCGATACAAATTTCATAATATCTCCCAAGGTTTGAAACCGGATGTAAACAGACGGCATAAAAGTGTAAACAAACGCAGTTGGCCGTAAGGCGCAGATGTTGTAATTTTGCAATATGAAATCTCTCGAATACAAGACGGACCTTATTTTCGACCTCTTTTTCGGATTGATAATAATGCCGTCGCTGATTTTTTTAGGACCGGCACACTACTGGTGGAAGGTCTCGCCGGCCTTCACCTGTCTGGTGACGGCATATCTCTACGGCTGTTATTTCGCCACACGCCTGTTGCGCCTGCCCCAGCTGATTCTGTCGCGGTCGTACCTACGGCTGGCCATCATATTCGCCGCACTCCTGCTGCTCACATATCTTCTGACGCTGTACCCTCTCCCGGAAATGAATTTCGTGATTCCCTCCATGAGCGAATATCAGACAAGGGTCAGAAACTACAATATGGCCATAGCCGTATGGTTCATGTTCTTCATCATTCTGGCATACTCGCTTATCATAGCCTTCATCAAGGAACTCTACCACCGCATGCTGCTGCAAAGCATCGTGGAAAACCAGCGCGACAAGGCCGAGCTGGCGCTCTACAAGGCTCAGATCAATCCCCATTTCCTCTTCAATACCCTCAACTCTCTCTACAGCCTCGTAGTCGGTACGTCCCAAAAGGCCGAAGACGCCTTCATCAAGTTCACCGAACTGATGAAATACACCTACGTGACGGCCGACAACGACTGGGTGACAATCCGGGATGAAATCGACTACATCAACAACTACATCGACCTGCAGCTGATCAGGCTCAACGACCATACTGCCGTATGCCGCGAATACGACGTCGACGACGATTCCGCCCCGATTCCACCGATGATATTTCTTACATTTGTGGAGAATGCGTTCAAATATGGAGCCTCTGCCAACCACGACTGCACCATTCTGCTCCGGCTGCGACTGGCCGACGGACATCTTGCCTTCGAGACCGAAAACCGCATAATGAAGCATCCCGACGAATTCCGGGAAAACATGCCCGTGGGGCTCAACAACTGCCGCAACAGGCTCGAAGGACTCTTTCCGGGGCGGTATACTCTCGGCATTACGGAAACTGACGGAACATTCCGGGTAAATCTGCAAATCAACCTCAACTCCAATGAACGACGTGATTAAATGCGTGGCCATCGACGACGAGCCCCTCGCACTCGACATAATAGAGACATTCTGCCGGCGCATCGGCAACATCGAGCTGAAGAAATTCTCCGACCCGGCCAAAGGGCTGGACGACATCAGGCGCGAGCGCCCCGACATAGTGTTTCTCGACATAGAGATGGACGGGATAAACGGCATATCCATTGCTGCCCAGCTGCCTCCCGATACCTGCTTCATCTTTACTACTGCATACCTTAAATACGCTCTCGACGGCTACGACCTCGACGCCGTCGACTATCTCCACAAACCCTTCTCATTCGCCAGATTCCAGACGGCCGTATCAAAGGCGATGCGACGGATAGGGCGCCAGCAGCTCCCCACAGCATCTCAATGCATCACACTCAAGCAGGACTATAACAACGTAAACATTCCAATCGACGACATCCTCTATATAGAGGCTGTAGAGGGATATTCCAGGATTTTCCGCACATCGGGGGAATGCGTGGTATCGCGGATTCTTCTGAAAAACGTGCTGTCGCTCCTCCCGGCCGACACTTTCATCAGACTCCACCGCTCATTTGTCGTATCGAAATCGAAAATCAAGAGTTTCAGCCGTCAGGAGGTAATCCTCAACAACGGCCGGACACTCCCCGTCGGACGTCAGTACAGCGCCACACTCCTTGCCGCCATGAACAGCTGAGGGGTAATCCGGACAGAACTTTTTTACGTAGCTTTTTGGGGGATCAGGAACTCAGTTCTCGCGATTGATGATGAAGTCGAAGAGGGCCACAAGAGCATCGCGCTCGGCCGAAGCGGGAAATTCATTCTCCAGAATTTCTACGGCGCGGGCACGCAGGCCGTTCATCGTAGCGTAGGCATAGTCGATGCCTCCCTCCGCGATAGCGAAAGCAATCAGGCTACCCACCTGGTCGGCCGTATGGACGTCGGCACGGGCCAGCTCCAGCATCTCGGCGTGGCGCGGATGGTCGGCTTTCGAGAGAGCGTAAATCAGAGGGAGCGTAATTTTTCCCTCGCGTATATCGTTGCCGGTGGGTTTGCCTATTTTCTCGTCGGAAAAATAATCGAAAATATCGTCCTTTATCTGGAAGCAGAGACCGAGCAGGCGCGCGAACTCACGCAAGGCCTCGAGCTGGGTCGCTGTGCTGCCGGCGCCATAGGCACCTACTTCCACACAGGATACGAAAAGAGATGCCGTCTTGCGGAAAATTATCTCGAAGTAGGTCTTCTCGTCGAGAGCATTGTAGCGCGCATTGTAAATCTCGTCGAGCTCGCCGATGGAGAGCAGACGGCCAAGCGTCGCAATCGACTCGACCATACGGATATCGCCTGTGGCAACCCCCTCAAGCAAAGCGTTGGAAAGGAAGAAATCGCCCACAAGCACGGCCAGATGATTATCCCACATGCCGTTGATGGTGGCGGCTCCCCGTCGGATTTTCGTATCGTCGACCACATCGTCGTGGATGAGCGAGGCATTATGAAGCAATTCCACGGCCACGGCCCCGTCAAGCACCTTGTCGTTCACTTCGCCGAGCAGACGCGCGCTGAGAAGCACCATGATGGGCCGGATCTGCTTACCCTTCTTTTCAAGATAGTTGGTGATTACCTGATTCATCAGCACATTCGGCGAACGCAAAGCCTCCGCGATGCGCGTGTTGAGGCGCTCGAGGTCGGGGGCAAGCATATGCTGAATCTGCTGGAATGTGGTCATTGGCAATATAGTTACAGCCTGACAATCAAACAATTGGCATATATGCCTAATTTTCAGGCCCGAAACATCGGCACAAATTTAGCACTTTTTCCGCAATAATCCGTAATAACACCCGTCCCACCCCCATTTTTTTACCTTATTCATTCATCCCGTAGGCGGAGCGGAATCACGTTGCTATATCCATATCTCGGTGGAAATATCCTATAACTCCTCAATTTCTTTTTGCAGCAGGTTAAGGAACCGGGCAGCGTGTTCACCGTCCATCTGGGTGTGATGGAACTGAAATGACACCGTCAGGCATCTCCTGAACCAGTTCCGGCGATAGCTTCCCCATATCATAAAGGGATTATTGAATATGCCGCTATACATTCCGATGGCTCCATCTATTTCATATTTTGCCAAAGCCGATGTGCCGATTACCATGCTGTCGGCGAAATCGTGATTTTTGCATGATTCGGCAACTTGCCGTGTCAACCGCAGATAATCGGCATTGAATTTTGAAAGGTCTTCGGAATAAGGAATATCGCAAGAACTGACCTCTCCTTTGCGATTAGATACAATGGTGTTGACTGCGATAGTGTCATATTGCATCAGTTTGTTGCCGACCGGCAGCAGATAGAATTCCTTTATTTGCGTGGCGGCTTTACCGATACACCAACACATCAGCATATTGAATTTAAGCCTCCGTTTACGGCTTATGAATCTGAGCCTCGACACATCGAGAGTCTTCATCAGCGTAACCATAGGCATCGGTGCCTTCATCCACATCTCGAAAGCGTATGCCCGCGATGTTTCCTTCGGATTTACTTCCTGCATCATCTTTTTTGATGCAAAATTACCTCATCGTTTCAATGATGGATAGAATAAACGAGACATTAGACCGGATTTGTGTATAAATCCGAGTATGGCGTTTGGTATTCGATAAGTTGCCTGGGCGTCAGGCTGCTGAACACTCGGAATTCACGGATGAAATGCGACTGGTCAGCATAGCCGTTGGCATAGGCGATGCCTGCATAATCGCGGGATCCGAGCTGCATCATCCGCAAAGCACGCTGAAACCTTACTATGCGTTCATATTCTTTCGGGTTCATACCGACATATTTACGAAACAAACGCTCGAACTGCTTTTTGCCGAGGCATGAAATCCCGGCAAGGTTATCGATTGAAGTCGATGGGAAACGAACCATCTCTGAAAGAGCCGCACTGATTCTTCCGGTATTCAGCGATGACTTGATTCGTGTGCTCAGCCATTGTTCTATCAACCGTATTGATGTTTCCGAATCCTCACACTCAAAAATTCTGTCGGCAAGCAGATTGAGTTGCTTATTTTCCAGATCATAACCGGATATTTCCTGATTATAGAAGGCTGATGGAGGAGTATCGATAAACAACCCAATCGTATGCGGATAGAACACTACTACAACCATATCCGCATCACCGCCAGACGAAATATGGGCAGGGAAATTGACCTGACCACTGATGGTGAAGCGGTGCTGTGATGTTGAAAGCTCCGGTATAAACAGCGGCGTACCACGATGAAATATCATCTGGGGACAACCGATAGGAAACGTCAGGACATTGAAAGGCTCATCGCATTTCAAAGTCCAGAAATAGCGCACATAAGAGCGCATTTTTTCACTCGGTTGTATTATCTTCATACCATCCTTTCCAACGCTTCGACATCACCTGATTGTATTGCGTTCAATGATTTTTGAATCTTATCTTGAGCCCAGTTCCACCATTGTAATTCCGTAAGCTTTTTTATAACATCAGGTGCAAACCGCTTGCGAATCTCTTTTGCCGGAACGCCGCCAACAATTGAATATGGCTCGACATCCTTAGTGACGACAGCTCGTGTGCCGATAATCGCTCCGTCACCAATGGTAACGCCAGCCATGATGACTGCGTCATAATCAATCCATACATCATTGCCAATCACAATATCGCCCTTGTTGTCCCAAGCTGAGGAGACCTCCAATTTCGGCAAATCCCACTCCTCAAAGAACAACGGGAATGTATAGGTAGAAAGTGATTTAAGCGTATGGTTGGCGCAGTTGAATATAAACTTTACACCGCAGGCTATTGAACAGAACTTGCCGATAATAAGCCTGTCATTATTTATCGGATAATGGTAGAGGACATTGTTCTTCTCGAAGTCTCGCGGATCATTCACAAAATCATTGTAGATTGTGAAGTCTCCAACCTCGATTGTCGGTCGCGTGACAACTGATTTCAGATATACTGTCTGATTATCATTGGAACGCGGATAAATTTTATTCTTGTCCATAGCTTAATCCTTTAACTGTTTTATGAGCCAGGCCATATTTTCGCCAAGATTACGCATATTTGCCATACCTTCGTCATCGCTGAGCACATCTCCGATGTGCTTGCCATAAGCCATATTCCAGTATGTTGAGCCAACTACAATCATCTCCTTATTGAGCATAAAATGATTCATGGTATCGACAGTTGTCATTCCGCCGCCGCGACGCACAGCTGCAACCGCGGCCCCAACCTTATGACGGAGAAGTCCGGGATTGGTGGCGACAACGACACCGGCACGCTCCAGAAACGCTTTCATTTTGGCCGAAACATCTGCGGAATAGACCGGGGAACCGAGTAAGATGCCGTCGGCTTCGACCATTCGGCCGAATATCTCCGCAAAACCGTCTTTGGCAAACACACAATTACCACGACCTTTGCAGGCGAAACATCCACGGCATGGCTGAATCTCATAATCAGCTAACTGTATCAGCTCTGTTTCAATGCCTTCTTTGTTCAGTTCATCAAAAACTTCGCCGACAATGATGGCCGTGTTGCCGTCTTTTCTGGCACTTCCGTTGATTCCTATTACTTTCATAGCTTCTTGTGCTGTTCCATCTCAATGCAATTCCATGTTTCTCCAAGACACTGATAACTTTCAGACTCTGGTCTTGAAACTCGATGAAAACCGGCGGCTTCATAGCAATGGATGGCGGACGGATTATTTTCAAAGACACCGAGCGAGACTTTTGTAGCTCCAAGCTCTTCATAGGCATATTTGACTGCCATTGAAACAAGAGCCTTCCCAAAACCGCACCCACGTTTTGAAGCATCAACAATAACGAATCCCAATCGTTGCTCCGTTGAATCGTTTGCCGGCGTGCGCAAGGTGATGTACCCGACAATATCATCGCCATCTGTCATTGTTAGAGCGTGTGATTGTTGTCCGTCAATATACCTCTCGTAATATGTATTCATATCTTCGGTCGTGACAGGATAACGCTCATATCTGTTGGCGCACCATTGGCGCATAAGATACTCGCTTTTAAGCCATGATGTTATCACAGCGGCATCCGAAGGTTGATATGGGCGTAATGTCAAAATCATAGCTTGTAGTTGCGTTTAATCTCGTCGATTGACTTGCCGCCAATACCGAAGTTCTCATCTGACAGTTCCTTAATGGTCACAGTAAAGAATTGTTCCGGGATATGGGTTATCTCGGAGGCGGTTGCTGTCAGGCGTTCAATCAACTGTTTTTTCTGCTCTGCGGTGAGATTCCCGCTCTCGATTGATATGTATGGCATATTATTTTTTACGGGATTTCGGGAAAGGCAGTTCTTCCCACAAAGTCGATATTACCTTTAATGTTTTATGAAGATCATAGAAATCGAGAATATATTCCTCTTTAGCGCCTTTGTAGGCATAGCCGGTTTCCGCATCTGCCATTAAATTTGCAATGCATGGCAGTTTTTTGACAAAGGCTATATTGTCGCAAGCGGTTACCACACATTTGTCATTCAGATAAATAACATAATCGCCCATCATTTTGCGGAAACGAACTTCTCCCAAAGGTGCGAGTGTGTCGCAGATAAAATCTATGAATTCCGAAGTGCAAGCCATCTGTTTTTATTGATTTAATCGCTGGTAGTCATCAATTTTCCCGTTCAGGATCTTGACCCGTGTTTTTCCGGCCCACCCCATATCAGAATATGCTACAGCATACCAGCCATTTCCTTCAGAGTGAATGCTGTAAATCTGTGAAACTCCGTCTGATTCAGGGTTGGAATCTTGTCTCTCTGATCTCAATGCATAAAAAGCATAACAAGGAGTTTCCTCGCAATCGAATTCATAGTCAGCCTGTAACTTTTTCAAAGCATTAGCAGTGAAATATGTTTCTGGAAGCGATTTGCCGTCTGAATCTGTTGCAAACACGAATTTATCATATACGGCGTTTATCAAATCAACATTTTCAGAACTCTTCGTAATGGTTTTATCTAACACTGAATCTTGTTCTCCACCTATTTCAACAGCGTTCTCGGCAGATGAAGAACCGCAAGCAGTTATTACTATGAGCAACAGCATTTGCCCGACATTTTTCAGAAACTTCATCATTTTGAATATTATAGCGTTATCATTTACCAAAAATACTGGAAAGTATCGGCTTGCAGAACATCGTAGGAGTAAACTCCACAATCTGATAGTCGGCGATGCCGTTGATGTTAAACGGGTCTTCTGCAATGATGGCGTCCACCGCTATGCGGCTTTCTGCCTTAATCATAATAACTCCCCCCACACGCGGTGTCTGTGGCCCTGAAGCGATGAAATCTCCAACGGCATAATGCTTAGCGAGGTATTCACGGTGTGCGGCAAGGAATCTGTCAACCTCACACAATGGTTTCTTGTATGTTAAAATTGCGATAAACATAATGTTTGGCTATCTCAGTCTTTTGTAATTAACTGTATCTCTATCAAGTTTAGATTAGCTATATATGGGGTAAGTTCTTTACACTCCTGGGAATAAAGCACAGAAGCCCTGTTTGTTGAATTGATAGTACATTTCTATGCGCTCGGGGGAGTCGTTCTCAAGCAGCAAAAGAAGCTCTTTCGCAAATTCAAGGGATGCGGATCCATTGGCTGTGACGATGTTTTTATCGCTGACTGCCTGAACATTGGCATATCCCTCAGGATTCGCATAATTCTCTCCTCCCCATAATTTCAGTTGCTCCAATCCGTTGCCAGTGTGCCTCACATTATTGAGGAATCCACATTTTGCCATGAATGAAGCCGCGTTGCAGATTGCGCCTACAATCTTGCCTCTTGCAATAGCGTTCCGCACTATCGGCGCAACCTGCTCTGCCACCGGTGTCGCCCAACCGAAACCTCCGATAAGTACCAAGGCCGCATAATCATCGGGTATCGACTCAAACGAATAATCCGGCAACGTCAAGAAACCGCCTATGGGTTTGACAGGCTCCATGGTCGGGGCTACAACTTTGTTGACGTACTTCGGATTCTCTTTCAGAGCATACTCATCTGATGCGACTGCCTGCGAAAGATACACGACCTCATGCGCGGCATAGTCCGACAGGAGGATATATAGAATTTCGTTACTCATAAAATTACTTTTTCAGCGATTAAGGAAGTATTTTCCCAGCGATTGAGGCGAGAAAAGAAATGACGTCCATTCTCTTTCGCATTCTTTAATTGCAATCTATGAAGATGTAAAATAAAAAAAACCGCTAACTCGGTGAGAATTAGCGGCCTTTAGGTGGTGCCAACGGGAATCGAACCAGTGACACAAGGATTTTCAGTCCTTTGCTCTACCAACTGAGCTATGGCACCATCGTTTTTATGTTTGCTGATTGGGGTGTTCCCGTGTTCAGCGATGCAAAGGTAGGAATTATTTTTGAATTGGCAAGGGGTTTGAGCGAAAATTTTTCAAAAATGCCGAAAATGGAGGGCCAAGCAGGCGAACAGGAGAGCGGGTGGCGCAAAAGAGAGAATAGAAGGCGGAATGTAGGGATGGTGGCGCATCCCTACAAGCTTATAGTGAAAAGTCCATTGGTTGTTGGGCGCCAAAGTGTATACTTATGTTCAATGGTAAATGGGCTCAGAGCGGGAGGGTGAGCTGGAGGGGAAGGAGGCGGAAGGTGAGGCGGTGGTGGGGGGTGATGCCGTGGGCTTCGATGGCGGTGCGATGGTCGGCGGTGGGATAGCCTTTGTTGGAGGCCCAGCCGTAGGCGGGATACTCGCTATGGAGCCGGCGCATGATTTCGTCACGGTGGGTTTTGGCGAGGATGGAGGCGGCGGCGATGTTGCCGAACCGTCCGTCGCCCTTTACGAATGTCTGCCAGGGGGTGTCGCCGTATGGTTTAAAGCGGTTGCCGTCGACGATAATGGAGTCGGGGCGCAACGCCAGGGCGTCGAGGGCGCGGTGCATGGCCAGGATGGAGGCGTTGAGTATGTTGATGCTGTCGATTTCCTTGGGCGAGCAGATGCCCACGCCCCATGCAAGAGCCTCGGCTTCGATGATGGGCCGGAGCGCTTCGCGACGGCGCTCGGTGGTCTGCTTGGAGTCGTTGAGCCAGGGATGATGGAAGTCAGGCGGAAGAATCACGGCGGCGGCCACTACAGGGCCGGCAAGACATCCGCGTCCGGCTTCGTCGCATCCGGCTTCGAGGCCGGTGGAGCTGAATGTATTGGGTAGCAGCGGCATATGAATCTTGCTTACAGAGGCTTGCGGAAAGTGGCGCGGCGACGGTGAAGGCGGTTCTCGAAGTAGTCCCACTGGTTCTGCACCTTGGTATTGTCCTCAAGCTCGAGGTTTGTCTCGGCATGGAGGAAGCCGGACTTGATATACTGGGGGATAAGGTCGTTGAAAATCAATGCGTTCACGCCTTTGCTCTGATATTCGGGCTTTACGGCTATCAGCAGAAGGTCGACAGCATCGGAATGGCCCATGAGGGCGCGCAGCATATGCCACCATCCGAACGGGAAGAGGCGTCCGCGCGACTTCTGTAGCGCTCTGGAGAAGGACTGGATGGAGATTCCCGCGGCCACAATCTTGTCGTCGGCGTCGGTAATTACGGTGACGTAATCGAGGTTTAGTATGCCGAGGTACATGTCGACGTAATAGTCAATCTGCCGTGGTGTGAGCGGCGAATAGCCGTAGAGCTTGTCGTAGGCCTCGTTGATAAGCTCGAAGAGGGCGTGACCGTATTGCGCCTTGACTTTTTTACGCGATTTGAATTTCTTGACTTTCAAGCCTTCACGCTGCTGGACTATGCGGGCGATGCGGGCATGTTTTTCAGGCACTTTGTCTGGCACCTTTACGTAAAACTCCACCCATCCGGCGTCTTTGGCGAAGCCCATGCGCTTCATATGGTCGACGTAGTAAGGGTAGTTGTAGATGGTGGCCATGGTGCCGACCTCGTCGTAACCGAAGGTAAGCATTCCCTCGTGGTCCATATCGGTGAAGCCCATGGGGCCGACCATGGAGGTCATTCCGCGCTGGCGTCCCCAGTCGGCTGCGGCACTGAACAGCGCATCGACCACTTCGGCGTCGTCGATAAAATCCACGAAACCGAAACGGAGGTCGGCCTGACCGGTGCGCTCGTTTACCACGCGGTTGATTATCGCAGTGATACGGCCTACGGGACGGCCGTCGCGGTAGGCCATGAACGACTGCGCCTCGCAGAAGTCGAAGGCGGGGTTTTTAGAGGGAGAAAGCGTATTGACATCGTCCATCACCAGCGGCGGCACAAAATAAGGGTTGTCGCGGTAAAGGTCGATACCGAATTCAACGGATTTTCGCAGCTGCGAGCGCGTAGGCTCTATGGGTCGGATCTCAACGGCCATTTCTGTATGAAAAGCTAAACTGAGGTTTGTAGACGGGTTTAATTCAAACAAGTGGGGCGGAGAGAAAAATCAGGAGCGGAGAAGCAGGCGCGACGGCTCAGAACGACGGATGTTTGATGCAGAGCCAGCCGAGCAGCAGCGTCATTACGGCCAGGAAGGCTATTATCACGCTGTAGAGCCGCGAGTTGGAGTTGCCGGCAAGAGCCATGCGAAGGTCGGGCACGTCGCGGTAGCGGTGGCGCGGGTCGGGATGTGTGCACCGCTCCGCCACACTGTGGAGATGCCCCGAGCGGTCGCCGGTGGCCTTGAGCACTTCCTTGAGCACGAGGCCGAAGCTATAGATGTCGTCGGAGGCATCGGCGGGCGAAAGATTCTTCTTCTGGTCGAAACCCACGTCAATCACTTTGAGGTTGCGTATCTTCTCGGTGAAGATAATAGTCTCGGGACGAATCGGATGGTGCACGATATGGTTGGTCTGGATATAGCTGATGGCATCGACGAGCGAGGTTACGATCTTGTGCTGGATGTCGGCGTCGACCTCACCCTTGTCGATGAGTTTGCGCAACGAGTCGCCGTAGACGTCGTCGGTGATGATGCTCATACCTACACCCGGCACATCCTCGTAGTCGTTGATCATTATGATGTTGGGGTGGGCAAGGTTGTATCTCACCTCGAATTCCTTCTCGATCATCTCTCGCGCGGCGGGGTCGTCGCGCAGAGCGGGCTTGAGGGTCTTGAGCATTACCCATTTGCCATGCTTCCTGGCGGTGTAGACGTCGTAGAATTCCTCGTCCCATTCAGGCAGATGCTCGATTTCGGTCCATTTGGGATGGTCGGCAGTGTTCATAGGGCAGGTCGGGTGTTGGATTCTTCGCGTGAATTGTCGAAATACAGAATATGCTGGCGGTCGCTTCCGGGGAAAATTACCTTTACGGCATCGATGTTGCCGACCTTTGTACGGTCTACAATCCGCTCCACGCCAAGCACGTTGCGGAGAATGCGGCTCACGTCGCTCCACGCGATGACGTGGAAAGGCGAGGCGGCGGAGGTGCCGCGTCCGCTTTCGAGGATAGCAGTAGCGATGAGGTCGCAACGCGTGCCGTAGTCCAGAATTTTCTTGCCATAGGAGCCTTTTGACCGGAGATGGTCGGAAGCTGCCAGAGCGAGCACACTGAGTTCGAGCGATACGGGATTCAGCTTCAGCGCCTCGGCGGCAAGCTCTTCGGCGCGGGCGTAGTCGCCCGAGTCGTAGGCATCCTGCACGTTGACGAAGCTCTCTCCGGCCACGTAATCGGGTGTGAATGAATATCCGAAATACACGGTAGCGAGCTGGGGGACGGTAAGTGTGGTGTCGGCTTTCTCGAATCGGTCGAGCAGCTGACGGTAGCGCTCGGGGTGGAGCTTCACGTCGACCTCCACGGCGTTCATGTCGAAGCCCTGGGCGGCAAGCGTGAAAGCGGAGCTTAGGAGAGCGAGGGCAAACAGAATATATCGGTTCATCGCTGTGTTCGGGATGGTGTGTCGGTTTTATTTTTCAATTCCGGCGATAGAGAGGATTTTTGCAGGGATGTCGGTGTTGTCGTTGAGCGGGGAGAACAGCTGCGAGTCGACGCCGACGGCATATACAGGCACCGGCATGCCGGAGTGACCGCCTGTGGTCCATCCCATTCCGGATTTAGCGTTGAGGATATTGAATACCTCGTTGGTGAAGCCGTCGAAAGTGGCGTAAGGCGTCTTCTGGTCGAGGCCGGAGGCGCGTTTTTCAAAAACTTCATCGAACATGGTGTGGAGGCGTTCGGTCTCTTCGGGGGTAAGCTTGAGGTTCACGCCGAAACCGAGTTCGTCGCGCAGGATTTCCTGCATGTCGTCCCATGTATAAATACGACGCGAGCGGAGCATGGCGCGACACAGGTTGCTGAATTCCTCTTTCGAGATTTTCTGTCCCGCGGCGTTCTCAAGGCGCACGCTGTAGCCGGTCTCCCGGCACCCGACGCTCATGCCGCCGGTCTCATGGTCGGCAGTAACCACGATTAGCGTCTCGTCGGGATGGGCGAGATAGAAGTCGTAGGCTTCCTGAAGAGCCTGGTTAAAGTTTATTACCTCGCGGAGAATCGTGCCGCCGTCGTTGCCATGGCCGGCGTGGTCGATGTTGCCGCCTTCCACCATCATGAAAAAGCGGTCGGGCGAGGTGCGCTTGAGCTGGTCGAGACCCGCACGGGTAAGGGCCGGGAGGGTAAGCGCACCGGCAATGGAGTCGATGGTAAAACCGATCTCGTTCTGCTTCTCCTTATGAAACGGGGAGAGCACCAGCAGGCGCTGAGCGGTGGTGTCGATGCTATCGAGGCCGTAGCTCACACTTACGTTGGCCTCGTCGAAGTACTTCATCAGATCGGTGGGATTGCCCTGCTTGTCGAAGGCTCCGCGCAGCGATGCGCCGGCGGCAAACTGATAGCCGCACTCGGCGAGCTGGCGGCCGATGTCGTAATACTGACTGCGGCTGGGCACATGGGCGTAGAAAGCGCCGGGGGTAGCGTCGTCGATAGCCACGGAGGTAACAATACCCACGCCGTAGCCGGCGTCGAACAGTTTCTTTGCCACGGAAGTCACGGCCACTGAGTCGGGCGTCACCCCGAGCATGCCGTTAACGGTCTTATGACCGGTTGAGAGAGCTGTTCCGGCAGCTGCGGAGTCGGTGACATCCGAACTGGCCGAATGAGTGGTGGCCATCGAGGCGACCGGGAAGATGGTGGAGAGCAGCGGCGTGGAGTTGCCGAGCACGCGGGCGTTGTAGAGCTGGGCGTTGGTTACCTGTGCGATGCCCATGCCGTCGCCGATGAAGAAGAATATGTAGTTCGGGGCCTTGGCCCATGCCGTTGCCGTAATGGCGGCAGCCATCAGCGCGGCTGAAAAGATTCGGTGGAGTTTCATGTCAGTAAGATTATTTCGCTTGAGAAGATGGTATTCTGATTTTTAGGTTATACGTTATCGGAAGATTTCTGAGTATCGGCCGAATTGAGTCGGAGCAGCGGGTCGATAAACCGGCGGTCGTTGGCCAGACGCGGAATCTTGCGCTGGCCGCCGAGCTTGCCGGTGGAGGCCAGCCAGCGGTCGAATACGCCGCGGCGCGCCACTATCACTTCGAGCGGGTCGAGGAATATACCACCTTGGCGTTTGGCCTGATAGTCGGAGTTTTCGGCCTGCAGCGCGCGGTCGAGCGCCTCGGCGAAAGAGTCGACGCCCGCGGGGGCCGTGGAGAACTCAACAAGCCACTGGTGGCGTCCGCGCGAACGGTCGCCGGCATATACCGGAGCTGCTGTATAGTTAATCACCTCGGCTCCGGTGGCCGCGCAGGCTTTGGCCAAAGCGGCGTCGGCGTTGTAGACCATCACCTCCTCGCCGAAGGCGTTGATGTAGTGGGAGGTGCGCCCGGCAATGGCAATCTCGAGCGGACGGGTGGCAATGATGCGCACCGTATCGCCGATGCGGTAGCGCCACAGGCCGTTGGACGAGGTGACTATAAGTTCGTAGATTCCTCCTTCCTCCACCTCCCACGCGGGGAGCGGACGGCCTTCGGGAGCATCCACAGGGATGAATTCATAGAACGTGTCGGCGTTCATCAGCAGCCGCATCCCTTCGCTTCCGGGGCGCGCCTGAACGCCGAAAAAGCCCTCGCTGGCGTTGTAGTTCTCCCAATAGCGCAGCTGCGGAGCCAGACGGCCGTACTGCTCGCGGTAAGGGCCGAAGGCTATGCCGCCGTGGAAGAAAACCTCCAGATTAGGCCATACCTGCGCCAGCGAATCCGCCCCCTCGCGGGCCACTACGCCCTTGAGAACGGTCAGAAACCACGAGGGCACCCCCGACAGCGAGCGCACGTCGGCGCGGGCCGAAGCCTCAACCAGAGCCGGGAGTTTCTCGCTCCAGTCGGCCATCAGGGCGATGCGCTTCGAGGGGATACGCACCAAGTTGACAAGCGGGTTGATGCGGTCGATCAGCGTGGCCGAGAGGTCGCCCACCTTCACATCCCTGGGAAGCTGCAGCTCGTTGGCGAAGCTTCCGCCGAGAATGAAATTCTTCCCGCCGAAAATGCGGCTGTCGGGGTAAGCGTCGAGATATGAGGCCAGTGAATAGGCCGCGCCGGCATAGTGGCAGCGGCTCAGGCTGCGCGGAGTTATAGGTATGAACTTGCTCTTGCCGTCGCTCGTGCCCGACGACTGCGCAAACCGGCGGCAGCGCCCCGGCCAAAGCACGTCGGGCTCCCCTTCGACCATCCGCATCACGTCGGCGCGGATGTCGGGGTAGCTTACCACGGGCACCTCCGAGGCGAAATCGCTGTAGGTAGCCATAGCCCCGAAGCCGTGGAGACGTCCCATCTGAGTCTTGGCGGCCGCCGCGACGAGCCCTCCCAGCAGCATACGCTGCGAGGCCTCCGGCTGCTCCGCCGCCCTCCATTCGGCACGGCAGACAGCCCTGAAGTACGGACGAGTCAGAGCGGTCAGATTCATAAACCCACAAAATTAACACATTCCCCCCGCTTTTCCCTACCCTCCATCCCTAAAAAAACTTAACATCTCCACAGCCCAAATATGAAGATACTGAAAACACGACGCCCCCGCCGCAATCACATTCGATCCATATATGATTGCAGCAGGGGCGGGGCGGTTGGTCCAACCAGGCGCAGCGATGCCTTCATCGCATACCCATCTGCGCCGAGCCAAGGCTCGGCCACCAGGGACAAAAGTCTATTCCGGGCACGAACGCGAGCTGAAGCTCGCTTACAGAACCACCTTCTTGCGGATTTCGGGCTTCCGCCCTCAGCACAGTATTGATGGAGAAACTACGAGAACTTAGAGCGGCCGAACTCGGCTGCAAACATCAATACCGGAGAGGACGCAAACCGCAAAGGAGACTCCACGGTGGGGCGGATTCCGGATGGATTGCGCCATTGACCGATAGGAACCTGGCAACAGCCCGCGGTCGGTCAATAGGGAGGATGGAAGATTGTCAATGTGCGCTTGCCATGCGGTTTAGCTTTGGGCTGCGGGGCATGACTTGCCGCTATATACATCGCTCATGGTCGACACCTCTGTGTACTGTTAGAATGAACAGTGTGAAGCTTGGGGCTCCGGGGAGCAGGATCGAGCCGACGAGACGCAGGAAAAGGGTGTCAACATCGGTATGGAATTGCGTGTGCTCATAATCATGGATGGCACGGCGCATTTCGGCAAGGGGAATGAGGTAATGCTTCCGAAACTCGGGGCTGCGGATGCGATGGCAGAAGGCCAGAACCCGAAGGTCGGGAGGATGGAAGTAGGGATTCTTTGGACGACGGGACATAATGGCGATGAATAATAGTTCTGGTGATTATGACTCGGGCTGAAGCCCGAAGCGCAAACAAATTTGATTCAGGGGGCGGGAAATGATTGCGATGCAAAGTTATAACCGATTTGGGCGGTTGCGAGTCCAAAAAATCCGCTTAACACTCGTTAATACTGGAATATACTGAGGATTAGGAGAATAAATGATGAAAAAAATCAAAAATTTTTCTTTGGTTGATGATGGCTTCGCTAAAGCTCGGCGCAAGGAAAAAATTTTTACTTCTTCGGCGCGAGACCCGAGCTGAAGCTCAGAGCGCAAACAAAATTGGGGAAAAGGCGCAAACAAATTTGTGGGGATATCCGGAAGACGGGGGATTGCTGAATTTTGAGGATGAATAGGGGCGGAAAGCGGGGAAATGCGTAATTTTGCGGGCGGAAAGGAAGGATATTTTCTTTTTATACGGAGGGGGAATTTAAATGTGATTTTTGCGTATGGTTCTGCATAAGGTGCTTAAGTTGTTGAAGTGGGTGGCGATTCTATTTTTCGGGTCGTCGGTACTGGCTGTGGTGGCGCTGCGGTGGATTCCCGTATGGGTGACGCCGCTGATGGTGATCCGCAGTGTGGAGAACCCTGAGTGCCGCGGGTGGCACCACGAATGGGTGCCGCTCTCCGAGATGTCGCCGTGGATGCCCAAGGCGGTAGTTGCTTCGGAGGACGGCCGTTTCTACGACCATCATGGCTTTGACTTCAAGGAAATCAACAATGCGCTGGAGGAGCGCGCGAAGGGAAAGCGCGAGCGCGGCGCTTCGACCATCACGCAGCAGACGGCTAAGAACGTGTTTCTCTGGCCAGGGCATTCATGGGTGCGTAAGGGACTGGAGGCTTATTTCACAGTGCTTATAGAGATTTTCTGGAGCAAGGAGCGGATTCTGGAGGTGTATCTCAACTCCATCGAAATGGGGCCGGGTATCTACGGGGCGCAGGCGGCGGCCGAGCAACTGTTCGGCACGTCGGCGGCACGCCTCACCAAACGGCAGTGTGCGCTGATCGCCGTTTCTCTGCCGAATCCGCTTAAACGCGATGCGAGCCACCCGACGGGTTATATGAGGCGGCGCGCGGCTACAATCATGAAATGGATGTGAAGGCTTTGTGATAACGCCTTCGGCCATCCAGGTATAGTAAATTGCCGTTAATTTAACAATGTTAATTGGGGCGGCCGGGAGGTCTGATGGGCGGTTTTTGGGCGAAAAATATGTTAAAGAACATCTTTTTACAACATATTCTTGCAACTTTTCTGTAATTTTGTGCGTTGATTATACAGACGAACGGATAAGAAAGCAACCGCCGTTCGGAAGATGTCAAACTAAATTTATGAGATTATGATTACCATCGTAAAAAAGTTCAAATCGGAAATGGCCAAGACCTTCCGCGCTATGAGCGAAAACGATGCGTTTCGCACAACAGGCGACTGCACACCGCGCCGGAGGGACTATTCAAATCTTTGAGCCACAGCGGGATTTCAGGCGAAGTATCCTCAATTCTTTCATTCATTAATTAATCCCACATTTACTTTTTGCTCGACGCTTCGCCATAAGTAACATAATTCCCGCCAATTAGAGAATCGTTAATCATTATGTTTAACTTCGGAGAAGCTTTCGGGCGACTCCCACTAAAACTATTTGATTATGAAAGCTACAGAAATGGTAAAAAAGGCGGCCAAATGGTATTTCGAAACCGCCGCAATGCTCTACCCCTATCCCGACATCGTAGAGCGTGAGCGCAAAATCCTCCACAACAGCCATCACTGACCGTCGGCACGGCGCCGAATTACGCAACAGCCTGCAGCGGTGTGAACATTGAGGCATGAAATCGCGTAGTAATTTATATAGGTGTAAGGCCGACCGGGCCATACGACATACTTTACCGGCAAAACTACACGATATGAAAAGCCACACACAACTGCACGCCTCCATCGGACGGCTGAGCGTAATCCTGCTGCTTCTCGCTGCTATTATAGCCACTCCGGCCTGCGATACGATCCATACGTATGGCGGAATCGAGACCGACGGCTATTACTATTCTGACGGCGACGGCCGTTTTTACACAGGCCACAAAAGACATAAACACAAAAAGCCCAAACACAAACCGGGCAAGAAGCATCACGACCGCCACCACCACGGCCATCATCATGACCACGACGACTGATGCTCTTGCATAGTATTATAACAAAGGCGATGTGCCTCAGCGGTTATCCGCGGGCACATCGCCTTAATTTCGTCAATAAGGTGGATCAGAGGTATTTCTCGCCGAAGGCGAGATGAGCGTCGTTGACCATCTGCTTGATGCGTTGCTCCTCGGCCTTGGGGCAGATGAGAAGCACGTCGCCGGCATCGGCCACGATATAGTCCTTCAGGCCGTCGGCCACGATAAGTTTCTCGCCGTTGACGGCAAAAATATTGCCCGACGAGTTGTAAGCCAGCACGTTGCAGTTCTGCGTCACGTTGCCGTCGCGGTTTTTGGGCGAGTTGTCGTAGAGGGCGCTCCACGTGCCGAGGTCGTTCCAACCGAAGTCAACGCATTCCACATATACGCACTGCGACTTCTCCATCACGGCGAAATCAATCGAGATGCTGAGGCAACCGGGGAAATTCTGCTCGATGAAACTTCGCTCGGCGGGAGTGCCGAACGCATCGATTCCTTTCTCGAATGTTGCGGCCACGTTGGGGGCGTGCAGCACGAGTTCGCGGATGATGTTTTTTGCCGACCATAGGAAAATACCGGAGTTCCAGAAGAATTCGCCCGACTCGACAAATACCTGCGCAAGCTCAAGTTTTGGCTTCTCGGTGAAAGTCTTCACCTTGCAGATGCCGTCGACACCGTCGACGGGCTGCCCCACCTGGATATAGCCGTAGCCTGTTTCCGGGCGCGAGGGGCGGATGCCGAGCGTAAGCAGGGCGTCGTGGGTCTCGACGAAGCGGAAACCGCGCTCCACGGAGTCGACAAAGATGTTCTCCCGTGTAATCAGATGGTCGCTCGGGGCCACTATGATACTTGCCTCGGGGTCGATTGCCGCGATATGGTATGCTGCCCAGGCGATGCAGGGAGCGGTATTGCGGCGGGCAGGTTCGAGCAGAATCTGGCTTTCGGCAAGTTCGGGGAGCTGTTCCCGAACGAGCGGAGCATACTGCTCGTTGGTTACGATGAGCACATTCTCTTTAGGCACGAGCGGAAGGATGCGGTCGAAACTCATCTGGAGAAGAGTGCGGCCGGTTCCGAGAAAATCTATGAACTGCTTAGGACGCGACGAGCGGCTGTAGGGCCAGAAACGGCTGCCGATGCCGCCACACATGATCACGCAATAGCGATGTTGATTTACCATCATATTAGTGTCTTGGTTCGTTTCAACGTAGTGATTGCTTCTCGCTAAGTTAGTTCGAAAAAGTAGAAATTGCAACTTTCAGCCGAATTTTGTGGGATATTTCAGCAATTATCGCCAATTTTGCCAGGTATAAAAAATCTTTTATCATGCGAAAGATGAGGAGAGTTCTCGCCATACTGGCAGTAGCGGTCACACTTTCAGCACTAAAAGTGTACGGCACCGACTACAGTAACCTCGACGGGCGCGCCTCGCGCGCGTATACTCACGGAGAGTGGGCGTCGGCCGCGGCGCTGCTCGATCTGATGCTTGAGCAGCGTCCGGAGGTGGCCTCCACCTACGGACGCGCCATAACCGCCAATGCAATGCGCTCCGACAGCCTCGAACAGGTGCGGCTGCTGGAGAAGGCGCTGGCCAACCATGTGCCCTTCGATTCGGTATTCTCCCAGGTGGAGCAGTGGAGTTTTCATCTGGGAAACTTCCACATCTACGAGAATTTCCTCTCGCTGGCACGCGATGCCTATCCGTGGATGAAGCGGACAGTCGATGCCAAACTGCTTGCCTTCTACCGCTTCCGCAGCAACGGCGACAAGATGATTGAATTCGCCCACGCCATGCTCGACGGCGCTCCCGACAACGTCGGCTTCCTCCATTCGCTGGCCGAAGGGTATATGCTCACGGGCCGCTTCGACCGCGGACTCGACACCTTCCGGCACATCCTCGAGCACGCTCCCGACGACTACGAGGCGCTTCTGGCGCTGGGCAACTGGCTGCACCTCCATCCAGCCGACGCCCGAGCCGACGAGTCGGGCCACACCTATCTTGAACGCGCCCAGAAGATTAAAGCCACGCCTTTTGTAGAAAGGATACTAAGTAGCACAAGAATGCAGAAAGATGTCGCAAAGCATGCGAATTAATTTGGAGGGGCGGCCGATAGTGGTTATCTTTGAGGCATGATATACCTGTCACTACCCCCCGACGCCAAGAGGGAGCCGCGTAAGCTTCCGTTCTTCCTTGCCATGGAGGAGTTTGCGGCGCGGCAACTGGAAGGCAACTATTTCTTCATGTGGCAGGTAGACCCTACGGTAATCTACGGGCGCAATCAGGTGCCCGAGGCCGAGCTCGACATGGCCTACTGCGATGCTCATCACATCAATTACTACCGGCGCAAGAGCGGAGGCGGTTGTGTGTATGCCGACCGCAACAACATAATGTTCGCCCATATAGCCGACTGCCGCGACGTGACGTCGACCTTCGCCGACTATACGGGAGCGGTGGCCTCGATGCTCCGCGACCTTGGGATAGCCGACGCCTCGCGCACCGGACGCAACGACATCCTGATCGGCGACCGCAAGGTGAGTGGTTATGCTTTCTACCACGTGAAAAGCGCGCATACCGGGCGAAGCCGCGCCATAGTGCACGGCACGATGCTATACGACGCTGACACCGACACCATGTGCGCCGCTCTGACTCCTTCCGGAACTAAACTCGCGGCAAAGGGAGTGGCGTCGGTGCGTCAGCGCGTCACCACCATACGGGAGCATTGCGACATAAGCCTCGCCGACTTCATGGCCTTCGCCCGCCGCAGTATGTGCAGCGGCGAGCACATCCTTACCCCAGCAGATGTGGCCGAGATAGAGCGCATGGAGCAGACATACTACAATCCCGCATGGCTGCGCGCCCGCTACACCGACAACAGCGATTCCGCAACCACCACACGAATACCCGGCGTGGGCGAAATTTCGGTGGACATCCGTATGGACGACCGACGGATTGACTCCATAGCGCTCACAGGCGACTTCTTCTCCGACGCTGACGCCACCAGAGCCATGCTCGGTGCGGCTGTCGGCATCGATGCCACCGATACAGAAGCCATCGTGCACGCCATCTCACCCTACATCGACCGGGCAATTCCCGGACTGCCCGCTCCGGAACTGGCCGCGCTCATATGCCGGGCAGCCCGCGGAGCCACATAAACAAAAAATCCACCACCTTCAGTCAATAAAAATTCATCAGAATATGGACGAAAACATTCTTACCACCTGCCTCCATTCGCGCCACACCGCGCTGGGCGCACAGATGAGCCCGTTCGCCGGCTACGACATGCCCATCCAGTACCGCGGAATAGTGGAAGAGCACAACGCCGTGCGCACGGCCTGCGGCGTGTTCGACGTATCACACATGGGGGAAGTGATTGTTAGCGGCCCCGACGCCACAGACTTCGTAAACTATATCTTCACCAACGACGTAAGTCAGGCGGCCGACGGACAATGCCTCTACGGGATGATGCTCAGCGAGCGCGGCGGAGTGGTCGACGACCTGCTGGTGTACCGCTTTTCGGCAGAGCGCTACCTGCTGGTAATCAACGCCTCGAACATAGCCAAAGACGAGGCATGGATCGAGGAGCGGTCGGCCGACATCAACCCCGCGTCGGCCGAGGGGATGTTTTTCCGCGTAGACCTCGAAATGGTAAGCGAGGTTGTTGCCGAACTCGCCATCCAGGGTCCGAAAGCAGAAGATACCATAGAAAACGTACTCGGAATAAAATGCTCCGACCTGGGTTTCTACACCTTCAAGGAGATTGAAATCGACGGCCACAAGGCGCTGATAAGCCGCACCGGCTACACCGGCGAAGACGGCTTCGAGCTTTACGCCGAAGAGGAGATAATCCAGCAGGCATGGGATAAGCTCGTGGGGTCCGGCAGCTGCGAGCCCTGCGGTCTGGGATGCCGCGACACCCTGCGCTTCGAGGTCGGACTGCCGCTCTACGGCGACGAACTCGCCGAGGACATCACCCCGCTCGAAGCCGGCCTCGGCATGTTCGTGAAGCTCGACAAGCCCCATATGATGGGCCGCGATGCACTCTTGGCGCAGAAAGCCGCCGGAGCACCGCGTAAGCTTGTAGGGCTCGAACTGGCCGACCGCGCCATTCCGCGCCACGGCTACGAGGTGCTCAACGATGCCGACGAAGTGGTAGGTCACGTCACCACCGGCTACCACGCCATCTCGGTAGACAAAAGCGTGGCGATTGCTCTCGTCGACGCCCGCTACGCCGCGCAGGGAACGCCACTGAAGGTGCGCATCCGCCGCAAAACCTTCCCCTGCACCGTAGTGGCCAAACGCTTCTACAAAAAATCTTACAAAAAATAATCAGACAAACATAACCAACTAAAACAAGCGAAATCATGATACGCTACAGCAAAACCCACGAATACATCCGCACCACCGACAACGACGAATACGGCTATATCGGCGTCTCTGCCTATGCCGCCAAGCAACTCGGCAACGTGGTCTACGTCGACATGCCCGAAGAGGGCGACGAACTGACAGCTGGTGAGGATTTCGGCGCAATCGAAAGTGTGAAGGCCGCCTCCGACCTCTATGCCCCCGTGAGCGGCGAGGTAGTCGAGGTGAACGAAGCCCTCGAAGGCGACCCGCAGCTGATTAATAAGGACGCCATGGCCAACTGGATCGTGAAAATCCGTCTGGCCGACCCCGCCGAAATGGGCGAACTGATGGACGAAGCTGCCTACGAGGCCTTCTGCCAGTCACACTAAAAAAATCCTACGACACGATGCACAAATATTTTCCACATACACCCGAGGAGATTGCCGAAATGCTCGGCGTCTGCGGCGTGGCCGAACTGCGCGACCTCTACGCCGACATACCACCGGAGCTGACCATAAAAGAGCCCTACCACCTCGACAGCCAGAAAAGCGAGGAGGAGGTGAGACGCTTCTTCAACTCCCTGGCACGGCGCAACGCGCAGATCGACGTATGTTTCGCCGGAGGCGGCTTTTACGACCATCAGGTGCCCGAAGCCGCGCGCTCAATAGCCGGGCGGTCGGAATTCCTGACGGCCTACACACCCTATCAGCCCGAAATCTCGCAGGGCACGCTGCAATACATCTTTGAATATCAGACGATGATGGCGCGCCTGACGGGACTGGAAGTATCGAACGCATCGATGTACGACGGCTCCACCGCCGTGGCCGAGGCTGTGATGATGGCCGTGGCCGCCACGCGCAAACGCCGGCGTGCCCTTGTATCGGCCACACTTCTGCCGGCTGTGCGCGCCGTGGTCGACACCTACGCCCACTACCACGGCATCGAAATCACCGAAATCCGCGAGGACGACGGCGCCACCTCCATCGCCCACCTCAAGGACCTGCTCGCCGAGCACCCCGACGTGGCTGCCGTGGTACTCCCCCAGCCCAACCGCTACGGCATAGTCGAGGACTATACCGGGGTGGCGGAGGCCATCCATGCCGCCAAGGCGCTGATGGTGATGAACTGCGTGGCGGCCGATCTGGCCGTGCTTCGCACTCCCGGAGAATGGGGAGCCGACATAGCCGCCGGCGACGCCCAGAGCCTCGGTATACCCCTTAGCTACGGAGGTCCGTATCTGGGTTATCTCTGCTCCACCCGCGCCCTGATGCGCAAGATGCCCGGCCGAATCGTGGGTGCCACCACCGACTCCGAAGGGCGGCGCAGCTTCGTGCTCACCCTCCAAGCTCGCGAACAGCACATACGCCGCGAGAAAGCCACCTCCAACATCTGCTCGAACCAGGGTCTGATGACGCTTTATGTAGCCGCCTATATGAGTCTTACGGGAGCTGCGGGACTGCGTGAGATAGCCTTCGAGGGCCATCGGACCGCCCGCTACCTGCTACGCCGAATGCTTGAGACCGGACGTTGCAGCCTGGCCTATCCTACGCGTCCGTTCCTCAATGAATTCCTGCTTCGCCTCGACAACGGCATCGACCCGAAGGCATTCATTGACTATTGCGTCGGGACCGAAGGGATACTCCCCGGCATAGCCTGCGGACCCGACGGCCTGCTCATGGCCGCAACAGAGATGCAGACCAAGGACGACGCAGACCGCCTCGTGGCCGCATTCGCCCGTTTTACCGCCAACCTTTAAAGTGCCCCTTACGATGAACAGAAAAATATACAATACCCTGATATTCGAACTCTCACGCAAAGGGCGCCGGGGCTACTCGCTACCCAAGAGCGGCATCGCAACCGGCGAGGCTACGGCTACGACGCCGGAAATCCCCGCCTACTGCCTGCGCAAGGCTCCGCTCGACCTCCCCGAAGCCGATGAACTGACCGTAGTGCGCCACTACAACAATATGTCGACCAACAACTTCGGCGTCGACACGGGTTTCTACCCTCTCGGGTCGTGCACCATGAAATATAACCCGAAAATCAACGAGCAGATAGCCTCCCACCCAGGGTTTGCCAACATGCACCCCGCTGCGGGCGACCATGCGCAGGGGAACCTCGCTCTTTACTGGCAGCTGCAGCGCGCGCTCAGCGAAATCGGCGGAATGGCCGAATTCACCCTTAACCCTTTCGCCGGCGCACACGGCGAACTTACCGGACTGCTGACCATCCGCGCCTATCATGAGAGCCGGGGCGACAAAAAGCGCACCAAGGTAATCGTGCCCGACTCGGCCCACGGCACCAATCCCGCTTCGGCGGCCGTAGCCGGACTTGAAGTGGTGGAGGTGAAGAGCCGCCCCGACGGCACAATCGACACGGAGGCCCTGCGCCCACTGCTCGACGATACCGTGGCCGCCATGATGATGACCAACCCCAACACCCTCGGCCTCTTTGAGCCCGCCATCCCCGAAATCGCGCGGATGGTACACGAAGCCGGCGCACTGATGTATTACGACGGCGCCAACCTCAATCCGATGCTCGGGGTGGGCCGCCCGGGCGACATGGGTTTCGACGTGATGCATATCAACCTCCACAAGACTTTCTCCACCCCCCACGGGGGCGGAGGCCCGGGGTCCGGACCGGTGGGCGTGAGAGCCGGGCTGGAGCAGTTCCTGCCCAATCCGCGAGTGGTCCGCACCGTCGACGCCGACGGATGGGAGATTTTCCACCTTGAAACCAACTCCACCGCTCTCGGCAGCGTCTCGGCCACTCTCGGAAATTTCGCCGTGCAGGCCCGCGCCCTGAGCTATATCCTCTCGCTCGGAAGCGAGGGACTGATGGAGGCCGGACCGCTGGCCACACTCAACGCCAACTATGTGAAAGAACGGCTGAAAGACGACTACCTGCTCCCCATCGACAGCGGATGCAAACATGAATTCGTGTTCGACGGCCTCGCCGACAAATCGACGGGCGTAACCACACTACATGTTGCCAAGCGGCTGCTCGACCATGGGTTCCACGCACCGACCATCTATTTCCCGCTGCTGTTCCACGAATCGCTGATGATCGAGCCGACCGAGACCGAGAGCAAAGAGACGCTCGACCGTTTCATCGAAGTAATGCGCTCTATCGCGCGCGAAGCCCGCGAGGAGCCGCAAACCGTGAAGAGCGCGCCCCACGACACACCCGTGACACATCCGGACGATACCAACGCCGCGCTCCACCCGATTCTTACCTACGACGACCTCACCGCCACAACCTGATAACACTCTTTCCATCAAACAATCCACACACCTTCTCCATGACCGAGACATTCGACTATCTAATTATCGGGGGCGGACCGGCCGGCTACGAGGCCGCCGCCCTGGCCGCACGGCGCGGACTGGCCACCGCACTGGTGGAACGCGACATGGTGGGAGGCACCTGCCTGAACCGCGGCTGCATCCCCACGAAATGTTTCTGCAGCTCGGCCGACACAGCCGGCGCCATCGACTCCGCCGCCGCGATGGGAATCGAGCTTCCGGAAGGATTCGCGGCAACCCCATCGATGCAAGCCATCGTGGAGCGTAAGAACAGGATTGTCGACCAGCTGCGCCAGGGAGTGGAGGTTATTCTCGCCGATGTGGAGGTAATCCGTGGCGAGGCACGCTTCACAGGGCCTAAGGAAGTGGAAGTCGGCGACCGCCGGATATCCGCCGAACGGATAATCATAGCCACCGGCTCGGAGCCAGCCATACTCCCCGTCGAAGGGGCCGGGCTGGCACTGACCAGCAATGAAATCCTTGATTTGAAAGTCCTCCCCGCGTCGCTCGCCATAATAGGGGGCGGCGTGATAGGGATGGAATTTGCGTCAATATTCAGCAGACTGGGTGTAAAAGTCAGTGTGGTGGAATACTGCCGCGAAATTCTCCCCAACTTCGACCGCGACATAGCCAAACGCCTGCGCACTGCCCTGAAGCAGAGCGGCATTGAGATATACACCCAGGCGGAGGTGACGCGCATAGCAGCCGGTCCGGGCGAGATGCGGCGCGTGGAATTCACAGCAAAAGGAAAACCATCGGCTATAGAGGCCGAGATGGTGCTGATGGCCGTGGGCCGCAAGGCGGTGATACCAGCCGGAGCCGCCGAGGCCGGATTCGCCATCGGGCGCCGCGGCTTCGAAGTGGACGGCAACATGCTGACGAATATCCCGGAAGTGTGGGCAATCGGCGACTGCAACGGCATCTGCCAGCTGGCACACGCCGCCACAGCGCAGGCCCGTATGGTGATGGGTGAGAACGTCGACCTGTCGGTAATCCCCTCGGCGGTGTTCACTCACCCGGAATGCGCCATGGCCGGACTGACTTCGGAACAGTGCGACGAACTGCGCCGCCGCGCCGAAGAGAGCGGAACGTCGGTGCCGACCTATATCGAAAAGAAAGCTTTTTTCCGCGCCAACGGCAAGGCATGCGCCATGGGCGAGACAGAAGGGATGGTTAAGCTGATTGTAAACGCCGACACCGACCTGATTGCAGGCTGCCACATCTGCGGACCTCACGCCTCCGACCTCATAGCTGAGGCCGCTCTGGCCATGTCGGCACGGCTCACGCTCGACGAGCTGCACTCCACGGTGCATGCGCACCCGTCGCTCGCCGAAATCCTCGGAAATATATAATTACAGCTTGAAAGTGAGCATCTTCCAGAGCGTAAGCGTGAAGATGCGGAGATCCATCCAGAGCGAGAAGCGGTCGATGTAGTAATTGTCGGCATCGACACGGCGCTGCATATCCTCAAGTGTAGGAGTGGCACCCCGATAGCCCTTCACCTGCGCATAGCCCGTAAGACCCGGACGCATGCGGTGACGCTTCATATAATCGGGGATGCGCTGTGAATAATACTCCGTGTGAGCCAGCATATGCGGACGCGGACCGATGATGCTCATATCGCCTTTAAGCACATTGAGCAGCTGGGGGAGCTCGTCGAGCGAGGTGCGCCGCAGAAACCGCCCGGCCCTGGTGATACGCTTGTCGCCCGCCACCGACTGGAGTGTGTCGGCCTCGTCATTGACATACATCGAGCGGAATTTATACATATAGAACGTACGACCGTCGAGCCCCGTACGCGCCTGACGGAAAAATACGCCTCCCGGCGAGGTAAGAGCAATCCAGAGAGCCAGAAGAATCCATACGGGAGCAAGCGCTACGATAATAACCGCAGCAAACAATATGTCGAACAAACGTTTGATAAACTTTCCCATAGATTCATTCAATCCGGCAAGCGCATAGGGCGGATGCAACGCCAAAAGAGGGAGAGTGTGCGTTTCCTTACATATTAACGTTAATGGAATTTAAAAATTGTATGAAGAGTCGCCATCTTCAAACAAAATATGCTGCGCAGGCGCAATAATAGCCATAAATTTCCGTATATCAATAGCTATCCTAAATAAAAAAATTTATGTGGCGGCGCGGAACATCCGGAAGTTCGCCCAAAGCATTTCCAAAAATCAGACAACCCAACCCCAGAAATCAAAAAAAATACATGAAGAAAACATTTTCCCTCTCTCAGATTCTGCGCCACGCCGCACTGACCGTTGTAGCTCTTGCCGCCTGTGCCGGACTGGGCGCCTGCACCGACGACGATGACGACGACGGCGAAGAATTCCCCACCGAAATGCTCGGATCGTGGGAAGCTACCCGCCAGAGCATCACCATGAACGTGGAAGGCCTCGAACCCGAAACCACTTACAACGAAAATCCGCGCCACCGACTCAATATCCGCGCCGATTTCACCATAGAGAGCCAATCAATTGACCCGCAGAACGGCACGTGGGTACGCGACTACCTCGGCCAGTGGGCCTACAACTCCTACTATGGCATCCTCGTTGTAGCCCCGTCGGAAGACGAAAGACTTGTATACAACGTGGCATCGTTAGACAACTCACGCATGGTTCTCGTCTACACCGAAAACGGCGAGACCCCTGAAGGAACCCCCTGCGTGTATTCCTACGCCACCTCCTACCGCAGAATGCAGACCAACTGAAGCGGAACCGACCCCAACTAAACCTTATTTAAAGCGATGCACGGCGCGGCCGTAGCATCGCTTTTTCATTGAATATATTCATCTTAGTGCTTTCTCAATATCACAACTTCCTGCCTGTCATTGAAAAGCCTAAGAAGCCTACTCAAATGCAGGTGAATCGGTCCCTGACCATTTTGCGGACGTCCGCAAAATGATACCGCTCGGCAAAGATACTGAACGTCAAATAGATGATGTAATAACAACTTCTATTGTACAGAGATATTGCCACCTGCCGAGGACGTAAAGAAAGTGGAGCGGCGCCTTAAATCAGACGAGAAACACATTCTCCCCAAGAAAAAGAAATGATGCACATATATTGTGGGATATGCTGTAAAACATGCGAAGGGCGGGCGAAAAATTAGCAAAATGTCAGAAATTCGACAAAATATTGCTATATTTGCAAGCGCAAACGGTAAAAAGTGCATCATACGCCTTTCCCGATGCCACACAGCCTTATCAACAACACCACACATAAGCAAACCAACGAAACATAGCTTAGAAGCTACCACACGTCATGGACCGTTTAGACTGCATTGACAACCTTGACCGAAAAATCCTCTCAATAGTAATGCACAACGCCCGCATCCCGTCGAAAGACGTGGCCGAAGTATGCGGAGTATCAAGAGCCGCCATCCACCAGCGCATACAACGCATGACCGAGCTGGGCATAATAACCGGGAGCGGCTACAGCGTAAATCCCCAGCTGCTCGGCTACAGCACCTGCACATACATAGGCGTGAACCTCGAGCGCGGCGCGATGTACAACACCGTAGTCCCCGAACTGGAAAAGATTCCGGAGGTAACGGAATGCCACTTCACCACAGGTCCGTACACCATGCTGCTCAAACTGTACGTACGCGACAACCAGCACCTGATGGAGCTCCTCAACAGCAAGATACAGATGATTCCGGGCGTAACGGGCACCGAGACCCTCATATCGCTCGACAACTCGATACACCGGCAGATTCCGATGCGCGAACTCTAAAACGTTTCCATCCGACCCGACTCATGATCATAGGCTTCGACGGCAAACGCGCCGTGCAGAACAACACCGGCCTGGGCAACTACTCTCGGCTACTCGTGGAAAAGATGGCAACCATCTTTCCCGACAACCGCTATCGGGTCTACGCGCCGCGGCGCCGTGAGAATCCGCGCCTGGCATCTATCGAAAAGCTCGACAACGTAGCATTCGCCTATCCTGAAAGCGGATTCTGGCGCCGGATGCCGTCGCTGTGGCGCTCGTGGGGCATAACAGACCGACTTAAAGCCGACAGTCTGACGCTGTATCACGGTCTCTCGGGCGAACTGCCTCTCAACATCAGTCAAGCCGGAATCCCCTCGGTGGTTACAATCCACGACCTGATTTTCCGCCATTTCCCGGAAAACTACCGCGCCATAGACCGGCGCATATACGACTACAAATTCCGCCGCGCTTGTCTTGACGCCACACGCGTAATCGCCATATCGGAGAAGACCAAAGCTGACATCACGGCCGACTACGGCATCGACCCGGCGAAAATCGACGTGGTGTATCAGGGGTGTGACACGATTTTCCGGCATCGCCCCGACGACGCTACCATAGCGGAGATTAAACGCCTGTACGGACTCGACCGCCCATATATAATAAGTGTGGGAACACTCGAACCGCGCAAAAACCAATTGCAGGCGGTAGAGGGCCTTGCGGCGCTGCCACAAGACCTCGACCTTCTGCTCGTAGGGCGCCGAAGCGACTACGCCCGCCGCGTGCTCGATCCCGCCATAGCACGGCTGCGGCTTACCGAACGCGTGAAATTCCTGGAGGGGATACCATTCGCCCATCTGCCGGCGCTCTACGCCGGAGCGTTGCTGTCGAGCTACACCTCGCGCTACGAAGGGTTCGGACTCCCCGTAATCGAAAGCCTGAGCGTAGGCACTCCGGTAATAGCCGCGACCGGCTCCTGCCTCGAAGAAGCGGGAGGCCCCGACACCCCCGCCATCGACCCCGACAGCGTGGAGCAGTGGGCTACAACCGCCATGCGGTTCATAACCGACAGAGACTATGCCATATCTGTGGGAGCCAAAGGCCGCGAATATGTCGGCCGGTTCAGCCACGAAGCCATGGCACGCGGCACGATGGCCACTTATCTCGCGGCCATAGAATCGTACAGTAATAAGTAACATCATAATCCCAATGAACACAGACCACAGGAATACAGATCTACGGGGAAAATCGCTTCTCGTGGTGGGTGCCGGCGGCTTCATCGGCGGCTTCATCGCCCGCAAGGGGCTCGACCGCGGCATGGATGTGACCGTGGCCGTACGTGCCACCACATCGCGCCGATACCTCACCGACAGCCGCCTGAAATTCATAGTGCTTGACTACGACGACCCCACGGCTCTGACCTGCGAAATAGAACGCAGCCCGCGCTGGGATTATATAATCTACAACCTCGGGGCCACCAAAGCCGTGAACTACGGCGACTTCCGCCGTGTGAACTTCGAGTATCTGCGCCTTTTCTGCGACATACTGAAAGAGACCAACCACGTGCCCGACCGACTGCTCTTCATGAGCTCGCTCTCGGCCCTCGGCGCAGGCGACGAGAAGGGGTACACACCGCTATCGGAAACTACCGTGCCCCATCCGGACACCCGCTACGGGCAGTCGAAAATCCTCGCCGAACAGTTTCTGGAGCATATGGCGGGCATCCCATACATTATCTTTCGGCCCACAGGTGTCTACGGACCTCACGAGAAGGACTATCTGATGATGGTGAAGTGCATCGACTCCCATTTCGATTTCGGCGTGGGGATGAAGCGCCAGGAACTCACTTTCATCTACGTCGACGATTTGGTCGACGCCATGTTCGACGCGCTCGCCTCGGGCGTGGAAAACCGCAAATACATCATCGCCGAACCGCGCAGCTACACCCAGAAAGAGTTCCGCAAGATTGTGGCCGAAGAGCTTGGCAAGAAGTGGGTTATACCAGTCAGACTCCCCCTGTGGGCTGCATGGGTCGTCTCGGCCATAGCCGGGAAAGTGGCACGCTGGCAGATGAAAGCATCCACGCTCAATCTCGACAAATTCCGGATAATGCGTCAGCGCAACTGGCGCGCCGACATCACTCCCGCGCAACGCGAGTTCGGATTCGCGCCCAAAATCGACCTCCGCGAGGGGATTCGCCGCACCGTAGAGGCCTATCGCAAAACAAAAGATTCGAAAGAGTCGAACTAAAACGCACATCAAATGGCCGATACCGACAATACGCCCATGCCTCCGCACCATACCCCCTGGTGGATGTGGCTCATAATAATCCTATGCATGGCTCCCGGACTTTCTTTTCCGCTCTTTTCCTCACTGATTCAGAGCGGCATGCCGATGGTGCGCGCGCTCACATGGCTCTATCCGGCCTACGTGGCGCTCAGCGGATTCCTAGCGTGGCAATGCTACGGGCGACGCACCGTGATGACATGGATTATTCTCATACTGCTTCTGCTCAGTCACGCGTGCTTCTACTACTTAGCGTTCGGCCATGTGCAAATTTATTGAAGGTGTGTCATAACGGCCCGTCTGCGGCGAACATATAATAATCCTGCGGCGTTTTAACTTCGCGATTCTAAAAAAGATTGCTTATGGCAAAGAAAAAACTCGTAATCTCCACGGGAGCAGGGATGAGCAGCGAAAGCGGCATAGCCACCTTCCGCGACTCCGGCGGCCTGTGGGAAAACTACGACGTGATGGAGGTTGCCTCGCACGACGGCTATCTCCGCAACCCCAGACTGATTCACGACTTCTACAACATGAGGCGCAAGGAACTCGTTGGCGCCAAGCCTAACGCAGGTCATCTCGGTCTCGTAGACCTCGAGCGCGACTACGACGTGTACGTCATCACCCAGAACGTCGACAACCTGCACGAACGCGCCGGCAGTTCGAAAGTGCTCCACCTCCACGGCGAACTGATGAAAGTGCGTGCCGTCGACGATGAGTCGAAAGTCTGGGAACTCCACCCCGATGCCCTCGAAACAACACCCGATACCGTAATCGACGGCCACCACGTGCGTCCCCATATCGTATTCTTCCAGGAAGCCGTGCCAAACATCGAACCCGCCATACAACTTGCCGAAGAAGCCGACATCTTCGTGGTAATCGGTACCAGTCTGCAGGTATATCCCGCTGCAGCACTGCTGCATTACGTGCGTCCGGGCGTACCGGGTTACTACATCGACCCCCACCCCGCCGCCGTACCGGCCGGCGTGCATGTAATCAAAGCACCCGCCACCCAAGGCGTTGAAATCCTCGCCAAAGAACTCCGCCAGAATTCATAAAAATTTACATTTGAGAATAGAACAAAGTTGTCAGCATGCGTCCACAGGACGGATGTTGATAACTTTTTTTATTTCAACCCCAAAACAAGGAAAATAATGTATTTGTTTTTGTAAATTCATTTTGACTTTTTTACTAACTTTACACCCAAAAACCAAACACAAGCGAATGGAGACGCAGCCCTATCATATCCCTGCATTGCTGAGCGCGTCGGTGGATGCCCTAAACATCCGTCCGTCAGGCGTATACGTCGACTGCACCCTCGGCGGAGGCGGTCACACCCGCGCCATCCTGCAGGCAATCGCCGATGCAGACGCCACCGCCGATGGCGCGTCAGGCCGGCTGCTCTCGTTCGACCAGGACAGCGACGCCATCAACCGCGCCCTCGCCGACCCCGACCTGGGCGCCAACCCGCGGCTGCAGCTCGTGCACGGCAACTTCCGCTATCTCGCAAACTTCCTGCGCTACTACGGTGCCGCGCAGGTCGACGGTATCCTCGCCGACCTCGGCGTATCGTTTCATCATTTCGACGACGCCGAACGCGGCTTCTCATTCCGCTTCGAAGGGCCGCTCGACATGCGGATGAACCGCGACGCACACCGCAGCGCCGCCACCCTCTTAGCCGAGATGAGCCAGCAGGAACTCACCGATATTTTCCGTCTCTACGGCGAACTCAAGCAGGCTCCGCGCATCGCAGCCGCCATCGTAAAAGGCCGCACAGAGGCTCCGGTCGACACCATTGAGCGGTTGCTTGGCGTCAGCGAGCCGTATATCAGTCCGCGGCAGCAGAAAAAAGAGCTCGCGCAGCTGTTTCAGGCCCTGCGCATCGCCGTGAACGACGAAATCGGCGCACTCCGCTCGCTCCTCGTACAGGCCAGGCGCGTGCTCCGTCCCGGCGGTCGCCTCGCCATTATCACCTACCACTCGCTTGAAGACCGCCTGGTAAAAAACTTCCTCCGCAGCGGCAACCTCGAGGGACGCGAGGAGAAAGACTTCTTCGGCCGCTCGCTCTCGCCCTTCCGGCTGCTTACCTCGAAACCCATAGTACCCGACGAGGCCGAAATCGAGGCCAACCCGCGCTCGCGCAGTGCCAAACTCCGGGTAGCAGAAAAACTTCCCGACAAAGAATAACCCTCGCCCCAATCCACAGCAAAAACGACAACAATCCACATTTCCACACAAAAATGGCAGAAACAACCGGAAAGAAAACGAAGAAGTCCGCGCCCGGGCAGCCGCCACGCGACAGCCTGATGCTGCGCGCACTCCACGGCCGTGTGCTCTCCACCGACTTTTTCCGACGCTACTGGTGGATTGTGCTCGGCTCGGCTGCCATGCTGATGATATACATCACCAACCGCTACACCTGCCAGACGCAGATGGAGACCATCCGCAGCCTGCAGAAAGAGCTTGAAGTGGCGAAAACAGAACGCGTGCGCGCCAAATCCATCTACATGAGCCGAATACGCGAATCCTCGATGCAACATATGGTCGACTCGCTCGGTCTTGGCCTCACCATTCAGGAGCAGCCACCATACCGTCTCGAGCCCTGACCGCCCCCTCTCCAAAACCAATCCTCACTTTCCTTCGCAAACGAAATGAACATAAGCAACCGACATCATATCCAGTTCCGCTACGGGCTTATCACGCTGCTGATTCTACTTTTTTCAGCAGCGATAAGCTACAAGCTTTTCTCCACCACGGTAATCGACGCACCGAAGTGGAACGAGAAGGCACGCCGGCAGCTGGAGAAGGTCGACACCATAATGCCCGAACGCGGCGACATCCTCTCCGACAAGGGGCAGATTCTCGCCACCAACCTGCGATACTACACCGTGCGCATCGACTTCCGCTGCGACAATTTCAAGCAGAACGCGTATCTGGAGAATATCGATGCCCTGGCCGACTCGATGGCCGCGGCATTCCCCATCCGCAGCCGCCAGGAATGGCGCGAACGGCTTGGAAAGCCTGTGGCGCTGCCGCGCAAGGAGCGTCCGCGTGCATGGCCGCTGATAACGCGCATCAGCTTTCTCGACCTGCAGCGGCTCAAAAGCTTTCCGTTCTTCAATATCGGCAACGCCAACAAGACGGGCATGACCGTGGAATCGGTGATGCGCCGTTCGAATCCCTACGGAGCCATGGCGCGCCGCTCGGTAGGCGGTGTGGGCCAGACAGCCGAGTGCCGCGAAATCCACGGCATCTACGGACTGGAGAAAGCCCTCGACTCGCTGCTTTACGGGGTGCCAGGTCTGGCGAAAAAAATTCCCCTGACAAAGGACATCGTAAACTGGACGGACGTTGAGCCGATTCCCGGCTACAACGTGCGTACAACCATCGACATACAGTTGCAGGACATAGTGGAAAACGAGCTCAACCGCGTGCTGGACTCCTGCTCGGCCGACTGGGGATGCGCCGTGCTCATGGACGTGAAGACCGGCGACATCAAGGCCATCTCCAACCTCGAGCGGTCGAAAAGCGGAAACGGCTACATCGAAGCCCTCAACTACGCCGTGGTAGGCTTCGAGCCAGGCTCTGTGGTGAAACCCATATCCATGATGATCGCCCTTGAGGACGGTATAGTCAACGACCTCGAAGAGGTAATACCCATCGGCAAATCGTGGGCCTACGGCGGCGGCCGCCCAATAACGGATTCCCACTTCAACGCGTCGCTGCGCGTGCGCGAGGTAATCGAGCAGTCGAGCAACATCGGCATGGCCCGCATTATAACACGCAAATACGACAAGAACCCCAAAGGGTTCGTAGACCGCCTGCGGGAAATAGGATTTCTCGAACCCATGCACACCGGCATCGCGGGCGAGGTCGTGCCCTATTTCAATCCCGACCCGGCGCGCGTGGACCTCTCGCGCATGTGCTACGGCTATACATCGCAGATACCGCCCATCTACACCCTATCGATCTACAACGCCATAGCTAACGGCGGCCGCTACGTGCGTCCGCGACTGGTGAAGGGGCTGCGCACGGAAACACTCGACTCCATTCTGCCCGTGAGCTACATCCGCGACCGCATCTGCTCGGAGGAGAACGCCCGCAAGATGCAGTACATGCTCAAGCAGGTGGTATGGGGGGCGCACGGCACAGGGCGCTCCCTGAAAAACGACAAAGTGGCACTCGCCGGCAAGACCGGCACATGCTACAGCATCGACCCGGCCACACGCCAGTACAACAAATCGCGGAAACGTCTGGCCTTCTGCGGATTTTTCCCTGCCGACGACCCGCAGTACTCCTGCATGGTGCTAACCTACTACCCGAAGCGCAACATGTTTGGCGCGGCTTCCACCTCCGGCCAGGTGATGAAGAACATAGCCGTGAAGATGTTTTCGCGCGGACTGCTCGGCAATTCGCCCGACTACTCCGAAGGGGCAAGCGGCCTGCAGCGCGCACAACTCTACGGATCGGCAAAGCCTGGGCGACATAAATCCGTGCGTCAGGCTGCCGGCATAAAGGCGGAGAGCCATCCCGCCGCTCCGCGCAGCGTGGCCAAGGGGATGGTGCCGTCGGTGCTCGGGCTTGGGCTGCGGGAAGCTGTGGTGGCGCTCGAAGAGAAAGGCTTCAACGTGGGTTTCAGCGGAACGGGCTATGTAAAAGGGCAGGTACCGCCCGAAGGTACGCCGCTGGCCCGTGGCGGCAAAGTGACGCTTACACTCGCCCCGTAGCGTCGCCGGGCCTGCACAAACAATAACAGAATTTCAATTCATACGACGATGAATCTGCATAACCTTCTGGACGCCATCGAAGTAAAAGCGCTTCATGGCGATACAAATAAAGAAATAACGCTCCTTACAGCCGACTCGCGCAAAGCCGGCGAGGGAGCGATGTTCGTGGCCGTGCGCGGCGTGACCGTCGACGGACACACTTTCATTCCGACGCTCGCCGGAAAAGGAGTCGCCGCCATGGTGGTGGAACAACTGCCCGACAATACGGCCGACTTCCCGGAAACCACCTTCGTAGTGGTGGAGAACTCGGCAATAGCGCTCGGCCACCTCGCCTCACGCTGGTATGGCGACCCCTCGCGCAAACTGAAACTGGTGGGCGTCACCGGCACCAACGGCAAAACCACAACCGCCACCCTGATTTACGAGATGGCGCGTCTTATGGGCTACAAGGCCGGATTGCTGTCGACCGTGGTGAACTACGTTGACACCGAGGCCATCCATGCCACCCAGACGACACCCGACCCCATCACCATCAACGCCCTGCTGGCGCGCATGGTAGAGACGGGATGCTCATACGCCGCCATGGAAGTGAGCTCGCACGCCGCCGACCAGCACCGCATAGCCGGACTGACTTTCGCCGGAGGGGTATTCACCAACCTTACCCGCGACCATCTGGACTACCACAAGACCGTGCAGGCATATCTTCAGGCCAAGAAATCATTCTTCGACGGACTCGGCTCCGAAGCCTTCGCACTGACCAACATCGACGACCGCAACGGCATGGTGATGCTGCAGAACACTGCCGCACGGCGCTACACCTACTCGCTGCGCAATATGGCAGACTTCCGCGGCCGCGTGGTCGAGAGCCGGCTTGACGGCACTCTCCTCGCCTTCAACGGCAACGAAGTCAACGTGCTCTTCACCGGACTGTTCAACGCCTACAACCTCACGGCCGTCTACGGCGCTTCCATCCTGCTGGGGTGGGACATGCAGACCGTGCTGGTGAACATGAGCCGCCTGGTGCCCGTGGCCGGACGGTTCCAGACCTTCCATTCCCCCGACGGAAAAGTGACGGCCATCGTAGACTACGCCCACACTCCCGACGCCGTGGTCAACGTGATTACCGCCATCCGTCAGGTGGTAGGCACGTCGGGACACATCATCACCGTGGTGGGTGCCGGAGGCAACCGCGACAAGGGGAAACGCCCAATAATGGCCGCGGAGGCCGCCCGCCTCAGCGACGCGGTGATTCTCACCTCCGACAACCCGCGCTTCGAGGTGCCTGCCGACATCCTCGCCGATATGCTCGCCGGAGTGGCCGACAACCCCGAGGCCATGGCCAAAACCATCGCCATCGAGGACCGCGCAGAAGCTATCGCCCACGCCATAGCAGAAGCCTCGGAGGGCGACGTGGTACTCGTTGCCGGCAAGGGGCATGAAGATTATCAGGAAGTTAAGGGTGTGAAGCACCATTTCGACGACCGCGAGCAGGTGAAAGCCGCACTCGACGCCCGCTGCTGAACAACAACAGGAAACTGACAACGCAAAAAACGACAAAAGAAATACCACCGTGCTCGTATATCTTTTCAAATATCTAAGTGAAGCGGGAGTGCCCGGAGCGCGCCTGATGGATTACATCACCTTCCGCTCGGGGGCGGCCCTGCTGCTCTCGCTGTTCATCGCCATGGTGTTCGGCCGTCGCATAATCGACCGCCTGCAGAAGATGCAGGTAGGCGAAATCGTGCGCAATCTCGGGCTGGAAGGGCAGATGAAGAAGACCGGCACCCCCACTATGGGCGGCATAATCATCATAGTGTCGACGCTCGTGCCCTGCCTGCTGGTGGGCAACCTGAGCAACATCTACATGATTCTGATGCTTGTGGCCACCGTGTGGCTCGGGTGTCTCGGTTTCGCCGACGACTACCTTAAAATCGCCCGCCACAACAAGGACGGTATGAGCGGCAAATTCAAGATTATCGGTCAGGTGGGACTCGGACTGATTGTCGGACTCACGATGATGCTCTCGCCCGACGTGGTGATCCGGCAGAACCATGAGGTTCTGAACATCCACTCCAACGAAGTCGAAGAGGTAATCTACGAAAGCCAGAACATCAAATCGACCCAGACCACCATTCCCTTCGTAAAGGAGAACAACTTCGACTATGCCGACCTGACAAAATGGATGGGCGACCACGCCCAGACAGGCGGCTGGATTGTATTCATCCTCGTGACGATATTCGTAATCGCCGCCACATCCAACGGCGCCAACCTCACCGACGGTCTCGACGGCCTCTGCACAGGCTGCTCGGCCATAATAGCCGTAGCGCTTGCCATTATGGCTTATCTCGGCGGCTCGATAGTGTATTCGAGCTATCTCAATATAATGTATATACCCGGCTCGGAAGAGCTGGTGGTATTCTCGGCAGCATTTATAGGAGCCCTGATAGGCTTTCTGTGGTACAACGCCTTCCCGGCGCAGGTATTCATGGGCGACACCGGCTCGCTCACCATCGGCGGCATCATCGCCGTGCTCTCCATTCTGATTCACAAAGAACTTCTCATACCCCTGCTGTGCGCCATATTCTTTGTGGAAGACCTCAGCGTGATGATTCAGGTGGCATATTTCAAGATTACCAAACGGCGCTACGGCACCGGGCGGCGTATCTTTAAGATGACCCCTCTACACCACCACTTCCAGAAACAGGGAAACGCCGGCATCGAGGCCCTGATACAGAAGCCCATCCAGGCTATACCGGAATCGAAAATCGTGGTGCGGTTCTGGATTGTATGTATCTTCCTGGCTGTAATCACCTTCGTGACACTGAAAATCCGCTGAAGCGGCCGCCGCTCTCCCCGCGGCCATCGGCACACCAATATAAAAAGTATTTACGACGAAATATCATTTTTTTGCGTATGCAACAGCAGACCCAACCCAAGCGCCTCGTAATCCTCGGAGGCGGTGAGAGCGGCATCGGAGCCGCCGTGTTAGGCAAAGTAAAGGGGATGGACGTGTTTCTGAGCGACTGCGGCAAAATCGCCCCACGCTATCTCGAAGCCCTTGAGCGCTATAAAATACCCTACGAGCAGGGCCATCACACCCCCGAACTGATACTCAACGCCGACGAGGTGGTGAAATCGCCGGGCGTGCCCCCCACGGCGCCGCTGGTAAAGCAGATCGTGGAGAAAGGGATTCCCGTAATCTCCGAAATCGAGTTCGCCGGCCGCTATACCGACGCCAAGATGGTGTGCATCACCGGTTCAAACGGCAAGACGACCACCACGATGCTCATCTATCATATCCTGCGCGAGGCCGGCGTGAACGCCGGACTGGCCGGCAATGTGGGCCGCTCGCTGGCATGGCAGGTGGCCGAGGACTATCACGACGTATATGTGGTGGAGCTCAGTTCGTTCCAGCTCGAGAACATGTACGACTTCCGGGCCAACATAGCCGTGCTTATGAACATCACGCCCGACCATCTCGACCGCTACGAATACAAGATGCAGAACTACATCAATGCCAAATTCCGCATCCTGCAGAATCTCACCCCGCGCGACGCTTTCATTTACTGGGACGACGACCCCGTAATCACACGTCAGCTGGAGCAGGTGCAGACCGAGGCCGCCATGTATCCCTTCGGCGAGAAGCATCTTGAAAACGCCGCAGCATGGGTCGACGGCAACGACGAGATGGTGCTCGAAACCCCCGAGACATCTCTCGAGATGCCACGCGCGCAGCTCGCCCTGCGCGGCATCCACAACCTTTTCAACTCCATGGCCGCCGGCCTGAGCGCCGCCCTGCTCGACGTGCGCAAAGAGGACATCCGCCGCGCCCTGAGCGACTTCGAGGGCGTGGAACACCGCCTGGAGCGCGTGGAAACCATCGACGGCGCCCGCTGGATCAACGACTCGAAGGCAACCAACGTGAACTCCTGCTGGTATGCCCTCGAATCCATGCGGCCGGAGAAATCCACAATCCTGATTCTCGGCGGCAAGGACAAGGGTAACGACTACAACGAAATACTCCCGCTGGTAAATGAGCGCGTGAAGGCTATCGTGGCCATGGGTGTCGACAACAAAAAAATCGTCGATTTCTTCACCGGGAAGGTTCCGGTGGTTGCGGATACGCATTCGCTCCACGAGTGCGTGGCCAAATGCCGCGAACTGGCCCAGCCCGGCGATACGGTGCTCCTCTCGCCCTGCTGCGCAAGCTTCGACCTCTTCAACGGCTACGAGGACCGCGGCCGCCGCTTCAAGGCTCTCGTGCGCGAAATGAAGAAACAGGAACTCAACAAATAACTCCATATAAAGAAGTCATTTAAACTCCAGACCGACATTGGCTCAGAACTCTCCAACCGCCGATACGCCCAAACTGCCGCTGCCTAAAGCCGACAAATATATATGGGCAATATATATAGCCATCCTGGTAATCTCAGTGATTGAGCTATACAGCGCCTCGTCGCGCGAGGTGACGGCCACCAACGTGTTCGCTCCGCTGCTGCGCCACGGCCAGATGCTCGTGCTCGGCGCAATATTCACCATTCTGATTTCGCGCATGCACTACCGCTGGCTGTATCCGCTTACGCCCATTTTCGTGACACTCACCATATTGCTGGGCGTCTACGTGCTCTTCAAAGGCGACATCATCAACGGTGCGCGACGCAGCACTACCCTGCTTGGGATTGCCATACAGCCGGCTGAGCTGCTGAAACTGGCGGTAGTGCTTGTAATCGCCCGCGTCATGAGCCGCCAGCAGGCCGACCGCGGCGTCCGCACGGCCGGAGTGGCATGGTCGGCGGCAATCGTGCTGCTCTGTGGCGGACTGCTCTTCTCGCAGGGACTGACCAACACACTTCTGCTCATGGGTATATCCTTCGCCATGATGCTGATAGCGGGGGTGGAGTGGAAGAAATTCTTCTGCGTGCTTCTTGCCTATGGGGTAGTGGGCGCCGGAGCCATGATTATGAAACATGAATCGAAGCCCGACTATTCTCCGGAAGAGTGGACCTATATCACCGAAAACGGCAAGGACTACTCCGGCAAGACCGTCACAATCACGCGAAGCGGCACGCAACAGAACCGAATCGCGCGCTGGCTCGGCAACGATTCCGTGGCCAAATACGACGAGCCCATTACCTCGGAGAACCGCCAGGAACAGTATTCCTACATGGCTCAGGCCAACGGAGGCCTGATCGGCAATCTTCCCGGCAACTCGCGCGAGACAGCCCGACTTCCGCTGGCCTTCTCCGACTATATCTTCGCAATCGTAATCGAGGACTGGGGATTTGTAGGCGGCCTGATACTGCTTGCACTCTACCTCTGGCTACTTACGCGCGCCGGCGCCATAGCGAGCCGTTGCTCGCGTGTTTTCCCGGCGCTGCTCGTTATGGGAATGGCGGTGCTGATTGTTCTGCAGGCTCTCTTTCATATGGCAATCGTAACGGGAGTGTTTCCGGTATCCGGCCAGCCGCTTCCGCTAATCTCGAAAGGCGGCTCCTCGATACTTGCCACATCGATAGCCTTCGGCATAATGCTAAGTGTGAGCCGTTTCGCCGTCCAATCGAACAAAAAACGCGAAATCGACGCGGAAATACTCACGCTGCCGGCCGACATGAGCGCCGAGAATCCCTCCAAACTCCGGTCGGCCGACTGAAACGCGGCGTGATAATCCCGCGAGCACATATCATTGACTTCGACAAGATAAAACAGAATTGACATAAAATGAAAATATTGATTTCCGGCGGTGGAACCGGCGGACATATATTCCCGGCCGTATCGATAGCCAATGCCGTAAAGCGCCGGCATCCCGATGCCGAGATTCTCTTTGTAGGCGCAGAGGGACGCATGGAGATGGAACGCGTGCCCGCAGCAGGCTACGACATCGTCGGGCTCCCGGTTGCCGGGTTCGACCGTAAACGTCTCTGGCGCAATTTCGGCGTGCTGCTGAAGCTCTGGCGCTCGCTGCGCAAGGCGCGCCGGGTGCTCCGCGACTTCACGCCCGACATCTGCGTTGGCGTGGGTGGCTACGCTTCGGGGCCCGTACTGAAAGAGGCTCAGAAACGCGGCATCCCCACCCTCATCCAGGAGCAGAACTCCTATGCGGGAGTGACCAACAAACTCCTTGCCGCCAAGGCCGACCGCATCTGCGTGGCCTACGACGGGATGGAGCGCTTCTTCCCCGCCGAACGCATCGTGAAGACCGGCAACCCAGTGCGCAAGAACATCGTATCGCTCCAGCTGAGCCGCGAGGATGCCAAGCGCCGCCTCGGCTTCAACCCCAACCGTCCGCTGGTAGTGGTGGTGGGAGGCAGTCTTGGCGCCCGCACCATCAACGACGCCATGAAGAAGGCCGTAGAACCCCTGCTCGAAAAAGGAGCTTCGATACTCTGGCAGACCGGACGCCTGTATGCCGACGAATGCAGCGCCGCCACGGCCCACATCGCCGACGAGAACCTCAAGGTGATGCCCTTCGTGGCCGACATGGATCTGGCCTACTGCGCCGCCGACCTTATGGTGTCGCGCGCCGGAGCCAGCACCATCTCGGAGATACAGCTCACGGGAATGCCGGCCGTGCTCGTGCCGTCGCCCAACGTGGCCGAGGACCATCAGCGCAAGAATGCCGAAGCGCTCTCCTCGCGCGGCGCCGCCGTGATGATACCCGACGCCGAGTGCGCCGCCCGTCTGGCCGCTGAGGTCGCCTCGCTGCTCCACAACCCCGAGGCGCTCAAATCTCTTGGCGACAACGCGCGCAAAATGGCGCTGCGCGACGCCGACGAAAAAATTGTCGACAATATCGAAGCTATTCTCAACCGATGAAAAATCTATATTTCGTAGGCGCCGGGGGCATTGGAATGGCTGCTCTCGAACGCTACTTCATGGCAAAGGGGTATGCAGTGGCAGGCTACGACCGCACCCCCTCGGAACTCACCGACAAGCTCGCCGCCGAAGGGGCGCGCATCAGCTTTGTCGACGACGTGGAGCAGGCCATACCGGCTGAATTCCGCGACCCTAAAGAAACGCTGGTGGTATATACCCCCGCTATCCCTGCCGACAACCACGTGCTGAGCTATTTCCGCGACAACGGATTCGAGGTGGTGAAGCGTGCAGCCGTACTCGGCCGCGTAACCCACGAAAGCCGCGGCATCTGCTTTGCAGGTACGCACGGCAAAACGACCACCTCGTCGCTCGCGGCCCACATACTCCACAACTGCAAGGTCGACTGCAACGCCTTTCTCGGGGGCGTTCTCCGCAACTACGACAGCAATTTCCTGCTCGCTCCCGAATCGCCATGGAGCGTAATCGAGGCCGATGAATTCGACCGCTCGTTCCACCATCTGCGCCCGTGGATTGCCGTGGTGACCTCGACCGATCCCGACCATCTCGACATCTACGGCACGGAAGAGGCTTATCTGGAAAGTTTCGCCCACTTCACATCGCTCGTGCAGCCCGGCGGCGCACTTGTAGTGCATGAAGGCCTGAAACTCAAGCCGCGTCCACAGGAAGGAGTGAAAGTCTACAGCTATTCGCGCGACTCGGGCGACTTCCACGCCGAGCGCATACGCCGCGGCAACGGCGAGATACGTTTCGATTTCGTATATCCCGGCGGACGCATCGACGACATCAGCCTCGGCGTACCCGTTGAGGTCAACATCGAAAACGCCGTGGCCTCGCTGGCAGCCTGCTGGCTCACGGGCGATATGGAGCCTGAGGCCGCCCGTACAGCCGTCGGGACCTTCCTCGGCGCCAAACGCCGCTTCGAATTCTGGCTAAAGGAACCCGGCGAGCATGGCCGGGCGATAATCGACGACTACGCCCACCATCCCGACGAGCTCAAGGCATCGATTCGGTCGGTGAAAGCGCTCTACCCGGGCCGAAAGCTGACGGTTGTGTTCCAGCCGCATCTCTATACACGCACCCGCGACTTCTACCGGGGCTTTGCCGAAGCCCTCTCGCTTGCCGACGAGGTGATACTCATCCCGATCTACCCGGCCCGCGAGCTTCCCATCCCCGGAGTGGAGTCGGAAATGATACTTCCGCTCATCTCAGGCGCAAAAAAAGAGGTCGTAGCGCGCGAAAACTTGATAGATACGATTAAAAATCGTAATTTTGAGATACTTTTGACGGCAGGCGCCGGCGATATTGCCGACCTCGTGCCCGGCATAGCTCGCGCCTGCGGCGCGCCGGTCTGACGGCCAATCTGAAAGAGAGGCCGCCTTCTACCTGTCAATCCGCAAAAAACACTGATTTTATTAACCCCACAGAAGCACCGGATACGGAACAATGAGCAAATCGGGCGTGATACGCTGCCTGCTGGCCGTAATGCTGATGATATATCTGGCATTCGCCCTGATAGTGGCCAACGATATGGCCGCGCGCGAAATGTGTCGCGGCTTCGATGTGGTTGTCGAGCAGACAGCCGCGTCGCGCAATTTCGTGACTCCGGGCGAGGTGCGCCGCCTGCTGGCCGAATGGAAACTCGACTCCACGGCGATGCCGGCATCGCGCATTCCGGTCCACACCATAGAGCAACGCCTCAACTCCGTGCAGAACATCGAGGAGGCTCAGGTAGAGCGCCTTGCCACAGGGAAAGTGCGCATCTCCGTCACGCCGATGATTCCTGTGGCACGTGTGTTCGACTCCTACGGCCGCTCCTACTACATCAACCGCGAGGGGAAACGCCTCACGGCGAATGCCCGCTACCGTCTGGATGTGCCGGTAGTCACCGGTCATTTCGACGCCGCCCACCAGCCGGCCATGCTGCTGCCGCTCCTGGAATACATCGCCCGCGACTCGGCCTGGAACGCCCTTGTGGCGCAGGTTGAGGTGGAGCCCCGACATCACGACGTGCTGATTCTCCCCATGATACGAGGCCACGTTATCAACCTTGGCGATACTTCCGCCATTCAGGGTAAGCTCGACCGTGTGATGAAGATGTATCATAAGGTCCTTCCGGTAAAAGGATGGGACTACTACGACACCATCTCCGTGAAATGGGGCGGCCAGGTAGTGGCTACCCGACGGCTCAAGAGCATCCCGGAGCCATTTATCCGCTTCGACCAGGAGGGCGACGAGACCGACGACGAGAATCTCGACAACATGCTCGCCGACACTCCGCAGCCCGGGCAGCCGCAACCGGACGCTACGCCCGCAGAATCCAAGAAAAATTAACAACATCCTATCGATAAACTCCATACCCCTACCCCACACATATCCTCATTATGGCTGAAAGAGACAACGAACGCTACATCGTGGCATTGGAAATAGGCAGCTCGAAAGTGCGCGCCGCAATCGGCATAGTCGACAATCTCGGCATGGTCGATGTCGTGGCCGTGGAAGAAGACAAGATAATCGACAAGGTGCGCTACGGGTGCATCCAGAACGTGGAGGTGGCCGCAGCCGCTTCCAACGTGCTCGAACGCCTGCAGGCCAATCCCGCCATCGCGCCCCGGGAAATAACCGGTGTGTATGTGTCGCTCGGCGGCCGCTCGCTGGTCAGCTCGGTGGCCGAGGTGTCGGTAACGATGCCCGGCGAGACGGAAATCACCGACTCGGTGGTCAAGGAGCTGTGTGTGAAGGCGGCGGCCACCGTGAACGCCGACCGCGACGTGGTCGACGTGGTTCCCGTGAGCTTCGCTGTGGACAACAAGAGCGTCACCAACCCTGTGGGGACGTTCGGCCACGTGGTGAGCGCGCGGCTTACCGTGGTAAGCTGTAATTCTCAGCTCAAGAGGATGCTCCGACGGGTCGTGACCGAACGCCTGGGGCTCAATATCTGCGATTATATCACCCTGCCGCTGGCCCAGGCCGCGATGGTGCTTTCCGACGACGAGCGCCGGCTGGGATGCATGTTCGTGGACTTCGGCGCCGAGACCACTACGGTGGCAATCTACCGCGGCGGAGCGCCCGTATATCTGGCCACGCTCCCCATGGGTTCGCGAAACATCACCCTCGACCTCATCGCCCTCAACTATCTCGAGGAGCGCGCCGAGGAAATCAAGAAAGTAAACGGCAATGCCCTCTCGCCCGATCCATCGCGCCGCGCCAAGGGCTTCGCCGAAGGTATTGACTATACAGAAGTCAACAACTATATCCATGCACGCGCCGACGAGATTGCGGCCAACATTGTGGCACAGATTGACTACGCCGGTCTTACGACAGCTAACCTGCCGGGTGGAATAGTGATTGTGGGGGGCGGCGCCCGCCTGCGCGGATTCAACGAACTGCTTCAGCAGCAGAGCAAGATGCAGGTGCGTCAGGGTCTCCCCTCGGGATGCGTGCGCATCACCGACGGCTCGATCCACGGCCACGAGGCAGTCGACGTAATCGCCATGCTGGCCCAGGCCGTACAGCTCCCGGAATCCACGTGCCTCACTCCGCTGCCCGAAGAGCCCGACGACACCACCCCCGAAAGCTATGAGAGCTTCGAGGATGAAAACGACCCCTCGGCCTCGCGAATCGGGCGCCTCGACGACGATCCCGACGAAGAGACAGACCGGAAGAAAAAGGCAAAAAAACAGGAACCGACCGGCAAAACCGCCAACGATGAAGACCGTAAGCCCGGAGGACTCCCCTCGCTTATCGGCAAACTATACGACGGCATCCGCCGCATGACCGAGGACAACTCAGACCAATTTCAGGACTGACGCGGTCGCACTTCGGTCCACGCTCCAATAATCATTATGTGTAATCATCTCCAATCCAGAATATAATGACTGACATAACCGGCAATATCGGCAATACATCGACCTTTATCGACGACGCTCCCAACGACGTAATCATCAAAGTGATAGGCGTGGGCGGCGGCGGCGACAACGCCGTAAACCATATGTACGAGCAGAACATCAACAAGGTTTCGTTTGTGGTCTGCAACACCGACCGCCAGGCCTTGCGCAACTCGCCCGTGCCCACAAAACTCCTTATCGGCCCCACCACCACCGAGGGTCTCGGCGCGGGCAACGACCCCGAGATAGCCCGCCTCGCCGCCGAAGAGAGCGCCGACGACATCGCCGCGCTCTTCGACGACCAGACCAAGATGGTGTTCATCACCGCCGGCATGGGCGGAGGCACCGGCACGGGGGCCGCTCCCGTGGTGGCACGCATCGCCCAGGAAAAGGGGATGCTCACCATCGGCATCGTAACCATCCCCTTCTTCTTCGAGGGGGAGAAAAAAATCCTCAAGGCTCTCGACGGCGCCGAGGAGATGAGCAAATACGTCGACGCCCTGCTGCTGGTCAACAACGAGCAGCTGACCGAAATCTATGCCGACCTCAACTGGCTCAACGCTTTCGGCAAGGCCGACGACACCCTGAGCAACGCCGCCCGCTCCATTTCCGAACTCATTACCTGCGACGGCTACATGAACCTCGACTTCAAGGACGTGAAAAAGACCCTCGAGCATGGCGGAGCCGCTATTATTTCCACCGGCTACGGCGAGGGCGACCATCGCGTGACCCGTGCTATCGAGGATGCCCTGAACTCTCCGCTGCTCAAAAACAAAGACATCTACGGGTCGAAACGCCTGCTTTTCAACCTCTATTTCTCGCGCCAGGCCGAAAACGAGTTCAAGATGGGCGAGGCCACGGAACTTTCCAACTTCATCTCCAACATCGACAAGGGGGTGGATGTAATCTACGGCATCGCCTTCGACGACACCCTCGGCGACAAAATCAAAATCACCATTCTGGCCGCCGGATTCGATCTCTCTATCAAGGAGGAGGTCAGCAAGCCTGCTGCCGAAAATCCCTTCGGGCCGAAAAAGAAGGCCGACGATTCCGAAAAGAAGACAATCGAAAAGCTTTACGGCAAGGACAAGGTCGACCAGGCCCAGCGCGCCCGCGAATCGAAGCACTACGTGATTCTGACGCCCGCGCAGTTCGACGACGATACCGTAATCGAGAATTTCGAACATATGCCGGCCTATAACCGCGATCCCCGCGCCGTATCCGAGATGCGCAAGACAGCCGCCACGGCCGAGCAGCCCAAGCCGGCCGCTGAAACAGCTGCGCCAAATGCTCCTGCACCCTCTGACGCCGGCGACGCAGAACCGCACGCGCCCGAAAGCGACACTAAGGAAATAATCTGGTAAACGGTCGCGCAAACTCCGAACCACCCCCTTCACTGCCTATGACATCCCTATTCGAGCAGACATACTTTCTGACGCCTGCGGAGTGCAATCCCGAAGGCCGAATGCCCATCACGCTGCTGATCAACCGCCTGATCGAGGTTGCCACACTCCACGCCAACGAGCTGGGCATAGGCTACGCCACGCTGGTGAAAACCCATGAGACGTGGGTGCTCTCGCGTGTGGCCGTCGAGATGAGCCTCTATCCGGGCGTAAACTCCACCTATACCATCCGCACATGGGTATGCTCGCTCAACCGGCTCTTCTCCGAGCGCGATTTCGAGATTCTGCTCGATAGTGAAGTAATAGGCCACGCGCGCACGGTGTGGGCCGTACTCAACACCGAGACACGCACGGCGGCCGACATCTCGCGCTTCGAATGGATACGCGAGGCGGTGCCGGCCGACAAGGAGTGCCCCGTCGACAAGCCGTCGCGCCCCGTGGCCGTGGCGGCGCCGACGCGCACAGAAAGCTACCGCTTCAACTACTGCGACCTCGACGTGAACCGCCACGTGAACTCCTCGCGCTACATCGAGCTGCTTCTCAACCAGTGGGACCTTGATTTCCACGACCGCAACCGACTGACGCGCTTTGAAATAGCATATATGCACGAGGCTCTCTTCGACGAGCTTTGCGAGGTGCGGCTGGCCGAGACCCGTAACGGCCAGCGACTCAGCGTGCGCGCCGAACTGACCACCGGCGAGGGGTCGCCTATCTGCCGCTCGCTGCTGATATTCTCTCCGCGATGAGCGCGGAATAATCTTGAAAATCTACCCTCCCCCGGCAACATTCCGGGCGACGGAAACATCTTGCCTGAACTTACCATGAGAATCTGCCTACGGCTCAAGACTTTATCCGCCACCGCAGTGGCAACCGTCATAGCGACCACATGTATTTCCGCCTCCGAACCACTGGAGATAGTGGAGACACGCATCGGTACGGCTCCGAGCGAGACCGTGACCGCCGGCATGTTCGGCCGCAAGACCGAGGAGTTCGGCCAGTGCCTCCCGGCGGTGTGCGAACCCCACGGAATGAATTTCTGGACACCGCAGACGCGCGACACCGAGCGCAAATGCGTAGCACCATATTATTATAATGACATCCGCCTCCAGGGCTTCCGCAACAGCCACTGGATTGTAGGCGGCTGCACACAGGACTACGGCTCGATGACGCTCATGCCGCTCGCGGGAACGCTCCGCACCGCGCCAGAAGCACGCGCGAGCCGCGTGGACCACGCCAACGAGCGCACCACCCCGGCCTACTACCGCAACATCCTGCTCGACGAAGGCATAGAGGCCGAGATGACCGGACGCTCGCGCGCCGCCATCTTCCGCTTCACCTACGACGCCGACGGATTCGGCTATCTGGTGGTGAACCCCAACAGCGACGAGGCGCAGGGCACCGTAGCCATCGACCCGACGGGCCGCCGTATCACAGGGAGCAACCCCGTGCACCGCATCTATCAGGGTAAGGGCGAACCCGCCGGATTCGCCGGATATTTCGTGGTCGAGCTTGACCGCGAGCCGGTGGAATGGGGCGTGGCCCGCGCCGACAGCATTCTCGCCGGAGCTACCCAGGGGAGCAACGCTGCCGGACTCGCCGCCTACGTGAAATTCCCCGTAAAGAAAGGAGAACCGGTGATGGTGCGCGCAGGCAGTTCGTTTACCGACCTCGCCGGCGCCGAAGCCAACCTACGCGCCGAGATTCCCCACTGGGACTTCGACCGCACGCGCAGCGAGCTCACCGACATATGGCGCAATCAGTTCGACCGCATCCGCGTGGACCAAAAGGGGGCCTCGCAGGCCGACCTGACAAAATTCTACTCGGCGATGTACCGCGCGTCGATGCTTCCGCGCACATTCAACGACGTCGACGGACGCTACCCCGCCTTCGCCAAGGGGTCGCCAATACTCACTATGGAGGAGGGACGCGACTATTATGAAGATTATAGCATGTGGGACACTTACCGCGCCCTCCATCCGCTGCTCAATATAATCGACCGCAAGCGTTCGGCCGACATGATGAACAGCCTCGTGCTCAAGGCCGAGCAGGGTGGCTGGCTACCGATTTTCCCCTGCTGGAACAGCTACACAGCCGCCATGATTGGCGACCACTGCATAGCCGCGCTGGCCGACGCTCACATAAAGGGCGTGGGTGGCTTCGACATTCGCCGCGCATACCGCGCCATGCGCCGCAACGCCTTCGAAAGCCCCGCCGACGAGGCCGACTACCGAAACGGCATGGGGCGCCGCGCCCTCCGCAGCTATCTGCAATACGGCTACATTCCGCTGGAAGACAGCGTAAAGGACGCCTACCACCAGCGCGAACAGGTGAGCCGCACGCTTGAATACGCATTCGACGATTTCTGCCTGGCGCAGGTGGCGCGCTCGCTCGGTATCCACAGCGACGCCGACACTCTCATGCGCCGCGCCCAGAATTACCGCAACGTAATCCACCCCGCCACGGGCTATGCCCGCGGGCGCCACGCCGACGGCCGCTGGGCCGAGAAATCCGACCCCGTGGGCTTCGACAAGACCATCACCGAGGGTGCTCCCTGCCACTACACCTGGTATGTACCCCACGACCAGCCGGGACTGATGAAGGCCATGGGAGGGCGGGAGGCCTACGAGGCCCGGCTCGACTCTATGTTCACCCACGGCCGCTACTGGCACGGCAACGAACCCTGCCACCAGGTGGCGTGGCTCTTCAACCATACCTCCCAGCCCTGGAAGACGCAGGAATACGTGCGCCATATCCTTGATACCGAGTATCTCCCCACCCCCGGCGGCCTCAGCGGCAACGACGACGCCGGGCAGATGTCGGCCTGGTATATATTCGGCGCAATGGGATTCTACCCCGTATGCCCCGCCACCACGAAATATGCCATCGGCTCGCCGATTTTCAAGTGCGTCGACATCGCCGTGGGCGACGGCCGTACATTCACAATCGAGGCCGAGGGAACCTCGCCCGAAAACAAATACATACAGAGCATTACACTCAATGGCAAGCCTTACCGCTCGCTCTGGCTCGACCACGCCGACCTGATGAAGGGGGGAACGCTCCGCCTCACCATGGGCCCGCGGCCCAACTACAGCCTTACCGACGCGGCCTCCACCGAGAATCGCAAATAAACAATTTATCCACATAACCCCCCACACACGCCTACGCGATGAGATTAGCAAGCATAACGGCAGGCATCCTGATGGCCCTGGCCATGGTCGGATGCAAGGAGACAAACTACAACGTGACTAACTTCGGCGCGCGCGGCGACGGCAAGACCGACGACGCAGCAGCCATCCAGAAAGCCATCGACCGCTGTTCGGAAAATGGCGGAGGCACCGTGATTTTTCCCTCCTCGAAAACCTTCATGGCCGGTCCGCTGCATCTGCGCAGCAACGTATGCCTGCATTTCGAGCCCAACTCGCGCCTGCTGGCCAACCCCGACGAAAGCGTCTACACCGAGAGCGCCTTCGGCGAAAACCGCGGCGAGGGGATGATGTGGCTCTCGGCCAAGGACGTGGAGAACATCTCCATAACCGGCACAGGCACAATCGACGGCAACGGAGTGGCATTCATGGGCGCCGAGCTCGACGACAGCTACGAACTGAAGCCCGTGACCGACTTCGACCCGCGTCCCCACGTGCTCACGCTCGTCAACGCCCGCAAGGTGAACATCTCCGACGTGACCGTATGCAACAGCGCCTACTGGACAATCCACCTCGTGGGCTGCTACGACGTGGCCATCAGCCACATATCGCTGCTCAACAACCTCAAGATACGCAACGGCGACGGCATCGACGTAGACCATTCGCGTAAGGTGCGCATCACCGGCTGCTTCATCGAGAGCGGCGACGACTGCATCTGCCTGAAAAACCGTCGCGAATTCGAGGAATATGGTCCCTGCCGCGACATCGTGGTGACCAACTGCGTGATGACCTCACGCTCCTGCGCCGTAAAAATCGGCTCGGAAAACATGGACAGCATAAACCGCGTGCTCTTCGACAACTGCATCATCACCGACAGCAACCGCGGCATCGGCATCCAGAACCGCGACGAGGGGACGGTCACCGACGTAACGTTCGCCAACATGACCGTAGACTGCCACCTCTACAGCGACGTATGGTGGGGCAAGAGCGAGCCTATCTACATCACTTCCTATCCGCGCGCCGTAGGCAATCATAAGGATGCCGGATGGCGCTTCCCCAAAGGGGCCACCGAGGGTGCTTGCGGCGAGGTGAGCGATATTCGCTTCTACAACATCACCTGCCGCACCGAAAACGGCATATTCCTGGGCTGTGACACCCCCGGCAAGGTGCGCGACCTGACATTCGACAACGTGACGCTGCGTCTCGACCGCCGCACGGCCTATGAGGGCGGCGTGTACGACCGCCGTCCCTGCGTGGGCGAGGGATTCGTCGACGCTCCCGTCTACGGCATCTACGCCGACAACGTGGCCGACGTGCGCGTGCGCGATTTCCGCGTGGTTTCCGACGGTTTCCCCGCCGAGCGCTATGCCGGACTATACCACTGGGAAAACTGCTCCGACATCAACCTCGGCAAATAAACCTCAGGCGCGGAATCCGGTCTGAAACATATACATACATCAAGCAATGAAATCCAGATTTTCAGCAATCATAGCGCTCGCCGCGGCCGCCACGCTGCAGCTGTGGGGAGCAAATCCCTCGGACTGGAACGTCGGCGCTCCCGTGCGCGACCTCCGGGCCGAAATAGAACGCACTCCCGAGAAGTCGGGAGGCATCTACTACGCCTACCCCGTGACGGCCGACGACGACCTGACCGTGCCCGAAGGGTTCGAGCCGGTATTCCTCACCCACTACGGGCGCCACGGCTCGCGCTGGTGTCTGAAAGACTACCAGTATCCGATGCTCGACTCACTTTTCGCTCTCAACGCGCGCACGGGCAACCTGACACCGCTCGGACTCGACGTGCAGCAGCGCCTTCTGCGCATCGGCGCTCATGCCGCCGGCCACGAAGGGGAGCTTTCGCCACTGGGCGAGCGCCAGCACAAAGCCATAGCAGGGCGTATGGCCGCGCGGTTCCCGAATCTTTTCACCGATTCCACACGCATCGAGGCGCGCAGCTCGCAGATTCAGCGCTGCATCATCAGCATGGCCGCCTTCTGCGAGCGGCTGAAGGAGCTCAACCCGAAGCTGCGCGTTCAGCGCCATGCCACCCCCTCCGACATGGCGTTCATAGCCAACGGTTCGCCTGAAGCCGACGCCCTCGGCCGCCACGACGCCCCATGGCGCGCCACGGAAAAGGCCATGCGCGACTCGCTCATAGAGCCATCGCGCCTCATGGCGTCGCTTTTCGTGAATCCCGAGGCGGCTATAGACTCCATGCGCTCCGGCATCGCGAAAATGTACGCCCCGAAGCCCAAAAAGGGAGCCAAGCCGCGCGAGATGCCGGAATTCACGCAGCGTCAGGCAGCGCAGTTGCTCATGAAGGTGCTCCACGACGTATCGGTCGACCTGCAGGACGTCGACGGCCTTGAGGACGTCACGCTGCTCGACATCTTCACACCCGACGAACTCTACAACCTCTGGCAGATGCTCAACCTCGACATGTATGTGCGCCACGCCAACGCTCCCGAAGGAGGGCTGCACGGAATGATGTGCGGTCGTCCGATGCTCGGGCGCTTCGTGGAGCTTGCCGACTCGGCGCTCGCAGCTGAGGGTGGGCCTCAGATACCCGTACAGCTCCATTTCGGCCACGACACCAACATAATCCGACTGTTGGCGCTGATGGGAGTGGAAGGATGCGACCGCAGCGAGAGTTCGGCGCCCGGCTATGCCCGCGCATGGCAGGATTTCCGCGTGTCGCCCATGGGCGCCAACGTGCAGCTCATTTTCTTCCGCAATCCGCAGGGGCGCACGCTGCTGCTTGTGCGCCACAACGAGCAGAACGCCCGTCTGCCACTCCCCTACGCCGCTGAAGGCGCACCATTCTACGATTGGCAGACCGTGCGCGCCTACTGGAAGGGAAAACTTTGATGTGGCTGATGTGACTGATGTATCTGATGTGACTGATGTTGCTGACATCTTTTGATACCATTGATAAAATGACCTTGATATGAATCTACGATATATTGCCATCGCCGCCATTGCGGCCTGCGCCTCGGGCACATCGTTTGCTCTAGCCGCACACCCTGTTGAAGAGCTGCTCGAACGCATAGATTCGGGCGCCTCACGCAAAATCGCCGTTCAGGAGATTCCCGGCGCCACCGAATTTTTCGAAATCTCGGCCACGCCCGACGGGCGCCCACTCATATCGGGCAACAATGCCGTCAACATCGCAGCGGGCCTCAACTGGTATCTCAAATACTACCCCGGAATCCACCTTTCGTGGAACTCGATGACGGCCGCAATCCCCGACTCGCTCCCGGTGCCTTCGGCTCCCGAGCGCCACGAGACCTACGCCTCGCGCCGCTACTACCTAAACTACTGCACCCACTCCTACTCCATGGCGTTCTGGGACTGGGAGCGCTGGCAGAAAGAAATCGACTGGATGGCCCTCCACGGCATCAATATGCCCCTGGCCATGACGGGCACCGACGTGGTGTGGCGCAACACGCTGCGCCGCCTGGGCTACTCCGACGAGGAGGCCGGACGCTTCATCGCCGGTCCGGCTTTTCAGGCCTGGTGGCTGATGAACAACCTCGAAGGGTGGGGAGGTCCCAACCCCGAGCAGTGGTACGCCGACCGCGAGGCGCTGCAGCGCCAAATCCTGGAGCGTATGCGCTCCTATGGGATGGAGCCCGTGCTCCCGGGATATTCGGGGATGGTACCCCACGACGCCGACGAGCGTCTGGGCGTCGAAGTCTCCGGCAAAGGGATATGGAACGGCTTCGAGCGTCCGGCGTTCCTGCTGCCCACGTCGCCGCGATTCAACGAGATAGCCAACATCTACTACGACGAGCTCACGCGCCTCAACGGCAAGTCGCGCTATTACAGCATGGACCCCTTCCACGAAGGGGGGAGCACCGAGGGCGTTGACCTCGCCGAAGCGGGCGGAATCATCGCCAAGGCGATGAAGCGCGTCAACCCCGAGGCCGTGTGGGTAATCCAGGGATGGAACGAGAATCCCAATCCGCGCCTACTCGAAGGCGTTCAGAAGGGCGACATCGTAGTGCTCGACCTTGCGTCGGAAATCAAGCCCAACTGGGGCGACCCGGCAAGCCCGTCGCCCTTCAAGCGCGAGAACGGCTACGGCGGCCACGACTGGATGTGGAACATGGTACTGAACTTCGGCGGCAACACGGGGCTGCACGGACGCATCGACAACGTGATCGACGGCTACTACCGGGCCCGCGAGTCAGAGCGCTTCTCCCCCACCCTGACGGGCTACGGCCTCACCCCCGAGGGAATCGAGAACAATCCGATTATGTTTGAGCTGGCCTCCGAGCTGATCTGGCGCCCAGAGCGTTTCAGCCGCGAGGAGTGGCTCGACGGCTACGTGCGCGCCCGCTACGGCCGCGACGACGCCGACCTGCGCCGCGCCTGGCAGCAGCTCGGCTCCACAATCTACAACTGCCCCTGGGGCAACCTTCAGCAGGGAACGACGGAGTCGGTGTTCTGCGCACGCCCGTCGACGCGTGTATGGCAGGCATCGAGCTGGAGCAAGATGCACCCCTACTACGACGGAGCCGACGTGATAGCAGCCGCTGAGGCTTTCCTCGCGGCTGCCGACCGCTTCCGCGGGGTGGAAAACTATGAATACGATCTTGTCGACATCCTCCGGCAGGCCCTCGCCGAAAAGGGGCGCATCGTATACCACGAAATGGTCGACTCGCTGCGTGCAGGCTCGCTCGCGGGCTTTGAAAATGCCGCCGGGCGCTTCCTCGCGCTCCTCGACGGCCAGGAGCGGCTGCTGCAGACGCGCCCTGAATTCAAGGTAGGCAAATGGATTGCCGATGCACGCGCGCTGGCCGCTGACTCCCTCCACGCCGACGCGATGGAGGAGAACGCCCGTCTGCTCGTCACAACCTGGGGACCGCGCACAGCCAGCGAGAAAGGCGGTCTGCGCGACTACGGCCACCGCGAGTGGGCCGGTATGATGGCCGACTTCTACCGCCCGCGCTGGGAGGCATGGATTGCCATGCAGGCCGACCGCCTGCGCCGCGGCGAGGCTCCGGTCGACACCTATGCCGACCGATTCGCCAAACGCGCCGCAATGGCCATCGAGGCCGACTACTCCACCGGCATCAGCTGGAGCGACGTCGGCGACTCGGAAATCGGGTGCCCCATCGACTTCTACGAGATGGACGCCAAGTGGGTTGACTCCCGCAAGCCCTACAGCGCCGCTCCCGAGGGCGACGTTGTAACCACCGCCCTCTCACTGCGCCCCCTGCTGAAATAAAAAAGCCGCCCCTTCGCCCACTATAGGGGCGGAGGGGGGATGAAAAGGCGGTAGTTTCTTTGTCAGGCTTTTTAATAACGCCAGAAAAATACCTTTTCTTTGGGGTTTTGATACTCTAACGCCCGGACGCGAGCATTGGTTCACGTCCGGGCGTTGAAGTTTTGTCAGTCACGATGGTTGTCTCAGCGGGCAACCTTGATGGTCTGCTGCGGAGCGGCGAGGATATAGATGCCGCGGGGCAGGTCGGTCAGCGCGTCGGCCTTGGCGACCTGACTGCGCACGAGTACTCCGCCGGTGGTGTAGACGTCGACGGGCGTCTCGTCGGTGATGCCCTGCTCTTCGGCAGCGACATCCTCAACACCGGTAAGCACATGATCCTCGTCGAAGAAGATTGCATAGCGGTCGGCGTTCGAGCGGCTGGAGTGCCCGTAAACGAAAGCACGGTTGCTGTCAACGCGGAAGGGGTCTTCACTCTGGAAGAAGGCCTGCTTATAGTCGTTCTGACCGAGGTCGTAATGCGACTCATTGACAGGACTGCCCTCTATCGTACCGGTAAGATAACCGTCGAAATAAGTGTTGTGGTAGTTGGTGGGTACACCGCTGAAAGTCTTGACGCATGAATATGCCGTAGTTTCAGTCTCTTCCTCGGCTACGCGTGCCGGGGCGCCCTTGGGCTTGAGCCATTCAATAGACACGGCCTGGAGGGGAGGCTCGGGAGCGGAGGGGTTCTTCACGATATATGGAGTGTTGGCCTTGATCTGGGTTACGACCTCGCCCGAAAGGGAAATCAGATGATACTGATATCCTTCCTTCTCTCTGTTCTCATGGCCGGTAGCCTTGTAGACCTCCAGACCCTCGGGAGCCTCAGCGTCGAAGGGGAGGATAAGAGTGTTGTAGACATTGGGGAAGTCAACTGTCACGGTCTGCGTGGTGGTGTTGTCCTGACCGTCGCCAAGGTCGTAAAGGCGCAGGTTGGCAAGGTAGAAAGAGGTGGCGGAGGTTTTGGACTCATCGCTACTTGGGCGTGCAAAATACAATGTAATGTCCGATGGAGAACCAGTCACCTCGAATTCAACTTCATAGCGGCCATTAGACTCGTTCGCAGCAAACCAAGAGGCAACTGCATTAGCATCTTGCTCTCCGGCAGCAAAGCCATTGTTGTTGTTAGCTATAGTGATGTTTTTGGATTGTCCGCTGGCAGTAAGCGTAAGTTGCGATACCTGATTAGTAGAAAGCGACTGGAACACGAGCCGGTATTTCCCAGCGGGGAGAGAAGGAATCGTACCGGTTATGTAGAATCGGGATGTTGTTCCTCTATCCGCAATGGAGTTCCAATTACAATTCCAAGTCAATGTACTGCTTCCCTTGTCAACATTATACGCGCGAATCAGGAAACCATTGTCGCCACCCATTCTGTCGATATGGGCATTTTTTTCACATGTAAGCGTCCAGCTGTCAGTATACTGGTTGAAGTTGTCGCCGTCGTAGTCGTCTGTCGTGTTTCCGAAGTTAGCATTGGGAATCAGGTAAGTAACATCCATGGGGTGATTACGCTTAGCGGCAGATGTATTCTCTGCCACGCGGTCGTCGTAGGGAACGAGCACCCACATCTGATAGGGATTGTTGTCGTCCGCATTTGCCTCGGGATCGACATAATACTGTGGAGCGTCGACATAAGCTCCAGGATTGTAATGCTTATAGGCGCAGAGACGCGTTCCGGTCTGGTCGGTAAGATAAACCACCTCCTGGCCGTCGTAACGTCCCGTTGTAATGCTGAATGTAGCAGTCACGTAATTATTACCGCCATTCTTGGCTCCGTAGCAATAATACTGGTTGGAGTTTTCCTTCTTGAAATATCCGCGGTTGGTTTTCAAGAAATAGCGACCGGTAGCCTTGTCGAGGGTAATATCCACGGCAAGACCGCCATCGTTGACTACGCCATGACCGCCCCAGTTGGCGCCTCCGCCAAAATACTGCTTCATATTGGCAGTTTCGGTGGCACCTACGTTGAGGAGGAAGAACTTCTTGCCGTCGTAGGGATTCTCGGGGAGTTTGTCCCAGTCCTGATTCTCGTCGATGGCGTATTTTACTACCGGAGGATTCTCGCCGGCAAAGTTATTCTCGATGATTGCATATACGAGTTCGTCGCCGTGTACGTCGTAAATTTTATCGTCGCTGTGCTTCTTGGTGCGGTCGCGGAGCACATAGTCGGAGAAGAATATGCCGAGCGGACCGGCTCCCTTATGCTCGTTAATCCAGGTGACGGTATTGGGATTGAGCACGCTTGCGCCACCCTTGTATCCGTTGGTATTATCAAGAGGATTGCTCGTGCCTGAATTATCGATTGAAGTGAAGTTCATCACCCACTCGGCGCGGTATACACCATTGGCATTCATCATTTCCATGGGCGTGGGCTGCGCCTGGGTGAATGCCATGAGGTTCTTGCAATGCTCAATCTTGCGGTTGCGCACATCGTCGTTGCCCTCCGAAATATCCTGAACATGGAGTTTCGTGGTCAGGTCGGCGTTGAGTTCGTTGGTAATGTATGCAGGGTTATACTGGTTGGGGAATTCCGTGTCCCAGTTGGTGATACGGGCCTGCTTGTCGAGGTGAACGAACGAAATGCGGTCGCGGGTGAAAAGCACCATCTTGCCGCGGGCCTCCTTCACCGTAAGATTCGGCTCGAAATTCACTACATACTGCCCGTATTTCTCCTCGAAAATGCGTTTGAGCTCCGAGTTGTAGCGGGCACGGTCGGCGTCGCTCACTTTGCGGCCGGCGCCGCTCTCGCTCGATGAATTGTAGACGTTGCCGCGGAAGAAGTGGACTACGAAAAACTCCTTGGGATGCTTCTGAAGGAATGCGACCATATCGTCGAGGCTTCCTCGAGTTTCTTGGTAGTGCGTGCGATACCGTGATAGCAGTAAAGCAGATCGTCGCTGTGGAGACCCGGACGCAGGTCGATACCACGGATACCGCGGTCCAGCTGCTCGCGCATCGTAACAGCCTGAGTGGTCGACGAGGCGTTGCCCGAGGTGCTGTAGATGTCGCCAGCCCAGTTTTCTTCGCCGGTAGCAAAGTCGTGAGCGCCGGGAATGGAAACGTGGGCAACAAACATGTTGTCGGGAAGGTCGGCCATCCAGTGTTCGGCCTGACGCTCGTCGGTGGAGGCCACGAGCTGTCCGTTCTGCCATGTCTTGTTCCAGGTTTTGCCCATATACTGGTCGGTCCAGCGCTGGCCGTCCCAGGAACTCGGCACGGATGAGATTTGCGCAGATACGGTCATGGAGCAGGCCATGACGGTGAGCGCCAAAAAAAGTTTTCTCATGTTAGGCAATTGCTTAGATTATAAAGTTAAAAAAGTAGATTTCGGTTAAAAAAGTAGATAAAGAAGCCGCAGATGGTTGATTTGCAATTGAGTGAGTCTACGGCGGAAAGCCGCACGGGGCAAACCGCCGGCTCGATTATGCTTTATTTAAGCGTGTTTTAAGATAGATTTTATGCAAATTTATGTAGTTTTTTAGATGCCGATACGTTTATTTTGTTAAAAAGCTTTAAATACGTGTGTTTTTAACACTTTTTCTCTTCGGCAGGAATATATTCGGCTTTCGGCCGAAAAGAACACCCGGGGAATCAAAGGAATTAAGGAGGTTAAGGAGCTTAGAGACCTTAAAGACTTTAAGGACCTTAGAGACCTTAGAGACCTTAGAGGCTTTAGAGACCTTAACGACTTTAAGGACCTTAGGGAGCAAGTAGCAGAACTGACAATCCTCGCCATTATTGTAGGGAGTTTGGAAATGAAAATGGCAAGCCCTCGCCCGGGAGGGCGAAGGCCTGCGGTGATGATATAGGCAAATTAGATTGATGTCCTATATGAGGCAGATAAGTGGCGAACCCGGAGGGAGCGGCTTATCTGCGGATGTAGTGGCAAGTCGGGAAGCGGCTTATTTGCGGATGAGCTGCTTGGAGACTTTGTTGCCCTGCTTAACGATGTAGAGACCTGTGGTGGGCTCTGCAACGCGTACGCCCTGCATGTTGTAGTATTCAGCGGGGCCTTCGGCTTCGAGAACGTCAACGCCTACGCCTTCAACTGCGGCTGCGTTTTCATCCCATTGCATGAGGCGCGAGTCGCACCAGGGCTGCCAGTAGCCGTCGCTGGTGTTCTTCTGTTTGCCCATGCCGAGCCAGAGGGTGGTGGGAGTCTGGAGCTCGAACTCAGCATACTGGAAGTATTTGTCGCCTTCGTTTACGAAAGCTGCGCCGGATTCACGTTCGTGACCCGAGTCGTGCCACCAGTAGTTGGTGTTCTTCACTTCGAAGTTACCGTCGTTCTGAGGTTCGGTATCTTTGTAGCAGAAGGAGGGGCAGTTCTTGGGCATTTCCTTGTAGTTGCCGTTGCAGATTTCCCATGCGTCCTTGATGCGGACACGAACGTCGCCGTTGGCGGGTTTGATACCGCAGGCTGCATCGCTGGTTGCCCAGAGGTCGCCGTCCTCACCTACCATATAGGTGTTGGCGGGGAAAGTTTCACCGTTTACAACCATAAGATAAGCATGTGCATAGTCCATTTCAGCCTCTTCGTTGAGGTTGTAGGTGTCATAGTCACCAGCCTTGAACCAGTCGCTGCCCTTGCGGGGAACGTCTCCGTAGGGTTCGGATACGACACCAGTTTTATGGTTCTGATATGTACCGTCCTCAGCCTCGACAGCTCCGTAGCGGTGGAAAGTCTTCATACCCCAGCGGTATTTACCGGCGGGAAGAGTGACCTTCTGACCGTACATATAGGGGGAGCCACCGCATTTGCGCCAGTTGCCACCGGCTGTGCCGTCCTTCTGCACGTCGGGACATTTGTTTTTGGGAGAAGCCCATACGCCGCGGGCGTTGAACTCGTTGTTGTTGTTGATGGTAGCGCCATCCGAGAAGTCGTTGTTGACGATTTTATCGGTGTAGTTGACGTTGTCGGGACCAACGAGTTCGAAGTTGTCGAAGCATGCCCATTCGTCGAAGTAGCAGCCGGTGTTTTTGATACCGATGCGGAGTGTACCACCCGGGTGGTTGAATGTAAGCTCATTCGTGTACTCGCCGTTAGCGAAGGCAGTAGCAGCTTCGCCCATTCCGTTGGGAGCGGTCTCGCGGCCGTCGAAGAGAGCCTTAACGGTCTTCGTGGCATCACCGGCATAGATGAAGCAGGTGTTGAGGTCGGCCTTGCCGGGCATGTTGGCTTTGGCATAGTCGTTGTTGGCGCAGCGATAGAAAGCGTCGACAGAGAGGGTGTACTGACCGGCGGGGAGTTCGTCGATGTACTGGTAGCAGTCGAAAGCACCGCCCCATACTTCGCCTACGCCTTCGGCAACGTTGCCTACATAGCCCTGCCATCCGCTGGTATACCAGCTGAGGTCTTTCATGTACTTGCGGCTGACATCAACGAAGTCGCCTGCAGAAGCGGAAGCTGCGATTGCAGAAGCTGCAAGGAGCATCATACCGCTCTTGAAGTAATTTTTCAACATAAGGGTAAAAATTAAGGTTAAAAAAGAAATGTTAGAAAAAATGTTGTCTGAGTTTTTAAGGAGAGGGATGTTTCCCGGAGAGTTTACTCTTATTGTAGGGATGCACCCTGATGCATCCGAATCTAAGAGACCAACGCCTGTCGGGATGACGGATGCACCGGGGTGCATCCCTACATTTTAAGGGTCCGCATTTTTGCGGGGCACATTTTGAACGGGCCGCCCTTCAGGCGGGTTAGACCGACGAGCGGCCCGTGTTATAGGTTCAGCGTCTTGGCAAATCAGATGCCCTGATAGCCGGGGTTCTGCTGCCAGTTGGTGTTGGCTTCGAGGATACCGCGGTGGATGGGGAAGAGGCGGTGGCGCTTGTCGCGGGCCGGAGTGCCGCAGGGCGAGAGGCGCTCATGCCATACGCCGTTTTCATACCAGCCATTTTTCCAGGCCCAGTCGTCCTCAAACATTCCGTTGCGGATAAGGTCGTTGCGGCGCCAGGGCTCCATGATGAGTTCACGCAGACGTTCGTCCATCAGGTCCTGAATGGTGGGGGTGCCGGTTACGTCGGGAGCTCCCGAGCAGTGGCGTACGATGTTCATCAGCGATGCGGGGGTGTCGCCCAGAGTGGGGCGTGCGCCACGCAGGAGGCATTCAGCCTTCATCAGCACGATATCGGCAAGGCGGAAAATGGCATAGTCGTTTTCCTGCTGACGGTTGTAAAGGTCGTAGTCCTGCTGGCGGGCCGGATATTTGAAGCAGCGCGCGCCCTTGCGGCTGTTTAGGAGTGCTGTGCCTTTACGGATATTCACACGATTGGCGGCAGGAGCAGATTCACTTCCCACAGAGTTAATCGAAGGATCCTCGAGCTCGAAGTCAGGTACAAATTCGAGCTGACCTATCATCACCTCATCAGTGCAGGAATCATCGGCATAGTAGTTTACCGGGGTGGTGGTGATGTTGAAATTGTTGTCCCATGCGAATACCGGACCCTGGAGAATCATCTGGTTGCGTTCGTCGCCGGGGAGATTGAATTTCGCTGCGGCCTGAGGGGTAAGAACATGGGTTCCGGCAGTCGACTGGGAAATGTCCCAGCCATAAATCTGCGGCTTAATCTGGCCTTTGAGTTTGTAGTAGCTCCAGCGCATCCAGGTCTTGGTGCCGTCCTGGAAGTTGCCGTGGTCAACGTTGTAGGCGTAGATGAAGTCCTTAACAACGGCGGGGCCGTTGTCGGGGAAGAACTTCTTGCGGTAGCCTGTTCCGACGTCGAAGAGTCCGCAGGTAATCAGTTCGTCGCAAAGCTCCACGCAGCGGTCGAGTTTGGGGTTGGGGGTATCGGCTGTAACCTCGGTGATGGGGTTGGTGTAGACACCCCAGTTGAGATAAACCTTGGCAAGGAGGGCGCAGGCCATCCAGTAGTTAGGCTTACCGTAGGTGGAGATGTCGTTTTTCTTGCTGAGAGCGGGGTCGCCGTTTTCTTTGGTCTGTGCGAGAATCTCCTCGAGCTCGTTAGCGATAAACTCAGCCACCTTGGCGCGAGGCTGACGCTCAACTACATCGGCTTCGGTGAACACATGGTCGTAGATAGGTATGTCGCCGAACACTTCCATGCCCCAGAAGTGGTAGTAGGCGCGGATTGCGCGCACGGGAGCCACGATGGGATCATTGAATTCCGGACCGCCATAAGCGGCGATACGCTTGGACGACTCATTGCATGCGCTCATGATGTCGTTGAGCATCCAGGTGTTCCAGTTGTCGAGAGTGAGGCAGTGGATTGAGCCGTTGATGGCTCGGCCGTCGTCGTAGTAGTTGCCGGCGGTATAGCAGATGGCCATCATGTCGTCGCCCTGCATCATTACGCCCTCGTCGATGTCGCGGCCGAACCAGCCGTGGAGGTTGCGGTATACGGCGTTGAACTCACCCTCTACGATGATGGGGTTGTCGGGGAGCTGGGGGTATTTATTGTCGAGGTCGACGTCGAGGTCGGTGCAGGCCGAGCCGGCCAGCACACCCAGCAACATCAGACCTTTGATATATAATTTCATAATTCTGTTCGGATTGTATTTAAGGTTTGGAGAAATACACTACTTATCAGAAATTCACGTTGACGCCTACGAGAATCTGGCGGGCGCGGGGGAAGTGATCCTTACGCGAGTCGAGACCCGGGGTGAGACCGCCGAGGTTGATTTCGGGGTCGCGGCCCTTGTAGCCGGTGATGGTGAAGATGTTGTTGCCCGACACGTAGAGGCGGAGATCCTTGAGCCAGCCGTTGAAGCAGTTGCGGAAGGTATATCCGAGGGTCAGGGTCGAGAGCTTGAAGTAGGAGCCGTTCTCAAGGTAGCGGTCGGAGGGATACTGTGCGAGACCGTCGGTGGGGAGCTGCTCGTCGAGGATGGAGGCGATACAGTTCTTACCCTGCTCGATGGCGCCGATATAGGAGTAGTAGGCGCGGTTCTCGTTGAAGATCTTCTGGCCGAATACGCCGGTGAAGAAGATGTTAAGGTCCCAATTCTTCCAGGTTACGGTGTTGTTCCATCCCATGGTAAGCTTGGGCTGCGCGTTGCCCACATACATGCGGTCTTCCTGACCGGGGTTGGATGTAGTGGCCTGGGTGCCGTCTTCGTTGAGCACGGGATTGCCGTCGGCGTCGTAGTCCTTGAACACGGAGATACCACGGTCGTCGTATCCGGCCCATTCCCACATGTAGAAGGAGCCGATGGGCTTGCCCTCTACGATGCGCTGGATGTCGCAACCCGAGGAGAGGCCGGGGAAGTCGAGAGTTGCCTGGTTGAGGATGCCGGCGTTGAACTCGTCGTTCGATACGCTCACTACCTCATTCTTGTTGTGGGAGAAGTTGAGCGAGGTCGACCAGTTCCAGTCCCTGGTCTGGATGGGCACTGCATTGATGGTAAGCTCGATACCGCGGTTGCGCATCTTGCCTACGTTGGCCACGAGGGTCGATACAGGATATTTGGCCATAGATACGGGATAGCCCCAGATCATGTCCTTGGTGGTCTTGTTGTACCATTCGATGGTACCGTTGATGCGGCCGTTGAGGAACGCGAAGTCAAGACCGAGGTTGAGCATCGTGGTGGTTTCCCACTTGAGGTTGTCGTTCACGTTGCGGGCGGCGGTCACATTCTTATATGAGGTGCTTGTGCCGGTGTCGGGATCGACGTAGTCGAAACGGCCGCCGGTGGTATCGTAGAAGAACTTGGCCGAGTAGATGTCGAAGCCCTGGGAGTTACCGCTCTGGCCCCAGCCGGCGCGGAGTTTGAGGTCGGTGAAGATGCCGAGGTCCTTGATGAAGCTTTCCTCGCTCAGACGCCATGCAACGGAGGCCGAGGGGAAGGTAGCCCACTTGTTGTTGGAACCGAATACCGAAGCACCGTCGCGACGTACGGCAGCCTGAAGCATGTAGCGTCCTGCATAGCTGTAGTTGGCGCGGCCGTAGAACGAAATCATGCGGGTCTGGTTCTCGAGGTTGCCCCAGAAGGGGTCGGTGTCGTAGCTGTTGGCGTAGGAGAGGTTGTTCCAGCCGGTGGTGTCGTCCCAGAAGTTGTAGCCGCGTGCGCCGAGGCCGTAGCCGTTCTTATGCTCTTCCCAGGAGTAACCTGCCATGAGGGCGAGCTTGTGGACTTCGTTGAACGTCTTGTCGTAGTTGGCGTAGATTTCCATCAGCTTGGCCCAGTCGTTGGTAACGTTCTGCGACGACTGGCCGTGCTTCTTGTTGGTCTGCGACTGAGTGGAGAGGTAGTCGCGGTAGTGGTAGTTCTGGGTCTCGTAGCTGAAGTTGGCGTTGAGCAGGAGGCCTTCGATAATCTTCAGGCTTGCCTTGCCGGTGAACTGCAGGCGCTTGAAGGTCGCCATGGAGCGGTCCTCGTAGATGAGGGCCAGGGGGTTGTAGTTCTGCGAGATGGAGTTGTCCTCGAACCAGCCGCCCTGGTCGTTGTAGACGGGAGCGAAGGGCGAGTAGTAGTACATGGCCTCGTATACGGAACCGCCCTTGTCATTGCGGGGCACGCCCCACTCCTTGCGGATGTTGCCGTTGATGCCGGCGCCGATGGTCAGGCGTTCCTTGAGCACTTTGGTCTCCACGTAGGCACGACCGGTGAAGAGGTTGTTGCCCACACCTTTAATAATACCGTCGCGCTTGGTGTAGGAGAGCGAGGCATTGTAGGTAGTGGTCTTGTTGCCGCCGGTAATCGAGAGGTTGTGGCTGGTGGCGAAACCAGTGCGCTGGGCTTCCTTGGCCCAGTTGGTATCGTTGCCGCGGTCGTTGCGGATGGTCAGGCCGTTGTCGGCTGCATACTGGCGCAACTGGTCGGCGGTGAGCATCTTGTTGTCGTGAGCGATTTTCTCCCAGCTTACATAGCCAGAGTAGGTTACGCGTGCAGGGCCTTCGGAGCCACGCTTGGTGGTTACGATGATAACGCCGTTGGCGGCCTTGGAGCCGTAGATGGCCGTGGCCGATGCGTCGCGGAGCACGT